>Ga0081455_10001796_pt1 | contig 25915 bp, 31 predicted proteins | sample TabmetS3T2R1_FD_70207 | JGI IMG/M metagenome (GOLD analysis project Ga0081455, IMG submission 70207) | Tabebuia heterophylla rhizosphere microbial communities from the University of Puerto Rico - S3T2R1 | ecosystem: Host-associated > Plants > Roots > Rhizosphere ...
CAAAATTGCGCAGCGCGCTGCCAAAATAGACCGGCGTCAGGTGCCCCTCGCGGAACGCCTCGAGCTCGAACGCCTTGCAGGCTTCCGAGACCAGCTGCAGCTCCTCCTTGACCTGGCCGACGTCGAGATTGGCGTTGCGCTTGCCGAGATCGACGATATCGATCTGCTCGGTCGCGCCGGTCTTGGCGCCGCCGCCCTCGAGCAGGCGCACGCCGCCATTGACGACGTCATAGGTGCCGAGGAAATCGCGGCCGCGGCCGACCGGCCAGGTCATCGGCGTGGTGTCGAGCGCCAGCGTCTTCTCGATCTCGTCCATGAGCTCGAAGGTGTCGCGGCTTTCGCGGTCCATTTTGTTGATGAAGGTGATGATCGGGATGTCGCGCAGCCGGCAGACCTCGAACAGCTTGCGCGTCCGCGCCTCGATGCCCTTGGCAGCGTCGATCACCATGACCGCCGAGTCGACCGCGGTCAGCGTGCGGTAGGTATCTTCCGAAAAGTCCTCGTGACCCGGCGTGTCCAGCAGGTTGAAGACGAGGTCGTTGAACTCGAACGTCATCACGGAGGTGACGACCGAGATGCCGCGCTCGCGCTCGATCTTCATCCAGTCCGAGCGGGTATTGCGCCGTTCGCCCTTGGCCTTGACCTGGCCGGCGAGATTGATGGCGCCGCCGAACAGCAGGAGCTTTTCGGTCAGCGTGGTCTTGCCGGCGTCCGGGTGGGAGATGATCGCAAAAGTGCGGCGCCGCGCCACTTCATGGGCAAGCGGCGACGCGGGCAGCGACTCAGCGGTCAGGGCAATGTCGGACATGGGCCGAGCGTTTGGCAGGGAAACCGCGCGCGATCAAGGGCGATTCTGCCGGTTGCGTCATGCGCCGGCCGCCCCCATATCCGGCGCGGGAGGACGACCTCCCCAAAACCCATCACACGCGGGGACGACCCTGCCTTATCGGGAGGGTTTGCCATGGCGTGGGCGATGCTGTTCGTGGCCGGTCTGATGGAAATCGGCTGGGCCATCGGCCTCAAATACACGGAAGGGTTTTCGCGGCTGTTGCCGTCGGTACTGACGCTCGCCTGCATGGCGGGCAGCATTATCCTGCTGGGTCTTGCGGTGAAGACGCTGCCGATCGGAACCGCCTATGCGATCTGGACCGGCATCGGCGCGGTCGGAACCGCCGTCCTCGGCATCGTCCTGTTGGGCGATCCCGCCACTGCGCTTCGCCTCGCCTGCATCGGACTGATCGTCGCAGGGATCGTCGGGCTGAAACTAGTGACCCAATGAGCGGAACAGCACGACGCCCCAGTAGGTCGCCGCCGCCACCAGCGCCGATGCGGGGATCGTGATCACCCACGCATAGACAATCGAGCTTGCCACGTTCCAGCGGACCGCCGAAAGCCGCCGCGAGGCGCCGACGCCGATGATGGAGCCGGTGATGGTGTGCGTGGTCGAGACGGGAACGCCGAGATAGGTCGCCATGAACAGGGTCGCCGCACCGCCGGTCTCGGCGCAAAAGCCCTGCATCGGCGTCAGCTTGGTGATGCGCAGGCCCATGGTACGCACGATCCGCCAGCCGCCCATCAGCGTACCCAGTCCCATCGCGGCCTGGCAGGAGATCACCACCCAGAACGGCACGGAAAATTCATTGCCGAGATGGCCTTGCGAATAGAGCAGCACCGCGATGATGCCCATGGTCTTCTGCGCATCGTTGCCGCCATGGCCGAGCGAATAGAGCGAAGCCGACACGAATTGCAGGATGCGGAAGGCCCGATCGACCGCAAACGGGGTCGAGCGCACCGACAGCCAGGACACAATCGCCACCAGCACCAGCGCCAGCAGGAATCCGACCAGCGGCGACAGCACGATGGCAAGCAGCGTCTTGCTGAGACCGCTCCACACCGCCGCCGAAATGCCGGCTTTGGCGACGCCGGCGCCAACGAGCCCGCCGATCAGCGCATGCGAACTCGATGAGGGGATGCCGAGCCCCCAGGTGATCAGGTTCCAGACGATGGCGCCGACCAGAGCGGCGAAGATCACGACGGCATCCACGACGTCGCGCTCGATGATGCCGGTGCCGATCGTATTGGCCACGTGTAGCCCGAACACCAGGAAGGCGATGAAATTGAAGAACGCGGCCCAGAACACGGCATATTGCGGCCGCAGCACGCGGGTCGAGACAATGGTCGCGATCGAATTGGCGGCGTCGTGCAGGCCGTTCAGGAAGTCGAACAGCAGCGCAACCGCAATCAGTCCGACCAGAATGGGTAGACCAAGCGTGGCGTCCACGGGACCCTTGCCTATACCTGTTCGATCACGATGCTGTTGATCTCGTTGGCGACGTCGTCGAAGCGGTCGGCGACCTTTTCGAGGTGGTCGTAGATCTCGACGCCGACGATGAAGTCCATGGCACTGGCGTTGCGGTGCTTGAGAAACAGCTCCTTCATGCCGATGTCGTGGAGATCGTCGACCCGGCCTTCCAGCTTGCCCAGCTCTTCCGTGATCGCCGTCAGCATCGCGACGTTGTCGCCGATCGACTGCATCAGCGGCAGCGCCTTCTGCACAAGATTGGCGCATTCGACCACCAGCTGCCCCATCTCGCGCATCGGCGGCTCGAACGAGCGCACCTCGAACAGCATCACGGCCTTCGCCGTCTGCTGCATCTGGTCGATGGCGTCGTCCATCGCGGTGATTAGGTTCTTGATGTCGCCGCGGTCGAACGGGGTGATGAAAGTGCGGCGCACCGCGGTGAGCACCTCGCGGGTGATACCGTCAGCGTCGTTCTCGAACTGGCTGACGCGCTGGCAATAGACCGGCGTCTCGTCGCCGCCGCGCAGCATGTCCTGCAAGGCCTGCGCACCCTTGACGCAGGTTTCGGCATGGCGGGCGAACAGGTCGAAAAACCGCTCTTCCTTCGGCAAAAAGGCACGAAACCAGCGCAGCATGGGTCAGTCCATCGTCAGCAAATACCGGGGCAAACCGCCCCTGTCACAAAACTGTCATAGACTGAATTGTGCGGGAATCCCAAGGCGGCAGCGCCCGGAACCGGGTCATCCACCGCTTTATGATGGCGAAAATGTCCTGAAAACGGAGCCTTACAGCGACCGCCGGAAATAATGGGCGATCTCGCCAATGATGCCGCGCCGGAAGGTCAGCACGCAGGCAACGAAGATCACGCCCTGGATCACCGTCACCCACTGGCCGAAGCCGGCGAGATACTGCTGCATGGCGATGATGATGAAGGCGCCCACGACGGGGCCGAAGATGGTGCCGAGACCGCCGACCAGCGTCATCAGCACGATTTCGCCGGACATCGTCCAGTGCACATCGGTAAGCGAGGCGTTTTGCGCCACGAACACTTTCAGCGATCCGGCAAAGCCCGCAATCGTGCCGGAAAGGATGAAAGCGAGCAGCTTGTACTGGTCGGTCTTGTAGCCGAGCGAAATCGCGCGCGGCTCGTTCTCGCGGATCGACTTCAGCACCTCGCCGAACGGCGAATTGATGGTGCGATAGATCAGCAGGAAGCCCGCGAGGAATCCGACAAGCACGACATAATAGAGGGTCGTCGGCTTCGAGAGGTCGATGAAGTAGAACAGCTTGCCCTGCGGAATGCCCTGGATGCCGTCTTCGCCGTGGGTGAACGGCGTCTGCAGATAGATGAAGTAGAGCAGCTGCGACAGCGCCAGCGTGATCATCGAGAAGTAGATGCCCTGGCGGCGGATCGAAACGTAGCCGGTGATCACGCCAAGCACGGCCGCGGCCAGCGTGCCGCCGAGGATGCCGAGTTCCGGCGTCAATGGCGGCAGCGGAATCGTCACCCAGTGCCCGACCCAGAACGGAAGCTCGATCTTGCCGACCTTGAGCAGATGAGCGGTGACGTAGCCCGCTGTCCCCAGAAACATCGCGTGGCCGAACGACAGCAGGCCGCCGTATCCGATCAGGAGATTGAACGCACAGGCAAGCAGCGCAAAGCACAGCGCCTGCATCACGAAGAACGGATAGATGCCGGTCGCCGGCACGATCGCGAGCAGTATCGCCATCGCCGCGAAAACGATCATCTCGTCGCGCACGGCGCTCGGTGTTGACGGCAGGGTGTCGTCGGTCAATGCGCTCATGTCAGGCCGCCCGTCCAGTCAGTCCCGTCGGCTTTACCAGCAGCACCAGCACCATCAGCACGAATACCACGGTGTTGGAGGCCTCGGGATAGAAGTATTTGGTCAGGCCCTCGATCACCCCGAGCGCGAAGCCGGTGATGATGGAACCCATGATGGAACCCATGCCGCCGATCACGACCACGGCAAACACGACGATGATGAGGTCGGCGCCCATCAGCGGGCGGACCTGGTTGATCGGCGCCGACAGCACGCCGGCAAGCGCGGCCAGCCCAACGCCAAGCCCGTAGGTCAGCGTGATCATGCGCGGCACGTTGATGCCGAAGGCGCGCACCAACGTCGGGTTCTCGGTGGCAGCGCGCAAGTAAGCGCCGAGCTGCGTCTTCTCGATCAGGAACCAGGTGGCGAGACACACCACCAGCGAGAAGATCACCACCCAGCCGCGATAGATCGGCAGGAACATGAAGCCGAGGTTGATGCCGCCCTGCAAGCCTCGCCAATCGCCGATCTGCGGGTAGTCGGGAATGGCATAGGGCAGACCGGAGGAGCCGAAATAATTCTGGAACATGCCCTGCACGATCAGCGCGATGCCGAAGGTGAGCAGCAAGCCATAGAGATGGTCGAGACCGGTCAGCCATTGCAGCATGGTCCGTTCCAGGATCATGCCAAAAATACCGACCGCAATCGGCGCGATGATCAGCGCCCACCAGTAGCCGATGCCGGTGAGATTGAGCAGGAAATAGGCGCAGAACGCGCCCATCATGTAGAGCGCGCCATGCGCGAAATTGATGATGTTGAGCATGCCGAAGATCACGGCGAGGCCGAGGCTGAGCAGCGCGTAGAACGAGCCGTTGATCAGTCCCACCAGAAGCTGGGCGTAGAGGGCTTGCATCGATCGATCTTTCGCAACTAGTCGCGTTGTGGCGTCTATGGTTCGCCGGCGGGCGGCGAAGATGGTGCGTGTCATTCCGGGATGGTGCGAAAGCACCAGACCCGGAATCTCGAGATTCTCCGGGGCGCAATTGCGCCCCATAGTTCGCTTCGCGCCCCGGAATGACCGCTACGCGGTCACTTCTTTACCAGCGGACAGGCACTCTCCGAAAGCGGACGGAACGCCTGGTCGCCCGGCGTGGTGCCAACCAGCTTGTAATAATCCCACGGTCCTTTGGACTCTCCGGGCTTCTTGACCTCGAACAGATAGGCCGGGTGAAGCTTGCGGCCGTCGACTCGGATCGTGCCCTTGCCGAACAGCGGATCGTCGGTCGGCATCTCCTTCATCTTGGCGACCACCTTGGCGCCGTCATGCGGGTTGCCGCCCATCGCCTCCAGGGCCTTGAAATAATGGATCAGGCCCGAATAGACGCCGGCCTGCACCATCGACGGCATCGCCTTGTTCTTCATGCGCTCGGAAAAGCGCTTGGAGAAGGCGCGCGTGCCGTCGTTGAGATCCCAGTAGAAGGTTTCCGTGAAGTTCAGGCCCTGCGCCACTTTCAGCCCGAGCGCGTGCACGTCGGTGATGAACAGCAGCAGACCCGCAAGCTTCTGGCCGCCGGCGACGATGCCGAATTCCGCGGCCTGCTTGATGGTGTTGGTGGTGTCGCCGCCGGCATTGGCCATGCCGATGATCTTGGCCTTGGAGGCCTGCGCCTGCAGCAGGAACGAGGAGAAGTCAGCGGTATTGAGCGGATGCTTGACGGCGCCGATCACCTTGCCGCCGGACTTGGTCACGACGGCGGCGGTGTCGCGCTCCAGCGCGTGGCCGAAGGCATAGTCGGCGGTGAGGAAGTACCAGGTGTCGCCGCCGGCCTTCACCAGCGCCTGACCGGTGCTGTTGGCCAGCATGTAGGTGTCGTAGACCCAGTGAATGGTGTTCGGCGTGCACTGGGCGTTGGTGAGGTCCGATGTCGCAGCCCCGGTGTCGATCAGGACGGCGTTCTTTTCCTTGACGATGTTGTTGACCGCGAGCGCAACGCCGGAATTCAGCACGTCGGCGAAGACATCGACCTTCTCGACGTCGATCCATTGCCGCGCGATGTTGCTGCCGATATCAGGCTTGTTCTGATGGTCGGCAGAAATTACGTCGATCTTCCAGCCCTTGGCGGCGAGCCCGGAATCCTCGACCGCCATCTGGGCAGCCAGCGTCGAGCCGGCGCCGCCGAGGTCGGAATAAAGGCCCGAATTGTCGGTCAGCACGCCGATCTTGACGGTCTTGTCCTGCGCGAAGGCGCCGGCAGCAGTCGCAAGCGAAAGCGTCGTGCCGAGGAGAAGTGCGGAGAGCTTTTGTTTCATCGTAACTCCATTGATGAATGCGTTTCTATTTTCAGACGCCTAGATAGGTGTGGAGCTTGTCCATGTTGGCTTCGAGCTCCGAATTGGCAAAACCGTCGATCACCTTGCCGTGCTCGACGACGTAGTAACGATCCGCCACCGTGGAGGCGAAGCGGAAGTTCTGCTCGACAAGGAGGATGGTGAAACCCTCCTTCTTCAGCCGCGCAATGGTCTGGCCAATCTGCTGGATAATGACCGGCGCAAGCCCCTCGGTCGGCTCGTCCAGCATCAGGAAGCGCGCGCCGGTGCGCAGGATGCGCGCGATCGCCAGCATCTGCTGCTCGCCGCCGGAAAGCTTGGTGCCCTGGCTGTTGAGCCGGTCTCTCAGGTTCGGGAACAGCTCAAAGATCTGCTCGAGCGAAAGCCCGCCGCCGGCGACGATCGGCGGCAGCAGCAGGTTTTCGCGCACGTCGAGGCTTGCGAAGATACCGCGCTCCTCGGGGCAGAAGGCAACGCCGAGCCGGGCGATACGGTCCGACGACGCCCGCGAGATTTCCGCGCCGTTGAACTGGACCGAGCCGGAGCGCTTGCCGATGATGCCCATCACCGACTTCAGCGTCGTGGTCTTGCCGGCGCCGTTGCGCCCGAGCAGCGTGACTACCTCGCCCTCGTTCACATGGAAATTGATGCCGTGCAGGATGTGCGATTCACCATACCAGGCCTGCAGATCCTTCACCGACAATACCTGCGCGGCTCCCGCCGTAGCCGCCGGCCTTGCTGCCATTTTCACCTCAGGCATGACCGGCTCCCAGATAGGCTTCCTTGACGCGCTCGTCCCTGGAGAGATCGGCATAGGTGCCTTCGGCGAGCACGTGACCGCGCGTCAGCACGGTAATGATGTCGGAGAGATTGGCGACCACGCTGAGGTTATGCTCGACCATCAGGATAGTGTATTTCGCCGAAATGCGCTTGATCAGGCTCGCAATCTTGTCGATGTCCTCATGGCCCATGCCGGCCATCGGTTCGTCCAGCAGCATCATTTCCGGATCGAGCGCGAGCGTGGTGGCGATCTCCAGCGCGCGCTTGCGGCCATAGGGCATCTCGACCGCCGGCGTGTTGGCGAATTCGCTAAGACCGACGTCATTGAGCAGTTCGTGCGCCTTGGGATTGAAGCGGTCCAGCACCGATTTGGAGCGCCAGAAATCGAAGGAATGTCCGTGCTGGCGCTGCAGCGCCACCCGCACGTTCTCAAGCGCGGTCAGATGCGGAAACACCGCCGAAATCTGGAAGGAGCGCACCAGCCCCAGCCGCGCGACGTCGGCCGGCGCCATCGCGGTGATGTCCTGGCCCTTATAGAGGATGTTGCCTGCAGAAGGTCTGAGAAACTTAGTGAGCAGATTGAAGCACGTCGTCTTGCCGGCCCCGTTCGGACCGATCAACGCGTGAATAGAACCCCGGCGGACTTTCAGAGAGACATCGCGAACGGCGAAAAACCCCGCGAACTCCTTGGTCAATCCGTGGGTTTCGAGAATGAACTCATCGGCCAAATAAAAATTCCCCCATCAAGTCATCGCCGCGAAGCCCCTCGCGCGTGACCGATTTTTCTCTCACCGGCAGGTTCTCCCGGACGTCTTGAAACGTCGCGGACCGGCCGCCTCCGGTGGCGGAATATGCCGTCATCCTAGCCGGTTAGGCAAGGCGGAAAGACGTCCCGTCCGGCCCGCCCGACGCCTTCGCCATTAGTCGAATACCTGCCGCAGTGCCGCGACGTGCCGCCCGGCTCCGGGAGACGGAAAGCATTCCTTAACGGTCTTGGCCAGCAAGCCCTTACCTTCATCAAAAATTTGGCCTTCTATCGCAAGCTTCAGCGTTTTGCTTTCCAAGCGGGCACCGGGGCATGGACTTCGAAAGCGCAAATCCGACGGTCGTCAAATCGATCAGGCAGCGTGATCTGCTGAACACCTGGCTGCGGCTATATGCCCGGAACCAGAAGCTTCCGGCTTTGGCGGAATACCGGCCGGAGCGGATCGAGGAGGAACTGACCGACCTCGTCTTCTTCAGCATCGATACGAGCTCGAGCCCGCCTTGCATCATCATCGACAGCGACGGCACGCGGATGGCGAGCGCCTATGGCCACACCGGCAAGGGGCGCCGGCTGGAAGAGTATCTCGGTCCCCGCCTCGCTCCCGTAGTGATGCCGGTCTATTACGAATGCATCCGCCGTTGCCTGCCCGCCTTCACCATCGCCCATATCGACGACGTCTATGGCCGCATCGTCGCCTACGAGCGGCTGTTGCTGCCGTTCTCGGATCGCGACGGCACGGTCACCCACATCATCGGTTCGTTGAAGACCATCAGCGAGGATGGCGGCTTCGAGATCAGGAATTTGATGCGCGGCAACGAAACGCTGCCGGTGCCGAAACTGTGCACCATCATCGACCGCGACCTTTACCACCGCGCACCGGGCCGCATCCCTTCCGGCGACCTGCTGGAATTCGGCTAGACACTCCCATGGAATTTGCCAGTGCCGACCCCTCGGTGGTGCGCTTCATCACGCAACGCGTGATGCTGAACGCCTGGCTGCGCGCGGCGCGCAAGCATCGGCCACTGCCATTGCTGGTCGATTTCGATCCCGGCGATGTGTCGGGCGAATTGCCCGACATGATGGGGTATGACGTCGAGGGCGACGACGAAGCGGCGCGCTACATCATCAAGCAGGAAGGCGCCCGCCTGGTCGCCACCTACGGCAACGACCCGAAGCACAGCCGGACCAATCGCTATCTGCATGACGCCATCGGCCCCGAACGCTATGCCCGTGTGCTGCCGTCCTATGTTGCCTGCCTGAGGCACCGCCGGCCGATCTACACGGCGTCGATGGTGCAGGATGCCGACGGCAAGGACGTCACCTTCGAACGGCTGCTGCTGCCGTTCGGGTTCGGCGAGCGGGTCGAGCAGATCATAGGCTCGATCAAGGCCATCAGCATCGAAGGCGGCTTCAAGGTCGACAATCTGATGGGACCGAAGTCCACGCGCGCGCCGGCCAACCTCGTCAACGCCGTCATCGATCTCGCCATCATGCCCTCGGCGGTGGAACGGCGCGCGGCCGACGACGTGGTCGAGCTCTAGCCCTTCCTGCCCTTGCCGACTTCCTTCTCGTAGATCTCCGGCTTGAAGCCGACCAGCAACTTGCCACCTAGCTCCAGCACCGGCCGTTTGATCATCGACGGCTGCGCCAGCATCAGCGCCAGCGCCTTCTTCTCGGTGAGGCCTTCCTTGTCGGCGTCGGGCAGCTTCTTGAACGTGGTACCGGCGCGGTTGAGCAAACTCTCCCAACCAAGCTTGTCGCTCCAGCCTTTCAGCCTTTCCTTGGCAATCCCGGCGGCCTTGTAGTCATGGAAGTCGTAGGCCACGCCCTTGGCGTCGAGCCAGGCGCGCGCCTTCTTCATGGTGTCGCAGTTCTTGATGCCGTAAATCGTCGTCGCCATTTCGCGGTTCTGCTCCCTGCCTAATGTGAATTGCCGTCTACGTCGCACCCGGCTCGAGCGCCTCGCCGATCTCGATCGGATGCGCCATGGTCTCGTGCAGCGCCTGCTTGTCAAGCTCGCCCTCGGAGAGGCTGATCACGATACAAGCGACGCCATTGCCGATCAGGTTGGTCAGCGCGCGGCACTCGCTCATGAACTTGTCGATGCCGACGAGGATCGCGATCGACTGGATCGGAATGTCGGGCACGATGGACAGCGTAGCGGCGAGCGTGATGAAGCCCGCGCCGGTCACGCCCGAGGCGCCCTTGGACGTGATCATGGCGATGGCCAGAATGCCGAGCTCCTGCCAGATCGTCAGGTTCGTGTTGGTGGCCTGCGCCAGAAACAGCGTCGCCAGCGTCATGTAGATATTGGTGCCGTCGAGATTGAAGCTGTAGCCGGTAGGAACGACAAGCCCCACGACAGAGCGTGAGGCTCCGAGATGCTCCATCTTCTGCATGATCTGCGGCAGCACCGTCTCCGACGACGAGGTGCCGAGCACGATCAAAAGCTCGTCCTTGATGTAGGCGATGAAGCGCAGGATCGAGAAGCCCGATAGCCTCGCTATCGCGCCGAGCACGATCAGCACGAACAGGATGCTGGTCAGATAGAAGGTGCCGATCAGCGCGACCAGTTTCCACAGCGCGCCCAGGCCGTAGGCGCCGATCGTGAATGCCATGGCGCCGAAGGCGCCGATCGGCGCCACGCGAACGATGATGCGGATGATGCCGAAGAACATTTTTGCGGCCTGGTCCACCGCATGCGCGATCGGCTCGCCCGCCTTGCCCATGAAGGCAATGGCAAACCCGGAAAGGATCGAGACCAGCAGAACCTGCAGGAGGTCGCCGCGGGCGAGCGCGCCGATGAAGCTGTCGGGAATGATGCCGAGCAGATGGGCGACGATACCCTGTTCCTTGGCCTGGTGAACGTAGGTCTCGACCGACTTCGCATCGATCGACGCCGGATCGATATTGAAGCCGCGGCCGGGCTGCAGCACCTCGCCGACGAGCAGGCCGATCGCCAGCGCCACCGTCGAGACCGTCTCGAAATAGATCAGCGCCTTCAGCCCAACCCGGCCGACGCGCTTGAGGTCGCCCATCGAGGAAATGCCGTGCACCACGGTGCAGAAGATGATCGGCGCGATCATCATCTTGATCAGTGCGATAAAGCCGTCGCCGAGCGGCTTCAGCTCCTTGCCGAGATGCGGCCAGAAATATCCGATCAGGATGCCGAGCCCGATCGCGATAAGCACCTGAATGTAGAGGATCTTGTACCAGGGCTGATGACGGTGGACGGCGGGACGGATCGCTTCTGTTGTCATTGCAGCGCTCGCAAGCGGGAGGAAGCTTGGGCCCATCATGGTCGAGAGCGATGCTGCCGACAACGAAATTTCCTGTGTTCACCCCACGCCGAAGTCACATGCCTGCACTGCGCGGCGTGATAGGATCACGGGCTTACGTGAATCGGGGATGCCAATGGAATTCACCGCGCTTTTTCTTGCCACCTTGATCGTGATGCTGGTTGCATGGCGAGGCTCGCGGCCGCTGGCGCTCGGCCTGTTTGCCGCCCTTCTGGTCGCCTCGCTTGCGACCTACCTGCATCACGCGACCGATACCCTAAAACTCTCCTTCTGAGCGATCGACATGACGCGCTCATTGGCCATCACGCTCAACGTCCTCGGTCTTTATGCGATCGCGCTGGTCCTGACGGTGGCGTTTGCCGCTCAGCTATTGCTGCACGAGTTGCCCTGCCCGCTGTGCCTGCTGCAGCGCATCCAGTTTGCGGTGCTCGCTATCGGTCCGATCATGAATGTGCGTTTTGGACCGCGCCCCAGCCACTATGCGCTGTCGCTACTGGCCGCCGCCGCCGGCCTTGTATTTTCGACGCGCCAGGTGCTGCTGCACATCCTGCCCGGCGACCCCGGCTACGGCACGGCGTTGCTCGGCTATCACTACTACACGCTGGCCCTGATCGCCTTTGCGGCTTCCATCGTGTTGATATCAGTCATGTTGCTGTTCGACCGCCAGTTCGAAACGGAGGCAGCACCGAAATTCGGCACACCTGACGCGTTTGCGACAGGAGCGGTCTGGCTAGTGATTGCGCTGACAGCACTGAACGTGATGTCGACCTTGCTGGAATGCGGCTTTGGCGCCTGCGCCGACAATCCTGTCGTCTACGAGTTGCTCAAGCGCTGGTGACGATCATGTAGCGGTCACGGCCGCGGCGGAATGTTCAATCCGCGCTGCACTGCCGGCCGCGCCAGCCCGCGCTCGAGCCAGCCGCCGACACTCTTGAACTCGTCGAAGGCGACAAGCTCGCGCGCGCCGTAGAAGCCGATCAGATTGCGCACCCAGCCCAGCATGGAAATGTCGGCGATGCTGTATTCGTCGTCCATAAACCATTGGCGGCCGGCGAGATGGACTTCCATCACACCAAGCAGGCGCTTTGACTCGTCGACGTAACGCTGCAGCGGTCGCTTGTCTTCGTATTCGCGCCCCGCAAATTTGTGGAAGAAGCCGACCTGGCCGAACATCGGCCCGATGCCGCCCATCTGGAAGTGCACCCACTGGATCGCCTGCCAGCGCCGCACGGCGTCCGTGGGCAGGAGCTTGCCGGTCTTCTCGGCGAGATATTGCAGGATGGCGCCGGACTCGAACAGCGGCAGCGGCTTGCCGCCGGGCCCGTCGGGATCGAGGATCGCCGGGATCTTGCCGTTCGGGTTCAGCGCCAAAAATTCCGGCGTCTTCTGGTCGTTCTTGTTGAAGTCGACGAGGTGCCACTCGTAGGGCAATCCCACCTCTTCCAGCATGATCGACGCCTTGACGCCGTTCGGCGTCGGCAGCGAATAGAGCTGAAGGCGGTCGGGATGCTTTGCCGGCCAGCGTTTTGTGATGGGAAAAGCGGAGAGATCGGGCATCATATCCGTTCGTTTATCTGTTCTTGGCTTGGCGGCTGCCGCGGGTAATGTACGGACGCCGCCGCAGGCCGCAAGGGTCGCTACTCGCATGGATGGTCATCGGAAATCGGAGTTGAGCGACCACGATCTCGCGACGCATCCGACGGTCTATGCCGCCGACGCGCTGAAGAACCAGGTCGCGCTGGTCTCGGGCGGCGCCGGCGGCATCGGCCGCGCCATTGCGTGGCTGTTTGCGCGGCTCGGCGCCCATGTGGTGCTGGCCGGGCGCGACCAGGCAAAGCTCGATCTTGTCGTCACCCATCTGGTCGGCCATGGCTTGCAAGCCTCCGCGCATGCGGTCGATATCCGCGAGCCGGATGCGGTCGCTGCATTGTTCGACAAGGTATGGGACGAGCACGGCCGCCTCGACATCCTCGTCAACAGCGCCGGCGGGCAATTTCCGCAAGCCGCGATCGACTATTCGATCAAGGGCTGGAACGCCGTCATCAACACCAACCTCAACGGCACCTGGTACATGATGCAGGCCGCAGCCCAACGCTGGCGCGAGCGCAATCATGCCGGCAGCATCGTCAACATCGTGGTGGTGACGACGCACGGCCTCTACGGCATTGCCCACACCATCGCCGCGCGCTCCGGGGTCATCGGCTTGTCGCGCGCGGTGGCCGTCGAATGGGCGCCGCTCAACATCCGCGTCAACTGCGTGGCTCCAGGTCTCATCGAAACCAGGGGTTGGGAGGTCTATTCGCCGGAGGCGCGGGCGGCCTATCCGCGCTCCAACCCGATGATGCGCGTCGGTTCACCCTGGGATATCGCGGAGGCCTGCGCCTACCTCGCCGCGGCTTCCGGCAAATTCGTCACCGGCGAGACGCTGACCGTCGACGGCGGCGGCCAGCTCTGGGGCGAGACCTGGACCACCGGCAAGCCGGAATATTTCGGCGGGGACTGACCTTCAGGCGCGCAGCGACCATTTCGCCAGATGCCTGTGCCCGTTCAAACTGTGAATGAGCACGAACTCGCTGATGACCCAGGTAATCGCCTCGGCAACGGGATATTCCTCCACACTACGGTCGTCATACAGAAGCGTGACATGCGGTTCGAAATTCGCTTTCGCGCGCCGTTGCAGTCCCTGCCGTGCCAACTCGGCGCCGAGAACCTGCCGAAAAGATTTGAGCTCATTCAACCCGTCGTCGCCGACCAGCACGAACGGACGACTACCGGACCGCCCGCGAAAGCTGGCAGTCCGGTCGAACGAGACCTTGAATGGCGGCATTCGCACGTCGCCCGCGGCCTCGCACACCGCCCGCACCATCTGCTCAGGCAGGCCGCCGAGGAAGAACAGCGACACGTGGAGCCGATCGGACGCGATCAGCTTGCCCGAGAATTGGTGGGCGCGTTTCAGCACCCCTGCCAAACGATGGATGCGTGTCGCGGTGACTGGATCCGGTAACGCCGCGAGAAACAATCGCGGATCAGCGCTTGTGTTCTGGTACATCCTGAGATAGAACATACCATGAACATCTAAAGGTTGCAAGTTTCGCGCTTGAGCCAGCACTGGCGATCACCCACCCGCCGCCCGAACCCGTGCGATGCGATGAGCGGCTTTAGGCGCGGCGCTAGGCGCGAAGCACTGCCCCTCACCTCACGAGCGCATCACGACGCCTGCGATCGCGCCGATCATCAGCAACAGGCAGGCGGTTGCCTGAATGAAGAAGCCGGGCAGCCGTTTTTCCACTGCCATGCTGTAGCCGAGGAAATAGACGATGCGCCCGACGATCCATAAAAGCCCCACCGCCGCGGCGGCGCGGTCGCTGAAGTAGACGGCGCAGATCCACAGCGGCACGAGAAAGGTCGGCATCCACTCCAGCGTATTGATGTGGGCGCGAAAGATGCGTTCGAAGTCGGCATTACCGGTCGTTGCCGGGTGCCACACCTTGAATTTGCCGCGCGCTGCGGCAACGCGTGCCGCAAAGGAGAAATAGACGACGACCGCGAGCAGCGTGACGATGGCGGTGTAATACGGCATGGCGCCTCCTATCCTGTCGAAAGGCCCGGAAGCGTGCCCCCGGGCCAATCTGGCGACAAAAGTTCGTTCTCACGCCGACGCCGCTGCCGGCACGGCTTGCGTCTTCGGGAACGGCCGGAACGTCATGATCATCAGGAACGCGCCAATACCCATGCCCCAGGCGCCGATATAGAGCCAGGCGTAGCTGGCAAAGGTGTCGTAGATCAGCCCGCCCGCGATCGGGCCCGTCGCCATGCCGAGGCTGCCGGCCATGGCGGTGCCGCCGATCACGGTGCCCAGCATGCGCAGCGGAAAGTTTTCGCGCACCAGCACCGAATACAGCGGCATCACGCCGGCATAGATGAAGCCGAACACGGCCGCGACCGCGTAGAAGGCGGCAAGCTCGCGCACGAAGACGTAAGCCAACGCGCCGAACGCCTGCACCAGGAGCCCGATCACCAGCACGCGCTTGGCGCCAAAGCGGTCGCCGAGCAGTCCAAAGCCGATGCGGCCGAACAGTCCAGCAAGCCCCTCCACGCTGTAGATCGACACGGCGGCAATCAGGGGAATGCCACAGCTGATAGCGTAGCTCACGGTGTGGATGATTGGCCCGGAATGCGTGGCGCAGCAGAAGAAATTGGTCGCAAGCAGGATGATGAACTGCGGCGATCTGATCGCCTCTGCACGCGACATTTCGCCTTGCGGCCCCGCATCGCCGGGCGCCGCGGCGTTGCCGGCGAGCGCCGGCGGCCGGCGCACGAACAGCGAGGCGGGAATCATGATGGCCGCGACGACGAGCGCGAGAATTTGCATGGTCGTGCGCCAGTCATGGCTGGAAACGAGCCAGGCCACCATCGGCGACATCGTCATCGGCGCCATGCCCATCCCGGCGGAAACCAGCGATACCGCGAGGCTGCGGTGGGTATCGAACCAGCCGGTGACCGTCGCCATCATCGGCGCGAAGATCGCGGCTGTCGCAGCGCCCACCATGAGGCCGAACAGCAGCTGGAACTCTATCAGCGAGGTGGCGCGGCTTGCCAGCGCCAGCGAGCCGGCGATCACGATCGAGCCGGTCAGCACCACCGGCAGCGGCCCGTACCGATCCGACAACGTGCCCCAGATCATGCTGGCGAATGCCATCGCCAGGAACCCGATGGTCATGGCGCTGGAAATGCCCGCGACCGACCAGCCGGTATCCCGTGCGATTGGCTGCAGCAGCACCGGCAGCGAGAACATGCCGCCGATGGCGACGCATCCGAGCAAGCCGCCCGCGGCGACGATGACCCAGCGATATCTAGAGCTGTTCATTTTCTTCTCCATTCCTGCTCTCGGTCACAGGACGAACGAGGGAGGCGAAAGGCGACAGACCGACCTGAAAAAAATCTCACCTGTTTGTGAGCCTTTCGTCATGCCCGGGCTTGTCCCGGGCATCCACGCCCTTCGTTCCGCAAGAAAGACGTGGATGGCCGGGGCAAGCCCGGCCATGACGGAACGAGCGACGATCACTTCAGCCGGCCGGCGGCATCTTGTCGAATTGCGGCGTTGCCGGATCGACATGGTCCCACTCGTAGCCACGCACGCGATACGTCACCGCCTGCGGCGTGAACCGGGCGGGATCGTCGAGGCTCGCCGCGTGGATGGTGAAAAGTTCCGGCATCGCCGCAAAGGTCAGGTAGACCGGCGCACCACAACTCGGGCAGAAGCCGCGCGTTTTCACGTTGCCGCTGTCGGCGACCGTGTCCCAGTGGGTGGCCTTGCCGGTCAGCTTGACGGCCTTCCGGCTCGGAAAGGTCAAATAGGATCCGTGCCCCGTGCCGCTCGTCCGCTGGCAATCGCGGCACTGGCAATCGTTCATGAAGATCGGCTCGGCGGAAATTTCATAGCGGATCGCGCCGCAGGCGCATCCGCCGGCAAAGGCGTTGCTCATGTTGCCCTTTCGGTGAGGTGTTGAGAAAAGCAGCGGGGCCATGTCATTCCGAACGCGGGTCAGGACCGGCCGGCTTCCCTGTGCCGGCCGGCGATGAGTTTCAGCCATGGCGCCGCATGGAAGGCGCTCATCAAGAGATACATCGGCATCATTCCGCCGAGCGGTGACACACCCGCGATCGAGCACAACGCGTCCGTCGGTCCGCCGCCGAGAACGCCGGTCACGAGCGCCATGATCGCGAAGGTCGGCGCCGCCGCGAGGTACAGCCAGTCGGCTGCGGTCCTCGCGACGTCGTTGCCGCTGTGGCGATCGGAACGGCAGACGCGCATGCCGGCATGGGCCTCGCTCATGTTCTTTCTCCTGCAATGATGCTGATTTGCCGCGCCTCGCCGGATCAGCCGCTCTTGTTCCGGAAGGCGGCCTCTCCGGCGTCCGACACCGCCACCCATTTCGGGTCGGGTGCCGCACCCGGGACGTACATGTCGTGCCAGTTCCACCACTTGTACGGCCGGCTCTGCGGATAGCCTTCCGGCGAATTCTCCCACTCCTCCTGACGGCCGAGTGCGGTGATGTCGAGGTAGCTCCAGACAGTGCCCATCGCCTCGTCGCCCCGGCTGTTGATCATGTAGGTGCGGAAGACACGATCGCCGTCGCGGATGAATGCGTTGTGGCCGTGCCATTGATCCACGCCGAAGTCGGCGTCAAAGCTGTCCGATATGGTGTACCAGGGGATGTGCTCCCAACCCATCCGCGCCTTCAGCCGCGCGATGTCGGCCTGCGGTGCGCGCGAAGCATAGACGAGCGTGGTGTCGCGCGCATTGAGGTGAGAGAGATGGGAGACCTGGTCGGCCCCGAGCGAACAGCCGATGCAGGCATGCTCCGGCCAGCCGTGTACGCCCGGCTCGAAGAAAGCGCGGTAGACGATCAACTGATGGCGGCCTTCGAACAGATCGAGCAGGCTCACCTTGCCGTTGGGCCCGTCGAACACGTACTTCTTCTCCACCGCCTGCCACGGCATCCTCCGGCGCTCGGCCGCAAGGGCATCGCGGGCGCGGGTCAGCTCCTTCTCCTTGACGAGCATTTTTTCGCGCGCGGCATCCCACTCCTTCGCAGAAACGACGTGAGCCTTCATGACTAACCTCCTGTATTGCTTTGATGCTTGTTACTGGTTCGCCCCGCCTCACGCCGGCAGCCGCCGGTCGTATTCCTTGGTCAGGCGCAGCCAGCCGTCCCAGAACGGATCTGGCTCCTTGCCGGACGCGCGCGCCACCAGCACATCGAGATGCATGTGCCAGCCGGCGGAAACGCGCAGCATGTAGTTGCGGTTGGGCAGACGGCGGTGGATCAGCGTTAGCAGAACCTCCTTGCCCTTCGTTTCCAGCTCGATCGAAACGTCGCCCGTGTCGCTCCAGGTGAAGGAGATTTTTCGCGGCGGATCGAGTTCGGTGATGCGGCTGGCCATCTTGTGCTCTTCGCCAAAACCGTCCGGGCGCTTGCCGGGCGGATCGGTGAGCTCGTCATTGCGCCAGACCAGTTCGAAGGGCGCACCGACCTTCATTTCCATTTGGCCGGCGGCGAGCCATTTGCGGCGCATGTCGCTCTCGGTGAGATAGGCCCAGACGCGCTCGATCGGCCCCGGCAGCAGGCGCTGGATCTTCAACGTCGTGGGCTCGATCAGCGTGCCATAGGCATCGCGTAGCGAACCTTGGGCATCGCGGCTTGCGGCGGCATTCATCACAAAACTCCCTTTTTCGGTTTCGACTTGCGGGTCTTCGATTTGGCAACGTCCTCGTCACGGAGCAGTTGCTCCAGCACATCGAGGCGGCTGTTCCAGAAACGCTCGTAGAAGCCCAGCCATTCATGCGCGCTCGCCAGCGGCCCGGGATCGAGCCGGCAGAAATGCATGCGTCCCCTGACCTCGCGGCGGATCAGGCCTGCGCCCTCCAGCACCTTGATGTGCTTGGAGGCCGCCGCCAGCGACATCGCAAACGGTTGTGCGAGCTCGCTTACCGTCCGCTCGCCGCGCGAAAGATCGCGCAGCATCTGCCGCCGCGTGGCATCGCCCAGCGCGTGAAACACCGAATTCATCTGCGGCGTCTGAAGTTCAACCATATGGTTGAATATAAAAAGGCACATCGGAAAGTCAACCGGTCGGTTTAGTATTTGGGGCCGGCTGCGGGAGAACCGGAACTCAAGTGAGCAAGCCCATGATGGCCTTGAGAAAAACTGCGTTTCTTCGTGCGAACCTGCTGCTCCGCGCCAAAGGCGGATGATCACAGCTGCGTTAGCAATGGCTGCGTCATTGCCCTGCCGGCGCAGCCCGTCGTTATCGCGGCGCGCGCGGCCGCATTGTCCCGGATCGCGGCAGAATAAGGAGGCGTCAATGGAAGATCTCGAAACCTTCCTGGCGGTCATTGAATCCGGCAGCCAGACCGCGGCTGCGCGCCGTCTCGGCCGCTCGCTGCAGTCGGTCAACCGATCGCTGCTGGCGCTGGAAAAAAGCGTCGGGGTCGAGCTGGTGCGGCGAACCACGCGAAAATCCTTCGCCACCGAAGCGGGCCTTGCCTTCTACCGCCGCGTCAAACCGGCGATCTCCGAAATCGCCGACGCGCGCCAGGAAGCAGCGAGCCGCCGGGTGGAACCGTCCGGCCTGCTGCGGATTGCGGCGCCCATGCAGTTCGGCGCCGCCCATGTCGCGCCTGTGATCGCCGACTTCATCGCGCGTTATCCGCGCATCGAGGCCGATCTGCGCGGCTCCGACCGGCCGGTCGACCTCGTCGGCGGTCAGTTCGATCTCGCGATCCGCATCCGGGAATTGCCGGACTCCTCGCTGAAAGCGCGGCGGCTGGGCCAGCTTCGCGCCGTTACTTACGCAGCGCCCTCCTACCTCGAGCGTCACGGCCGCCCCGACCATCCCGATGATCTCGTGCACCACAAATGCATCCTGCACGGCGCGAGCGAGGCCGAAGCCTGGCGGTTCCGGATTGCCGGCCGCGTCCGCATGGTGAGCGTGAGCGGCGCGTTCCGCACCGACAATGTCGCCGCTGCCCACGCCGCGGCGTGCGGCGGGCTCGGCGTCGGCTACGGACCGTTCTGGCTCATCACCGATCTCGTCGATCGCGGCACGATCGAGATCGTGCTGGAAAAATTCGAGGCGCCGAAAATGCCCATTCATGCCGTGTTCCCGCCGAGCGCGATGGCGCCCGCCAAGACGCGGCTGTTCACCGACATGCTGGCGGAGCACCTCGCGCACGCCCGGCTTTGACGCGACGCAGCAAGCAGCACTCTCCCGAAATCCGGGAGAGTCTTTCCCGCGCGCCGACGATTGTCGGCAAGACACCTCGGCTCAATCTGGAAGAAGGCACAGCGACGATCTCACGCTGCCTGAACCGATTGAGGTGTCCCATGTCTCCCGACAGACGTACCTTGTTGTGCGCCGGCCTCGGCGCCACCGCCGCACTCGCTTCCCCCATCGGACCATTGACGACGCCGGCGCGCGGTGCCGCCCCGGAACGGCCGCCGATCAACGGTGATGTGAGCGGCGACGCCGATGCGCGCGCCGCGGTGAGTGCAGATTTCGGCCGCATCGTCCGCGCGCAGCCGCAAATGGTGGTCCGGCCGAAATCGAGCGCCGATATCGCCAAGGTGATGCAATGGGCTGCCAGCCGAAAACTGAAAGTCGCCGCGCGCGGTCACGGCCACTCGATCTATGGCCGCCCGCTCGCGGAAGACGGCGTCGTCATCGACATGACGTCGATCGATGCGATCGCCGATAGCGGACCTGACATGACGACGGTTGGTGCGACCGGCCAGACCGGGCGCACTCGCATCGTCGCCGGCGCCGGCGCGACATGGTCCGACATCCTCGACGCGGCCCTGGCACGTGGGCTGACCCCGCCCGTGCTGACCAACTATCTCGGCCTCACCGTCGGCGGCACGATCGCGATCGGCGGCATCGGCGCAAGCTCTTCCCGCTACGGCCTGCAGACCGACAATGTGCTCGAGCTGCAGGTCGCGACCTGCGACGGCCGGGAATTGACCTGCTCGCCCACGCGCAATGCAGACCTGTTCGACGCTGCACGCGCCGGCCTCGGCCAATGCGGCATCATCACGCGCGCCACGCTTTATCTGGTTCGCGCGCCGGAGCGCGTGCGCCGCTGGCAGCTCTACTATCCTGATCTGGCGTCGCTGACATCAGATCAACAGCGCGTTCTGTCCGAGGGGCGCTTCGACCAATTGCAGGGGGCGGTTCTTCCCGACGGCAATGGCGGCTGGCGCTACCAGCTCGACGGCGCCATCTTCTACGACGGCGACCCGCCCGACCAGAACGCAGCAGTCGTGGGCCTTTCGGACATCCGCAGCGCCGCCCAGATCGTCGACCTCAGCTATCGCGAGGATGCGCACGCCTTTGCAAAGATCGAGGCCTTGCGGCGCTCAAGGGGCCACTGGTCCAACCCGCAGCCCTGGCTGTTCACCTTCCTGCCCACCTCCAGCGCCGAACAGGTCGCGCAAGAGATCATCGGGAAGTTGACCGGCGACGACATCGGGCCGTTCGGACGGATCACCTTCTATCCGCTGCGCAGCGAAGCGTTCCGCTCGCCGCTGGTGAGAATGCCCGAAGAAACCACAGCCTTTGTCTTCAACGTCGTCCGGATTCCCGCATCTGATGACGCGAGCCGGATCGAGCGAATGATCGCCGATAACCGCGCCATTTACGAGCGCATCCGCGACGCCGGCGGCGTGCTGTATCCCGTCAGCGCCCTTCCGATGTCGCCGGACGATTGGCAAAGGCATTTCGGGCCGGCATGGCCGCGGCTGCGCGACGCCAAGCGGCGCTACGATCCGAACAACCTGCTGACGCCCGGCTACAATGTGATCCAGGCGTAAGCTCACAGCCGCGTTATGGCGACGGCTCGGTCCGCTTGTCCCCCGGTATCGCGGGCTTCGCAATCCAGCCTACATAGGTCAGGTATAGGCCGATCGCGATGAGGACGCCGAAGCCGAGCCTGACCAGGGTGGTAGCGTGAGCGGAGTCCGCAGCGGCACGCTCGATCAGCTCCGGCGCCGCGAGCAGAACCACGCCGCGGATCGCGAGGAACCAGCCGAGCAGCGAGATGAGGACGGCGGCCGCGCTCGACCAGTACTGGTGAAAGGCGATGATCAGCAGTCCGCCAAACAGCAGCAGCGCGCCCGCAAACCACACAAACAGCGCGTTCTCGAAAAATCCGGACGCAAGAACTTCCATGTCGGGCGCGCGCAGCGCGATGATCCCGGGTACGATGACGAACCACGGCCCCATGACGCGGGCATAGGCGCGGGTCCGGGCTTGCGATTGCAATGTAGCTGCCATGCAGTTCCTCCGCTTTTTCTGACCGCCTGCCACGAACGGGTTCACGCAGGGCATAGGGATATCTAGTCAGCCGCTCCTTTCGTCGTCGAAACTGACAATCACAGCTGCGTTAGCGATGAGGATGACGCGGACGGCAGCCGGCAACCCCGGTCGCGCAGCCGAAGAAGTATTTTGTGTATTCCACCTCGAGCCCGTGGCCGCGCAGCATGGCGGCCAATTGGGCAGCGTCACCGAAATTGGTGCTGTAGGTCCCGATCATCGAAAAATCCTGCGCACCGCGCAGCAGCGTGCGCTCGACCAGCGGCAGAACCACCTTGAGATGAAACAAGTACAGCGGCCGCAGCCACCAGCCTTTCGGATCCGAAGCCTCGATCATCGAAAACACGCCGCCCGGCTTGAGCACGCGCGCGATCAGCGCGGCGAGGCGCGCATGCTGCTCCGGCTTGAAGGTTTTCAGGCCGAAGGTCGAGATGACGAAGTCGGCGCTGTCGGAAGGCAAATCGCTCGCCAGCACATCATCCTCGATGAATTCGATGCGGTGGGCGCGATGGGCGTGAAGCCGCTCCATGGCGCGGCGGTGCATACCTGACGAAATGTCGACGGCCGTGACGGCCCTGATGCCGTCAAAGCGCTGCAACAGATGCGGCCAGACTTCGCCGGTCCCCGCCATCAGATCGTAGCCATGGGCTTTTTCGGCCGCCGGTGCCGGCATTGCTGCCACGCATTGCCGGCGCCAGCGCTCGGTGAAGCCGAACGAGCAGACCAGGCTGAAGGTGATGTAGCGATCCGAGCAGCGGTCGAATACGGCCTTCACGAACTTGGGGTCGTAGATGTCGTCCATGGCGGATGATCCTCGACGCGCCTAGCCGCCCTTGTCGTCGTCGAAGCTGACGATCACAGCTGCGTTGGCGATGAGGATGGAGTCCGTGCCCTGCTCGGCCGGAATCTCCAGCCCGCCCCTCACCGCGTTCACCGTCACCGTGCCGTAAGGCAGCTCTTTCGCCACCGCGGCCTTGTCGAGGCTTTCCGGGTTCGGCACGCCGATGGTGACATCGACGAACATGTCGTTGGCGGTCTTGCCCAGCATACGGAAGAAGCCGAGGCTGGAATGGCGGATCGCATCCGACACCGCGCGCTTCGCCGCCTTGGTGGCGTCCTTGCCGTGGACGTCGACGCCCATGCCCATCTCGGTGATACAGCGCACGCGTGCCATTGGTAGCCTTTCCTGCTTTGTTTGACCGCGGCGAAGCTACAGTTCGAAAGCCCCTTCAGCTAGCGATATTCGTCCGGCGAGGCCTGCTTGCCTCCCTCGGTATCAACCATGTAGCGCCATACATCGGGCCGCGAGCCGTCAGTGTCGGTGAAGCCGTAGTGACGCGCGAGCTCGCCGGATGTCAGCGACCGCTTGTTCCACTGCCGCCGTACGGTGTCGGCGGCGATAGCGGCGACGGCGCGCCCGATGTAGCGCGGCGATTCCGAGAGGGCGAAGCCGGGTGGCGCAGTCGGCCGGCCGTCATTCCGCGCGCCCAATGCATCGCGCCAGTTCGCTTCCGTCACGGCAAAATTGTCCAGCATCATTTCCGACCGCAGCCAGCCCGGCGTGATGGCGACGGCGGTTGCGCCATGCGGTTCGAGCTCGCAGCCCAACGAGAACGCCATCCTGTTCACGCTCTGCTTGACCAGATCGTAGAACACGGAGATCCGGTAGTGCGAGGCGTTGTAGTCGGCGGTGCCGTCGGTCACCTCGACCAGCAGTCCGCCCGGTTGCTTGATGAGCAGCGGCAGCAAATGGTGCGACGTCACCAGATGCGTCTCGATGCCCAGCCGCAATATCCGCAAGCCCTTGTCGAGATCGACCTCCCAGATTGGCTTGTTCCAGTCGCGCGGGCCGCCTTTCAGCACTTCGGCGCCCCAGATGTCGTTGACGAGCACATCGATGCGGCCGTGCTCGCGGCCGATCCGTGCGGCAAGGGCCGCCACCTCTTGCGGATCGAGATGGTCGACCGCGATCGGAATGCCCACGCCGCCGAGGCTGGTGACGAGCTCGGCGGTTTCCTCGATCGTCTCCGGGCGATCGTAATCGGATCGCGTTGTCGCGTGACGCGAGCTGCGGCCCGTGCAAATCACGGTCATCCCGGCCTCGCCGAGAGCTGCAGCAATGCCGCGGCCGGCGCCGCGCGTGGCACCCGCCACGACGGCGACGCGTCCACGCAACGCGTCCGGATTGGTTACAGCTTCCATTGTTGTTCCCATCGCTTAGACCTCTCGCCCAATCGACGGGCTCAATCCGGCAGAGTGAAGACCTCGCAAGGCGACGCGATGCCGCGCAGCTCGTGTTGTCCCAGCGAGACCAGCGCCGTGGTAGCCTCAGAGGCGACTGCGCCCGAGATCAGCACCGCATGGCCGAGCGGCCGGCACAGCCCTTCGAGACGGCTCACCAGATTGACGGCGGGCCCGATCGCGGTGAAATCGAGCCGGTCGGCAGCACCGATATTGCCCCAGAGTATCTCGCCCAGATGCAGCGCCACGCCGAACGGCAGCAGCGGCAGCCCCTGCGCCTCGCGCTGCCTGTCGAGATGCGCCATGCCGGCGCGCGCGGCTGATATCGCGCGCAGCGCCGCCTCGCAGGCTTCCGTCCGCGTGCCGGTCACCGGAAAAATCGCGAGCACGCCGTCGCCGATGAATTTCAGGACCTCGCCGCCAAAGGCGTGCACGGCGCCGGCAAGGCGATCGAACCAGGCATCGAGCGCGGCGATCATCTCCGCGGGCTCTGTCGTCTCCGACATCGCCGTGAAGCCGCGCAGATCGGCAAACAGCACCGCGGCCAAAATGGTCTCGCCGGTGCCGCGGCGGAGCGCGCCCGCCTGCACGCGCGCGGCGCTGCGCCGGCCGAGATAGGCTTCCAGCAGCGCGGCCAGTGCGGCGCGCGAAGCGAGCGCCGCCAGCGGCGCCGCCGCGAACCGCGCGACCTCGCGTAATCGAAGCGACTCTGCAGGTGTGAATGGCCGTGCGCCGGCCCAGGCCAGCACCGGGCTTTCCGGCTCAGCACCAATCGCATCCACCTCGACCGGCGAAAAGCCCGCCAACGCATCGCGTCCCATCTGGCTCAGCGAGCGATCGGTGAAGCCCAGCGCTTCGATGACGGTCCCATTGTCCGCCCGCCACATCCAGGTGCGGCGCGCGATGATCGGATGCGGCACCGCAAGCGTCAGCGAGGCGGCTGCGAGCGGCAGGCCGTCCGCCTCGAGCCGGCCGCCAAGCTCGGCGAGAAATCGATCCGGGCCGGACGCGGCGCTTGCCTCGTCCACCAGCCAGGCAAGAGGCGTGGGCAGGTCCATCTTGCGATTATGCCCTCGCGCGCCGTTGCCTGTCACCCGCGCCACCACGCGGCGCGATCGGCTCACATGCGCGAGGGCCTACCCTGACCGTCCTGGCCGTGAAAAACGTCAGGCCCCGGATCGCGACCGGCGGCAGCTTCCGCGAGCCGGCCGAGGTAATGCGCCCAGCCCTTGCCGTGCTCGACGCATTGTTCCGATGTGGGAAGTCCCGTCTGGGTCAGGCGCACCAGCGTTCCATTCGGCGGCTGCTCGATCAGGTCGATCTCGACCAGGCTCGAGCCCGGCGGCACCGCCTCGCTGCCCTCCCAGCCAAAGCTGTAGGCCAGCCGATGCACCGGCACGACCTCGCGAAACTCGCCGCGCGCAAACCGCGCGCCGGTGACATTGACGAGATAGAGCCCGCCCGGCCGCGGATCGAGTTGCGTCTCCGTACCCATCCAGCGCAGGATTTTCTCGGGATCGGTCAGCAGCGCAAAGATCGCGGC
>Ga0081455_10001797_pt1 | contig 25903 bp, 22 predicted proteins | sample TabmetS3T2R1_FD_70207 | JGI IMG/M metagenome (GOLD analysis project Ga0081455, IMG submission 70207) | Tabebuia heterophylla rhizosphere microbial communities from the University of Puerto Rico - S3T2R1 | ecosystem: Host-associated > Plants > Roots > Rhizosphere ...
GACTGATCTGGGCATGATCGCGCACGTGCACGTGGGGATGAGTCCGTCGATGATCCATCCCGGTTGGGCCAACACCGACGATCCCGGCGTGATCCGCTTTCTCTCCGTTCTCCAGCCTCACCAGAGCGCGCAGGTGTTCCTCGAGTTCCTCGAGGGTCTTTCCCCTGGTTTCCGGAATGAACCGGGCGACGAACAGGAACGCCAGGATGTTGAGCACCATGAACCCGAAGAAGGTCGCCACCATTCCGATGTGATCGACCGCGATGGGGAAGAAGAACGACACCGCGGAATTGGTGATCCAGAGTGTGGTGACCGCGCAGCCCATCGCATAGCCGCGAATGGCCGTCGGGAAGATCTCCGACAGCACCAGCCATCCGGAGGTGCCGATGAAGCACGACAGCGATCCGTTGATGCACAACATGAACGCGAGAATGACGTAGGCCCGCGCCGGTGTTTCGGGTGTCATGTAGGTGATCGCGAGACAGATGTGCGAGATCACGATCGCGGCGAAACCGATGAGCATCATGCGGCGCACCCGCATGAACCCGAGGAGCCAGATGCCGACGAGCGTCGCGACGATCTGCGTGACCCCGACCGCGATCGAGCTCACCAGTGCGGCCGCGTTGGTCATCCCGGCCGCGGCGAGGACGGTCGGCGCGTAGTAGTTGACCACGTTGTTGCCGGGCACGATGAAGGCGATGCTCCACACGATGCCGATCCACAAAATGCGCCGCATCCACGGGTTCTCGCGCAGGGCGCGAAGCGCGGCCCCGGTCGTGCGCCCCGCGGCCGCGTCGTGGTCGACGACCTCGAGGATCTGGGTGTAGTCGCGGGCGGCGGTCTCCCGGTCCCGGGCCAGCAGGAGGGTGTCCCGGCTCTCCTCGAACCGGCCTTTGAGGGCATACCACCGGGGCGAGTCCGGCAGGCGGAGCATGCCGGCGAACAACGCGATGGCCGGGACGATGGCGACACCGAGCATGTACCGCCACACGTGCGGATCGTGGATGAGCTGGTCGAACACCAGGTTGGTCGTGAACGAGAGGAACAGGCCGGTCACGATCATCAGCTCGTTGATGGTGACCATGCGGGGCCGGCGATCGGCGGGTGCCATCTCCGCGAGGTAGATCGGGCACGTCACCGACGCGCACCCGACGCCGAAGCCCAGGATCACCCGGGCGATCATGAGCGTCGTCGCTCCTGGCGCGAGCGCGCACCCGATCGCGCCGATGGTGAACACGACCGAACACAGGAGCAGGGTCCGCTTGCGGCCGATCCGGTCGGCGAGCGGTCCGCCGACGAGTGCCCCCACCGTGCAGCCGGGGAACAACAGGACAGTGACGACGAGCGCTTCCTGGACGCTCGAGAGCCCCAAATCCGTTCGCATGTAAAGCAATGCTCCGGAAATGACGCCGGTGTCGAACCCGAAGAGCAGGCCGCCGAGCGTCGCGACGACTGTCAGCCGCGCAAGAAAAGTCTTGTGGCTGGACGGGGACAACTTCGACGGTCCCGGAGAGACCGGAGTGACCGGAGTGGCCTGGTGCCCCTCAGACATCCGACCCCCTCGTGACCGCGGAGGACAGGAACAAGAAATGGTGTCGGCAATTCATGCTGCCTCGATTCACGACATTGTGACGGATTTGATGATGTGATGGCACGCCGGTGCACCGCACCCTGATGAACCAGGGCGCGATCAGGTGCCAGGGATTTCGTTGGTGCACATTCTCCGACGGCGCTACCGGCACCGTTCGAAGTCACTCAGGGAACGGTCCAGCCGCCATCGACGACGAGTTCCGCACCCGTGATGTAGGCCGCCTCGTCCGAGGCCAGGAACAGCGACGCGTAGGCGAACTCGCGCGGCGGCGCGCTCCGGCCCAGTGGAACGCCCTTCAACTGTTCCGCGACGGCCTCGGGGTTGGTGAACTCCGGTCCGGCGAACTCCGTCTCGATCATCCCGGGGTGCACCGAGTTGACGCGGATGCGCTGCGGGCCGTACTCCACCGCGACGGCCTTCGTCAGCAGCCGGACACCGCCCTTCGACGCGTGGTAGGCGGCCGAGCCGGCCGATCCGACGTTGCCGAAAATGGAGCAGATGTTCACCACCGAGGCGCCCTGTGCGGGTCCGGCGTCGAGCAGGGACGGCATCGCCGCGCGCATCCCGAGCCACTGGCCCTCGAGGTTCACCGAGATGACGGCGGACCACGTGTCGTCGGCCGTGGTCAGGAGGCCGTCACCGGTGAAGATCCCGGCGTTGTTCACCAGGGTGGTGAGCTTGCCGTAGCGCTCGACCGCGAGATCGACGGCGCGTTTCCAGTCCGGGGCCTTCGTCACGTCCAGGTGCACGTAGGTGACCGGATGGCCCTTCGCCCGAAGCTGTTCCTCCCATTGCCGTCCCAGCTCGTCGCGGATGTCGCCGAAGACGACCGAAGCGCCTTCCTCAGCGAACAGTTCGACGTGCGCGGCACCCAGCCCGCGGGCGCCACCGGACACCACCGCGACTTTTCCGTCCAAGCGACCCGGCATGCTCAGCCCCTTCCGGTGAAGGAGATGAGTCCACGGATGTTCACGCCCGCGTGCAGGTCTTCGTAGCCCTGGGTGACCTCGTCGAGGGTGTACCGGCGGGTGATCAGCGGGTCGAGCACGAGCTGGCCCGCCTCGTACATCCGGATCTGCCGCGGAATGTCGGTCTTCGGGTTGCATCCGCCGAAGAGTGCGCCCTGGATGCGCTTCTCCATCATGGTGAACATGAACAGGTCGATCGGGATGCCGGTGAAGTCGTTGCTCTTGCCGATACCGGTGACGACCGTGGTGCCGCCCTTGCGGATCGCCTCGACCGCCTCGGCGACGTGGACACCGGTGGTGACGCCGACCGAGACGATCGCGACATCGGCGCCCTGGCCGTTGGTGATGGAGCGGACGTAGTCCGTCGCTTCGCCGATCGAGGCGAAGGCGTGCGTCGCGCCGAGCTGCCGGGCGGTTTCCCGCTTGAACGGCACGGGGTCGACCGCGACGATCGTCGTCGCCCCGGCGTGCCTGGCCCCCTGCACCGCGTTGATGCCGATGCCACCCACGCCCATCACGATGACGACGTCGCCGGGGCTCGCGTTCCCGCTGTGCACGGCCGAACCCCACCCCGTGCCGACGCCGCAGCCGAGCAGGCACAGGACATCCAGTGGCAGCGACTTGTCGACTTTGATCGCGTTGTGCACGTGCACGAGGGTGTGCTCGGCGAACGTGCCGAGCCCGCCCGCCTGGCCGACCGCGACGCCGTCGAGCGACAGCCGGAAGCTGTCCGGGTCATCCGGCCGGCAACCGCGGATCTGGAAGCGGCCCCAGTCGCACAGGTTCGACCGGCCCTCGACACACCACCGGCAGGCGCCGCAGGCGGGAATGAAGGAGAAGACGACGTGGTCGCCGATCTCCCACCCCTCGGTGCCGGGGCCGACGGCCTCGACGATGCCCGCACCCTCGTGGCCGACGACCATCGGGTAGTGCTCGTAGGTGGTGTCGCCCTGCACGGCGTGGTCGTCGGAGTGGCACAGGCCCGCGGCCACCATCCGCACGAGCAGTTCGTTCTTGCGGGGCTCGTCGAGGTCGAGTTCGACGATTTCCAGCTTGCCGGGGGAGTTGCGCAGGAGCGCTGCGCGCGTCTTCATGCTTCACCTTTCCTTTCCGGTTGGGAACGGGACATCTCAGCCGAGGTCGGGCACGTCGTGGACGGTGCGGGTGAAGACGGGCGCCCGCTTCTCCAGGAACGCCGCGACACCTTCCTTCCCGTCGCCGATCGAGGCGTGCCACATCGCGAGGCTGTCGCGGCGGTGTGCCTCGATCGGGTGCGACGATCCCGCGCCCGCGTAGAGCAGCCGGCGCGCCATCGCCAGAGCGGCCGCGGACCGGCCCTTGACGAAGGACAGCGCCAGCTCGCGCGCCGCGGGGAGCAGTTCGCCCGGCTCGTGGACCGAGCGGACGAGCCCGGCCTCGAGCGACTGCTCGGCGGTGAGGATGTCCGCGGCGTAGACCAGTTCCAGCGCCTTGGAGAGACCCACGATGCGCGGCAGGAAGAACGACGAGGCCGCTTCGGGCACGATGCCGAGACGGCCGAAGACGAAGCCGAGCCGTGCCTTCGTCGACACCATCCGTACGTCCATCGCCAGCGTCATGGTGGCCCCGATACCTACCGCCGCGCCGTTGATCGCCGCGATCACGGGCTTGTCGCACTCGTGGATCGCCAGCGTGACCCGGCCGCCGGTGTCCCGGACGCCGTCGGCGAAGGGCGGCTCGGTCAACCGTTCGCGCATGTCCTCGGGGGTCGGGTCGGCGCTCTCGTCCAGGCCGAACACGTTGCCCTCGGCGGAGAGGTCCATGCCCGCACAGAAGGCTCGCCCCTCGCCGGTGACGATCACGGCGCGGACCTCGTCGGCGGCGCGGACCTGCCGGAACGCCTGTTCGAGCTCTCGGGCCATCGTGACCGAGAACGCGTTGAGCTGATCGGGGCGGGAGAGGGTCAGGGTGAGGATGCCGTCGTCGTCGACATCCCAGTCCAGTGTCGTGAAGTCCATGTCCCGCCTCAGTTCTTCGCCGCGGTCGGCGCCGTGAGCGGCGGCAGGCCGGCGTCGGCGCGGTTGGCGTTGATGGTGCGCATCAGCCCTTCTTCGAGGGAGATCCGCGGCGTGTAGCCGATCTCCGCGGCGGCGCGGCTGCCGTCGTGCCGCACCGCCCACGTCATGGAGGACCCCGGCGGGAGCGGAGCGTCGGCTTCCTCGAGCCGGATGGGCGCATCCGGGAAGACACTGCGGACGAAGTCGTAGGCGTCCTTGATGGGTCGGAACTCGCCGAGCGTCAGGTAGTTGCGCGAACCGGGCTCGGTGTAGGCCAAGGCCTTCAGGAATGCGTCCGCGACGTCCTCGATGTAGACGAAATCCATGGACCGCGCGCCGAAGGGCACCACGACCTCGGTGTTGTTGCCCAGCGCGGGGTCGTACAACAGCGAGGAAAGCCAGGAGGTGCCGCTGCCCCGGGTGGCCTTGATGTGCTCGCCGTATCCATAGATCCGGCTCAGCCGCATGCCGGTGATGCTCAGCCCGTGGTTGCGCGCGTACTGGCGCGCGACGGTCTCGATGAACACCTTGGTCGCGCCGTAGATGAAGGGCGGGTCGTAGGTGAAGTCATCGGTGATCGTCTTGCCGGCGTACTCGGGCCCGTCCCCGAACACGTCCATGCTGCTCGCCCACACGACCTTCTCGAGCTTGAGGCGCGCCGCGGTCTCGAAGATGTTCGCCGCCCCCACGGCGTTGACCTGAATCGCGAGCGGCGGGTTGGCCTCGACGGCCGCCGACAGCATCGACGCCATGTGCACCACCTTCGTGACGCCATGGGCCTGTGCGGTGTCGATCAGCGCATCCAGGTCCCGGATGTCACCGACGACGATGTCCACCCGGTCGGCGTAGTCGGTGCCGACGATGCGCTCGAGGACCTGCAGGTCCGGCGTGGGTGCGTCCGGTCCGCCTCCTGGTCCGCCGAAGAGGCCGAACAGCACGACCTTCTCGCCGGCGGCGAGCAGGTCGCGCACGATGTAACTGCCGGCGTGTCCGATACCGGTCACCATGACTGCCATGTGATGGGACTCCTTCTCGTGGTCACGTGGGGGTGGTTCGAGCCCGGGTTCAGCGGGCGAGCAGCGCCGGCATGCGCGCTCCGATCAGTTCCTCCGCCTCGGCGAGGATGGTGTCCACCACCTCGCGGCACGTGCGGACGTCGTTGACGAGGGCCTGCGACTGGCCGGTCCACCACAGGCCGTCGTCCATCAGTCCCTTGCTCAGCACGGATTCGCGCCCCCGGGCCCCGGAGGCCAGGTGGGCGATGTCCTCGAAGGTCGAGGTGGGCTGCTGCTCGATCTGCCGGATCTCCTCCGACACGGCGTTGCGGGCCACGCGCGCGGTGTTGCGGAACTTGCGGAACACCAGGGTGGTGTCGCGCTCGGTGTTCGCGACGATCTGCTTCTTCACGTTCTCGTGAACCGCTGCCTCGGCGGTCGCGACGAAGCGGGTGCCCATATTGATGGCGCTCGCCCCCAGCGCGAGGGCGGCCACCAGGCCGGCGCCGGTGGCGAACCCGCCGGAGGCGATGGTCGGGATGTCCACCCGGGCGGCGACGGCGGGAATGAGCACCATGCCGGAGATGTCGTCCTCACCGGGGTGGCCTGCGCATTCGAAGCCGTCCACGGAGATCGCGTCGACGCCGAGGCGCTGCGCGGAGAGCGAATGCCGGACCGCCACCGCCTTGTGCACGACCTTGATGCCGGCGGCCTTGAACGCGGCGACGTGCTCGGCCGGGTTGGCGCCCGCGGTCTCCACGATCGGGATCCCGTTGTCGATGATCACCTGGCGGTACTCGTCGTAGGGGACGGGCTTGACGGTCGGCAGGATCGTCAGGTTGACCCCGAACGGCCGGGACGTCCTGGCGCGGGTGCGCCGGATCTCCTCGTCGAGTTCCGCGGGCGTCGGCTGGGTCAGCGCCGAGAGGAATCCCAGCGCACCGGCTTCGGCGACGGCCGCGATGAGTTCGGCGGTGCCGACGCCGGTCATCCCGCCGCACACGATCGGGTGCTCGATCCCGAACTCTTCGGTGAATCGAGTGCGAAGCATGTCGTATCGCCTTCCGTTGAAATGCTCACGTGCCGGACAGCCGGTGCTCAGCGGCCTGGTCGGAGGTACCGCTCCCGAGGTCGGCGCGCCGGCGAGGGGCGGGGAGTGCTGTGCCGCCCATCACGTCTGCGCGTTGTTCGTGGTCAACCATCCCTTGAAGACCGCCTCGTGTCAACACGCGTGTTGACTACGGCGGTCCCGGCGTTCTAACTTGGATTCGGGTCCCAGCGAGGCCCTCTTGTCACTCACGCGAACGGCAGCTCCTCCGCCCTGGCCCGCGGGGCGCGGACAGCACTGCCTTCGCCGCTCGTCTACGAGGGGATTCAACCTGATGTCCAGCGACATTCCCGTGACCGAGTCCAGCGGGGCCCAGGCGTGGGGAGATCCCGTCGTGCCGCTCAGCCTGGCGGCGGAGCAGGCGACCATGCCGGTGCCCTCCGGTGTCCCGTCACCCCCGCTGACCGCGGAGGGGATCGACGCGGCGGTGGCCAGCGCCAACGTGCCGACGCTGATCGCGACCCTGGTGCAGCTGACCGGTGCCCGTGAGTGGCTGGCCGCGCGCTACCAGCCCGAGCGGGTTCGCGGCCTGACCGAGGACGACGGGGGTGGCCTGCCGGCGGAGGTCCAGCAGGAGGTCCGCGCGGCCGCCGCCGTCGCGATCCGGGAGTGGCTGGCAGGCAAGCCGGTCGCCCTGCCCCGCCTCACGTCCGACGAGGCGCTCGAGATCCTCCGCTTCACCGTGGGGGAGGAGGTGCCGGGCGAGTACGCCGACTACGTCCAGTCGGAGATCTCCGCGATGGCGCCGGCCGACGACACCCATCGGCAGCCGTCGCAGACGCTCACGGGGCTCACCGTGGGCATCATCGGCGCCGGGGTGTCCGGCATCGCCTCGGCCATCGAGCTGATGGGCCGTGGCGCGGACGTCGTCCTCTTCGAGCGGTCGGACGATGTCGGCGGGACGTGGCACGTGAACCGCTACCCGGGCTGCGGCGTGGACACGGCGAGCCACCTGTACCAGTTCTCCTACGAGCCGGGCGACTGGGCGTTCTACTACGCGCCGCAGACGCACCTCAAGCAGTACCTCCAGCAGGTCGCCGACCTGCACGACGTCACCAGCCGGGTCCACTTCGGCTCCGAGGTGGTCGCCGCCGAGTACGACGACGGCCGGTCCGCCTGGACGGTGCGGGTGCGCCGGGCCGGCGAAGGCATCCGTGAGCACACGGTCGACGTCCTGATCAGCGCCGTCGGCGCCTTCGGCACCAAGTCGGTTCCGCCGATTGCCGGGCTCGACGACTTCGCCGGCCCCACCTACCACACCGCGGACTGGCCGGCCGACGCCGACCTCGCGGGCAAGCGCGTCGCCGTCGTCGGCACCGGCGCGAGTGCGATGCAGCTGGTTCCGGCCGTCGTCGATTCGGTCGCCTCGCTCACCGTCTTCCAGCGGAGCCCGCAGTGGGCGGCCCCGTTCGACGCGTTCCACAAGCCGATCGACGACGCCCTGCGGAGCCTCCTGCGCAGCGTGCCGGTCTTCCGCGCGTGGTACCGCGCCCGGCTCGGCTGGATCATGAACGACAAGATCCACGACTCCCTGCAGGTCGATCCGGACTGGCAGGACGAAGGCCGCTCGATCAACGCGATCAACGCGGGCCATCGCCGGTTCTTCACGCGCTACATGGAAAAGGAGCTCGGGGGCGACGCCGACCTGCTGGCCAAGACCCTGCCCTCCTATCCGCCGTTCGGGAAGCGGATGCTGCTCGACAACGGCTGGTTCCGGACTCTGAAGCGGGACAACGTCGAGCTCGTCGCCGACCCCATCGAGCGGGTGGTGGCCGACGGCGTCGTCACCGCGAGCGGACGGCACATCGAGGCCGACGTCCTGGTGCTCGCGACCGGATTCGACGTGGTGCACTACCTGTCCACAGTGGACGTACGGGGGGTCGGCGGCACTCCGCTGCGCACGGTCTGGGAGGGCGACGACTGCCGCGCCTACCTCGGCCTCACGGTGCCCGGCTTCCCCAGCCTGTTCTGCCTGTACGGCCCGAACGCGGCGCCCGGACACGGCGGTAGCTACATCAACACCGTCGAGTGCCAGCTCGACTACGTGGCCGACCTGCTGGAGAAGATGCGCGCGGCGGGCGGTGCGGCCGTCGACGTCAAGCCCGAGGTGTACGCCGAGTACACCGAGCGCGTCGACGAGGCGCACCGCAAGATGGTGTGGTCCCAGCCCGGCGTGACGACCTACTATCGCAACGCCCGCGGCCGCGTCGTCTACGCCAATCCCTGGCGGATCGTCGACTACTGGCACATGACGAGGTCCGCGGACCTCGAGAACTACGAGATCAGGAAGCGGAGCGTCGGCCAGTGATGTCTGTGCGAGAGTCCCCGCGAACGCTGCTGGACTTCTTCGACCTCGGACCGGACCGGGACGGGGCACCGTTCCTCTCTTACGTCGACCAGCTCGACCAGCCGCCGACCGAGGCGCTGACCTACGGCGAGTTCGCCGCCAAGGCGCACCGCGTCGCCGCGAACCTCCACCGGCACGGTGTGCGCCGCGGCGACCGCGTCGCTCTGGTGGCCCTGCCGAGGACCGACTACGTCGTCACGCTGGCCGGCGCCATCCTCCTCGGCGCCATCCCGGCGCCGATCAACCACCACTTCAAGGCCCGTGAGCTCAACGCCACGCTCGCGGTGCTCGAGCCCGCGGTGGTGGTCGTCGACGACGCGACTCACCGGATGGCCGAGCGCGCGATCGAGGACTTCGGCGAGGCGCCCCGGATCGCCGGCATCTCGGGCTTCACCGGCGGCGACATCGTGCTCACCGACGATCCGGGCGACTACTCGTTCCGCCGTCCGGTGATCACCCCGGAGGATCCGGCGCTGATCCTGCACAGCTCCGGCACCACGGGCCTGCCCAAGCTGGTGTTGCGGACCCACGGTGCGATCACTGAGTTCCTCAACCTGTTCGCGGGCTACTTCGGCGAGGACGAGCACATCCTCAACTTTCTGCCGCTCTACCACCAGGCGGGTCTGGTGCTCAACATCCTCGCGGCGTGGCGCCTGGGCATCGACGTCGTCCAGACGTCGCGCTATTCGACATCGTCGTTCTGGGCCCTGGTGGACCGCTACGGCGCGACCCACGTGAACCTCGTGTCGCCGATGGCGAGTTTCATCCTCGCCAATCCGCCCGCGGCCGACGACCGCGAGCACCCGCTGCGGTGGATGGTGATCGCCGGCCGCAACGACCACTGGGCCGACTTCCAGGACCGGTTCGGGGTGACGGGCATGACGATGTACGGGTCGACCGAGACCCTGCAGATCACCTCGACCGGCAACCCGCAGGGCGGTCCGGTGCCGCGCGCGACCCTCGAGTCCGTGGGAGCCGGCAGCTACACCGGCCCCCCGATCGGGGACTTCACGGAGTTCCGGATCATCGGCCCGGACGGCGCCCGGATCACCGACCCGGGCGTCCGCGGGCGCATCGAGGTGCGTGGCCGCTACTGCTTCTCCGAGTACTTCAACCAGCCCGAGCAGACGAAGGCCGCCTTCACCCCCGACGGCTGGTTCGTCACGGGCGACCTCGGCTACACCACGCCCGAGGGAGCCCTCGTACTGGTCGGCAGGGAAAGCGGCATGATCCGGCGGTCCGGCGAGAACATCGCGCCCCGCGAGATCGAGCTGGTCCTCGAAGACCACGACGAGATCAAGGAGGCGCTGGTGGTCGGCGTCCCCGACGAAGCGCGGGGACAGGAGATCTTCGCCCAGGTGGTGCTCGAGCCCGGTGCCGGCCTCACCGCGCCGGACGTCTTCAAGTACCTCGAGGCGAACCTGAGCACGTTCAAGGTTCCGCGGTACCTGGAGTTCCGGGACGAGTTCGAGCGCACCGCCACGTTGAAGATCAAGCTCGACCAGGGCTCCGGCGTCGCGAACCGGGCGAGTGTGCACGATCGGCTCGCGTCGTGACTGTCCGCACGACCGGGGGCGCCGTCGCCGAGATCCTCATCGACGACCCCCGGACCCGCAATGCCCTGAGCACGACGGTGCTGCACGGTATCGCCGCCTCCGTGGACGACCTGTCCGGCCGCGACGAGACGCGGGTGATCGTGCTGGCCGGGGCGGGCGGCACTTTCTCGTCCGGCGGAAACCTCAAGGAGGTCGTCGCGATCGAGGAGGTCGTCGCGGCCACGACGCGGGTTTACGCGGCGATCGCGCGATCGCCCAAGCCGGTCCTTGCGCGGGTCGAAGGCAACTGCCTCGGCCTGGCCGTCGGACTCGTGGCCGCCTGCGACCTGGCGATCAGCGCGCGCGAGACGAACTTCGCGCTGCCGGAGCCGCGCATGGGGCAGGCACCCACGATGGCGGCCGTGACCATCGTGCCGCGACTTCGCCCGGCCGACGCCGCCCACCTCCTGCTCACCGGCGCCGCCTTCGACGGTGACCACGCCCGCGACATCGGGCTGGTGAACGCGAGCGTCGCCGCCGCGGAGCTGGCGGAGGAGCAGCGGCGGTGGACCGGCCAGCTCGTCGCGGGTGGGCCGGCCGCGCTCGCCGTCTGCAAGAAGCTGGCGCGCACCATCGGCACCCTGGACCCCGCGGACGCGCTGGAGCTGGCGTCGGGATGGACCGTCGACCTCGCCGGCAGCGTCGAAGCCAACGAGGGCAAGGAAGCCTTCCTGGCCCGCCGGCCGCCGGCGTGGCAGGCGGCCGCACCTGCCGAGCAGCACCACTGAGACAAGGGAGTCCCGTGAGCGAATTCGAGACCATCACGATTGAGCACGCCGAGCACATCAGCTGGATCGTGCTGAACCGTCCGCAGGCGGCGAACGCCCTCTCGCAAGCCCTGCTCGATGACCTGAGCGCCGCACTGCGGTCCTTGCGCGCCGAGGGGGCCAAGGTGCTCGGCATCCGGGGCGCGGGCAAGGGGTTCTCGGCCGGCTACGACCTCCGGGACATCGCCTACGCCGACTCCTCCGGCAACCACCCGGTCAAGGACCGCGAGCGCCTCCAGGGCTACCTGGACCACTACCTGGAGATCTGGGACCACCCGAAGCCCATCATCGCTGCGGTGCACGGATACTGCATCGGCGGCGCCACCCAGCTGTGCGCCTTCGCCGACATGACCATCGTCGCCGAGGACGCGAGCGTGGGGGAGTCGGTGGTGCCGATCGGCGGCGGGTTCGTCGCGCCGACCTGGGTGCCGCTCGTCGGGGTCCGGCGGGCCAAGGAGATGACCTACCTCCCCGGGCACCGCATCGACGGCCGGACCGCGGTGGAGTGGGGGTGGGCCAACTACGCGGTGCCTGCCGGTGAGGTCGTCAGCGCCGCGGAGTCCTACGCCGAACGGATCGGCCGGATGCCCGCGGACGCCCTGCGCATCAAGAAGCTGTCGGCGAACCGCGCGGCGGAGTCGAACGGGCCTCGCGAGGTGGCCGCCTTCGTCGCGGAGATGAACGCGATGGTCCATGCCACGCCGGGCATCGCGGCGCTCAGGTCTTGGCTCGCCACCGTCGGTCTCAAGGCCGCCGCCCACGCCTACGCCACCGGTGAAGGCCTGCCCGAGAACCTGTGATCGCCGGACGTCAACGCCGGTGTTGACATGTGGGAACGGTCCACCCTACCGTCACGGTGCGGACGGCGATCTGCCGCCGGGCCGGGACATCGTCGTCTGACGGGAGCAGGAAGATGAAGGTCGGAAGCCTTGAGATCGTGCCGATCGTGGACGGCATCGCGCACGAGCCGATCGAGAACGCGGTGTCGCATCCGGATGGCAAGATCTGGGACTGCGCGGACCACCCGACCGATGCCGACGGGCGCATCCGTCTGGACATCGGGTCGTTCCTCGTGCGGATCAAGGACAGGGTGGTCCTGGTCGACGCCGGCGGCGGTGTCTTCGCCGACGAGGGCACCCGCACCGGGGACATGCTCGACAACCTGCGCCGGGCCGGCGTCGAGCCCGCGGATGTCACGGACGTGTTCTTCACCCACATGCACTGGGACCACGTCGGCTGGTCGACCACCGGCGGCGCGATCACCTTCCCGAACGCGACCTTCCGGCTGCACGAAAAGGACTGGGCCTACTTCATGACCGGCCCGACCGCCGTGCCGAAGGTCCGCGACCTCCTGCTGCCGATCGAGTCCCGGGTCGAGCCCATCGACGCCGAGGCCGAGATCCTGCCCGGGCTGATCGCGCGGCCCGCGCCCGGACACACCCCGGGGACCACCGTCTACGTGATTCACGACGAGGGTGAGCGCGCCCTGCTGCTCGGCGACACGCTGCACACCGTGGGGGAGCTGACCGAGCCGGAGTGGATCGGGATGTGGGACGTCGACCCGGTCGCGGCCGGGATCATGCGCAACCGCATCGCCGAGGAGCTCATCGCCACCGGTGACGTGTTCGCGCCGGCGCACTTCCCGGAGCTGGCATTCGGCCGGCTGTTCACGCGCGACGGCATGCGCAAGTTCACGTGGGCGTCGTAGGGACTGTTTCGGTTACCGATCTGCTGCTGAGAGTGGGATGAACATGGACAGGGTTGTGCTGCTGGAGGGTGCCCGGACGCCCGTGGGCAGTTTCGGCGGGGCGTTGCGGGATGTGCCGGCGCACGAGCTGGGCGCGACGGCGGCACGGGCGGCACTGGAGCGCGCCGGGGTCGGCGCGGCCGATGTCGGTGAGGTCGTGATGGGCTGCATCGGGCAGGTGGGCCCGGACGCCTACAACGCGCGCCGGGTCGCGCTGGCGGCGGGTCTGCCGGTGGAGACGCCGGCCTACACGGTGAACCGGTTGTGTGGTTCGGGTTTGCAGGCGATCTGGTCGGCGGCGATGCAGCTGCGCTGGGGCGGCGTCGACTTCGCGCTGGCCGGTGGCGACGAGTCGATGAGCCGGATGCCGTTCTACGACTTCGGCGCCCGCTCCGGTTACCGGCTCGGTGACCGGAAGCTGGCGGACGGCACGGTGATGATGCTGACCGACCCGTTCCACGACATCCACATGGGAGTCACGGCGGAGAACGTGGCGCGCAAGTACGGCGTGTCACGTCACGAGCAGGACGAGTTCGCCCTGCTGTCCCAGCAGCGGGCCGCCGCGGTGGCGGCGAAGACGGCGTTCACGGAGGAGATCACGCCGGTCGAGGTCGGTGGCCGCCGTCCGGTGACGGTGACCGAGGACGAGCACCCCAAGCCGGGAACGACGCTGGAAGGGCTGGCGAAGCTGCGCCCGGCGTTCGACAAGGAGGGCACCGTCACCGCCGGCAACGCCTCCGGGATCAACGACGGCGCCGCCGCGGTCGTACTGACCCGCGAGTCGGTGGCCGCCGAGCGGGGCCTGACCGGGCTGGTCGCGATCGAGTCGGTGGCCACCGCGGCGATCGAGCCGGAGCTGATGGGGTACGCGCCGGTGCCTGCGCTCGCGAAGCTGTTCGCGCAGACCGGGCTCACGCCGGGCGACGTCGACGTGGCCGAGCTCAACGAAGCCTTTGCCTCGCAGGCGATCGCCGTGATCCGGGACGCCGGCCTGGACCCGGAGAAGACGAACCCCTACGGCGGCGCCATCGCGCTGGGGCACCCGGTCGGGGCCACCGGCGCGATCCTCACGCTGCGGGCGGCCAAGCACCTGGTCTCGAACGACCAGGAGCTGGGTGTGGTGACGATGTGCATCGGTGGTGGCCAGGCGCTGGCGGCACTGCTGCGCAGGATCGGCTGACGCGACTCGCACATTGTCGAAAAAGTGCCGCGTCGGCCGCCGGATCTTACGATTCCCTGACCGCTGAGCCCCGGGCTCTGTCCCGGTTCCGCGATCCACTCCTACGGTGTCCGCATGCGGGTGCTGATCACAGGTGGTGCGGGTTTCGTCGGGTCGCATGTCGCGGACGTGCTGGCGGCGCGCGGGCACGAGGTCCGGTTGCTGGACGTCCTGCTCGACGAGGCGCACGGGGCGAACGGTGCGCCGCCGTGGGTGGGGGCGCACGACTTCGTCCAGGGCGACGTGCGTGATCTCGCGCTGGTGACGAAGCTGGCCCGGGACGCGGATGTGGTGTGTCACCAGGCCGCGGTCGTGGGGCACGGGCTGGATCCCTCGGACGGGCCGCGGTATGCGGCGCACAACGACCACGGCACGGCGGTGCTGCTGGCCGCGATGTACGCGGCGGGGCGGGACCGGCTGGTGCTGGCGTCGTCGATGGTGGTCTACGGCGAGGGTCGCTACGCGTGCGCCACGCATGGCCTGGTGCGTCCCGGTCCGCGCACGCCGGAGGCGCTCGCGCGGGGCAGGTACGAGCCGCCGTGCCCGGACTGCGGCCGCGCGCTCGAGTGGCGGCTCGTGGGGGAGGACGCCCCGCTGGATCCGCGCAGCACGTACGCGGCGACGAAGGTGGCGCAGGAGCATCTGGCGTCGGCGTGGGCACGGCAGACCGGGGGGCAGGTGTGGGCGTTGCGGTACCACAACGTGTACGGCCCTCGGATGCCGCGTGACACGCCGTACGCGGGCGTGGCGTCGCTGTTCCGGTCGGCGCTGGTGCGTGGTGAGGCGCCGACCGTGCTGGAGGATGGCTTGCAGTGCCGGGATTTCGTGCACGTGGCCGACGTCGCGCTCGCCAACGCGCTCGCGGTGGAGCGGGCCGGCGAGCCGGGCGCGCTGACACCGGTGAACGTGTGCTCCGGTGAGCCGCACACGGTGGGGGAGCTGGCCGCGCGGCTCGCGCGGGCCTGCGACGGCCCGGCGCCCCGGGTCATCGGCGGTGCGCGGCCGGGCGATGTGCGGCATGTGGTGGCCGATCCGGGGCGGGCCGAGTCGTTGCTAGGGTTCCGCGCCGCGGTGTCCTTTGCGGACGGAGTGACCGAGTTCGCTCGTGATCCGCTGCGGGAGTCCGCGGCGGTCGGCTGAGGTCAGCCGGCCGCGACGGGCAGGCGCACCTCGAACCGGCAGCCGGGACCGTGGTTGCGGGCATCGATGCGTCCGTGGTGCGCCTCCACGAGACCTTTCGCGATGGCCAGGCCGAGTCCCGCACCCGCGGGCTGGTCGCCGGATTCGGGGGTGCGGGCGGCGGCGCCGCGGAAGGCGACGTCGAACACGCGGGCCAGGTCGGCCTCGGGGATGCCGCCGCACACGTCGTCCACGGCCAGCACCGCGTCGCGGCCGTCGAGGCTCACGCGCACGGTGACGGCGCCGTCGGGCGGGGTGTGGCGGATCGCGTTCGCCAAGAGGTTGCGCACCACGCGGCCGAGTTCGGTGTCGCTGCCGAGCACGGTCGGCCACACCTCGGCGTCGGTCAGCACCCGCACGCGCTTGCGGCGCGCCACCGCGGTCTGGGCCGCGAGCGCATCGCCGACCACCTCGCGCAGCGGCACGGCCGCCATCGTCAGCCGGAGCGCGCCCGCGGTGATGCGGGAGAGCTCGAACAGGTCGTCGACCATGCCGGACAGCCGGGTCGCCTCGCCGCTGATGCGGGCCGCGTACCCGGTGACCTCGTCGCGCCCGCTCACCACGCCGTCGGCGAGCGCCTCGGCCATCGCGCGGATGCCGGCCAGGGGACTGCGCAGGTCGTGGCTGATCCACGCGACCAGTTCCCGCCGCGACGCCTCGGCGGCCCGTTCGCGTTCGCGCGCCTCCCGCTCCCAGACACTGCGGCGCGCGATCACCCGGCCGATGAGCACGGCGATCGGGACGACGACGACCGCGACGAGCAGGCACACCAGCAGGGTGGTCGCGAGCGTCGCGGTGAACATGAATCCGCTGACACCGAGCACCCCGGCGAGCATCGCGGCCAGCGGGATGAGCACGAGCAGTGTCATCGTCGTGGACAGCGCGCGGGCGCGGACGGAGTGCAGCAAGAGCGCGCCGGCGGCGACGACGGGCAGCACCAGCGCGAGCGCGACCGGCAGGACGTGCAGTGCGTGCTCGGCCAGCGTGCCGAGCTGGTCGTCGGAGGTGATCATCCGGTGTGCTCCGGGTCGTATCGGTAGCCGACGCCCCACACGGTGGCGATGCGGCGTGGCTCGGCCGGGTTGCGTTCCACCTTCTCCCGCAACCGTCGCACGTGGACGGTGACGGTGGACTGATCGCCGAAGTCCCAGCCCCACACCCGCTCGAGCAGTTCCTCGCGCGTGAACACGGTGCCGGGGCGGGTCATCAGGAACAGCAGCAGGTCGAACTCACGACCGGTCAGTGACAGCTCGGCGCCGTGCAGCAGGGCCTTGCGGGCGCGCGGGTCGAGGACGAGTTCCCCGTCGGACACGGGGGTGCCCGCGTCCTCGGTCCCGCCGTGGGCGCGGCGAAGCACCGAGGACACGCGCAACGCCAGCTCACGGGGGCTGAACGGTTTGGCCACGTAGTCGTCGGCACCCAGTTCCAGCCCCGCGATGCGGTGCTCCTCCTCGCCGAGGGCGGTCAGCATGATCACCGGCACGCTGCCGGCCTGCCGGAGGCGGCGGCACACCTCGAGGCCGGTGATGCCGGGCAGCATCAGGTCGAGCACGACGAGGTCCGGCGGCCGCGCGGCGAACGCGGACAGCGCCTCCTCACCGGTACCGGCGGTCGCCACCTCGTGACCGGCCCGCTCCAGGTACCGGCACACCACGTCCCGCACCGTCACGTCGTCGTCCACCACGAGCACCCGGCCCGTGACCGGTTCCTGCCGCATCGCCCACCTCACCAGTTCGTCACCAGCAGGCTGTTGACCGCGAGCGCGGTGGCCGCCTGCGCGGCCAGCCACCAGCGCCGGGACGTCCGCGGCAGCAGCGCCGCCGCGGCGACCAGCCACACCGCAAACGGTAGCCAGATCCGTTCGACTTCGGCCTTCGACAGGCCCGACAGATCCGAAGCGGCCACCGCGACGACCGCCCCGGCGACGACCGCGGCGAGTCCGGTGTGCCGCGACCGCCACAGGCGCCGCAGCCCAGGCCCCACCACCGGCCCGGTGGCCAGGGCCAGGCACGCCAGGTCCGCCCACACCCAGTAGCCGTACGGCCGCCCCGTCGCGATGCCCTGGTAGTACCGCTCGACCACCAGGTGATAGCCCTCCAGCCACCAGAACCCGGCCGCGGCGAACGCCAGGACCACCGCGAGGGCACCGCCGAGGGCGAGCACCAGCGCGGCCGCGCGGCGGGCGGCCAGCACGACCGCGAGCGCGATCGCGCCCATCAGGACCAGGCCGTAGGACAGGAAGATCCCGAAGCCGAGCACCGTACCGCCGGCGAGCGCCCAGGCGAGCCGGCCGGTGGCGCCGAGCGCGAGCAGCGCGATCCCCGTCGCGGTCACGCCGGTGAACAGCCCGTCGGCGGACACCCCGACCCACACCGCGCCCGGGAACAGGACGAGGAAGGGCACCGCCGCGCGCGCCAGGTCAGGGCGGCCCAGGGCGGCGATCGTCACCGGAACGGCGACCGCGGCCGCCGCGCCCACGAGGACGCACACCACCGCGGCCACTCCACCGCCGCCGAGGCCGATCCGGTCCAGCCACACGAACACCAGCGTCGCGGCCGGCGGGTGCCCGGAGACGTGGGTGGGCCAGGAATCGGGCTGGAAAGCCAGGATCCGGCCGGTGAACGTGCGGACCATGACCCCGACGTCGGAGATGCTCGGCACCTCGGGCAGGTACTCACCACCCGCGGTGAGCCGGCCCGCGATGCCGGGCTGCCAGCCGTCGATCATCGCGAGTGAGAATGTCCACGCCACCGCGCCGCCGTACGCCGCGGCGAGCACGGACCGCCACGGCAGCCGTTCGGCGAGCCCAGGGCCGTAGCACACGATCGCGAGCGCGAGGAGTACCGACGAGACGGTGGCGGGCCCGGCGTGCGGCAGCCACGTGCCGAGCACCGGCCACTCGCCGAATCCCGGACCCGCGCCAGGGAACGAACCCGGTCCGAGCTGGCGCCCCGGGTTCCACCACAGGCAGCCCGCCACGGCGGCCGCCACGAGCACGACGACCACGCCACCGGCGACCAGGTCGGCGCGGTGGCCACGGTGGGTGGACGGCGCCGGCGGGGCGGACACGGGTGCGGTCATCGAGCCGACCTTAGCGCCGTGCACGCCCGCGAGCCAGGCTGCGCGCGGAGCCGTCAGAAGTCCGTAAGATTCCCCGCGACGTCAGGATTCCGTAATGGTCGCGCGGGTTACCGTCCGTCCATCGTGGACCTACGGTGGCTCCCGTGACCGACTTCGCAGATGTCATCCTGCCCTGCCTCGACGAGGCGGCCGCGCTGCCCCGCGTGCTCGCCGCGATGCCGCGGGGCTACCGGCCGATCGTGGTGGACAACGGATCCTCCGACGCCTCACCCGAGATCGCCGCCGCCCACGGCGCGAAGGTCGTGCACGAGGCCCGGCGCGGCTACGGCGCGGCGGTGCACACCGGCCTGGAGGTGGCGACCGCCGACGTGGTGTGCGTGCTCGACGCCGACGGCTCGCTCGATCCGGCGGAACTGCCCGGCCTGGTGGCGGTGACCGGGCCGCGGACCCTGGTCGTCGGCGCCCGGCGACCGTCCGGCCGCGGCGCGTGGCCGTGGCACGCCAGGGCCGGAAACCGGCTGCTGGCGGCGCTGGTGCGGCGGCGTGGCGTGCCGGTGACCGACATCGGGCCCGTCCGGGTCGCGCGACGCACGGACCTGCTGGCGCTCGGGGTGCGCGACCGCGCCTTCGGCTACCCACTCGAGGTGCTGCTTCGCGCCGGGGCCGCGGACTGGACGGTCACGGAGGTTCCGGTGAGCTACGGCCCGCGCGCGGCCGGCACGCGCAGCAAGGTGACCGGTTCGGTGCGCGGCACGGTGCGGGCGGTCCGGGACATGGCGGGGGTGTTGCGGTGAAGCCCATCGTGCTCATCGTCGCCAAGGCTCCGGTACCGGGGAAGGTCAAGACGAGGCTCACCCCGGCGGTGACCTCCCTGCGGGCCGCGTCGATCGCCGCCGCGGCGTTTCTGGACACCGTGGAAACGGCGCTGGCCACGCCGCGCACACAGGTGGCGGTGGCGCTCGACGGCGATCTCCGGGACGGAGTCCGCGGCGAGGAGTTGTCCGCACTGCTCGCCGCGTGTGAGGTGTTTCCCCAGCGGGGCACCGGCCTCCCGGACCGGCTGGCCAACGCGCACGCCGACCTCGCCGAGCGCCACCCGGACGGCCGGACCATCCAAATAGGAATGGACACGCCGCAGGTCACCACCGGGTTGCTGGCCGGCGCCGTCGATCGGCTCGGCGCGTACGACGCGGTGCTCGGCCGTGCGCACGACGGCGGCTGGTGGTGCCTCGGCCTGCGCGATCCGCGAGCCGCCGACGCGCTGCGCCTCGTCCCGGCCTCACGTCCGGATACCGGCGCGCGGACCGAATATGCCCTCGGCCGGCGCGGTCACACCGTGGGTGCGCTGGCCGAACTGTCCGATGTGGATACCATGGCCGACGCGCATCGGGTGGCCGCCTTGGTCCCGGGCAGCCGGTTCGCCGCCGCGGTCGCCGGGACGGCTCCGTGCTGACGGGATTCGAACCCGGGCTGCTGGGCCGCCGGGTCAGCCTCGAACTGCCCGGGGGGACGCGGATCGCGCTGCCGGTCGACCGGTGGCGGGCCAGGTGGAACCCGGGTGACGAGGTGCTGGTGCACACCTGCACCGGCCCGGCACTCGACCTGGGCTGCGGACCGGGACGGCTGACGGCGGCACTCGCCGAGCGCGGCATCCCCGCGCTGGGTGTGGACGTCTCGCCGGTCGCGGTCGCCCTCACCCGCGAGCGCGGCGCGACGGCCGTCCGCCGCGACCTGTTCACCCGCCTGCCCGGCGAAGGGCGCTGGCAGTTCGCGCTGCTCGCCGACGGGAACATCGGCATCGGCGGAGATCCCGCCGCGCTCCTGCGTCGCGTCGGCGAACTGCTGTGCCGGGGCGGCCGGGCGCTGGTCGAACTCGACGAGCCCGGCACCGGGCTACGGCGGCGGCGAGTGCGCGTCACCGAGGGCGGCCGTCGGTCCGGATCGTGGTTCGCGTGGGCCTGGCTGGGTGCCGACGCGCTGCACCAGGCCGCCGAGGGCAGCGGCCTCCGCCCGGCCTGGTTCACCGAGCGCGGCGGGCGCTGGTTCGCCGCGCTGGAGAAGGAGTGATACCCGTGTCTGCCCGGCGCCTTCGTCCCCGGTTCACTAGCCCGCTGCGTGGCCCCTGGCTCACCTCGGTGTTCGGCGCCGTCCTGCTCGCCGGACTGCCGCTGGTCATCGTCACCGGCCTGCTCGACTATGTCGCCTACGGTCCCGGCCAGGGCATCCCGGCCGGTGTCGGCCCGCTGCGCCTGCCCGCCTTCGACTGGCCCACGCGCCCGTCGTGGCTGTTCCGGCTGACGCAGGGCCTGCACGTGGGGCTCGGTCTCGTGCTGGTGCCGGTCGTGCTCGCGAAGCTGTGGTCGGTCATCCCGAAACTGTTCACCTGGCCACCGGCCCGGTCGGTCGCGCACGTGCTGGAACGGGTGTCGCTGCTGTTGCTCGTCGGCAGCATCCTGTTCGAGATCGTCACCGGCCTGCTCAACATCCAGTACGACTATGCGTTCGGGTTCAGCTTCTACACCGGCCACTACCTCGGTGCCTGGGTGTTCATCGCGTCGTTCGTCGCCCACGTCGCGCTCAAGCTGCCCCGCATGGTGCGCGCGCTTCGTTCCCGGTCGTTGCGCACCGAACTGGCGACCCCGTTGTCGCGTACCGAACCGGAGCCACCGGACGACACCGGGCTCGTGACCCGCGAGGCCGCACCGCCCACGCTGAGCCGTCGCGGCGTCCTCGGCGTGGTCGGCGGCGGGGCGCTCCTGGTCGGTGTCCTCACCGCCGGGCAGACCATCGGTGGTCCGTTGCGCGACCTCGCGCTGCTGCTGCCCCGCGGCCGGGAACCGGGGGAGGGGCCGAACGGCTTCGCCATCAACAAGACCGCGGCCGCCGCCGGAATCGCCGCGGCCCGCACCGGGGCGGACTGGCGTCTCGTGCTCACCGGCGCCACCCGGCTCCGGCTGAGCCGGGACGAGTTGCTCGGCCTGCCCCAGCACACCGCGCGACTACCGATCGCCTGCGTGGAAGGCTGGTCCACCGTCCAGACCTGGACCGGTGTGCGACTCCGTGACCTGGCCGTGCTGGCCGGTGTGGCCCGGCCTTCGTCGGCGCTCGTCGTGTCCATTGAGGACGGACCCTTCGCGCGCGCCACATTGACCGCCGGGCAGGCGGGCGATCCGGACGCGCTGCTCGCGCTCCGCGTCAACGGCGCCGACCTGAGTCTCGACCACGGTTTCCCCGCGCGGGTCATCGTGCCGGCGCTGCCCGGCGTGCACTGCACCAAGTGGGTCCGCGCGATCGACTTCCCGAGCCCGCGATGAAACGCCTGACCAGCCGCTACGGTGCGGGTACCGGGCACCTGCTCGTCCTGCTCGCCTGTCTCGCGCTCGCCGCCTACGCTGCGTCGTTCCTGCTCGGCGATCCGGACTCGCTTACGGTGCTGGTGTGGTTCGCCGGCGCGGCCGTGGTGCACGACCTCGTGGTGTTCCCGCTCTACGCGCTCACCGACCGCGCCCTGTCCCGCCTGCCCCGCGCCCGGGTGCCGCTGATCAACCACATCCGGCTGCCGCTGCTCGGTGCGGGCCTGACGTTCATCATGTTCCTGCCCGGCATCCTGCGTCAGTCGGCGGGCACCCACCTGGCCGCCACCGGACTCACCCAGCAGCCCTACCTCGCGCGGTGGCTGTGGCTGGTGCTCGCGATGTTCGTGGCCTCGGCCCTGATCTACGCGATCCGCCGCGTCAGGGCGTCGAGTAGAGCTTCTTGAGCCCGGTCAGGTCGCCCAGTGCCAGCGTTCGCTCGGTGATGGCGCACGGGTAGGTGCTGGGGCTCATCGTCTCGACGGCGTGCGTGGCCTGGTCCACGTGGGCGAGACCGGCGGTGTGTCCGCGCTCGTGCGCCACGACCGACTCGAGGTCGTAGGCGTTGCTGCAGTTGGCGGGCAGCGTCGTGAACCAGTTGTGGACCTTGCGGTCGAGCAGCATGTCCGACGCGATGATGGCGCCGGTGCTGGGCCGGTAGTAGACGCAGGTGTAGCCGAGGTAGGACGGCGGCAGCGTGCCCCAGCTGGTGACGCTGTAGTTGTCGTTGCCGGTGCAGGCGCCGTTGGCGTCGATCTGGGCGACCCGGGTGGTGGCGCCGAGGTACTGCTGCGTGGTGGTCAGCGTGGCCGTGGTACCGCACCGGTTGCGTCCGGAGGCCACCGTCTGCGACGCCGTCTGCATCGCGGGCAGGGCGGTGGCCGCGACCGACGCCGGTGCTCCCGCCGGGTTGTAGTACCACTTGTAGGTACTCGCGAGCCGCCACGGCGCCAGTGCGTACGCGGTGTCGGTGCAGGCGGTGGTGGTCGCTGTCGCGGCGGGGAGCGCGGCGCCCGTGGGTGCCAGAATCGCCTCGCCGACGACCGCGACCGCTTCCGATTCCGTGGGGACGCCCGTGCTCACGGTCGCTGCTGCCATCGCCGCGCAGGTGAGCGCCGGGATGAGGGTGCGGATCATCCGTCTGGTCCTTTCCGATGTCGATCGGTTCAGGGACCAGGCTCGGCGGCGCCGGGTGCAGACCGGTGTGCCGCTCAGGTTCCCGTCGGTAGCACGACCGGGAGCGAAACGGACACGAGCATCGGGCCGCGCGTTCCGGTGACCTCACCACCGTGCCGGGTGGCGATCGTGGCGGCGATCGCGAAGTCGAGCCCCGCCGGAACATCCGCCGTTTCCGGTTCCTGCGCCATCCCGGAAATGACCGCGGTCCACCGGCCGCCGGCCAGGCTCGCGTGCACGGACAGCCCGGTGCCCGGATGGGTTTTCGCCGTCGCGGCCGCGAACAACCTGACGAACATGCGCGAGAGCCACCGGGGATCACCGGACACGGGCGCCGGGCCGGTGAGTGCCGAGAAGGTGACGGTCTCCGGCGCCACGCCTTTGATCAGCTCGGCGGCGTCGAGGGTTTCGCTTTCCAGCCGGCAGGAGTGCGACTCGATCTTCGCCATGAGGAGCAGGTCGTCGACCGTCCGCAGGAGGAAGCCGGCGTTGCGCCGCACCGCGTCGAGCACGTCGCCGGTGTGGTCGGTGTCGTGGCCGGTGTCGTTGGTGACGACCAGATCGACCAGGCTGGTGATCGCGGTCAGCGGCGTGCGGAGTTCATGGGTGACCGCGGCCAGCGACCGCGTTCTGAGGTCCGCCAGCGTTTCCAGCTCGACCCGGCCGGTGACGTCGTGTGCGACGACCAGGTATCCCACGTGGGATCCGTCGACGACGACGGCCCGCTGGGTTGTTTCGATCACGGTGCCGTCCGCCAGTCTCCGGAGCCCGGCCGGCGCCGGGGCGAAGCGCGCCGCCTGGCCGTCGGAGCCCAGGATTTCCCGTGCGGTGGCGTTGATGTGCGCGACGCGCAGGTCCAGGTCGAGCAGGATCGCCGCCATCGGCAGGGCCTCGAGGAGCGCGGCGACCTGGGCCGAGCACGGAGACCGGGACAGTGCGGAACCGTCGCCGTCAACACCTGATCGGGTTGTGCTGCGGGCCGAATCCGTTTCGGAGTCCTCGACCGCGCCCGGATCGCCATCCGGCGCGGCGAAGACGCCGGATACTTCCGGAGGCATCCGACCGACCTCGCGATCGACCTGGTCAGAGTGGCCCTGCTGAGCCGGTTCCGGTCCTCGGGTCGCTTCGCTGGTCACGCTTTTCCCTTCGTTGTCCGTACCGGGCTTGCACCGCGCGGTCGGGTGAAGTTGACGAGCCGGCCGTCGCCGGCCGCTGCGACCGGAGCCCGGGCCGACCTAGCGTCGGGGCGATGCACACGTCTGTCGCCGACATGCCCGTACCGGGGAGGTGATCGGGGTGAGTCCGACCAGCCCCCAGAGTCAGGGAGCCGCGGAGGTCGCCACGTTTTTACTGGCGGCCGGCCAGATGCTGTTCCCGGACTCGGACGATCGCGACGATCGCCGGCGATTCCTCAACCTGCTCCGCACGACCAGCGGGATCAAGGACGTCCGCTTGTCGGAAGACGGGCGGGCGCAGCCGGGGCCGAGCCGGTTCACCATCGCCTTGCCCGAACAACCGGACGCCACTCCGGCGGGCCGCGTTCTCACCGTGGACCTCGCCGAGCCCGGCGACCGGCGGTGGTCCGGCGGACGGCAGCGGCGCCGGATCGAATCCAGCCTGCGGCTGGTCGCCGGCGCCGCTGCCGTGGGGCAGGCCAAGGACCTGCTCTCCCGCTCGCCGCTGCTGATCGCGCACGTGGACGACGCGGGGTGGTCGACGTTGTCAGAAGTCACGGTCCGTTTGCTGGGCGCGCCCACGGACCCGGGCCTGGCCGCCGGTCCACTCGCGATGGTCGACCCGCGTGACCGCCCGGCGGCGTTGCGGGCGTTCGTCACCACTGCCCGTGGATACCGGCGCCGTCACCGGACGGAACTGCGCGTGCGGTCGGCCGCCGGGGCACCGCTGATTCTCGACGCCATGTTCTTCGACCTGTCGGGTGTCGCGGGCCTGACCGGCGCGCTGGTGGTCGCCATGGACGGCACGCCGATCCTGGCGGGCTCCGCCGCACTGCGTGAACTGGCGTACGCCTCGTCCGGCGCGGCCGCGGTGGTCGACGAGCGGGGCACCGTGGCCGCGGTGAACCGCGCGTTCGCCGGGCTTGCCGGGATTCCGGAGGACCGGTGGCCGGGCTCCCCGGAAGAGCGTGTCCTGCGCTCGGTGGCCGATCGGTGTGCTGATCCGAATATCGCTTCTCGTCATCTCGTGTCCTTGATGGGTGCGCGCCGAGGCGCCGAACGTCTCGGCACGGTGGATGGGCATGTCGTGGTCGCCGAGCGGCATCCGCTCGTCCAGCGAGGACTGGAACTGGGTGCGGTGTGGACGTTCCGTGCCGTGGGACCGCAGGCGCCGCCGGAGGCCGGGCAGTGGCGGGAAACGGACCACCGGAACCGGGTGATCGCGATGGTTTCCCACGAGTTCCGCACGCCGCTCACGGCCCTGCTCAGTTTCGCCGACATGATCGCGGATCCGGAGTTCGGCCGCCTGTCCGTGGAACAGCGGTCGGCGGCCGACGTGATCAAGCGCAATGCCGGCCGCCTCCTCGGCCTCGTCGACGATCTGCTGCTGCTGACGCGCCTGCAGGACCGGCGGTTGCCGATGCGGTTCGTCGAGGTCGGGGTGCCGGAGTTCATCCGGACGGCCGTTGTGGACCGGCGGGTCGAGATCTCCGGCCGGGACGTCGAACTGACCTGCCCCGCCGACGGCCCGCCGATCCACGGGCACACGGGGCTCGAGATCGCGTG
>Ga0081455_10001798_pt1 | contig 25885 bp, 26 predicted proteins | sample TabmetS3T2R1_FD_70207 | JGI IMG/M metagenome (GOLD analysis project Ga0081455, IMG submission 70207) | Tabebuia heterophylla rhizosphere microbial communities from the University of Puerto Rico - S3T2R1 | ecosystem: Host-associated > Plants > Roots > Rhizosphere ...
TGCTGGGCGCGCGGCGGGTCAGGTGGCTCGTGTCGGACATGAGGGGTCCGGAGGCGAGTCCACCCTGATCGCCCTGGGGAGCTGGATCCAGGCGTGCTTCGTGAGCCCGAGCACGCTGTAGGTCACCTGGAATCGGGTGTACGTCTGGGAGGCGCCGGCCGCGAAGCGATCGCAGTTCCCCAAGCGCGTCCGAACCACGATCCACCGACGATCGGCGCCGGCCAACGTGAACGGGAGGAACCTCTCGAGGGAGGGATCGCCCTGCCCGAGACTGCCGGCGTACCGTTTGGCGGCGGTCTCGAGCCTGACCGGGACCAGCAGCTGGTTCTGTCCGGCCATCTGGATCCTCTGGACCCTCACGGGCAGCTGGCCTTCGTTCACGATCAGGAAGCCGAAGGAGAACGTCCCGCCGTCCTCGTATCCCACCCGGACCGTGTTCGTGCCAGAGCTCGCGACCGGTCCCGAGGCGAAGTTGGCGGCCGAGAGGGGCTGGTACCGAACGGCGAAAAGCACGATGGCCGCCACGGTGGCCATGACCGCGAGATACGCGACCAGCGCCCAGGCGCGCGCCGTCCACCGCGCCACGGGGTCGAACGCCGTGACCGCGCTGGGCGACTTCCGGACGACGCTCATGGTCCTTCGCTCCTTGCCAACCTTCATCGGCGAGGGATACGGGGAACCTTGAGCGGTCGATCTCGACCCTCCTGCTCGGGTTGCCGCCAGGAGGCAGTCTTGGATCCCCCGGAGGGTTCCTATCGCCTCCGGAACAGACCCTTCCTGGGCGGCACGTATTCGCGCGCCTTCGCCCTCTCGCGCAGGGTTTCGGCCAACGCTCCTGGGTCGATGTGCAGCCGGCAACCGGCGCGGATGACGATCCGACCGAGGCCATCCACCTCGAAGGTGGCCCCTGGCAGGATGGCGGTGATCTTGGCCTTCAGCTCGTCCAGGGTCATCTGCTCCACGTCGCGTAGGAGCGCACGCAGCGTGGACTTGTGGTCGGGCTCGGGGATCTTCTGCAGATCCTCGTGCGTTTCGTACCCGTGCCGGTCGTTGCGTGGCCCGTCGTCGATGAGCGAGTGCTTCAGCATGGCCCCTCCTTAGAAGATGAGCGGTATTCGCCTGCTTGGCTATCTGATGAGGTGCACTCCCTCAGCGATCGCCGTGTCGCCTGGCGTGGGCATCAAGGATGTGTGCCACGTCAGGCCGATGCAGGAGTAGCTGCCGTTGGGCGGCACCAGGATGCCGTTGCCGCAGCTCTGCTGCGTCGGGTCGGGCGACGGCGGACCTCCACTGCCGCGGTTGCCCCCATCGCCACCATTCCCGTTGCCGTTGCCAGGCCCTGTGGCGACGTCGCTCCAGCTCTTCTGTTCGACGCTGACGACGGTGGCCTGCGCGAACCCCTGGACGTAGTAGAACTTCCCGGATGGTTCGGTGATGGCCGGGTTGGTCAGCGGGAACCAGCGAGTCAGGCCCGTCAGGGTTGGCCAGGTCTGAGCGCTCTCGCCGGGCACCTTGCACGACCAAGCCGGGGCACCGTAGACGTACCTCGGGATGTTGATCCCGGCGATCTGATCGCGGAGCAGGTTGGTACCGCCCCCGGAGTTGCAGTCCATCGTCAGCGGGTCGGTCCCCACCGGATACCAATGGGTGAGACTCAGGAACGCGAAATCGCCCTCCCCGTTGCGGTCGTTGTCCATGAGGACGTAACACGTATCGCCCGGAGTCGGGTCGGGGACATCGCACGACGAGAACGCGTTCGGCCCGCCGATCGGCGCCGTGACCGGCACGGGCGGTCCAACCACCATCCCCCACGCCGCCGTAGCCTCAGCCGAGATGCCGTGCGAGTCGACGCCGATGATCGGGGCGAAGAACAGGTCCTGGTTGGTGGTGACCCTGACGGTCACATACCCGTAGTCCCTGCTCGTCCCACAGCCCTCCTGCTCGATGATCGAGAAGGTGGTCCCCGAGAGACTGGCGCCCGAGTCTTGCGTGTTGGCCTGGCCAACCTGCTGGGCCGCGACCGGGGCTCCGGCGGCGTCGCCATCGAAGCAGGACTGCGCCGCGGCCAAGGCCGCGGCATCCGCCGCCTTCACCGCCGTCCTGCGCGTCGACACGAGCGACCCCAGGTCGAACACCAGGACGAGCATCCCGACAAGGGCAAGCAGAGCGAAGGCGACGATCAGCACGACGGCGCCGCCTTCGTCGTCGTGGACCCTGCGAAGCCTACGACAGGTCAGCGAGAGCATCCGCGTCTTCCTCCTTCTTCCCCGCGTCGAGGTCGAGGCCCATGTAGGCGCCCGCGGCGGCGAACAGCAGACCGAGGGCCGCGAGCGTGACGAGCAGCCTCCACCCCTGGGGCGTCACGAGGGAGGCGGCGACGATCGCGCCGACCGCGAGCTTCGCGGAGGTCAGGCGGGTGACCAGGGAAAGACCACCGCGGATGTTCGTGGCGAACCTGTCAAGCATTCCACTCCTCCTTCTGACTCCGGGCTTCTGGATCCAGGCGGCAACGGTGATGGCATCTTCCGGTCTAGCGATCGAACGAAGCCGCGTTCCCTACTCCTCATGGGGAAGCGAATCGACGACTTGGCTCCCCCGAAGGTGTCCTGCGTGTCCCCCTATGTCACCTTCCGTAGCCCATCTGGTGGGTCAAGTATGGAAGTGCCCGGGGGACGTGCTCTACCTCTAATGGTCTACGCTTCGACCATCGTCGGGATTAAGCCAGAAGGCGCCCGGTCGCAGAGCTTCTGGGTTGTGTGCTCGGCCTTGCGTCTGGTTCGGTAACCGCTGGACGCCGCGTGGTCCGCACGTCGCGGAGGCGGGTGGTCGAGGATGCCCTTCAGCCTATGCTCGCCGGCGCGAGGGTCCCGTCGCGCCCGTCTCCCAACACGTCTTGACAGGAGCGGCAAGCCCGGGCGCTCGACGACACGGTGTCATCCCCCGTTGCAGGGGGGCGATGCCGGTTGGCACGGCGGTCCGGTCGCCCGCCCGCTCCGACCGCCCGCGTTCACGCTTCCAGGCGGGAGATCCGCGGGAACGGAGTTGTCACTCCATCCCGTGTGGTTCCCGTTGTCGGCATGCTTGGGAGGCCGGTGGTCCCAACCGTAAGCCACGCCGGGCGGCCGCGAGGCATGGCCCGACGGATGGTCGCGACGACCATGGCCCGACGGATGGTCGCGACGACCATGGCCGCCGGACCGAGCGCGATCCGGTCCACCTCGGTCGCCGGGCTGGCCCTCGCTCCTCGAGGGGGGAGCGTCGGAGGATGTTCGGGTCGTGGGCGACGCAGCGTAGATCGCATGCAGCGGCGCGCGCTCCACGGCCGGCGCGGGGACAGGGATGCGCTGCGGACCTTCGTGCGTGCGCGGTGCGCCCAGCGTCATCAGAAGGCTTGCGGAGACGGCCACCGCGATGGTGCCAGCCGCGGTCACGAGATCCGCGTGGTCACGAAGCGCGTTCGGAAGGTGCGCCCGGACGAGGTCCGCCAGCGGGGACATGAGCGATCCGCCGGCGCCCGGGTGGGCCTGCGGTGCGACCACCGACCGGAACGCGGGCACGAGCCCCCACGCGACGGCCCCCCCGACGCCCTCGGCGACGAGGGCGTGCAGGATCCCGGCCATCACCGTCCCCGACACACCTCGCTCGATGCGACCGAGCGCGCCGGCGGGCGTGTGATCGCCGACGGCGATGAGCACCGCGTCGGGTGCCAGATCGTGAACGTGCTCGAGCGAGGGGCAGAGGTCGGCCTCGACGACGATCGCGTCCGGCTCGTGGGCCGACACGGCATCGATCAGGGCGTCCTCGGTCTCGGCGACCCCGACGACGTCGAACCCACTCGTCCCAAGCCGGACCTCCATGTTGCCGACGCTGCCCGCCGTGATCACGCGGAGCCGGTCGCTGTGCGGCTTCGACCCGGCGCCCCGGGGCTGCGGCGAGGGGGAGCGTTCGACGATCGTCATGGGCGTAGATGCTCCGCGTGGATGGTCGTTCACCACTTCTTCGGGAACCCCTTGAGTACCATCTCGAGGGTCGCCGGTCATGTCGCTCGATAGTTCTACGGGGCGGGCACGACGCGGCCTACCCGGCCGTCACCCGATCGGACTATCACGCTCCGGGTTACCGACATCGAAGTTCCTGTGCCCTTGGAACTCATGCTCACGGGGTCTGCTTGGCGCGCGCATACGGCCGACCACTTCGACGTATGCCTCGAAGCCGAACCTGATGGCCTCCCTATACCTCGACCAGGCTTCCTCGCGCGTCTCGTATGTGAAGCGCCGGACGTATCGTGCGTCCCCAGGCACGACACGGTCCATCACGTCCATCGCGTACACGATCTGCATGTTTCCCTCGTGGCCGACGTGTTGCGCCGCGGGTAGACAGACGCGGCGAGCCACCGTGTTCTCCGGTGACGTGCCTGGTATCGGGCAGGTCAGGTCGCCGCTATATCCGGCGAAAGCCTCGATCAGCCGGCCGATCCGCCCGACGGATGGGTTCCCCTCAACGGTGTAGACCGCGGGGTCCTGGGCGAGAGGAGGGCGAAAGCGGTCGCCTCATCGACGGTGTGCCGGTACGCGGTCCCGGCGCGGGCGGGGATCTCCAGGTGTTCCGCCGAACCTTGAAGAAGCCCAGTCTTCGACCGTTGACGACACTGGGCCGGCAGCCCGGGGACCGAAGCCCAGATACCCCTCCTACGTAGAACCTCGCACGCGGAGCCGGTGGAAGTCGGGATATCAGGGGCCTCAAGCCCTTCACCCACCTTACCGATGAACGCACGGAAGACATTTCGTTCCCGGTCTGAATCGAAGGAGGTGAACAGATTGTTCCTCAACCTCTACGTTGGAGCGCAGACGCTCTTCTCGGGCCTGCGTTACAAGCTGAGGCGGGAGGACGGTGCGGTGGCGACGGAGTACGCGCTCCTGCTGGTCCTGATCGCGCTCGCGATCATCACCGCCGCCACGCTCCTCGGTCTCGCGATCGCCGGCGTGTTCGACGCGGGTTCCAGCACGCTCGGTGGTGTCGAGCCGGCTGGCCCGTAACAACGCATCAAGAGCGGCCTTGTCGGCCGCTCACTCTCGAGGTCGGGGAGAGTGAGGGGCCGACAAACGTCGGTCATCGACGCGAAGGCGGAGGAAGGAACGCATGAGACTCTTCAGGAACTGCAAGCGGGAGGACGGAGTGGCGGCGGTCGAGTTCGCTCTCATCCTGCCGGTTCTGGCGCTGATCCTGTTCGGGGTCCTCGAGTTCGGGCGGGTCTGGAGCCAGTACCAGGTGTTCCAGGGAGCCGCCAGGGAGGGCGCTCGGTGTGCCGCAGTGGCCTCCACCAGCGAGTGCGACATCCAGGACTCGATCGACCAAGCGGCCGAGCCGTACGACTGGGACGGACCGGCCACCGTCGCGTTCGTCGGCGGGGGCGCCGCCCCCGCAGGGTGCGGCGACGCCGACCAAGGCAAGGACGTGCAGGTTTCGTGGGAGCAGTCCCTCCAGATCAATATCCCGTTCTGGAACGACGTGACCGTGAGCCCGACCATCAAGGCGGTGTTCCGATGCGAGTAAGAGGATTCAGCGCGGCTCGGTTGCGCGACGACGAGCAGGGGGCCGTGCTGGCGATCGTGGCCATCACGCTGCTGGTCCTGCTCGGCATGCTGGTGCTGACGTTCGACCTGGGGCGCGGCGTGGCCATCAAGCGGAACGCGGTGAACGCGGCCGACTCCGGCGCCTTGGCCGCGGCCATGGAGTGTGGGCTCGGCAATGGGGACCTCAGCGCGAGCCAAGCCGCCGACGAGCTCGTCGTCCAGAACAACGCCGACGCCGACGTGACCGGCTTCGAGCTCGATCCGGCCGAGTGCAACGGCTTTGGCTCGGACGGCGAGAACACCGTCACGGTCACGGTCAGCGTTCCCCAGGATTACGCCTTCGCGCAGATCTTCGGGTTCGACGACGGCACCGTCGTGGCCTCCGCGACGGCCGAGTGGACCATGGGCGTGCCGAACCCGGTGCCGCTCAAGCTGGACATGCTGCGGGTTAAGGACTGCACCGAGGGCCATCAGCCCGGTTACACGGGTCCCGAGTGCTACTTCACGTTCGAGAAGTCGGGCTCCGGCAGCCAGCGCGGATGGCTCGACTTCCCCCAGGGGTGGCCGGTCCAGGGTCAGGATCCCAACCCATTGGACTGCTCGTCCCAGGCCGGCGGGTCGAACGAGCTCCGCGAGTACATCGAGAAGATGGGTCTGGGAGGATCGACCAACTTCTCGCCCCTCCTGTGGAACCCGCCCCCGACGTACGTGTGCGCCGCCGGCGGCGTCCCCAATACGCTCGTTCAGGCGATGCAGGCCTGGCTCATCACGGTCGCGGACATGGACCCGAAGCCGGCCGTCTTCTTCCCGGTGGCCGCATGCGACGGCTCAGGGAGACCGTGCTACCCGTGGATCACGACGTCGGGTCGCGAAGCCTATCCGATCATCGACTTCGCCGGTATGAGGATCGTGGACGCGTGGAGCGGGCGGGCCGCCCAGCAACAAGAGAACTGCGAGTTCGAACGCAATTCCTCGGACGTGTTCTGCATCCAGATGGAAGTGGCCTCGCCCGACGATCCGGTTCTCAACGCCGATCCGCTAGTTCGCCTGATCGACTAAACCTCGGCCGCTCCCCGGCCGAAAGAGACGTGACGAAACAAGGCAGCCGAGACCTGAGCGCGAACGAGCACAGGGAGGGTATGTGATGAGAGGTAGAGGGCTCGTCGTGGTGCTGGCGTTGATCCTGGCGACGCTGGCGACCGCAGGAGTGTTCCTGTACACGCGCGGCGTGGAACAGGATGCCCAGGCCGGCGGGACCATGGTCTCCGTCGTGGTGTCCAAGGTCGATATCCCGGCCAGGACCGACCTTGACCAGTTGATCAAGGACGACCAGTTCAGGGCCATCGAGGTCCCGCAGGACGCTGTGGTCGGCGGTGCCGTCACCTCGCTCGACCAACTGAGAGACAAGAGCAACGCCGTGCCCATCCTGGCCGGCGAGCAGATCCCGACCGCCCGCATCTCCGGGACGGTCCCGGGTGGGGCCCTTGCCATCCCGGAGGGCATGCAGGCGATCACCGTCTCGCTGGATGCCTCGCGGGCGGTCGCGGGTGCGATCCAGGCCGGGGACCACGTGTCGATCTACTCCACGTTCAAGGGTGTCTCGGTGGATGCATCGGGCACCTCGGTCAGCGGCCGGACTTCACAATCGGAAGCGACGACCGTCGTGTTGGTTCCTACGGCCGAGGTACTCGCAGTCTTCCGACCGATCTCCGCCACCGCGTTCAACGGTGACGAGGCCGCTCAGACGGAGCAGCTCCCGAGCTCCGTGGCCATCACCCTGGCGCTCAGCCCGGTCGACACGCAGGACTTCGTTTTCGCGATGGAGAACGGGGCCACGTGGCTGGGTCTGCTGCCGCCGGACGCCGATGGCCAGTCTCTGCGCCCGATCTCCTATGCGGAGGTGCTCAAGTGACGCTGCAGCACGTGATCGCCGTGGGTGCGACGCAGTCCTTCCGTGCCGCACTCGCCCGGTCGATGGAGGTCGAGACCGACGAGGTGGGTTGGGTGCAGAGCGTCATCGCGGCCGAAGAGATCCTCGTGGAGCAGACCGACCACACGGCAAGGGTCCTTGTGCTCTCGCCCGAGGTGAAGGAGCTGGACGCGCTCGGCCTGGCCGAGTTCGTGGGCCGGACCGCTCCGATGACCGCGATCATCGCGGTGCAGGAGAAGGCCTCGAACGGGTTCCTGCCCACCGCCATGCGGGCCGGGATCCGCGATGTGGTGGATCTGACCCGCGGCAGCGACGAGCTCCGCGAGGCCGTGGAGCGGGCCATCCAGTGGACGGAGAACGTCAGCACCATGAGGGGGCAGATGGCCGCCACGCCTCAGCACCGGGGATCGATCATCACGGTCTTCGCGACCAAGGGTGGAGTGGGGAAGACCTTCCTGACCACCAACCTGGCCGCCGCGCTGGCCGACATCTCGAAGCAGGACACCGCGGCGGTCGATCTCGACGTCGACATGGGTGACGTCTTCACCTTCTTCGGCCGCGAGCCGACGAAGCGTATGGCGGACCTGATCTCCCTCGGGGAGGGCGCGGAGCGCGAGGCCGTGTTCGCGAACGGGACCAAGCTGGCCGAGCACCTCTGGGGGTTCGGCGGGGTCCCCGACCCATCGGCGCAGCAGCCGGGCGGGGAGGCCGTCGGCAAGTTCCTGCGGCTTCTGCGCAACAACTTCCCGTTCGTCGTGGTGGACGCCTCCGTCGACTACACCGACCTGGCCTGGGCGTGCTTCGACCTGTCTGACGTCATCTGCCTGGTGACACAACTCGACATCGTGGGGGTCAAGCATCTGTCCAACGCGCTGGAGACCCTGCTTGCGATCGGCCTGCCGGCCGAGAAGTTCCGGCTCATCCTGAACCGGGCCGACAGCCGGGTCGGTTTGGACGCGCAGGACGTGGAGCGGGTGATGAAGGTTCGCGTGGACAGCAAGATCCCGTCCAGCCGCCTCGTGCCCACATGCCTGAACAAGGGGCGTCCCGTCGTTCTGGAGGAGCCTGATTCCGAGGTCGCCGACAGCATCCGCCGGATGGCCTCACGGTTCATCAGCGAACCCTCGGCCGACGAGCGCGAGCTCGCGCTGGCGGCCCCGCAGGGGAAATGGCGCCTGTTCAAGCGGTAGGAGGACAAGGACATGACGATCGCAGAACGACTGGCCAAGCCGACACAGGGCACACCGAAGGACCGGCTCACGGAGATCCGCAACCGGATCCAGGGCCGTCTGGTGGAGACGCTCGGACCCAAGCTGTACGACTCCTCGCTCTCCGACACCGAGCTCGAGGGCCTCGTCCAGCAGCGTCTGCGCGAGTTGCTGGACGAGGAGGAGTCCGGCCTCTCCCCCCAAGACAAGCTCCTGGTCGTTCGACAGATCGGAGACAGCGTCCTGGGATTGGGTCCGCTCGAGCCGTTCGTCCGAGACTCCGACGTCACCGAGATCATGGTGAACGGATGGAACTCCGTCTACGTCGAGCGCGCCGGCAAGATCTACTGGAGCGGCGCGAAGTTCCACGACGAGGCACAGCTGCGGCGGACAATCGACAAGATCGTGGCGAGGGTGGGTCGGCGGGTCGACGAGTCCTCGCCATACGTGGACGCGCGCCTGCCCGACGGCTCGCGCGTGAACGCGATCATCCCACCCCTCGCGATCGACGGACCCTGCCTGACCATCCGTAAGTTCTCCGCCGACCCGTACGGGGCCGACGACCTCGTCTCGTTCGGGACGATGACCAAGCAGACCATGGACCTGCTGGATGCCTGCGTCCGCGGACGCCTGAACATCCTGGTCTCCGGCGGGACCGGCGCAGGGAAGACGACAACACTGAACGTGCTGTCGTCGTTCCTGCCCGACGACGAGCGCATCGTCACGATCGAGGACTCGGCGGAGCTCCGGCTCCAGCAGCCGCACGTGGTGCGCCTGGAGTACCGACCGCCGAACATCGAACGTCGGGGCGAGGTCACGATCCGCGACCTGGTCCGCAACTCCCTGCGCATGCGGCCCGACCGGATCGTGGTCGGAGAGGTCCGTGGCGCAGAGGCCCTGGACATGATGCAGGCGATGAACACCGGCCACGACGGCTCGATCTCGACCGTGCACTCGAACTCGCCGCGCGACGCGCTGTCCCGCCTGGAGACGATGATGCTCATGGCCGGGATGGACCTCGGGGTCCGGGCGATCAGGGAACAGATCTCCTCCGCGCTCCACCTGATCGTGCACCAGGCACGCATGAAGGATGGAGTGCGGCGCATCACGCACGTTACGGAGGTCGCCGGCATGGAGGGCGACATCATCACCCTCCAGGACCTGTTCCTGTTCGATTACAGCGCCGGGATCGATGACGAGGGCAAGTTCCGCGGCGATCTTCAGGCGACCGGCATCCGCCCTCGGTTCGTGGAGCACCTGGCCGATCAGGGCGTCCCGGTCTCGGCGGAGACCTTCGCGCCTCGAGGGGGTCGCAACGCATGACCGAGATCCAGAAACTGTTCGGTACCGACGCGTGGCTGACGCTCGTTCTTGGCGCCGCCTTCGTGGCGGCGTTCCTGCTGGCCGTGATGATCCTGTCGACCGGAGAGAGACGGCAGCGTCGGAGCCTTACCTCGCGGATCCTGGGCCGGAGTAAGGAACCGGAGGTCAAGGAGACCACGTGGATGCCCGCGGGACTGGCACAGGCGGGAGAGCGGCTGGCCAAGGCGGGCGGCTTCAGCGCTCGAATGGATGACAAGCTCGAACAGGCGGGCCTGCCCATGAGGGCCGGCGAGTTCGTCGCCTCCACGGTGGTCTGCGCCATCGCCGGCGGGCTGCTGGGGGCCGTGCTGGTGCGGAACATCCTGGTCATCCTGATCCTCGCCGTCGTCGCGAGCCTCGTCCCGTACTTCTGGCTCGTCCGCGCGCGGAACCAGCGGCAGAAGAAGATGGGAGAGCAGCTGGCCGACGTCCTGTCGATCCTGGCCAGCTCCCTGCGAGCGGGACACGGCTTCCTCCAGTCCCTCGACCAGGTGGCCAGCGAGATCAGCGAGCCGTCGGCCTCCGAATTCCATCGGGTGGTCTCCGAGATCCGGCTGGGTCGGCCGATCGACGAGGCGATGATCGCGATGGCCGACCGCATCGGCAGCGAGGACATGCGCTGGGCCGTCCTGGCCGTCAACATCCAGCGGGAAGTAGGCGGAAACCTGGCAGAGGTGCTCGACATCGTGGCAAAGACGGTCCGCGAGCGTGCGTACATCCACCGCCAGGTGAGGGTGCTGTCGGCGGAGGGGCGCATCTCGATCGCGATCCTGGCCGCACTCCCCTTCGGCCTGTTCGTGTATCTCGCGATCGTGAATCCCACCTACGTGACCCCGCTCTTCACACACCCCGTGGGCCAGATCATGTTGGTCGCGGGGGGGGCGCTGATGCTCTGCGGCATCCTTGTGATGAGGAAGATTGTGAGGATCGATGTTTAGCGATCAGGTATGGCTGGTGCTCGGGCTCATCGGAACCTTCCTGACCGTCCTGACGCTCGGCCTGGTGGTGGAGATGGGCCTCAGCTCGCGCCGCCGCTACGTGTCGGTGCTGCAAACGCAGGTCGGGGACGTCTCGGACAACGTGGCGAACCTCCGGCAGGAGCAGCTCGACAAGTCCGCCCTGGAGCGGCTCGTGTTCCCGTTCGCCGGCAAGGTGGTCTCCTCGATCACCCGCCTCACGCCCCTGGATCTGTACGGGCGCACGAACCGTCTGATCGTGCTGGCGGGGAGCCCGCCGGGATTGACGGCCGACAGGATCGTGGCCTTCAAGATCATCTTCGGCATCGTCGGCCTGGTCGTCGGCCTGGCATTGGGCTCGGTGCTCCCGGTGGCGGGCTTCCTGAAGGTGGGGACGATCGTCCTGTTCACGTTGTTCGGGTACACGCTGCCGGGCGCAGCCATCTCGGCCCGCGCCTCGAAGCGCCAGAAGGAGATCCGCAAGGCGCTGTCCGACACCATGGACCTGCTCACGATCAGCGTCGAGGCCGGCCTCGGCTTCGATTCGGCGCTCGCCCAGGTGGTCAGGAACGTTCCGGGCCCGCTCTCTCAGGAGATCGCCCGGACGCTCCAGGAGATGCAGATCGGTGTGACCAGGATCGACGCGCTCCGTCATCTCAGCGACCGGACCGAGGTCGAGGAACTGGACGGGTTCGTGCTGTCGATGATCCAGGCCGACAAGTACGGGGTCGGGGTCGCGGCCGTGCTTCGAGCCCAGTCCACGGAGCTTCGTCAGAAGCGTCGTCAGCGAGCGGAAGAGACGGCCCAGAAGGTGCCGCTGAAGCTCCTGTTCCCCACGATCTTCATGATCCTGCCCGCACTGTTCATCGTGATCCTGGGCCCCGGCGTCATACAGGTCTACGAGAATTTCTTCGGGACATAGAACCGGTTCCCGCCTCCTCGTGCATCAGGTGGCGGGAGGGGTCTCCTGGTCGGCCGATCGGTCCTCATCTCCCGGCCGCACCAGGCTCGAGACCACCCGCAGGACGGCCGAGCTGCTGAGCGAGTGACGCCGGCCCGTGACGAGATCCACGACGTCCTCGATCGAGACGACGTAGGCCTTGCGGAAGCGCATGGGTGAGCGCGACACGGAGGCACGCGCGGCGACCACGACGGCCTCGACCCACAGGTCGATGTCGTCATCCAGCAGGAGCTGGTGGACCTGGGCCGCGGCCGCCCGCGCTTGCCGCAGCACGTGCTCGGCCGGCCTTCCGCTGCTGAACAACTGACCTCGGCTGCGGTAGAACGTGCCTTCCCACGCCTTCGTCTCGAGCGCGAAGACCCCCGTCGGGCCGATGACGACGTGATCGACGTCCCCGTGGCCCGTCGAGAGGCTATGCAGGACCCAGTACGAGGACGGCAGCCCGGCCAGGACGTCCGCGACCGCCTCCTCACCCTGTATCCCCTTTCGCAGGCGCTCGGGATCGAGGACGCGGCCCCTCCCCGCCTGACGCTGCAGGACGAACAGGAGCCCGAGCCCAAGGAAGACGGCGGGCCACCACCACATGGCCGTCAGGCCGAGGACCGCGGCGGCGACGACCGTCGCCGCGAAGACGGCGATCCGCAGGCGCAGCTGCGACCTGAGGAACGCGGCCGGTTTCTCCATGTACGTCTTATCGGCCGGTCGACCCGTCGGTGCAAGCACGTGACGCACATCGCACGGATCCCGCGGCATCCCACTCGAGGAACTCCTGCCTAGACTGGCTGTCGAGTCATGAATCGCCTCGCGAACGAGACGAGCCCGTACCTCCTCCAGCACGCGGAGAACCCCGTGGACTGGTTCCCGTGGGGCCCCGAGGCGCTCGAGCGAGCTCGCGCGCAGGACAAGCCGATCCTGCTCTCGATCGGCTATGCCGCCTGCCACTGGTGCCACGTGATGGAGCGCGAGTCGTTCGAGGACCCGGAGACGGCCGCCTTCATGAACGAGCACTTCGTTTCGATCAAGGTGGACCGCGAGGAGCGGCCCGACCTGGACGCGATCTACATGGACGCCGTGCAGGCGATGACCGGTGGCGGCGGGTGGCCGCTCACGGCGTTCCTCACGCCCGTCGGACGCCCCTTCTACGCAGGCACCTACTTCCCGAACGAGGAGCGGCACGGGCTCCCCTCGTTCCGAACGGTGCTGGAGGCCGTCGCCGACGCGTGGGAGAACCGTCGTTCGGAGGCCGAGGTCCAGAGCTCGCGCGTGACCGAGGCCGTCGAACGCACGAGCCGCCTCGGCGCATCGTCGCAGCCGCTCACCGATGAGCTGCTGCGGAGGGCGTTCGGGGCGCTCCGGCGCGGGTTCGATCCCCGTTGGGGCGGGTTCGGCCGCGCGCCGAAGTTCCCGCAGCCGATGACGCTCGAGCTGTGCCTGCGCATGCACCTGCGCGGGGATCCCGACGCGCTCGACATGGCCACGCTCACCCTGGACAAGATGGCGGGCGGCGGGATCTACGATCAGGTCGGCGGCGGCTTCCACCGCTACTCAACGGACGAGCGCTGGCTCGTGCCGCACTTCGAGAAGATGCTGTACGACAACGCCCTGCTGGTGCGCGTGTACGTGCACGCATGGCAGATGACCGGTCGCGAGCTCTACCGGCACATCGCGACCGAGACCTGCGAGTACCTGCTCCGCGAGCTGCAGCACCCCCAGGGCGCCTTCTACTCCTCGCAGGACGCCGACAGCGACGGAGTGGAGGGCCGCTTCTTCGTCTGGTCCTGGGACGAGCTGGTGGCGGTGAGCGGCGAGGCCGTGGCGACCGCGTTCGGGGCGTCGCCGGGCGGCAACTGGGAGGGCACGAACGTGCTCTGGCGCCCAGTGCCGCCCGAGGCGGTCGCCGACGAGCTCGGGCTCGATCCCGGAGAGCTCGCCGACGACCTCGAGACGGCCCGGGCCGAGCTGTACGAGATCCGAGAGGGCAGGACCCATCCCGCGACCGACGACAAGATCCTGGCCGCGTGGAACGGCATGGCGATCGCGGCGCTCGCCGAGGCCGGCCGTGTGTTCGACGAGATCGCCTACGTCGAGGCCGCTGCCCGCGCCGCCGGGTTCGTGCTCACGCACCTGCGCGACGAGGGCGGGCGGCTGCTCCGGTCCTGGCGCAACGGGCGCGCCGGCGGGCCGGGGTTCGCCGACGATCACGCGCTCATGGCCGACGCCTGCCTGGTGCTGTACGAGACGACGTTCGAGCTCGGCTGGTTCGACCACGCGCGGAGCCTCGCCGAGGAGCTGCTCCGCCTGTTCCACGACCCCGAACGCGGCGGGTTCTTCCAAACGGGATCCGACGCGGAGGCGCTGGTCGTCAGGCCGAAGGACCTGACCGACAACGCGGTGCCGAGCGGCAACTCGGCGGCGGCCGCCGTCCTGCAGCGGCTGGCGCACCTGACAGGAGAGGCGAGGTACGAGCAGGCCGGGGTGGGCGCGCTCCGCCTTGTGCGCGACGCGATGGCCGGAGCGCCCTCCGGGTTCGGTCACGCCCTCTGTGCCCTCGACGCGCACCTGTCGGCGGTCAAGGAGGTCGCGATCGTCGGCGACCCGGAGGCGGAGGATACGCGCGCGCTCGTCGCCGAGATCACGACCGAGCGGTTCCTACCCAACCACGTGCTCGCGGTTGCCTCCCCGGCGGACGAGGCCTCCGCCGCAAGGGTGGCGCTCCTGCGGGACCGGCCGCAGCAGGACGGCCGCGCGACCGCGTACGTGTGCGAACGCTTCCAGTGCCTGATGCCGGTGACCGAGCCGGCCGCCCTGGTGGAGCAGCTCACGAGCGCCTGAACCTAAGACCGGTCGCCGTGTTCGTCGGGGCCCCACCGGGCGGGATAGTCTCGCCCATCGTGATCGTCCTTCGGGTCCTCCTGTTCCTCGCGGGCGCGGCGCTTGTTGCCTTCACGCTCCGCTCCATCGTCCGGACGTTCCTGGTCCCCCGGGCGCTGCAGGCCCACCTGTCGCGATTCGTGTTCGTCGAGGTCCGCCGGGTGTTCCGGTTCTGGGCGAGCGATCGCCACGACTACGCCAGACGGGACCGGGTGATGGCGCTGTACGCGCCGGTCGCGCTGCTGGTCCTGCTCTCCGTCTGGGTCGCGATCGTGCTCGGCGGCTACACCGCCATCTTCTTCGCCCTGGGCGGCGTCAGCGGGTTCGAGGCGTTCACCCTGGCGGGCTCGTCGATGCTCACGCTCGGGTTCATCCATCCGCCGACGGATGCGGGCGTGTTCCTGGCCATCACCGCCGCCGGCGTCGGACTGGTCGTCCTCGCCCTGTTCATCACCTACCTGCCGAGCCTCTACGGGGGGTTCCAGCGGCGAGAGCGCGGCGTGTCGAAGCTCGAGGTGCGCGCCGGCCAACCCGCGAGCGGGGTGTACTTGATCGCCCTGGCCTGGACCGTCGGTCAACTGGAGAACCTTCGAGCGCTCTGGGCCGAGTGGGAGGACTGGTTCACAGACGTCGACGAGAGCCACAGCTCCTTCCCCGCCCTCGTCTTCTTCCGATCGACCCATCCCGACCAGTCGTGGACCACCGCCGCCGGCGCGATCCTCGACGGCGCCTCGCTGTTCGCCTCGACCGTGGACACGCCCCGCCAGCCCGAGCCCGAGTTCATGATCCGCGCGGGCTACCTGTGCCTGCGACACCTCGCCGTGTTCTTCAACATCGCCGTCGACGACGACCCCGAGCCGGACGACCCGATCTCGGTCACCCGGGAGGAGTTCGACGAGGCGGTCGACCGGCTCGACGAGGCTGGCGTGCCGCTGAAGCCGGACCGCGACCGCTGCTGGCGGGACTTCGCAGGGTGGCGCGTGAACTACGATGCCGCGCTGGTCGCCCTCGCAAGGCTCTCGATGGCCCCGATGGCTCCGTGGTCCTCCGACCGGTACGAGGACGTCCACTTCGTCCCACCCGCCTTCCCCTGGCTCAGGCGGGGCGACGGGTAGACTGCCGGCTCTTCCCCCGATCGATCCGGGAGGCTCCCATGCCCGAAGCGACGTTCGTCACCTCCGAGGGTTCGTTCACCGTCCGGCTGATGCCCGACCACGCGCCGAAGACCGTCGGGAACTTCGTGGGCCTGGCCCAGGGCACCAAGCCCTGGACCGACCCGCGGGACGGTTCGCCCGCGAGCGGCCCCTACTACGACGGGACGATCTTCCACCGGGTGATCGACAACTTCATGATCCAGGGCGGCGACCCGACGGGGACCGGGACGGGCGGCCCCGGGTACATGTTCGACGACGAGACCCCGCCCGACGGGCCGAGGTTCGACCGGCCGGGCCTGCTGGCGATGGCCAACGCCGGCCCGAACACCAACGGCAGCCAGTTCTTCGTGACGGTGGCGCCCGCGGAGTGGCTCTCGGGCAAGCACACGATCTTCGGCGAGGTGAGCGAGGGCTACGAGGTGGTCGAGCGGATCTCGAAGACACCGACGAGGGGGCAGGACCGCCCGGTCACCGACGTCGTGCTCGAGCGCGTAGACATCTCGGAGTAGCGGCGCCGGTCAGGCCTCGCAGCGCCTGCGCAAGGCCCCGTCGCCGCCGCGCCTGCACGTGTCGACCCCCGGGCCGCCGTCGATCACGTCGTACTCGGAGCCCCCGCGGAGCACGTCGTTGCCCCCCTGCCCGAGCAGGAGATCCGACCCCTGTTGACCCTTGGTCGCGTCGGCGCCCGGGCCCCCCAGCACGAGATCGTCGCCGAGGGAGGCCGCGACGTGATCGTCTCCGCCCCGCGCGCAGATCACGTCGTTCCCGGCGGTACCCGTCAGATCGTCCGACTGGTCCGTCCCGCTGATCGTGCAGGTGGGGACCGGCTGCCAATCGGGCGACAGGTCCGGCCCGGCGGCGTTCGTCAGGCGGGTCTGTGACGATCCGTCAGCGTTCATGACCCAGACATCGATGTTCCGGTCCCCCGTCCCGAACGACACGTACGCGATCCGCGTCCCGTCCGGGGACCACGACGGATCGAAGCCCTGTGTCGGTGGGCCGGTGAGGGCCATTTCCACGCGCGTCGCGACGTCGATCGTGTAGATGTTGGACGTGCCATTGACGCAACAGCGCTCGAACACCAGTCGCGTCCCATCGGGCGACCAGGACGGGTTCGCGTCGATCTGTGAGTTGTTCGTCAGGCGTCGGACGTTGCCGCCGCCGGCGTTCATCAGGTAGAGCTCCGGGAACCCACCCGCGCGGTCCGAGACGAACGCGATCCGAGAACCGTCGGGCGAGAAGACCGGTGCCCGGTCGGCGGACCCCACGGCTTGGCTCGTCAGTCGCGAGCGCCCGGATCCGTCGGCCTTGGCGAGGAAGATGCGGAAGGCTCCGTTGGCGCTCGTGCGCGCCGCGTAGACGATCATCGTGCCGTTGGGCGACCACGACGGGTCGCGTTCGGGAAGCGCGCTCGAGGTCAGGCGCATGCGACCCCGGCCCTCGGAGCTCATCACGAACAGATCCGGACGGCGGGCGGCACCGGTCCGCCGGACGAATGCGACCCGATCGCCTTCGGGCGACCACGCCGGCTGCAGCTCGTCGGCGCCCTGAACGCCCGTCAGCTTGGTCGTCGTCCCCCCGACAGGATCGAGCGTGAACAGGTCGGGTTCCCCGTCCCGGTCCGATCGGAAGGCCAGGAGACCGTTGTCGGAGGGCCAGGCCGAGGACTGGGCGATCGCCGCGACGGGCGCCAGCATCGTGACTGCGACGATGGCCAGTATCGGCAGGAAGACGGTGCTGACCCTACGCATGGAACCCCTCTAGGATGTGCCCTCGTGAAACCGCAGCACACTACCACCCGCTCCCCGGCCCTCGTCGCGAGCGCCCTGCTGATGGCGCTGATGGTCGCCGTGCTGGGCTGGGACCTCCCCTCGGCGGCGGCTCCCGGCCGGCAGGCGCCGGCCAAGCCGATCGTCAAGACCAGGCGGATCGCGCCGGGCCTGACTTACACGAAGATCGTCCGGCGGTCGATCCCGCTGCGGACCCACGTCCTGAGGATCGACCTCACGAAGACGCTGACGCTCGACACGACGATCGCGGACGCGGCTCTCCCCTCCCGGCGCCCGCTGTCCGGGATCGTGGCGGCCCACGACGCGCTGGCGGGCGTGAACGGCGACCCGGGCGAGGGCCTGGGCAACACGGTGCACCCGTTCGCGCAGGACGGCGAGCTGCTCCACACGGCCGGCCCCGGCCCGAATCTGTTCGCGGTCTCCCGCGATGAGTCCCGCACGTTCTTCGGCGTGGTCGACGTGTCGGTCACGCTCACCGACCAGGGGACCGGCGTCGACTACGAGCTGGATCGGTGGAACCGGGGCGGGCCGGCCCCGGGTGAACTGGTCGGCTACTCGCTCCTCGGCGGCACGCTCGAGCCGCCGCCGGAGTTCGCCTGCTCCGCGAGGCTCATGCCGCAGGGGCCACCCCGGGCCGCCCCCAACGACGGCGTGAACCGAGACTTCGTCGTCGACACGGTCGGGTGCTCGGCGTCGCCGCTCGCCCTGAGGGGCGGCATCGTGATCGCGGCCGCGCCAGCGACCGACGAGGCGACGCAGCTGCTGACCCTGGCGCCGGGGACGTCGATGCGCCTTCACTGGACGCTCGGCTGGCCGAACGTGTTCGACGCGGTGGGCGGGGTCCCCATGCTCCTGCGCGACGGATCACCGGTCACCGTCTGCAGCTCTTGCCGCCGCAACCCTCGCACGGCCGTCGGTGTCACCGCGGACGGCAAGATCCTGCTGGTGGTCGTGGACGGGCGGAGTCGGAGATCGGCGGGTGTGACGCTCGTGCAGCTTCGTGCCCTCATGCGAGACCTTGGGGCGGTCAGCGCGTTGAACCTCGACGGCGGAGGCTCCTCGGAGATGGTGGTGGCGGGAAAGGTCGTGAACGAACCCTCCGAAGGCCACGAGCGTCACATCACGAACGCGATCCTGGTCCTGCCGGGGGCGGATCCGGGGGAGGCCTGAACTGCGCCCGGCATGCGCGGACTACGGTTGGCCGTGCTCGCAGCCGGTGATCGAGTCGGGGTCGGGGCCGCCCTGGCAATGGTCGTTCCCCTTGCCTCCAGAGAGCTGATCCCGCCCGGCCTGGCCCTTCAGGTGATCGTCGCCTCCCCCGCCGTCGAGCACGTCCTTGCCCTCGCCACCCAACAGGATGTCGGGTCCTCCTCCGCCGCTCGCCGTGTCGTACCCGTCGTCGGCGTCGATCGTGTCGGCGGCGCCGCCGCCCTTGAGCCGGTCACCCTTCGCGCCTCCCGACAGGGCGTCCTTCCCTCCGCCGCCGGACATCACGTCCTTGCCGCCAGCGCCGCCCACCGTGTCGTCGCCCTTGCCGCCCTTCAGCGTGTCGTTGCCGCCACCGCCGGAGACGACGTCGTTGCCTCTGCCGCCGGTGAGGGTGTCGTTGCCCTCGCCGCCGGCGATCGTCACTGGGGATCGGAGGCTGCCGCCGAGCGCGTCGCCTCCCTGCTTCCCGGAAACCGTGTCGTCCCCGCCGCCGGCGGCGACCGCGAGGGTCTCTGCCGATCCGAGGCCCGTGACGTCGGGCGTCGAGCCTCCGTCGAGGCTGATCCCGTCGCGGCCGAGACCGATCGAGTCGGCCGTGGCCCGTCCGACGATCAGCAGCGCGTCTGACCCGCCCCCGAGGGCCAGGTCGATCGACGAGGTGTTCTGGTGTGGGAAGGGGGCGCTCCCCGCCTGGTTGATCGTGACGCTCTCGTTCCCGCCGGTGCCGTCCACGCCGATCCTCGTCACGTTCGACGTGTCGAAGCCGACGCAACTCGGGTCCGAGGGAGACAGGTCGATCGTCCGGGGGTCCTCGGCCCCGTTCAGGGAGATCGTGACCGATTCGCCGCTCGAGAGGTCGATCGTCATCGTCGCGCCGCCCGAACACGTCACGGCCCAGGCCGGGGTCGCCGTCAGGACGACGACGGATCCCGCGACGAGCACCCCGAGCACGGGGATGACGGCTCGCCGAGACGGGCGGCTCATCGACGCCGCGGCGGCCACGCCGACCGGTGTCGACCGGATCCTTCCATGCCGGCGACAGTAGCATGTGCGCTGTTACCGGCAGCTAGGTCCGAGACACTCCTCCGAGGCTACCCCGCGTGGCGTCGGAGATGCTCGTCCATCCGAGCGGTGAGCGAGCGAGTTGATCCGGGCACCAAGTCGGTCGATGCGCTGGCCGAGTTCTGCCCCTTGCGCTTCGATACGCTGGCCGAGTTCGGTCCGCTGGGCGTCGATACGCGCGTCCAGGCGGCTTCCGAGAGCGTCGATCCGCAGGCCCAGATAGTGGAAGCTGCCGAACGAGCCGAAGAGGGCGACACTCAGCAGCCCGATCGCCGTCCATACCACGGCTTCGATGCGGCGAACCGTACCATGCGGGTCCGACATCACCGCGTGTTACTTGCCCGTGCAACGCTCGGCGGCTGCACTACCTGGGAAGCCCGGCGGCCGGACGTTTACAGGCTGAGCTTGATGAGTCGCTCCCATGGAGCCTCGGCTGTGAGGCCCAGGCATCCCCCCTTCTGTTCGAGCTGCGAGAAGGCCCCCTGCTGTCGGCCTCCCCGTCCCCCTATCGGCCGTCCCTCCTTCGGCCTCCCTCATAGATAACGAAGCCGTAGCCTCAAGGTTGCGCCTGCGAGGGAACGGACTCAGGCCTCGACCAGGGCGAACGAGCCCAGGTAGAGCGTGCCGTCGGTCCACAGGTCCACTTGGGCGGTCAGCTGACCGTTTCGGGGGGCCACGGCTTCCTCGGGGATGGCGGTCCTCGCACGGAAGGAGCCCACGAAGCGGTAGGAGTACCCACCCTCGTCGTTGCGGGCCGTCTGCGACAGGGCCGCGATCCCCGTATAGAGGAAGGACCCCTCCTGCGTGCGGATCGTGAACCGGACGTGCATCGTCCCCCCGTCCGCCCGAACCGTGGCCCTGTGCTCGATCGCTACGGACCAGGCCACGTCGCCCTCGCCGTCCAGCACCGGCCCCCAGGCAAGCTGGTACCAGGTGACGTCCTCACCCGGCGTGCCGTCGACCTTCGTACGGATCGACCGCGCCGTCGGGCAATCGCATGTCTCCTCGCTCGAGACGTCGCTCGAGAACACCATGTCCCAAGCTGGAATCGGAGGAGGCGTGGGCGAGGGCGAAGGGATGGGGTCGGGCGACGGAGCCGGATCGGGAGCCGGCTCGACGACGGGTCCTACGTCGGGCGATGGGCTCGGATCGGGTGCCGGAATGGGCGATGGTTCGGTCACGACCGGGGGCTCCGCCTGGATCTGGTGCCCGGACTCGCGGATCTTGTCCGTGACCCACTCGTCCGCCCGGTCGCCGGGCACCGTCGGGATCAGTGCGTCGCCCACGGCGACCGTCTCGGCCTCGACCCGGTCGGCGGCCTTGTCCCCCGACCCGTTCACCACCTTCACGGCTCCGACGGTCACACCGCCGGCAAGCAGGAGGGTCATGCCGGCCGCGACCAGCCGCTCGCCGACGCCCGACGTGGCCGGAGCGGCGCTCGCCGAGACCGTGGACGTGACGGCCTCGGGCGCTGCCACCTGCGCGACGTGCGTGGCGACGGCGACCCGGTCCACCACGCGGCGGACGCCGTTGCCCAATCGCGCGAGCCACAGGAGTGGAAGCAACGCGATCCCCATGGACCCGCCGCGGTCTGCCACCTTCTCCAGCCAGCGCCTGCGGAAGCTCCCCCTGGCCCGGTGGATCAGGGCCTTGGCCTGCGAGGTCGAGATCTCCAGCTCATGGGCCACCTCGCGGTGCGAGCGCCCCTCCAGCTCCCGAAGCACGAGCGCGCGCCGGTGCGTCTCGGGGAGGTCGGCGAGGACCGCGAGCACCGTGTCGCGCTGGACCAGCCGCTCGACGATATCGTCCGCCTCATCGCCGGGCCGGGGCAGCTCGTCGGCGGCCGGCGCCGACTCGTCGATCCGCGGCCTGCGCGCCCGCCCGCGCAGGATATCCAGCGAGACGTTCTTGGCGATCCGGGCGATCCACGGCTGCAGCGCGTACCGTCCGTTGAAGCGGTACAGGCCCTGGAAGACGCGGATCATCGTCTCCTGGAACGCCTCGTCCACGTCTTGCTGCTGCGGCAGGAACCGCTGGCACACGTGGCGCGCGAGCGCTCCGTACCGGTGGTGGATCTCGACGAAGGCCTGCGGGTTGCCGGCTTGGAAGTCCAGGACCAGCAGACGGTCGTCCAGGGCGGCATAGCCGCCCGGCGTGCGTCGCTGGTCGGGAACCCTGATGACCATCTGCTGCTACCCGAACGGAACGTCGGGACAGGGCCCAGGGTTGCTCGAGGCGGGGAAGATCGTGGCGATCCGGAGCACGGCGTGAGGGTAGCACGGGCCACTCCGGGCGTTCCGGGCAGGTCGGCCTACGAAGATCTGGGCGTTGAACGGGGGAGGCTGCTGCCCGCCAACTAGGGGCGAACGCCCCGCCGCGGCCTACGCACGAGCGAACCACATGCCCAGGGCGCGGCCTACGACCAAGCGCCGTTGCGGCGTGCGTATGCGCGCGTACGGTCGACGCACCGAGATGTCGAGCCCGCGTCACATCGAGGCAGGCGCGTCCCGCGCCCGTCGAACCGCGGTCGCCTTCGTGACCGCCCTGTTGCTGGCGTGCATCCCGGCGGTCACCCTGTCGGGGTTCGCCTCGGCCGACGACGCGGTGACGCAGACCAAGAAGGAGCTGCGGGAGGCCAAGGACCGGGTTCGGCAGCGGCGGGCGAAGATCCGGACCCTCCAGCGCCACATGAACGCCCTGGCGACCAGGATCTCGAGGGCGGAGAAGGAGATCGGCCGCACCGAGGCTCGCATCGCAGAGCTCCGACACAAGCTGACGGCGCTGCAGGTTCGGGCCGCCCTTCTGCAGTCCAAGCTGGACGGGCGCGGTCGGGCAGCGTACATGTTCGGGGGCGTCTCGGTCATGTACGTGCTGACCGCCACCTCGGCGGCCGACGCGGCCTCACGGATGTCGTTCCTGTCCGAGATGAACCGCCGCGACGCCGTCTTGGCCGCAAGGGTGCAGGAGACCACCCAGGCCATCGGGCACGTGGAGGCCGAGGTCGTCCGCGCGCAGAACATCCTCGAGCTCACGAAGCGCAGCCTGGAGCTGGATCAGAAGGAGCTCCAGGAGAAGATGGCCGAGTCCCGGAGGCTGCTGGCCGGCTTCCGGCAGCGCGTGGACGAGATCCGCGACGAGCTCTCGAAGATCCGCCCGTTCGCCGTGTGTCCGCTCGACGGACCGCACGCCATCGCGGACGACTTCGGCATCATGGTGCACCACCCGAAGAACCAGGGCGGCGACCACATCCACCAGGGCAACGACATCTACGCGGCGATGGGCGTGCCCATCGTGGCTCCCTTCCCCGGCGTCGCCGTCGACGCGCGCAACCACATCGGCGGACTGGCGGTGAAGGTCATGGGCGAGTTCGGCTACGTGTACAACGCCCACCTGTCCGCCTACGGCAAGCTCGGGCCGGTCGAAACGGGCGACGTGATCGGGTACGTCGGGGCGACGGGCAACGCGGGCGGTCCCCACGACCATTTCGAGTGGCACCCGGGCAACGGCGACGCGGTCGACCCGCACGCCTTCCTGTTGCTGGTGTGCGACTCGGGCTCGCTGCCTTTCTGAAGGCGTCTGCTCGGCTCTGATCGCCCGATCGGCTCCAGATCGGCCGATCGGTCTTCAACTTCCTTCGCTTGCTCGCGCGTTCCGGAGGGCTTGACAATGAAATCGAGAACGGTCCCGTGATCCACAGCGAGACCGCTCGCCGGCTGCTCTGCAACGGACGCGTCCAGGTGATCGAGCAGGGGACGGGGAGCGTCGTCGGCGTCGGGCGCGTGTCACGGGAGCCTCCGGCCTGGATGATGCGCCAGCTTCGCCATCGTGACGGCGGATGCCGGTTCCACGGATGCGGTGCGCGTCGGTTCACGCAGGCCCACCACATCGTCTGGTGGGAGCACGGAGGCGCGACCGACCTCGACAACCTCCTGCTGGTGTGCTCGTCCCACCACAAGCTCGTCCACGAGCACGGTTGGTCGATCCGAGGGCCGGCGACGCGGGCGGAGTGGCTCCGTCCCGACGGCTCCACCTTCGTAGCGGGACCCGGGCCGCCGAGGGAAACGGTGGGCGCCTGAGAGGGAAGTGGTTGCCGCGGGCGGGAAGGTCAGTGCGCGGCGGGGGCTCGCCTGCGCCGGAGCCAGTGCCGCGTGACCGACGCACCTTCGGCCGCGGGCGCGGGTTCGGCTCCCGACTGTGCCTCTCGGATCCGATCGAGCTGATGCGTGAGCAGGTCGTGCACCTCGGCGAGCCGGTCGGCGCCGGCCGAACGGATGTGCTCGAGCTCGACGTCGTTGGCGGCCCAGATGCGGTCGAGCTGCCCCTCCAGCACGCTGCACAGACGCGCGACCCCCTCGTCGATCGCGACCCTGATCCGTCCGAGCTCCCGGGTGTTCGAGGCCTTGATGCGGACGAACGCCTCGTCGTTCGAGCTGCGGATGCGCTTGGCCTCCTCATGGTTCAGCGTTCTGAGGGCCTCGACCTCCTGGTCGAAGGTGATCCGCATCTGGTCGACCGCGACGCGGATCCGTCGGTCGAGCGCGGCCTCCAGCTCGATCCGAAGCGTGTCGAACCGCCCCTCGAGGTCCGCGATCGCATCGGCCGAACGCTGCGCCTTCGCGCGCTCGTCGGACTCGCCGCGCCACAGGTCCGGAACGGACGGATGGGCACCGGGCGCCTCCGCGATCTCCGCGTGGACGGGTTCGACCGGCGCCGCCTCCGGGACGACCACGACCTCCGCCGCGGCGGGCACCGAGGTCATGTCGGCCGTCACCCGGCTGGGCCGGCGGCGCGGCCCGTCGAGCCCGTACAACGACCGGACGGCGCCCTCCTCCTCCGACTGGACCGTCTCCCGCTCATCGAGCCGAATCGCCGATCGCCTCCTCGGAAACCGCAGGTGGGGGGCCGTCCGCCCGACCGTAGGACAGCCAGGGCACCGTTTCAACGACCCTGGGGTACGATCGGCGATCCCCGGAGACGAGCCTCAGGAGGAAGCCCGTGAAGCGTTCGATCGTCGCCTGCGCCGCGCTCCTGCTCATGCTGGTCGTGCTCGCGCCCGAGGTAGCCGCCCGACCGGCCGGAGACGGCCCCACCGGCACGACGTCGCGCGTCCGCGTTCGGATCGTCGACAACGCGTTTCGCCCCGGACGCGTCACGGTCGATCGCGGAACCGTCGTCAAGTGGGTCAACAGAGACAACATCACGCACACGACGACGTCGAACTCCGGTCTGTGGGACCGCTCGCTGTTCCCCGGCGACTCGTTCAGGCGACGGTTCCGGCAACGAGGCAGGTTCAGGTACCACTGCACGATCCACGCGAACATGACGGGCAGGATCATCGTCACCTGAGCCGCAACGTTCGGGGTAGGGTCGGCACACGATGGCCACCGACCGGCTCACGATCGTCTTCATGCCCGAGAGCGCCTACGGGCCCACGAACAACTGCATCGGCATCGGCAAGGTGCTCGAACGCAGAGGCCACCGCGTCGTCTTCGCCGCCGAGGCCTCGTGGAAGGGCAAGCTGGAACCGCTCGGGTTCGAGGAGGACCTGGTCGACCTCGCCCCGCCCGCCGAGGGGGAGCAGGACGCGGGCCAATATTGGATCGACTTCGTCACCGAGACCGCGCCCGAGTTCCGCAAGCCGACGATCGAGCAGCTCGAGACGTTCATCGAGCCCGTGTGGGCATCGCTGATCGGCGGGGCCCGCTACTGCCAGCCGCAGCTCGAGGCGATCCTCGAACGCGCCCGCCCCGACGTCATCGTCGAGGACAACGTGAACTGCTTCCCCGCGCTGATGACGCACCAGGCGCCC
>Ga0081455_10001799_pt1 | contig 25858 bp, 28 predicted proteins | sample TabmetS3T2R1_FD_70207 | JGI IMG/M metagenome (GOLD analysis project Ga0081455, IMG submission 70207) | Tabebuia heterophylla rhizosphere microbial communities from the University of Puerto Rico - S3T2R1 | ecosystem: Host-associated > Plants > Roots > Rhizosphere ...
CCGCGAAGAGGGCATAGCTACCACGAGCTATCCTGGCCAGAACAACACTGCATCACAGAACAATGAAGAAACCTAGAAAACCACACGTACCAAAACTAAAGCGACCAGCAGTCCCTAAAGTATTGCGCCGCAAGCAAGCCGTTGAACAGCGAGCTTCTGAAGCTTTTGCCGATGTGCCGCGTATTACTAACGAGACGGTGGCTGAACACCGCGAAGAGGTGCTCGGGAGTGCCCGAAAATATATCTATCCGCTACAGCATTCCCGTCGCCGTATCGTGACTATTTCTGCCTCCTTACTCATAACGGCAGTCGTCATCTTTTTGGCCTACTGTGGCCTGGCGCTGTATAAATTTCAATCAACCTCGGGCTTTTTGTACGGTGTTACACAAGTCATTCCATTTCCTATAGCCAAGGCTGGCCCTTCTTGGGTGTCGTACGAAAGCTATCTGTTCGAATTACGTCACTACACCCATTATTACCAAACCCAGCAGCAAGTTGATTTTAAAAGCACCTCTGGCAAGCAGCAGTTGGCCAGCTTTAAAAAGCAGGCGTTAGCTCAAGTCGTTGATGATGCGTATGTTAAGCAATTGGCTAAAACCAATCACGTCAGCGTGAGTGATCAGCAAGTAAATGACGAAGTCAGTTTAGTGCAACGACAAAACCGTCTAGGCAGTAGCCAAGCAGAGTTTCGGGCAGTGCTGAGTGAGTTTTGGGGCTGGGACGAGGGTGACTTCAAGCGTGAACTCAAGCAGCAACTACTGCAGCAAGCGGTAGTGTCTAAACTTGATACTGCTACCCACGCTCGAGCAGACTCCGCCCTGCAACAGCTCAAAACTGGCGCTGATTTTGGAACCCTAGCCGCTAGCGTGTCGGACGACGCTGGCACTAAAGGGAACGGTGGCCAGTATCCTGGTTTGATCGATCAATCTAATCGTGATGTCGCACCCCAAGTCACAGCCGCTCTAGCTAAGCTGCAACCGGGCCAAGTCTCTGACATTATCAACACTGGTTATACGTTGGAGATCGTCAAATTACTCGATGTGCAGGGCACTAAATTCCACGCGGCTCACATCCAGTTCAATTTTCAGCCGATCAACACCTATACCGATCCACTCCAAGCTAAGCACAAGACTCACGATTACATTAAGGTTTAGGCTGAACGCCTAATGCCGATGGCCGACACAACTCCGCCGGCCATAACCAGCAGTGCCGTTACCCCAATAGCGCGATGAAAACCAGCGACAGCTAGGTGGGGTCCGGTAATCACCCCAACGAGTGCAATTGTAACTAGCCCGGCAATCCGGGCGATGGCATTATTAACCGCCGAAGCTACACCGGCATTCGCACCGGCAACGTCCCCCAGCACTGCGGTGGTTAGCGGTGCTACCGTCATCGATAGGCCCAGAGCAAACAATAAAACTCCTGGAAGCAGGGTAGATAAGTACGCTACGGGCACTTGTACGCGCAGCATGAGCAAAAAGCCAATACCACCTATCAGGGGTCCGACGCTCATAAAGATCCGTGGTCCATAGGTGCCAACTAGTGCTCCAAATCGTGGTGACAGCAAAAACATAATGATTGTCACGGGCAACAGAGCAAATCCGGCTTTAATTGCTGAATACCCACCAACTTGCTGCAAAAAGATCACGATCAAGAAGGTGGCAATCGATAAGCCACCATAAATTGCTGCAGTTGCCACGTTACCCACACTAAAGTTGCGTACCTTGAACAAAGAAAGTGGTAGCATTGGCCGCCGGCTGCGCGCTTCGTGTGCTATAAAAACGCCCAGCAGCGCTATACCAACTAGCAGCGGTATGGTGATTCTTGCGTCACCCCATCCATAACGAGGCTGCTCAATAAGCGCAAACACCGAGCCACCCAGTCCCAGCACACACCAGAGCGCTCCCCAGGTGTCGACGCGGACTTTATCACCACTCCTTTTAGCTGTTTCTATGAGTCGTAAGAGCCAGAGTGTTACGGCGATAGGAACTAGATTGATGGCAAATATCCACCGCCAAGAGGCCGCATCGACCAAAAAGCCACCAAGCAATGGGCCAATCACGAACGCGATGCCCGTCCAGGCTGTCCAAGTGCCAATCGCTTTGCCCTGGGCCGTTCCCGAAAAAGTAGAAATGATTAGAGCCAGCGAACTCGGTACCAATAAGGCTCCCGCTACTCCTTGCAAACCACGCGCCATAATCAAAAAGCCTCCCGTAGGAGCCAGAGCGCACAGCAGAGAAGTCACGCCAAACCCAACCAGCCCGAGCAGTAAGATCCGCTTGCGGCCAAACAAATCCGACAGGGAACCGGCTAATAGTATGAGTGCGCCTAAAGTAATCAGGTAGGCATCCACTATCCACTGTTGGATACTCAACCCACCGCCTAAGCTACGGCTGATTGCTGGCAGAGCAACATTAACTACCGAACCATCAAGAAATGCTACAAAAGAAGCGAGCACGCTGACCACAATTACGAGACGCTGCTGCTTACTCATTACCGCTTAGTATACGCCCGCTTAAGGGTATTTCTTCATATCCTGTTGGATGACACAGCCCATGCTATTCACGCAGTCACCGGCGGCATCAGTAATAATAGAGGGGAAGCCACAGCCGCCCGCGAACCATGCCCAAGCCGTATAACCGACTTGATGGGCTCTAAAGTAATCTAAAATTCCCTGATCATAGGTGCTGCCGCACTGCTTATCGCCAAATTCAGTGGCGATTACCGGATTAGTCGCCGCTAAATTACCAAACCGATTGTCCCAATCGCCAGTACTCCAGGAATCAGCATTGCCGCCGCTAGAGTCAGCCGCATAAGGGTGAATCGCGTACACAATGTTAGTCCCACTGAGTGGCGTAACCCCGTCTAGATGCGAGGCATAGCCGATACCACCGGCCAATACCAGGTTGGTAGCTCCAGTGCCACGCACCGCATTATAAAGCTGCTGCATTCCCACGGCTTGGAAGCCACAGGTTGAGCCGCCATTCAGCCAAATGCTCCACGAAATATTTTCCGGCTCGTTATAGAGTTCAAACCAAACATTCGGGTTGTTTTTGTACTTGGTGGCGACCTGTTGCCAAAAGGTAATCGAGTTTTGGTCGGCCATACACTGCTGACCGGGGCTAGAGTTAGCCAGATTCCCTTGGTCGGACCAGTGTAAGTCGAGAATAACGATCAAGTTATTAGCGCGAGCGGCCTGTACCGCTGCATCAACCGTATTCTGGTAACTCGCGCAGTAGCGATTAGCACCGCTGAGCCAAAAATCTTGATTCAGAGCAATCCTCACCGCGTTGGCATTCCAACCATTACGCATCGTGGCAAAGTCACTGGCCGGAATACCTCCGCTCCCGCCCGTTACTGATTCGCCCGCACAATCCCATTCCAGGGTAGGGCGGTCCACGCCGTGTACAGTCACTTGTTGACCACTGGCGTTCAATATCTTGTTGCCACTTACCGTGTAACCACCGGTACCGGCTGCTACGGTACCAAATCGCAGGGCATTGCCACCACTGGCGTTGGCATCTGCAATGGCACTAGTGGTGCCGCTTTTGGTACCATTTTCAGCTTCGGCAGTAGCTGCTGCGGGGGTAGCTGCATGGCTGGACAGCAATATATAAGTACCGAGGGCAGCCACGCCTAATATCACCACCGTCAAGCTAGCTAACTGTGGCCGTTTTGCCTTAGATGTTAGATATTTTTTAACCATAAGCCCTATCTGTAAGCAGTATACCATTACCCCTTGGGTAAAGCATCTTTCAAACAGCAGGCTTTAATCGATGGCTAAACTTCGATACACGCCGTATAAAGCGGCCAAAACACCAAAATAGAGTAGACCCTCTAAGCAGGCGCCCATAATTTGACCATGATCAATGATCACCAGCGCCATGCCACTGGCAACCAAGCCAGCGAAGCTAGTCGCCGATAGCTGTACTAGATGATTCCCGTTACAATTTCTCAGTCTATAAACCACCGCCCAAAGCATCGAACCAATGCCGCAAATCGCGAAGAAAATGTGTGCCACCAACAACATACTGCCCCTAGTATACCTTACCGAGCCAGGCTCTGGGTCATAACGTGCAGGGCAATACTTTGGAACTGTACTCGGCTGCGATGGTGTCGACGCTGCCAAGCGGCAATTTGCTCAAACACCAGCGTTCCATAGGGCGGTACGCCCACTACTAAAGCCAGTAGAAACTTACTCCGCGACCACCGCAAACTACTATACGTGGCCAGCAAGACTCCAAAATACACCAAAAACAGGGTGCCATGAATCTGTCCGGCAATCGGTATCGCAATACGCTGGCCGGGCAGGCGATAGCGTTCAATGGCAACGCCAATAATCAGCACCGTCCAACCAAATGCCTCGCCCAGTGCCGCCAAGCGGAACAGCCCCCAGGCCTCCGCCTCGCTAAACGGCCGCGTCGCCTCCCACTTCTTGAGCAGCCTCACACCATTCATATTAGGAGTTTAGCGTAACCACGTGCTCCATACCCAAAACCCAATGATAATGAGTACGACAATTACGCTCACAACCTGCTGTCAGCGTGGTTCAGCTATGTGCGTTTGAAATTGACTCGCTTCTTTGGGCCGTTTCATGGTTAGTGTGCCTTGGGTTGAATAAAGACAGCAGTCCCATAGGCTGCTACTTCATTCATAGTGCCACCGATGTTGCCGGTGTCAAAGCGCATCATTAGCACGGCGTTGGCGCCTTTTTGGGCGGCGGCTTGTTTCATCCGCTCGACAGCTTCAATCCGACTATCACTCAAAAGTTTAGTATAGGCGCCAATCTCACCCCCAACGATCGATTTCAGGCTAGCCCCAAAACCACTGACCACGTTACGACTTCGAGTAAGCACACCGAAGACTTCGCCGTACACTCGTACCACCTCATAGCCTGGGACATCATTGGTCGTCACTACTAATATTGCGTTATCCATAAGCCCTCCTAATTGCTTTTATAGTAACAAAAATCTCCCACAGAGCGTAGGAGATCTTCTAGCTGTCAGGCGGCCACGAGCTTACCTCCTAGAGGCTACTTTTGATCTTCAGGATTTTCGAGCTTTTGAGGGTGCAGATCATTAGGATCAAAGGCACCATCCATCGAAGAGATCAAGTTACCCGGCTTGGTAAATTGAAAGGTGTGCGCCTCGCCAGGCATAACCGTCAAATGGCCACCATCAGGGAAGTGACGTACTTGCACGTTCGTTGGCTGGTCATGAGGAGCGGTGAGGACGGCTGGATCGCCATCGAGGATAGAAAAGTATTCAGGTTGCGAATGGTGGTAGTGATTTCCCAATGCCCCGCTACCCTTAATTGCCAAATGGGTGATTCGGCGCACCGTGCCGTCGGGCAGGGTAATCTCCGCCTCGCGAATAGCGCGGCGATCGTCTTCGTGTACCGGTTTCATGAGCGGGATCGTCGGCCCACTAATAAGTTCATTTGTTTCTTCGACCGGGCCAGCCCGACCAATGATTTCAACTGGCTCAATACCAGCTAAGATGGCACCATCGTGCAGTTTATCGTAAGCAGCTGTTTTGGCAGCCGCTGCAATGATGCTCTTCAGGGCAGGGCCATTATCGGCGTATACCTCTGGAGGAGCTATTCCCCAGCTTTGCAAAGAGCGGCGAATCTGAAAATCACCTAGCTTGGCTTCTGGATCCAGTAGTTCTCCGAGGAGTGCTTCTACATCGCCACCCTTGAATTGGTCGGCGGCAGCCTTAGTCCAATGCACGGCGTACAAAGCGTTCTTGTTAGCGAGGGTTTCGATATCTTTAGCTTCATCGTCGCTAAAGCCGATTGCCTGGAGTTCCTTAATACGTGCCGCTTGTTCTTTGGTCTGTTGTTCAGGAGAGCCATGCAGCGTGCGTTGCGTATTCTCTTGGAGCGCTTCCTCGTGCAGAGCATTCATCATAAGATCGTGGGCGTGCAAATCACGTACGAATTGTTTCACTACAAAGGGAAAGTCACTATCTTTCTTGGCAATCTCACTGGGATCGTACCATTTGCCGGTCTGATACTCATCTTTGAGGTTCTCTTCATGAACGTTTTTGTTGAGCAGGGCAACTTCTTCAGGAAGTAAGTCGACGTTCATGGTTGCATTAAGCGTGTGTCGGCCATGGTCTTCTCGGCCAGGAGCAGCCACGGGGAAGGTGGTAGAGTAAGTAGAAATGTGCCGGAAGCGTGCTGGATCAATGTCTAGCTTAAGGTCTTGCTTAATCTGATGAGCAGCGTTGTCGGTGATTCCTTCGTCATAAACGTTACGGCCTCCAATGAACCAGGGGCCGAGCTGGGGCTCAATTTGTCGGGTGCCTAGGAATATTTTGCCGGTTGCGGGATCGCGCAGTGCTACATCGGTACAGCCGTATTGGACATTTGCCTCTACGCCTTGGTAGAGCTCAAGGTCGAGTTGGTTTTGGTGTTGATGGGGCATAGGGCCGCCACTGAAGTGTTCGCCGGACATATATAAACATTAGCATAATTAACGCTATAAGTCAATGACTAAGTGTGCTATTACAGAGGTAAAATTTGATTTGACTACCCATAGTTCAGGTATTTGCAATTATAATGAAAAAAAGATAAGTAGCAGCTAAGGCAAGAAGGATGGGGACGTGCCCGGGTGAAAGTGAGGTTCTGGTATACAGAATACTTCCACCCGGGCAGGCAGCGCCGTTCGCTAGATCTCGAAGCCGCCGACGCGTAGGTGGCCATCTAAGTCGAGAGCCACACCATCGCTGACGTTGATGCCGGGGTCGCCCTGGTAGCTGAGGCTGAGGCCGCCAGGCTTCTGGGAGCCGATGCCGTTCAGTCCGATCAGGCTGTCGTTCTCCTCGCTTTCCTGCGAGGATTGTGCCTTCTTTTCTTCCTTACGGTTCCACATTATTGCTTCCTTTCGGAATTCACTTGGCTGCCGCCAACCAGTACCTAGGTACTGTTAGTACCGCATCTGAGTGATGTGGACTAGTGAGAGATGAACACTTAGGATAACTCAGGGCTCGTCTCTCACTAGTAGGGCTGCTACTTATCAATATGCTCCCTTGGATCGCCCAAAAGATAACTAATAGTAACATATAAATGTAATAATATCAACATTCAGCGGGCCTAATCGGGCGTAATCTATAGCACCGTAATAAATACGGATAAGGCTGCAAAGAGCGCGCGTATTACTTAGATTTTCGGCTAATGCCCAGAGAGCTAAGGTGTTTAGTAATTCGTTGTCGACGAGTTGTAGGGGGCTCGTATGCCTCAAATTGCTTAGAGGCTTTAGCTATTAAGCCTAGCGCTTTATCCTGACCCAGGGCGCTCATCGGTATTGTTCCATGAGTAGGTCCATCGTCCGTAAGAGTTCCATGGTCTGCAGGATCATTCGACCACTTAAACGTTTGGGAAGCCGAGCCAAACCAGTCGACCAGCGTATAGTTTACCTTATCACCCTTCGAAATACTTGTTAGATCAATTGGATCTAGGAAGTAAGCTGTCTTTATGGTTGAGAGTTCGCGCTTGATACTGCCATCATTTTCCGCCGTGGTATCTACGAAAGGGTTAGTCGCCATATACGCTTCAGCCGCGTCAATTAAAACTTGATTATTGATTACTTCAGCTGATTGTTCTTGTGGAGGAGTTAGTTCTGGCATAGTAATGAGTTCTTTCGTTTGTGTTTTTGATTTATAAAAATATAATATCACAGAGATAGCATTTTGTCAATATCTTGGCGGGCCCGACCGGATTTGAACCGGCGATCTCCTCCGTGACAGGGAGGCGTGATAACCACTTCACTACGAGCCCGTATTTGGCTTCGGCACCGCAGGCGGTGCAAAATACAGGGGTAATCATAGCAATTTGTATCAGTAAAAGCAACTCAGTATAATACCCCGGTACGTGCCACCTTAGCTCAGTTGGTAGAGCGACGCATTCGTAACGCGTAGGTCAGCAGTTCGATCCTGCTAGGTGGCTCCATGCTTTGCGGGTATCGTATAGTGGCTAATATGTAACCTTCCCAAGGTTGAGAGGAGAGTTCGATTCTCTCTACCCGCACCACATTTTCAACTTATAGAGTTCTAGAATGAAGAATATCAATCTCAATTTTTTACATTATCTGCTGGCACTTGCGCTGGTAATTTTTACTATTGCTTTAGGGGTTAACAATTATAACTCCGGAGTATATGCCGATGCCCATCAGCTGGATGGCGCGTCAGTGGGCTGGTTTGCCCCAAATGGGGTATTAGTATTTGCGGGAGCGGTGGTTTTGACTGTTGCTTACGTTATCTATCTTGGCATCCATAGAACTAAGGATAGGTGATACAATTGAGTCTAACGTTATGGCGACACCAAAAAAGTATTTTCATGACCATTTAGTGCTGCTGTTACTGAGCATCGATGCCTTTTTGACCTTTCTGACCGCTGTTTTTGTGCTGCTGCGTTTGAGTGCGGGGCATGGCAATGGCTACATTGTGCAGTACCGCGCGAGCCTTGGTATCAATGCTTTTAAGACGGGCAGTGTAGGGGATTTACTCAGCTTTATCGCCTTTGCCTTTGTGGTGCTGGTGGTGCACACATTTTTGAGTATGCGGGCCTACCATATCCACCGTCAGCTGGCCATTACCATCCTGGCGCTCGGCATCTTGCTACTAGTATTAGCTATAATTGTTAGCAACGCTTTGCTAATTCTACGATGACAGACATCGAGATCCCCTACGAAAAAGACCGTCACTTTAAGTATCGTATTTTTGAGATTTTGCCCGGCGCTCTGAGCTGGACATTGCTGTTTATGCCCCTCATTTTGAGCCTCATTAGCATTACTGCCGCGGTATTCTTTATATTGGCCTACCTGTTAATCTTCTTTGTGCGCTCCATGGGCAGCAACATCCGGGCCATTGCCGGCTACCGTACTATGAAGCAGCAGATGAAACTTGATTGGCCGGCCCTCTGCGCTGATCTGCAAGAGGGTAAGCCCCTAGAAACCAAGGTCAAACGCCCAGCTTGGCACATTGCTAACCTCGAGCGGGTAACCGCTAAGACCACCCGATTTAAGCCTGATGACGTTACCCATGCCGTGATCATCGCCACCGTGAACGAAAGCCGGGAAGTGCTCGAGCCGACCATCCAAGCCGTGATCGGTGCTGACTACGACAGCAAGCGTACCATTTTGGTGTTCGCCTACGAAGGCCGAGCCGGTAAACCGACTGAAGAGCGAGTAACTGAGTTAGCCGAGCGCTACAAAGGTGAGTTCCGCCACGTTATGGCCGTCAAACATCCAGCCAACATTCCGGGCGAAGTCATTGGCAAGGGGGGCAACGTTACCTATGCCGGGCGGGCACTGCAAAAATACCTCGAAAAAGAAGCTATCGATCCGGCAAAGGTGATTGTAACCACTCTCGATGCCGATAATCGCCCCGATAAACGCTACTTCTCAGCGCTGACCTATCTGTACTGCGTCGTTCCCAAACCACTACGTGCCAGTTACCAGCCTCTAGCCATGTTCACTAATAACATCTGGGACGCCCCAACGCTGATGCGGGTGATTGCCGCCAGCAACAACCTGTTTTACATCGTGCTGACCCAGCGCCCTCATCTGGAGCGCAACTTCTCAGCCCACGCCCAGAGTATGCAAGCCCTCATCGACATGGACTTTTGGAGCGTGCGCACCATCGTAGAAGATGGTCACCACTTTTGGCGCAGCTACTTCCGGTTCGATGGCGACTACCGCGTCTACCCCTTGAGTATCCCCATCTATCAAGATGCTGTGTTGGCTGATGGTTACCTCCGCACCCTAAAGGCCCAGTTTATCCAGCTCCGTCGGTGGACTTATGGCGCAAGCGATGTCGCCTACATTGCTAACCAGGGCTTCTTTAAGTCCAACCGAATTCCTAAGTATGACGTCCTGGCCAAACTGTTACGTACCTTAGAAGGGCACGTCAGTTGGGCCACTGGCACTATTTTGATCTTCGGCGCTGCCTTCATCCCACCGCTGTTGCATCCTCAAAGCTTTGCCGCCAACGAACTACCCCTGATCGTCAGCCGCATCCAAAAGGTCGGCATCGTGGGATTATTGGCTTCGGTCTACATCTGTCTGGTCACGTTGCCGCCACGGCCCGCTCGCTACAAACGTCACCGCTCGCTCCTGATGGTGTTGCAATGGATACTCGCCCCAGTTAGTAGCATCGCCTTTGGCTCAACTGCTGCCTTCTACTCACAAACCCGCCTCATGTTTGGCAAATACATCTCTAAATTCGATGTGACCGAAAAGGCCACCGTCAACGCTAGCGGCGTCCGCCACTCCACCAAAGCCGACCCTGATAGCTAAGACTATGAGAAGACTGCGTAGACTGAGCTGACCGAATTAACCAACGTGCCCGCCGTAATGGTAGAAGGCAAATCAGACTGCCCGGAAACCTGAGCGTGCTGTATAGGAGCTTCGGCCCATTCATTGGCTACTAAAGACGTGGCTCGTGAAGGCACGGTGGGAGCGGTCGCACTGGTTACTACCAGAGCTCCAAAGGCATACCGTTGCCCCCGCAGTAAACGGTAAGAGGCGCTGAGCGGCTTGGTATATCGAGTATTGGTGATTGCCCACAGGGTAGTGTCATTGGCGGTACTAGCTACTAGGGTGAGATCACCCGTAGAAGACTCAGAGTATAAGCCGAATCGTATCAAGGTGGGAGTAGCCGCTGCGGCGGTGGTACCAGTTATAACCCGTACCTGGGAGGCCAAGACATCTTCGTCTGGCACAAAATAGGTAAGACGCAATACCTGGCTTGTCATGGTAGTCGAGCCCGAAGCCGTAACTTGCTCACGAGGTATAGTAGCTATACCGTTAATATGCTTAGTTGGTGATTTATCGGGCCGCTTGAGCCAGGAAACATTGTTGGTATCCGTTTGGGCGGTCCAACCACCGCGTATAACAAAGCTATCAAAGCCGACCCACTCCAGGCTGGTAGGAGAGCCGCTTAAGTGCAGGGCCGTGCCCATGGTGCCACCAGTGGGCACATCATCACAGGCAATTTGGTTACCGTAGGTGAGTAGGGGTCCACAGATACCGCTAGCCGGCGCTACGAAGGTCACTCCATTTACTGTTGAGCCCGTTGGCGCATTCTTCAGGTTAAGCGAGTTACTGCTAAATACCAGCCCCTTAGTAAACGCCGAAAGCCCAATATACATACCGTGGTAGGTGCCGGTAGTCGTTGTGCGGGCCGGTCCATCGACATAGTTGCTCGTAATGTTAGCTGCATAACAACCGGTGAGGTAAAAGCCGTTCATGCCACGACTGCTGCCAGAGTACACATGGTTACCGCTCACTACCCAGCCGGCCATATTAGTGATATGAATCCCATCTTCCAACGGTTGCCGTATGACGTTATCCAGACAAAATCCATCAGTCAGGGCACTGTTGTTTTGGTCATCTGAGAATATGCCGTGCCCATCAGGGAACTCAATGGTACATTCAGCCACATAAAATTCGTTGGCGGTGTCGTTCATGGCCGATCCACCCCTGTTCTTAACGGCTGCCTTTACGCCGTGCCCGGCCGTATTGGTGATGTAGCAACTTAAAACGATCGATTTTTCGTTATAGATGATAATACCGGGGCAGGAGTCGTCACTACCACTGTTACCACTGGCACTCTTATTCCCATCGATAGACAGATCAGTGATAGCGATGGGCGCCCCCGAGCCGGCCGTGTTGTTGTACCAAGAGGCCGCACAGACTACCGCCACCATACTGCCCTTATTGGCCATCCGCTGGATAGTGGTGGCCCGCTTGCCGGCGCCTACCAACCGCGTATTATCAGGCACTAAGATCTCCGCGCCTACCGCAATAACTCCAGCCGGCACGATAACCGTGCCGCCAGCTCCAGCAGTCAGGGCGGCATTCAAAGCAGTTGAATCATCAGTAGCCCCGTTGGCTGTCACGCCGTATTTACGAGCGTCTAACACCGTACCAGCAGGGGCTCCCTGGTTGGCGATGTATGTTTTGATCGCTTTTTGCGTAGCCAGCCGCGAGTCAGAGTTTGCGGCCAATGTACCATCGGTGTCTATGTTGAGCGTTGCTGAACTGCCTAAACCGAGGTTAGTGCGGGCGCTGGAGGCGCTGGCTAGGTCAGAGAGGTTACTGCTTTTCTGTAGACTGCCCGTAACGTCGCTCGGACGGGCAACGTTTTTCAGTCTACCATCGCTGTTATGCTCCACACTTAAGAAGTCATTGAGGATATCTCCCCAAGTGCCGTCATCACTGCCAGGAGTTGGTAAGCGACTCACGCTATGTGCACCCTTGTAAACTTATTATCAGCATCATACCATAAGCAATACGGGCAAAAGAAACGATTTCGTCACAAACCGCGATGAAAAGCCTGGTAGTGGGTGCTGGCGGCCGTATCGAAGCGGTTGAGCGTTACGGTAGCCGTTTGGATAATGCTTGTGGCTTCAATAACGCCGTTTTGAGCCGTTTTGGCGACTTTTGCCAGGATTGTATCGCATAAACCACTAGCGTCGCTTAGAGCGGTTCTGCGATGGCCGAGGCTTTTATAGAGGCTCAGCAGCAACTTATCACGAGATAGGGGGCTTAGCTTTCCACCTCTGTTTTTAACCCGTAGGGCAGATGCCAGATCGGCTGTTTCATGGGTAGTAAAGGTAGCCCCACAGTTCTTACAGATACGCCGGCGCCATACTTGATTAACCCGTTTCTGATGGCGGGAGTTGTTGACGTGGGTTTCAGAACCGCAATATACACAAACCATGTCAACATATTGTCATATCGCTATTTAAAATGCTAGTGGAAAAAGAGGGGAAACTGTGGGTAGTAAAAAGCCCGAAGGGCTTGTCCAGGGGTGGTGCCTTCGGGTAAATTGTGCGACGTTTTACAGTCGTTAGATACTTGGTTGTATAACCGCGCGGTTTCGACGAATCCGGTTGGTTGGTTTTACAGGGAGAAGCTCCTCATAAAACAGTTGAAACGCGTCAAGCGCGCTTGCGTTATTGGTACTCAAAACTCCGAGTGTCCCGTTTAACCGGTCAATATTACTTAAGTTTTTAAAGCCCGTCAAGCCTTAGGGCTCTCAAAACCGCTCAATAACAGGGGTGAAAAACTTGATTTTAACTTTTAACTAAGCTATAGTTTCTGGGTTACTAGGAAACGGGCGATTAGCTCATTTGGCTAGAGCGCCACATTGACGTTGTGGAGGTGATAGGTTCGAATCCTATATCGCCCACCAAAAACGAAGGTCGACCAACAGAGGTCGACTTTTGTTTTTGGCAAAGGCGCGATACTGCTGCGGATGCAGAGATATCGCCCACTTTTAATAACAGGTCTGTAATTACCGTCTAGTATTCAAAACAACTTAAACTCACCTATGACGTTAAAATAAATATGTTATCCACATGGGGAAGTGTAAGAAAAACAGCATTTAAAGGCTAGCCATATAATACTAACCTTGCTATGATAGTCATCACAGGTGAAGTTTTGACGAGAATGTTTTCCCGCTCAAAACAACATTGAGTGAAAGGGTTGATGGTATTTGCGAGAGCCATCAACCTTTTTTATTAGAGAGAATTTTGGTAGAGTTACAGATATATGAGTGAGCAGTCATCAGATCAGTTATATGCTATGCGGCACAGCTTGGCCCACATCTTGGCAACAGCGGTGCAACACCTATGGCCGGAGGCTAAGTTTGGGGTTGGCCCGGTAGTCGAAAACGGCTTTTATTATGATATTGACCTCGGTGATACCAAGTTGGGTGAAGAAGACTTTGCTAAGATCGAAGCCGAAATGCAGAAGGTTATTGCTGCTAACGAACCGTTTGAGCGCTCTACTAAGCCGGTAGACGGGGCAATTGCCTGGGCCAAGGAAAACGGCCAACCATATAAAGAAGAGCTATTAAATGACCTGAAACGGGCCGGAACGACTGTCGCAAAAGATTTGAACGCCAGCGAAATGGGTACCATTGCAGAAGGTGATAGCGCGCTCGATGAGGTATCGTTCTATAAAGACGGTGATTTTACCGACTTATGTCGTGGTCCGCACGTTGAATCAACAGGGAAGGTGGGCGCCTTTAAACTATTGCGCGTCAGCGGTGCGTACTGGCGGGGTAATGAAAAGAACGCCCAGATGCAGCGGGTGTATGGTGTAGCCTTTGCGACCCCTAAAGAATTGCGGCAGTACCTCGATATGCTCGAGGAGGCCAAGAAGCGCGACCACCGTAAGCTGGGCCAAGAGCTCGACCTGTTTGTCTTTAGTGATCTGATTGGGTCTGGGTTGCCGCTGTTTACTCCGCGAGGGACGGTTATCCGCGAGGAGTTGGCCACCTTTAGTAATGAGCTTCGCCAGGATCGGGGCTTTGAGAAGGTGTCCATACCTCACATTACTAAGAAGGACCTTTATGAAAAGAGTGGCCACTGGGCCAAGTTTGGCGATGAGCTGTTTCTGGTAAAAAGCCAGGAAACCAAAGACGAGTTTGTGATGAAGCCGATGAACTGCCCACACCACACGCAGATATACGCCTCGCGGCCTCGGAGCTATCGTGATTTGCCCGTGCGCTACATCGATACAACGATGGTGTATCGTGACGAGAAAACCGGGGAGCTGGGCGGTTTGAGCCGGGTGCGGAGCATCACCCAAGATGATAGCCATGCCTTTGTGCGGCCTGATCAGATAGAGGAGCAGATAAACGATCTGTTAGCAGCGGCCAGTGAGCTATACGAGACCGTTGGCATGAAGCTACGGGTGCGCTTGAGTTACCGGGACGACAGCGATGCGTATCTGGGTGAGGTAAAGCTCTGGGAAAGCGCTCAGGAACAGCTCAAAAACGCAGTAATTGCCAATAAGCTGGAGTATTTTGAGCAGACGGGCGAAGCGGCCTTTTATGGTCCTAAGATAGATTTTATGGCGACTGACGCTATTGGCCGGGAGCACCAGGTGGCTACCGTGCAGCTCGACTTTGTGCAGCCGGAGCGGTTTGAACTCGGGTTTGTGGCAGAAGATGGCAGTGTACAGCGGCCCGTGCTCATTCACTGTGCGATCCTTGGTTCTATCGAGCGATTTATGGGCGTGTACATCGAGCACACTGCTGGTCGGTTCCCGATTTGGGTAGCTCCGGAGCAGGTGCGGTTAATCACCGTTAATCAAGAAAAAGAGACGGTGGAGTTTGCTGATAAGGTAGTCGAACAAGCCAAAGAGCTTGGTATTCGCATCGGGGTTGATAACTCTAATGAATCGGTTGGCAAAAAGATCCGCGCCGCCGAGGTCGTGAAGGTACCGTATACGCTGGTGATTGGTGAAAAAGAGATTGCTAGCGGGGAAGTAACGCCGCGTATCCGAGCCGATTTACAGGTACAGGAGCCGGGCACGCATCCTATTGAAACGCTGCTTAAGACCGTGGCCAACGAAGCCAAGACCCGAGTCATCAAAACTTCTTTGTAGATGAGCGAGGTTGAGGCAGGATTTCGGGAGCGGGTGGAGGCGCTGGTAGCGCAGATCCCCCAGGGGCGGTTTATGACGTATGGGCAGTTAGCGGCTTTGGCTGGGAGCGCTTATGCGGCGCGGATTGTCGGGGGGATTGCTCACTTTGGTGATCCAGATTTGCCTTGGCAGCGGGTAGTTAATAAACAGGGGGGATTGGCTGCTGGCTATCCTGGTGGAAGACAGGGGCACAAGCAAGTGCTGGAGCAAGAGGGCGCAGCTGTCTCTGATGATTACAAGGTGGATATCGCTAATCTAATCTGGTGGCCCGATGGTACGGAGCCAGTGGAAGCACCTCAGTTAAGGTTGCTTGATGAGTAATCCACCCCTGGTAGTGATTGTTGGCGAAACGGCCAGCGGTAAGTCAGCGCTAGCATTACAGATAGCTGAGCGATTTGATGGCGAGATCATATCGGCGGACTCTTGGGCGGTATACAGGGGTTTTGATATTGGTACGGCTAAGCCATCTGTCGAAGATCAAGCGCTGATACCACATCATTTGATTGATGTAGCTGATCCGGTGGTAGGCTTTAGTGCCGCGGTATTTCAGCGGTTGGCCAAATCAGCGATCGATGACATTACCAACAGGGGTAAATTACCAATTTTGGTTGGTGGTAGCGGTCTCTATATCGATAGCATCCTGTATGACTATAGTTTCTTGCCGCCATCTGATCCAGCGCTTCGTAAGGAGCTAAATGAGCTATCTTTATCAGAGGTGATCGCACGGGCTGAGGCTATGGAGCTCGATACCGAAGGTATAGATATGCGCAACAAGCGTCGGATTATTCGGCTAATCGAAAATGATGGTGTTCGACCCACTAGACATGAGCTCCGCGATAACACCTTAGTCTTGGGTATCACTATTGAGCGTGAACAGCTGCAGGATAAGATTACTCAGCGTATCGAAACTATGGTGCAAGCTGGTTTTGCGGAGGAAGTAGAGAAACTATTGGGACAATACGGACCAGATATCGAACCCTTTCGAGCGCCAGGATATCGAGCTTTTAAAGAGTACGTTTTGGGTGCAATTTCGCTAGAGCAGGCCAAGGAACAGTTTCGTCAAAATGATCTCCAACTAGCCAAGAAGCAACGCACCTGGTTCAAACGTAACAAAAGTATTCACTATCTTTCTACCCCCGTTAATTTTGCACAAGTTGAAGATTTAGTTACAACACTATTGAACAACTAGCGTTTCACAAAGCGGCTTAGCTTGCTACAATAGAAGCATGATCGAACAACTCTTTGGGTCTAAAACGAGGGTCAAATTGCTGCAACTGTTCTACAGCAACCCGAACCGTTCTTTTTACGTGCGGGAAATTACCCGTAAGATCGATGAACAGATCAATTCGGTGCGGCGTGAGCTGTCTAATCTGTTAAACGTAGGCATCATCACCTCTGATAACACCAACAACAAGCTCTATTACGAAGTTAACCAAGCCTATGAGTACTACGAGCCATTGCTAACGATCTTTGGTAGTGGCAAAAAGGGTACTGCCCGTAAGACGCCAGCCGCTAAGGTTACCGACACCGATGATCTGAAGGCCTTAGGGCACGTGGACTTGGCTATTTACACTGGTCAGTTTACCCGTGACGAATCGGCTGGGGTCGACTTATTCTTAGTGGGAGACGTGAATATGAACGCCGTTAATAAGTTTATTGCCGAGTTGGAAGCTAAAGAGGGGAAAGACCTGCGTTTTACAGTTATGACAGTCAGTGATTTTAGCTACCGCAAACAGATCAAAGACCGGTTTATTGCCCAGCTCTTAGGAGCTAAAAAGCAGGTTTTGGTAGACACACAAGATTTACTAGGAGAATAGGAGTTACGGATGGATATACAGTTTTACGGTGCTAACTGCGTGGTGCTGAGCAATAAGGGTACGCGGATTGTGGTTGATGATAACCTAGCCGATCTGGGCGCTAAAAGCATTACAAAGCCAGATGACATTGTGCTGTTTACGGGCGCTCATGGGGCTCCTAAGGGCGGTAGGATCGTGATTGATGGCCCAGGTGAGTATGAGGTCTCAGATATTTCGATCGTTGGCGTACCGGCTCGGGCACATATGGATGAAGATAAGCAGCAGACTGCTACGATGTACAAAATCCTGACGAGCGAGCTCAACATCCTTGTTACGGGCCATGTGCACCCTGATATCAGCAATAAAGACCTCGAAGATATCGGTATCGTAGACGTTATGATCGTCCCTGTTGGTGGCGCTGGCTACACCTTAGATCCTCTAGGTGCTTTAAAACTCATCAAAGAAGTAGAACCGAAACTGGTTATTCCAACCCATTACGGTGCTAAGGGGTTAAACTACCCAGTACCGCAAACTGATCTGACTACGGCACTCAAGGAGCTGGGCATGGAGCCTCGCGAAACCGTATCTAAACTGCGAGTAAAACCAGCTGAGCTAACCGATGTTACTCAGCTCGTTGTACTTGAGCAGAGCTAGGAATCTTGGCCAATAAAAAACCTCCGCGTTTGCGGAGGTTTTTAGTTTCCTGATGATTTACTCGACAGGGGTAAGCAGACCCTTTTTCTTAAGGGTGCGGATAGCTTGGGTGCTCAGCTTCATGGTGACCTTTTTGCCGTCTACGACAACGGTTTTGGTTTGAAGATTAGGTTTCCAAACTTTCTTGGTGTGGCGCTGCGAAAAGCTGACATTGCTGCCGTATTGCTTGCCTTTGCCGGTGAGTTCACACTTTTGCATAAGTTATTCCTTAGATTCAAGGTGTTATTGTAGCGGAAATGGGGAGTCAAGTCAACGCGGCTAGCCTGGTATACTGGAGAGAACTTATGTTTAGCGGACTAACTGGCTTAGAGATTGGGATGGTGCTGGTGAGCATTTTGCTCTCTATGGGGATACACGAAGCGATGCACGCCTTTGTAGCACACTGGCTGGGTGACACCACCGCCGAAGATATGGGCCGACTCACTCTAAATCCGCTCAAGCACGTAGACTTGTATACAACAGTTGCCTTACCATTACTTCTTATTTTAGCTGGTTTGCCACCGTTTTTTGTGGCCAAGCCCGTACCGTTCAATCCGGATCGAGTTAAGTGGGATGAATACGGAGCGGCGCTCATCGGTATCGCTGGTCCACTTACCAACTTTTTGTTAGCGCTGCTGGGCGCTGGATTGTTCCGATTAACAGAGGCGACAGCGAGCGCCGACCTGCATAATTTCTTGTTGATTTTCGTTGAGGTGAACATCGGCTTCTTTATCTTCAATATGATTCCGTTTCCACCTCTGGACGGCTCGCGGTTGCTCTACGCCTTTGCCCCCGAACCGCTCCAGCGGCTGATGTACACCATTGAGTCGGCCGGCTTCTTGGCGATTTTAGTGTTTATGCTGCTGTTTTTTCAGATTATTGCCACCCCCGTTTATAACCTGGAAAACCATCTCCTGAACTTCTTGTTAGGTTAGAGGGACGGTATAATAGAAGGGTCGGGTAGCGTTCAAAGCGCCCTCAGCCGAGCGAATGATTATCTGAATACTAATCATTAGGGAGCTCAAGATTTGCTAACACCGTGGTGCTAGCGTGCGAGCCCCCACCTGGGAATTCTCAGGTGATCACCTCGGTGCCCGGCGCCTATACCGATTATGAGAACATTCCGCTTCGATAAAATTGTCCGTAATGCTATACCTGCCAAGATGGAGAACTCTGGAGCGGTGGTGCGTTATCGAGCATTATCCCCTGAAGAGACGGGGCACTTATTGCTCGAAAAGCTTATAGAGGAGGCCAGGGAAGCGCAAGCGGCATCTCCTGATGAACGAGCAGCCGAATTCGCTGATCTGCGCGCTGTACTTAAAGCTGCAGAACTGGCCCTGGGGCTAAGTGATGAAGCGATAACAGGGGCCGAACAGGTAAAATACGCTAAGGGCGGGGATTTCTCTAGCATAGTGTACGTTGAAACAATGACCATACCAGATGATGACCCTTGGGTAGAGTACTTTTTAACCTACCCCGATAAATATCCTGAAATTCCTCTGCCACCAGAGTAGACCCCAGCGCTTGTGATTGATTTTTTGGTGCAAATATAGTAAAATATACCTATACTTTGTTGAGTTTTGCATTAAGTTTTGCTCCAAGGTTGTAGCTTTGCAATTTTATCCTTCTTTCTTCGTCCTGAAAGGATGAGTGATAGTAATGCACTTGGGAATCGACATCGGTGGTACTACCGCCCGCGTTTCGGCCTTCGAGTCTCTGGATTCGACCACGGAACTGGGTGGCGTACAGTTCAAGATCAGCAAGAATAAAGATCCGTGGAAGGCCTTCAAAAAGGACATCACACGGCTGGTACACCACAGCATCGGTCTGTCGGAGCGCTTCGGCGTCATCGGCAAGGTTGGTGTGGCTCTGGCGGGCAAGCTGGACGCCGATCGACAGATGTTGACCGGAACTGGCAATCTGCACCATTGGGTGAAAAAACGAGTAGCCGAAGGTCTTTCTGAGGAGCTCGGCTGTCCGGTCTTCCTCGGCAATGACGCCGAAGCTGCCGCCATGGCGGAGGCTCGCTACGGCTATGGTCAAGGCACCGATTTCTGGTTCGTCATCTGGGGAACCGGTGTCGGTGGCTGTCTGGTTCGGCGGGTTCGTGATGAGCCTGTGGCCTTTCCAGCGGAGGTTGGTCATCAGCGCGTCGCTGACGAAGACCTCCGGAAGTGTGGTTGCGGCCAGGAAGCCTGTTTGGACTTCTACTGTGGTGGCAACGGCCTGTCCCAGATCTACGGCGTGTCGGCCGAACGGGCATTCGCCGAAGTCGGCAGAGAGATCGCCGAGACGATGCTAATCGGTCTGCGCAACATCGTTGCCATCCAGCCTGTACCGCTGATCGTCTTCGGTGGTGGCATCGCCAACAAGCAATCCCAGTGGATCGAATATTTGCAGCGGCGCCTTCGCGACGAACTGCAGATCGTCGATGCACCCGAGGTCAAGCTGTCTCACTTCGGTGAGTCGGCCGGCACCGTCGGCGCCTTGTCCCTCATCCCCGGCTAGAAAGGATAATAGCAAGCAGGTTTCGGGAGATTAGCCTTCAACTCCTATGAGGAGTGCCATGAGTGAGTATCGCATCTGCGATATACTTCTCTTTCACTCATGTGCCTCCTCGTCTCGTCCATAGATTTTAGCTATGCTGATGAGCCTGCGAGCGAGGTATGATGGATTGAACTTGTTCAAATCCATTATCCGAGCGAGTAGGATCATATCCGAAGGATATGAGCCGTAAACGGCGAAACGAGACTAGGGGAATAATCTAGAAATAATGGTCGGGGTGACAGGACTTGAACCTGCGACCTCACGGCCCCCAGCCGTACGCGCTACCAACTGCGCTACACCCCGAAAATAACCTCATAATTCTACAGTATTAATCTGTTAATTGGTAGCATGGTAAGATTATTAGATGTGGCAGGAAACTAAACACGGGCTCTATAAACAGTTTAATTTCGAAGATTTCAAGCAAGCTTTTGCTTTTATGACTAAGGTGGCAGCCTTGGCCGAGGCGCACAACCACCATCCGCGTTGGGAAAACGAGTGGAACGTGGTGCAGGTGTGGCTGATTACCCATGAGGGCGGGCAGAAGATCACCGATAAAGACCACGAAATGGCGGCGGCCATCGACGAGATCTCTGAGGCCAATCCGGCGAAATTACCTCCTACGCCGCTGGGGGCTACGGTTCAACACGACGAGGTGATCGTGTATGCTGACGGTGGTTCTAGAGGCAATCCAGGACCGAGTGCCAGTGGTTTTGTAGTAATGGATACCACGAATAAGGTGTTGATAGACCAGGGCGTCTACCTGGGCATCACCACGAATAACCAGGCGGAGTACACGGCGCTCAAACTGGCGCTAGAGGCGGCTAAGAAGTTGGGCGCCAAAGAGGTGCAGGTGTACATGGATAGCTTGCTGGTGATCAACCAGATGCGCGGTGTGTTTAGGGTGAAGAACCGCGATCTATGGCCAATTCATGATGCGATTAAGCAACTTACTGCCAGCTTTAAGAAGATCAACTTCCAGCACGTACCGCGCGAACTCAACAAACTGGCCGATGCGGCGGTGAATCGGGCCCTGGATGATGAGCTGGGGATTACCAATCCGCATCACTTGCAGAAACCATAAGAGGTGACAAACAGGGTAAAATGCGCTATAATGGCGGGGCCAGATTATCGGCTAATCGCGTGCTCTTTCAAGGGTACGAGGAAAGTCCGGGCAGCATAGGGAATGGCAGTCGCTAACAGCGACCGGGGGCAACCCTAGGGAAAGTGCCACAGAAACGAAACTACCGCTTCGGCGGCAAAGGTGAAACGAGCGAGGTAAAAGCTCGCAGTGATGCACGGTGACGTGCACCAGAGGTAAACCCTGCCTGCTGCAAGGAGATGGATACTTGGAGCCTAAAGCTCAAAGCGTCCCGCTAAGAATTCATCATAAGAACCGCTCGAGTTTACGGGCAACCGTAAACCTAGATAGATGATTAGCCACGACAGAACCCGGCTTACAGATAATCTGGTACTAAAAAACCTCTCGTAAGTGAGAGGTTTTTTAGTAGGCTCGGCCTTGATTATTTTTTGGCTGCTTTGACGACAGCGGTGAAGGCGGCTGGTTCGTTGACAGCTAGTTCGGCGAGAACTTTGCGATCCAAGGTGACGTTAGCAGCTTTGAGGCCGGCAATCAGCTTAGAATAGGTAGTGCCGTTTAATCGGGCAGCAGCGTTGATACGAGCATTCCAGAGCTCGCGGAAGGTACGCTTGCGGTTCTTGCGGTCGCGGGTAGCGTTTTGCAGACTCTTGGTAACAGCCTGACGGCCACGCTTAATGCTGGCACGGTTAGGGTGGCTATAGCCTTTAGTTGCTTTACGGATTTTTTGGTGCCGTTTGTGAGCGGCAACGCCTCGTTTTACTCTCATTATTGACTCCTTAGGGCACGATTATAACAGATTATATGGTGTTTGTCATCTTTGCAGAAGCTCTTATGACAAAAGTATGAATTTAACCTTGGCCGAGGCTCTTTTTGATGGTCTTAGCCATCGTACCGGTGCGAGTACTTAGGTTACGCAGGCTACGCTTGCGGCTACCGCTCTTCTTACCCAAAAAGTGGTTCATGTTGGGATGGCCGGCGCGGACCTTACCATTCTTGGTGAGCTTAACGCGGTCTTTGGTACCGCTGTGGGTTTTAAGTTTAGGCATCTTGTTCTCCTTCTTCTTGGTCGGGCTTGCTTACTTGGTAGGTGACTGGTTTGCCAGGGTTGGCGGCTCGGATAACGAAACTCAGTTGTCGGCCAGCCAGTTGCGGTTGTTGATCGACGACGATGGTGCCCTGGAAGTCATCGATAACTTTCTGGGCGATCTTAAAGCCGATTTCCTTGTGGGCTTGTTCGCGTCCGCGATAGACGAGCGTGACTTTCACTTTGTGACCATCGGTAAGGAACTTAGCGACCTTGTTCATTTTGATGGTCAAATCGTGTTCACCGATTTTTAGTCCGAAGCGCATCTGTTTGAGCTCTACGGCCTTTACCGCTTTGCGGTTCTTTTGCTGCTGCTTGGTGCGCTGGTAGTTGTATTTGCCCCAATCGACAATTTTGGCTACGGGTGGCTTGGCATCGGGAGAGATTTCTACCAGATCAAGCTCACGCTCTTCGGCTAGCTGCAATGCTTCGCGCCGGCTTAAAATTCCAAGTTGTTTGCCGTCTTCGTCGATCACTCTGAGCTCTGGAGCCTGAATTTGACCGTTCAGACGTGTAAATTTAGCTATTGCTGCCACTCCCTTTAGTTAGTATTGAATAGCAAGCATTTTAACAGAGATACGGTTAGGGGTCAAACAACTTGCCAAGCGTAAGCGTAACTGCTAAGCTACAAAATAGTACTGCGCAAATCTAAGGCGGGCGAGGGATGAAGCAAAAAATCAAACTTAAGGGACGATCACGTTACTGGGCGCCATTGGCCATTGTGGTTGTGGTCGCTGCTATAGGGGCCTATATCTTAATTGCCAGCCACGCGTCGACAAGTTTATCGGCTACTTCAGAAGCAGAAAATGGTACCCTGAGCGGTACTACAAGCAAAATAGCTGACAGCGGAGCCAGCGGTGGTAATGCCGTCAAATTTGGTACCGCCGCTACCAACAATAACCCCGGCACGTCAGGTGGCTGCACGAGCGGTGGAACAATCGCTCCTTGTATTGGCAATGCCACCACAGGGGCTAGTGGGTGGAGCTTGAAGTTTGATGATGAGTTTAGCGGCACGAGTCTGGATAGGACTAAATGGGGCACTGACTGGTTCTCGGGAGGCGCCCGCTATGGCAACGACCCGAACAACAATGGTTGTACCGACTCGAATAATTTAACCGTAACTAATGGTGAACTTGATCTGGTAGATAAGAGTGAAAGTGTATCGTGTGGTGCTGGCTCCTACGGCACTGCTGGTGCGATCGCCACCACCAACCCAGGCTCTGCCAACCCAGGATTCCAGTACACCTATGGCTATGCTGAAGCCCGCATCTGGGTCCCTGGTGGCTCGAACTACACCAATGGTTCACCTTCATTCTGGACCGATGGCCAGAACTGGCCCAGCACTGGTGAAATCGATATGCTGGAGACGTTAGATGGCGATGGATCGGCTTGTATGCACTGGCACGGACCAAATAGTGGTTCAGGACCCCTGGCTGCTGGCTACGGGATTACTACCTACAAGGCCGGCCAGCCTACCAATGGTTGTTTCTTCAATACTACCGATGGTGTTAACGGTGATGGTAGCGGCCAGTGGGCTGGCCAGTGGCACACCTACGCCTCTGACTGGGAAAGCGGCATTGTGAAGTTCTACTACGATGGTAAGTACGATGGCTGTATATCCTCTTATGGAACGGGTTGTGGCGCGCCTGACTCCGGCTGGGCATCAGCATATATCACCAATAGTCCAATGTATCTCATCCTTGGAATTGGCACTGGATCTGGTTTGCCTGCTACTCAGCGGGTTGATTACGTTCGCGTTTGGCAACATTAGGCAGTCAGCGGGGCTGTGGGGGCGCGGTAAGCAAGCGCTTCGCTAAGATGGCCGGCAGTGATAGCGACAGAGCCTTCTAGATCGGCAATGGTCCGGGCTACCTTAATGGCCCGCATATAAGCGCGAGCAGAGATGTTCAAGCGTATGGCGGCAGTATCAAGGATAGTTTTGGCCTCCGGCTCGAGCTTGGCTAGCTGTTTGATGTCTTGGTTCGTCATGTCACAGTTTAGTTTGCTGGCTGCGTTATAGCGCTTGGCCTGAGTCGTGCGGGCGGTAATTATCTGATCGCGAATAGTCTGATCGGACTGCGGGTCGGTCGATTTACTGAGTAATTTTTTGTGATCAACCTCATGCACGCTGGTATGGAGGTCGATACGATCGAGGATAGGGCCGGATAATTTGTTTTGATAACGCATGATCTGTGCCGGCAGGCAACGGCAGGTACCACTGGTGCCGTAGTACCCGCAAGGACAAGGGTTAGCGGTGGCTACCAGAATGAAGTTAGCTGGGTACTCAGCGGTGTCTTTGGCTCGGGCGACACTTATCGAACGGTCTTCGAGGGGCTGCCGTAGGGCCTCCAAGGTTAAGCGGCTAAACTCGGGCAATTCGTCAAAAAAGAGTACGCCCCGATGGCTCAAACTAATTTCACCTGGCCGTAGGCTCAGGCCGCCGCCGATAACGGCAACGTGACTGGCGCTATGATGAGGTGCCCGGAATGGCCGGTCGGTAATGATCTGCTCGTAATTATGGCTCGCTAGGCTATGCAGATGGGTTACTTCCAGCATTTCTTCATGGTTAAGCGGTGGCAGAATGTCGGGCAGCGCCTTGGCAAGCATACTTTTACCGGTACCGGGTGGGCCGCTAAAGAATACGTTATGGCCACCTGCGGCGGCGATCACGAGAGCCCGTTTGGCTTGTGCTTGGCCGATAATCTCACTCAGACCCGATCTGCGGCCTTCTGGCTCGTCCAGGGGCTCGTAGATGCCTTCAGCTGTCTCTAAAGTCGGGAGGGCCTGAAGGTTGTTGCAGTGATTGTAAAGGGCGTAGAGGTTTTGTACGGCATAGATCGTGATACCGGGCACCAGTTGGCCTTGGCGAAGGTTAGCCGCGGGAATAAAGAAAGTGGTAATACCCCTAGAGCGACCAGCTAGCAGCTTGCCAATAATGCCGCGCACGGGCCGGAGGGAGCCGTCCAGCCCTAGCTCACCAATGAGGGCGGTCTTTGGCCCAAATGAATTGACCGGGATTTGCTCGCTGGCTAGCAAGATGCTGGCGGCTATGGCCAAATCGAAGCCACAATCATCCTTGGGCATATCGGCTGGTGCTAAATTAATGGTAATCCGCTTGCGGGGCAGTTGCAGGTGGCTGTTAGCAAAAGCGCCACGCAGGCGCTCTTTGGCTTCGTCGACAGCTTTATTGGCAA
>Ga0081455_10001801_pt1 | contig 25856 bp, 24 predicted proteins | sample TabmetS3T2R1_FD_70207 | JGI IMG/M metagenome (GOLD analysis project Ga0081455, IMG submission 70207) | Tabebuia heterophylla rhizosphere microbial communities from the University of Puerto Rico - S3T2R1 | ecosystem: Host-associated > Plants > Roots > Rhizosphere ...
TGTCCGACGGAAACGCTAACATCTTCAGGCTTTTCGCCGGACGTACTCATGCGGCAATACAGGTCACTTACGCATACCGACGCAACGCAATCGGCCGATCTTTATCTGTGGCGCGAAATTGTTAAGAGCTGCCTTAAACAACGGTCTATTTCGATTAACGGACCGTAAATTCCGCGCTTTTGCGAGCGCACAATCGACACGCCGGCCGATTGTGTGATGTGCCTCACGGAGGCGATGAACGGCCGGCTGCTAAATCCCCACCGATAGCTGTCGCAGGTCCATCCCGGAGGATTTAGCCATGGGCTTATTCAATCGCTTTCGCTTATCAACCTATCTGGCCGGCGCGGTCGTCGCCGGACTGCTCGCATTCACGGCCCCGGTCGCGGCCCTCGCCGAGGACCAGGCTGCCGCAAGTGCCGCCCCGTCCACCGAGGCCGCATCCGACGCGCCGCGCGGCTTCGTTGCGCAGCCGTCTGGTCCGGTGAATGTCGGCAATCCCACCGCGGCCGGGCCGGAGCAGCGCGTCGCGCTGGTGATCGGCAACTCGAATTACCGCGAGGTTGCGCAACTGCCAAATCCGGCGAATGACGCCCGTTCAATGGCGCAATTGCTGAACCAGGCCGGCTTCGAGGTCATTCAGGCCACCGACCTCAGCCATGACGAGATGATTGGCGTGCTGCGCAGCTTCTCGGCGAAGATCGCCGAGCGCGGTCCGAACACGGTTGCGATGGTCTATTATGCGGGCCATGGCGTGCAGGTCGCCGGCGACAACTACCTGATCCCGGTCGACGCCAAGGTTTCCGGCGAGGGCGACCTGCCGGCCGCCGGCATCCGCCTGGTCGACGTGATGGCCACGCTGCAGGCGGTGCCGAGCCGAATGCGGATCGTCGTCGTCGACGCCTGCCGCAACAACCCGTTCAACACGTTGCACGAAGCGAGCCGGGGTCTTGCGATTGTCGATGCGCCGAACGGCTCGATCGTCGGCTATTCGACCGCACCGGGCACCGAGGCGCTGGACGGGCAGGGCACCAACAGCCCCTATACCAACGCGTTCCTGAAGCTCGCGCGCCAGCCGAACGTGCCGATCGAGCAATTCTTCAAGAATGTGCGTCTTGAGGTGAACCAGGAGACCGCGGGTCGCCAGACTCCGTGGGAGAGTTCGTCGCTGACCTCGAACTTCACCTTCTTCGGCGACACCCTGCGCGTGGCGTCGCAGCAACCGGTGCGCGAGTCCTATTCGAGCGCCGGCATGCAGACCCGCGGCGCGCATGAAGGCTATCGCTACGCGATGGCGACGGACTCGGTGCAGGCCTATCAGGACTTCGTCACGTTCTACCCGACCGATCCGTATTGCGAGCACATCCGTGCCTTGCTTGCGGCCAAGCTGATCGCGCTGGCGTGGCATGAGGCCGTCGTCCTGAACTCGCCGTTTGCGTATCAGGCCTTCTACAAGCAGTACCCGTCGAGCCCGTATGCAAATCTCGCGCTGAAGCTGCAAACTCAGCCGAAGATCTTGCCGCTGGATCAGCCGACCGACAACTTTGCGCCGGCGAACTTCGCCGCGCAGGTCAAGTCCATCCATTTGAACCAGATCGGTCTGAATGGTCTGGGCGACGGTCACGGCCCGGCTCTCGGCAACGGCCTGAATCTTGGCACCGGGCTTGGCAGCAAGGGCGTGTCGCCGCTCAATCCGACGCAGAGCAATCCGTCAGTCGGCATCAAGACGATCGCGCCGGGCGTCGACCTTGCCAAAACTGATCTCGGCAACAAGACCGATCTCGGCAACAGGGGCGATCCTGGCAACAAGCTTGGCCTCAAGCTCGATCCGGCCGCGACCAACACGCGCGTCACCACGCTGCCGGGCAACGTCATCAAGCCGACCGGCTCGGGGCTCGGCAGCGATCGCGGCAACACCGGCATCGTGCCCGTCAACAGGATCAAGCCGGTGCTGTCGACCACCGGCAGCTCGCTGGATCATGGCGATCGCATCCCGCTCAACAATGATGGCCGAGGCAACGGCATCAAGACCATCACGACCGGCAACAGTGGCCAGACCTTCCATCCGATCGCGAGGCTGACCACTCAGACCACGACGGTGCTGAAAACCAACACCGTCAACGCGCCGATGCCGGGACGTCCGCCGATGATGGGCAACCGCAATGTCGGCGGCGGCAATGGCGGCGGCATGATGATGCGGTCGTTCCACTGACCGCATCGATCTCCGGCATATGCAAACCGCGGCGACATCACTGTCGCCGCGGTTTTTTGCTGCATTGAAGCGCGCTTCGCCTGGTCAACCCGGACGATGGGTCTCGGCACCGTGACAGGCCAAACCAATGAAACCGGCGACGGCGACCGCGTTGATGAGAATGTCTACCCAGACAGTCATGGCGGGCCTCCGGACAATGGAACATCCGGGCCCCGCCATCCGTTCCTTACCGACGGGCTGGCATGCAAAAGGGGATGGCCGCGGGCGCGGTTCCGTTACCGGTCCAGCCGGGCAATCAGGCTCGAAGTGTCCCAGCGCTTGCCGCCCATTTTCTGCACCTCGGCATAGAAATTGTCGACGAGGGCCGTGATCGGCAGGCTCGCGCCATTGCGGCGCGCCTCGGACAGGCAGATGGAGAGATCCTTGCGCATCCATTCCACCGCGAAGCCGAAATCGAACTTGCCTTCATTCATGGTCTTGTAGCGATTTTCCATCTGCCAGGATTGCGCGGCGCCCTTGGAGATCGTCTCGATCACGGCGTTGACGTCGAGCCCGGCCTTCTTTGCGAAATGAACGCCCTCCGCCAGCGCCTCCACCAGCCCCGCGATGCAGATCTGGTTGACCATCTTGGTGAGCTGTCCGGCGCCTGCGGGGCCAAGCCGTTTGCACATCCGGGCATAAGCGGCCACGACCGGTTCGACACGCGCATAACTGGCTTCGTCGCCGCCGCACATCACCGTCAGCACGCCGTTTTCGGCGCCGGCCTGGCCGCCCGACACCGGCGCATCGACAAATCCAAAGCCCTGTTTTGCTGCGATGGCGGCGAGCTCCCGCGCGACTTCAGCCGAGGCCGTGGTGTGGTCGACGAATACGGCTGCTTTCGCCATGCCGGCGAAGGCGCCGTCCGGCCCGAGCGTGATTCCGCGCAGATCATCGTCATTGCCGACGCAGGCAAACACGAAATCCTGCGACGCGGCCGCTTCGCGCGGTGTCGCGACCGCCCGGCCGCCGAAGGCCTCGGCCCATTTTGCCGCCTTGGCCGCGGTGCGGTTGAAGACCGTGACCTGGTGTCCGCCTTTCCGGGCGAGGTGGCCGGCCATGGGATATCCCATGACGCCGAGGCCGATGAACGCGACTTTTGCCATGACGAGAGCCTTGATTAAGAATTGGGAGGGTTCCGCAAGTCGGAGCGGCAGAATAGAAGCTGCAGCGACAAGGGCAATGCCCGGAGCACTTTACTTTCGTCGTCCCAGGTTTCGTCGTCTCAGGTAACGCCGCATGGCTGGCAGCATTGACCAAATCTCGTTTCAGCTTAAGAAGGCCGCGCGGCGCGTTGGCTCATGGTTCGGATCGCCGCATCGGAGCAATGCAGTGAGCGTGACCAAACAGCAGGTGCTGCAGCAGGTGGCGAAAGTGATGTCGCCACGCAAGGTCTCCCTGGAGGAGGCCGGTGTGCTGTCCGACGTGCTGGTCGATCATGGCAAGGTGATGCTGTCGATCAATGTCGATGCGTCCGAAGCCAAGGACTGGGAGGCGGTGCGCTCCGAGGTCGAACAGCTCATTCGCGCATTGCCCGGCGTCAGCTCCGCGCTGGTCGCGCTGACCGCGGAGCGGCGGGGCGGCCCGCCCCCCACGGCGCGGCCGTCGCCGCGGAGCGGCGGCATTGCCGATGTCGGCGGGCACCGGCCCGCGCCACCGCCGCATGGATCACCGATGGCGCGGCAGGCGGCGATTCCCGGCGTCCGTGCCATCATCGCTGTTGCATCCGGCAAGGGCGGCGTCGGCAAATCGACCACGGCGATCAATCTTGCGCTGGGCTTACGCGACCTCGGCCTGCGGGTCGGCGTGCTCGACGCGGACATTTACGGTCCGTCCATGCCGAAGCTGACGGGCATTCGCGAGAAGCCGCAGCTCAACGACGCCAAGAAAATGATTCCCGTCGTCCGCTTCGGCCTCAAGGTGATGTCCATCGGTTTTCTCGTGGAGGAGAACACGCCGATGATCTGGCGCGGCCCGATGGTGATGTCGGCGATCACCCAGATGCTCCGCGAGGTCGAGTGGGGCGAACTCGACGTCATGGTCGTCGACATGCCGCCGGGCACCGGCGACGCGCAGCTGACGCTGGCGCAGCAGGTGCCGCTGCAGGGCGCGGTGATCGTCTCGACGCCACAGGATCTGGCCTTGATCGATGCGCGGCGGGGCCTTGCCATGTTCACGCGCGTCAATGTGCCGGTGCTCGGCATCATCGAGAACATGAGCTATTTCAGCTGTCCGCATTGCGGGACCCGGTCGGACATCTTCGGCCATGGCGGAGCGAGCCATGAAGCACGGGAGTTGAAGCTGCCGTTTCTCGGCGAGGTTCCCCTGCACATGGATATTCGTGCGACCTCGGATGCCGGCACGCCGCTGGTGCACAGCCAGCCCGACGGCGAGCATGCTGCGATCTACCGCACGATTGCGGGCACGATCGCCCAGCGTCTTGGAATGACAGTCACGCAGCGGTGAAGTCGACTCCGACGATTATTGAAGATGCTTCCGGACCCGGGGGTTGTTCTCGCAATAGCTGCGCTGTAAGCCCGCGAAATCCTGACCACCACGAATCCACCAAGAATTAGGGAACACGACATGAAACGTCGCGACTTCATCAAGGCGTCGGCGACCGGCGCCGCATTTGCGGCGGTGGCATCGCCCGCGATCGCGCAATCGTCGCCCGAGGTCAAATGGCGCATGACGTCGAGCTTTCCGAAGTCGCTCGACACGATCTATGGCGGTGCCGAATATTTCGCGCAGCAGGTCGCCGCGCTCACCGACAACAAATTCCAGATTCAGGTGTTCGCTGCCGGCGAGATCGTGCCCGGCCTGCAGGCGCTCGATGCGACGTCGAGCGGCACGGTCGAGGCCTCGCACACCGTGTCTTATTATTATGTCGGCAAGGACCCGACCTTTGCGGTCGGCGCCTCGGTGCCGTTCGGCCTCAATGCGCGGATGCAGAATTCCTGGCTGTATCAAGGCGGCGGCAACGAGATGATGAACGACTTCTACAAGAAGTCCAACGTCATCGCCTGGCCCTGCGGCAACACCGGCACGCAGATGGGCGGCTGGTTTCGCAAGGAGATCAAGACGGTCGCCGACCTCAACGGCCTGAAATTCCGAATCGGCGGAATCGCCGGCCAGGTGCTGCAGAAGGTCGGCGTGATCCCGCAGCAGATCGCGGGCGGCGAGATCTATCCGGCGCTGGAGAAGGGCACCATCGACGGCGCCGAATGGGTCGGTCCTTACGACGACGAAAAACTCGGCTTCAACAAGGTCGCGCCGTATTATTACTATCCGGGCTTCTGGGAAGGCGGCCCGACCGTGCACGCCTTTTTCAACCTCGAAAAATACAACGCATTGCCGAAGACGTATCAGGCGGCGATTTTCAATGCGAGCGTCAACGCCAACACCTGGATGGCGGCGCGCTATGACATGCAGAATCCATCGGCGCTGAAGCGGCTGGTTGCCGGCGGCACTCAGCTGCGGCCGTTCTCGAACGAGATTCTCGAAGCCTGCCTGAAGGCGACCAACGAATTATGGTCGGAAATTTCGGCGAAGAATGCGGACTTCAAGAAGGTGATCGATGCGATGCAGGCCTACCGCTCCGATCAGTATCTGTGGTGGCAGGTCGCCGAATACACCAACGACACCTTCATGATTCGCTCGCGCACGCGCGGCTGACCGTTAACGATTCCTACGACTAAAGGCCCGGTCCAAAACCGGGCCTTTTCCGCGTTGCGACGTTGAATTTGCTTGGAGTTTTCCCGCAGGTCTGGTCCATTTCGACCGCCGTCCCGGCGCGCAGAACAGGCCGTCCGGAACGCAGAAACCGTGGGGAAGGGAGCCATGAAGCGAAGAGATTTCATCAAGACTGCCGGTATCGGCGTTGCCGCGGCCGGCGTCGCATCGCCGGCGATCGCGCAATCGATGCCGGACCTCAAATGGCGGCTCACTTCGAGTTTTCCGAAATCGCTGGATACGATTTACGGCGCTGCGGAAGTGTTCTCGAAGGCGGTCGCCGAAGCCACCGACAACAAATTCCAGATCCAGGTATTTGCCGCCGGCGAAATCGTCCCCGGCCTGCAGGCCGCGGACGCCGTTCAGAACGGCACCGTCGAAATGGCGCACACCGCGTCGTATTATTATTTCGGCAAGGACCCGACCTTCGCCTTCGGCACCGCGGTGCCATTCGGCCTCAACAGCCGCATGGAAGACGCCTGGCAGAATTTCGGCGGCGGCATGGATCTGATGAATGACTTCTACAAGAAGTTCAACATCTACGGCATTCCATGCGGCAATACCGGCTGCCAGATGGGCGGCTGGTTTCGCAAGGAGATCAAGCAGCCCAGCGACCTCTCCGGACTAAAAATGCGGATCGGCGGCTTTGCCGGACAGGTGATGGCCAAGCTCGGCGTCATCCCGCAGCAGATCGCCGGTGGCGACATCTACCCGGCGCTGGAGAAAGGCACCATCGACGCGGCCGAATGGGTCGGTCCTTACGACGACGAAAAACTCGGTTTCCAGAAGGTCGCGCAGTATTACTATTATCCCGGCTGGTGGGAAGGCGGCGCGATGCTGCACAACTTCATCAACACCGAGAAATGGGCCGCGCTGCCGCCGGCCTACAAGTCGCTGGTGCGGACCGCCTCGATCTTCGCGCACAACTGGATGCAATCGAAATACGATGCCGCCAATCCGGCCGCGCTTCGCCGGCTCGTCGCCGGGGGCGCCAAACTCAGTCCGTTCTCGGCCACGGTGCTCGATGCCTGTTACAAGGCGGCCACCGAGGTCTATACCGAGACCTCGGCGAAGAATGCCGACTTCAAGAAGATCTACGACAGCATGGTCGCATTCCGCGGGGAGCAATATCTGTGGTGGCAGGTCGCCGAATACGGGTTCGACAGCTACATGATCCGCGCCCGTTCGCGCAGCTGAGATGACGATTGACTGAAGGTAGAGACCGAGCCCCGGATTGATGCCGGGGCTCGGTTTTTGGAGTGATGCAATCGGTGCCGGTCAGAGCTTTGGCGGGCCAAGATCGAGCTGCGGCGGTTCGATGTCGGGGATCTTGATCTCGACCTTGGATGGATCGATGCCCGTGCCGGCGCCCTTGTAGTGCATGACCATCGCCGGGAACAGAATCACCAAGCCGACCATGATCACCTGGATGACGACGAACGGCACCGACCCCCAATAGATCTGCCCGGTGGTGACCGGCGCCATGCGCTTGCCGCTGACGCGGTCGATGTAGGAATCTTTCGGCGCGACCGAGCGCAGATAGAACAGCGCGAAACCGAAGGGCGGGTGCATGAACGAGGTCTGCATGTTGACGCCCAGCATCACGCCGAACCAGATCAGGTCGATGCCGAGCTTTTCCGCGGCCGGGCCGAGCAGCGGGATGACGATGAACGCCAGCTCGAAGAAATCGAGGAAGAAGGCCAGGACGAACACGAAGGCGTTGACGAAAATCAGAAAGCCGACCTGGCCGCCCGGCAGCGAAACCAGCAGATGTTCGACCCAGCGGTGACCATCGACACCGTAAAAGGTCAGCGAAAAAACGCGCGCGCCGATCAGGATGAAGACCACAAAGGCCGATAGTTTCGCGGTTGATTGCGCCGCCTGCCGCGTCAGGTCGATGGTCAGCCGCCCTTTCATCAGGGCGAGAGCCATCGCGCCGGCGGCGCCCATCGCGCCGCCTTCGGTCGGTGTCGCCACGCCGATGAAGATGGTGCCAAGCACGAGGAAGATCAGCCCGAGCGGCGGCACCATCACGAACACGACCTGTTCGGCGAGCTTCGACAGCAGCTTGAGACGGCCGAAGCGATTGATGACCGCGATCACGAAGGATACCGCGACGGCAATCGACATGGTCAGCACGACGTAATCGGCGCCCGCCTTGACGGTGGTCAAGCTCATCGCCGCGATCGCGACGGCGGCGGCGAGACAGATCACGATGAACAGCGACAGCGTGATCGTCCTGATCACGCCGAGAAACGGCTTGCCGAGAATGGCGAACATCACGACCAGCCAGAATGCCTGCGTCACCGCCTTGTGGACGCCGATTCGTTCGAGCGGCGGCGTCGTCCAGTCGAACAGGCCGAGCGTCACCACGATGAACCATGCTGTCGCGGCCGCGGCGATCAAGGCGATCGGCAGAATCGCCTGGTGGTTCGCGGTTTCCGGCTCGCGCAGGGTCTGGGCTTCCAGCGGCAGGGCGGGCGTCGCCTGCGGGAAGAAGGTCGAGGTCAGGAAGACGTAGAACGCATAGAGCAGAGCGAGAACGAGACCGGGAATGAACGCGCCTTCGTACATGTCGCCGACGGAACGGCCGAGCTGATCGGCCATCACGATCAGAACGAGCGAGGGAGGAATGATCTGGGCGAGGGTGCCCGATGCCGCGATCACGCCGGTCGCGACCCGCCGATCGTAGCCATAGCGCAGCATGATCGGCAGCGAGATCAGCCCCATCGAAATCACCGACGCGGCGACCACGCCGGTGGTGGCCGCGAGCAGTGCGCCGACGAAGACCACGGCATAGGCGATGCCGCCGCGCACGCTGCCGAACAGCTGACCGATGGTCTCGAGCAGGTCTTCCGCCATGCCCGAGCGTTCGAGGATCAATCCCATGAAGGTGAAGAACGGAATCGCGAGCAGCGTGTCGTTGCTCATGACGCCATAGACCCGATCCGGCAGCGCCTGCAGGAAGTCCGGCCGGAACAGCCCGAGCTCGATGCCGAGCAGGGCGAACATCAGACCGTTGGCCGCAAGCGAAAACGCCACCGGATATCCCAGCAGCAGGAATATCACGAGCGAGGCGAACATGATCGGCGCCATGTACTCGATCAACATGGCGGTCATTGCGATCGTCCCCCGACGTCGGAAAGCGCTGTCATTTGCGGTCGACCGCGAGTTCGGCGGCAAGCCGTGCCGCCTCGGCCTCGGCGCTTTCGTGCGCGCTCAACACCTCCGCGTTGGAATCCGGGATGGCGCCGCGCATCATGGCGATGCGCTTGATGATCTCGGAAATCGCCTGCAGGAGCAGGAAGGCCATCCCGATCATGATCAGGGATTTGCCGGGCCATTGCGGCAGGCCGCCGGCATTGAACGATTGCTCGTTGATCCGGTACGAGGTCAGAAAAAACGGGATCGAGAGCCAGAGCAGGATCAGCGTGAACGGCAGCAGGAACAGCAGATGTCCGAGCAGGTCGATCCAGCTACGCAGCTTCAGCGGCAGGGCGTGATTGACGATGTCGATCCGGATGTGCTCGTTGCTGAGCAGCGTCCAGGGTGAGCACAGCAGAAAAATCACGCTGAACAACACCCATTGCAATTCAAGGAATGAGTTGGAGGATACGTCGAAGGTTTTGCGCACGACCGCGTTAACAGCCGAAACCAGCACGGCCGCCACCACCAGCCAGGACAGCCATCGTCCCAGAAAGGAATTAAGCGCGTCGATACGCGCGCTGATCCGCAACAGCCCGGCCACCCAGTCCGCCTCCCCGATAATTGCTCCGGCGTCCGCCGGTTGCGCATCTTGGTCTGTGAACCTTGGTCTGCGCACGTCTTTTTATTGGCCACCCGCGGCGATTAGCGCAGGCAGCATGAGCACCTTTCCAGCACCCCGAAAGTGCCCCGTCAATTGATCATTTCGGTGAAAGCCAGTTCGGTGGAAGCCAGTTCGGTGGAAGCCAGTGGCTTGAGCTGCGAGGCTCAGCCGCCGGTGACGCTCATGTGCCGGCTGACGCTCGGCCGGTTATGGCGGCGGTCGATGATGAAGTCATGGCCCTTCGGCTTGGTGCCGATGGCCTGGTCGATGGCCGCGCCGACCAGCGCGTCGTCGGCAGAAGCGCGCAGCGGCGAGCGCAGGTCCGTGGCATCCTCCTGGCCGAGGCAGGTGTGGATCGTGCCCGTGCAGGTGATGCGCACGCGATTGCAGGATTCACAGAAATTGTGGGTCAGGGGCGTGATGAAGCCGAGCCGTCCGCCGGTCTCGGCAACCCTGACATAGCGCGCCGGGCCGCCGGTGCTGTCGGGCAGGTCGGAGAGCGTATAGCGCTGTTCAAGGCCGGCGCGGACCACCGAGAGCGGCACATATTGATCGACGCGACCGTTCTCGATCTCGCCCATTGGCATGACTTCGATCAGCGTCAGGTCCATGCCCCGGCCATGCGCCCATTCCATCAAAGCAGGGATTTCGTCGTCATTGACGCCCTTCAGCGCCACCGCATTGATCTTGACATGCAGCCCTGCGGCTTGCGCGGCATCGACCCCGGCCAGCACCTTGTTGAGGTCGCCCCAGCGGGTGATGGCACGGAATTTCTTAGCATCAAGCGTATCGATGGACACGTTGATGCGCCGCACGCCGCAATCGGCGAGTTCGGCGGCAAAGCGCGTGAGCTGCGAGCCGTTGGTGGTCAGGGTCAGTTCGTCCAGAGCGCCACTCGCTTTGTGGCGCGACAGCGAGCGAAACAGCTTCATGACGTCGCGCCGCACCAAGGGTTCGCCGCCGGTCAGACGCAATTTGCGGACCCCCTTGGCAATAAATACCGAGCACAGCCGATCGAGCTCTTCCAGCGTCAACAGGTCCGCCTTCGGCAGGAAGGTCATGTCTTCGGACATGCAATAGACGCAGCGGAAATCGCAGCGATCGGTGACCGACACGCGCAGATAGGTGATGGCCCGCTGGAACGGGTCCACCATTGGCGCAAGAGAGGTCGGCTTATCGAGCAAAGTCATGCCACCGTCAGGTTGGATTGCCGTTCAGACACGGCGGTCTGCGCCTAATTTAGGTGCTGCGCGGGAAAGCGGCAACCGCGTGACAGTGCCTCAGCGTTGCGGCGGCGGGAACGGGCTGTTTTGCGCCGGCGGGGCCGCCGCCGGTGCGGCCTCTGCGGGCGCCGCGGCCACCGGTTTCCTTCGTTTCGGTGCCGGTTTCCGAGCCTTGCGGGGCGGGGCGGCCGGCTGCAACTCGGCGAACACCGGATTGGGGTCGAGATCGGGAATCATCGCGGTATTGCCGAGGAAGTCCGGCGGCCCCGGACGCTGGCTCACCTGCAGCGCGATCGTCTGCGGCAAATGCCTGTCCAACGCGAAGGTCACGGAGACACCGGGCTTGGGAACCATTTGCAGCGCGCAAGGCGTCTGGCAGCTCGCGCCATCGGACGTGGTCGCCATCGCCCCCGAAGGTCTGGAATCGATCTTGAGTTCGACCGGCATGGGCTTCGGCGTGTCGAACGCCGGAATTGAGAATGAGGAGAACGAGGCGCATCCACCCAGGGCCAAACTGAAAGCCAGGCCCAACGCCCAGATCACAACGCGGCGCATTCGTCCCCACCACCGATAGCTGCGGCGAACCGCCGCATCCAGACCATAGAAGCCTCCGCAAGCCTGCGCAACGCAAAAAAATGCCTCGCCATCAGACGCTTAGGCGAAGCTTTGAGCGGACGATGATCCGATCCGGGGGAATAGTCCGCCGGCCTTTTGGTCCGCGCTCGCTCGGTCTTCAGCCAGTCTGGCGCGGCCGCCGCAATTCGCTCACGGCGGCGGGCAGGTCGCCCATATGGGAAATCAGGAGATCCGGCTTGAGGGATTCGATCGGCACTTCCGTGTAGCCGAAGGTCACGCCGATGACGGGCACCCCGGCCCGGCGCGCGACGCCAATATCCGTGCCGGCATCGCCGACCATGATCGCGGAGGCGATCTCGTGGCCGGCGCGGGCCACGGTCTGGCGGAGAATCGTCGGATCGGGCTTGGCTACCCCGAACGTGTCGCCGCCGCAGATCGCCGCAAAGCGCGCGGTGAGATTGAGCCGGTCCAACAACCGCCGCGACAGCCATTCCAGTTTATTGGTGCAGACGGCGAGGCCGCACCCCTGTGCGACCAGATCGTCGAGGGCGGTTTCCAGCCCCTCGAACGGGCGGGATTCCTCGGCGATATGGTCGGCGTAATAAGCAATGAAGTCATCGGTCAGGCGGTTGATGTCGGCCAATCCCAGCATCCGTCCTTCCGCTTCCAGGCCGCGTTCGATCAGCTTGCGCGCGCCGCCGCCGATCAGGTTGCGGGCGCTTGCAAGCGGCAGAGGCGCGAGCTTCTCGCGCGTCAGAATGACGTTCAGCGCGGCGATCAGATCGGGCGCTGTGTCGACCAGCGTGCCGTCGAGGTCGAAGACGATGAGGGGAGAGGTTTTCATGCGGAAAATGCCGGCGCCGCAATTGATGCAGGCGGGCCGTACTAATGGCAAGTCCGGTGCCATGCAAGGTGGTCGGTTTGGGCGGGTCGCGACCATGCCTTTTGGGGCTGTTCGCGGCCGCCAATCGACGCTAGATAGCCATACACCTCGCCCCCACCGGGTGCGGACTGCATATCCAATCGGATGTCTGCCGTGGATCTTGAGTCGCTGAAACGTGAGGCCGCCGCGCGCGCTCTTGAAGACGTGCAGGACGGCATGACTCTTGGGCTCGGGACGGGTTCGACCGCAAAGCATTTCGTCGACCTCCTCGGGGAGCGGGTCCGCGTCGGCCTGCATGTCATCGGCGTGCCGACCTCGGAGGTCACGCGCAAACAGGCAACCGAGCGCGGCATTCGGCTCGCGACGCTCGATGATGTTCCCGAACTCGATCTGACCATCGATGGCGCCGATGAGGTCGATCCCAGGCTTGACCTGATCAAGGGGGGCGGTGGGGCGCTGCTGCGCGAAAAGATTGTCGCTCGTGCCTCGAAGCAGATGACGGTGATCGCCGACGGCACCAAGCTGGTCGAGACGCTCGGCCGCTACCCCTTGCCGATCGAGGTCAATTCGTTCGGGCTTGCCGCAACCCGCAAGGCGATCGCGGCGGCGCTGTCGGATTGTGGCATCAAGGCCGAACTCGCGGTCCGAGCGGGAGCCGACAGCCGTCCTTTCGTCACAGATGGCGGGCATTGGATCATTGATGCTCGCTGTCAACGCATCGCAGAAGTTTCACGACTTGCGGCGCTCTTGAATGCAATTCCCGGCGTGGTCGAACACGGTTTGTTTGTCGGCATGGCCACCAAGGTCATCCTGGCCGAGGCAACCGGAATTCGCGTTCTGCAGCGGCCCGCCGGCTCAAGCGCGACGGCGTCAGGTTGAATCACCATCGCGCTTCAGGTTGTTGTTTAAGCATGATCTTTTCGGAAAACCGCTGCACACTTTTTCGGATCATGCATTAAAGATGGAGAATAGACGATGAGAAAGACCGGATCAGCGCTGTTGGCGGCGCTTGTTGCCCTCGTGATCGGGAGCTGGGGCCTCCCCGCGGCTGCGCAGCAGAAGCAGCCGTCGGCAAGCGCGATCGCGCTGGCGCGGGAACTGCTTGATCTGAAGAGAGCCAACAATTTCTACAAGGATTCGAGCTCAGCGCTGGTCGACCGCGTCAGGGTCGGCTTGTTGCAGGCCAATCTGAACTATCAAAAGGATCTCGGCGAAGTTGCCGAAAAAGTGAAGCAGGACATGCGGGCGCGCGACAACGAGATCGGCGCGGAGATGGCACGTCTTTACGCCATCGATTTCACCGAAGACGAATTGAAGGCCTTGGTCGCATTCTACAAGTCGCCGCTCGGCCAGAAGCTGCTCGATCAGGAGCCGAAGGCGATGCAGGGGGTGATGCAGTTCGTCGGCGAGTGGACGCAGCGGGTCATGGACGAAACACGCGCGAAATTCTACGAAGAGATGAAAAAGCGCGGCAAACCGATCATGTGATCGGCGAAAGCGGGAAAGCGCCGTGGCTGATTTCGAGGTCGACCTCTGCGTGATCGGTGGCGGGTCCGGCGGCACGCGAGCCTCGCGCATCGCGGCGGGTTATGGCGCGCGGGTGCTGGTCGTGGAGGAGTATCGGGTCGGCGGCACCTGCGTGATCCGCGGCTGCGTGCCGAAAAAACTCCTGGTCTATGCCTCGCATGTCAGCCACGAGATCGAGGACGCTGCCGGATTCGGCTGGTCGATCCCGGAGAGCTCGTTCGACTGGCCGACCCTGATCGCCAACAAGGACCGGGAAATCGCGCGGCTGGAGGCGGCGTACACGGCCAATATCGAAAAATCCGGCGCGACCATCGTCAAGGCCCGCGCGGTGTTCGAGGATGCGCAGACGTTGAGGCTCTCGACCGGCGATAAGGTTCGCGCCAAGCACATCCTCATCGCGGTCGGCGCGACGCCGAACCACGGCGTCGCCATTCCCGGCATCGAGCACGTGATCTCCTCGAACGAGGTCTTCCACCTGCCGGTATTTCCGAAGCGCATCCTGATCCAGGGCGGCGGCTATATCGCGCTCGAATTCGCCGGCATCTTCGCCGGGCTCGGCGCCGAGGTGACGCTAGTCTATCGCGGCGACAATATCCTGCGTGGCTTCGACGACGACGTCCGCCAGCACCTGCGCGGCGAAATGGAGAAGCTCGGCATCCGCATCCTGACCGGTTGCACCGTCAGCGCGGTCGAAAAGACCGGTGCGGAGTTCGCCGCTGTGCTGTCCGATGGCGCATCAGTCCATGTCGATCAGGTGATGTTCGCGATCGGCCGCATCGCCAAACTCGCCACGCTCGGCCTTGAGAAGGCCGGCGTCGAACTCGACGCCGCGACCGGCGGCATCAAGGTCGACGGCTTCTCCCAGACTTCGGTGCCGCATATCTATGCCGTCGGCGACGTCACGCACCGGCTCAACCTCACACCGGTCGCGATCCGCGAAGGCCATGCCTTCGCCGACACGGTGTTCGGCAACAAGCCGACGCGGGTCGACCATGCCGATGTGGCGACGGCGGTGTTCTCACAGCCGGAGGTCGGCACGGTGGGTCTCACCGAACAGCAGGCGCGCAAGCAATTCGCCAAGGTCGACGTCTACAAGGCGATGTTCCGGCCGATGAAAGCGACCTTGTCAGGCCGCGACACCCGCATTTTGATGAAACTCCTGGTGGACGGCGAGACCGACCGGGTGATCGGCTGTCATGTCGTCGGGGACGATGCCGCCGAAATCATTCAGGCGGTCGGGATCGCAGTGAAGATGAAAGCGACCAAGGCCGATTTCGACGCCACCATGGCGCTGCATCCGACCGCCGCGGAAGAACTGGTGACGATGCGCATGCCGAGCGCGCGCCATGTGCGCGGCGTGGCGGCCGAGTAGGGCTCTTTCTTCTGCTCAGCTCCCGAGCAGCCAGTCGGCCGATTCCTTCCAAAGACCCTCACGGTGTTCGGGGCGGAAGAAGCCGAGATGTCCGATTTTGGCGACGCCGGCGCCGGCCGGTGAAATCGACATCACCGTCGGCTTGGTACCGGTGAAGGCAGAACACAGCAGGTCGACGGAAGCGGCCGGGGCCCAGGGATCGTCGGTGAACGACAGCGCGCGCAACGCGCCATGATAGTGTGGAAAATTCCGCAAGCCCGGCAGTGAGGTGTCATCGAACAGATAGCGCTTGTTCTTGACCCATTTGGCCCATTCCAGAAACACACCCTTCGGCAGATCCTCGCCGGAGGCGAGGCGGCCCGGGGTGTATCCGTAATATCGCGTGAGCGGCAGGCCGATGAAATTCATCAGCGCATACACGCGGTAGGATTCCCTGCCGTTCATCAGTTTCCAATAGGCGGCTTGACCGGCGACGAACAGCGCGCGCGAGACGTGGTTGTTGTTGGGAAGGAGTCCGAGCGCCTGGGCGCCGAACGAATGCCCGACATAGTTCAGCCGCAGGGTCGGCCAGCGCGCGCGCATGTAGCTGACCGCGGCGGTGACGTCGTGCGACGCCCATTTCGACAGCGACGCGTCGAAGCCGATCAGGGAGGCCGGCTTGGAGCCGCCGATGCCGCGATAATCGTAAGTGACAACCACATTGCCGCGACCGGCGAGATAGCTCGCAAATCCCGTATAGATCTTGCGCGGCACGGCGACGGCGGAATTGATCAGGACCGCCTGCTGGCGCGGCCCGCGCGGCATGAACAGCGTCGCCGCGAGCGAATAGCCGTCGGTGCCTTGGAAGACGACGTCGTCATAGAAGACGTCATCGGTTGCCGACTCCGCCACAGCTAGCTCCCGCCCTTAAGTTGCCAAGCCCATCAAAATCAAATTTGGCTTGGGCCGCAAGGTCTTGACTTGCAGGGTGAATTCCAGCTGGCGTCAGTTGACGCCGCTGTGTATAACCCGCCGCGCCGGCACGCCCGATGTGACGGGCGGCGCGGCTTTCTCGTTGGAGCACAACCATGTCCGAGCGGTGGACACCCGATAGCTGGCGCACCAAGCCGGCGCTGCAAATGCCGGATTATCCGAATCCGGCGGCCTTGGCCGATGTTGAAGGGCAGCTTTCGACCTTTCCGCCGCTGGTTTTTGCAGGTGAGGCGCGCAACCTGAAAAAGGCGCTGGCACGGGTTGCGGCCGGCGAGGCCTTCCTGCTGCAGGGTGGCGATTGCGCCGAGAGCTTCGCCGAACATGGCGCCAATAACATCCGCGATTTCTTCCGCGTCTTCCTGCAGATGGCGGTCGTGCTGACCTATGCCGGCGCGTTGCCGGTGGTGAAGGTCGGCCGCATCGCCGGCCAGTTCGCCAAGCCCAGGTCCTCGCCGACCGAGACGCTGAACGGCGTCTCGCTGCCGAGCTATCGCGGCGACATCGTCAATGACATCGCCTTCACGGCGGAGGCGCGCACCCCCGATCCGCAACGCCAACTGATGGCCTACCGGCAATCGGCGGCGACGCTCAACCTGTTGCGGGCGTTCGCGACCGGCGGCTTCGCCAATCTCGGCAGCGTGCATCAGTGGATGCTGGGCTTCGTCAAGGATTCCCCGCAGTCGCGGCGCTACCGCGAACTGGCCGACCGGATTTCCGAGACGCTGGACTTCATGCGCGCCTGCGGCCTCGATCTCGAAAGCCATCCCGAGCTGCGGTCGACCGATTTCTACACCAGCCATGAGGCGCTGCTGCTCGGCTATGAGCAGGCGCTGACCCGCGTCGATTCCACGAGCGGCGACTGGTATGCGACCTCGGGCCACATGATCTGGATCGGCGATCGCACAAGGCAGCTCGACCATGGTCATGTCGAGTATTTCCGGGGCATCAAGAATCCGATCGGGCTGAAATGCGGCCCGTCGCTGAAGCCGGACGAACTGGTGAAGCTGATCGACGTGCTCAACCCGGAGAACGAGCCTGGACGACTGACCCTGATCGCGCGCTTCGGTGCCGATAAGGTCGGCGATGGGCTGCCGGCGCTGGTGCGCGCCGTGCAGCGCGAGGGCCGCAAGGTGGTCTGGTCGTGCGATCCGATGCACGGCAACACCATCACCTCGACCTCGGGCTACAAGACGCGGCCATTCGACCGGGTCGTTTCGGAGGTGAAGTCGTTCTTTGCGGTTCATCGTGCCGAGGGCACCCATGCCGGCGGCGTCCATCTGGAGATGACCGGGCAGGACGTCACCGAATGCACCGGCGGCGCGCGGGCGATCACCGACCAGGATCTCAACGATCGCTATCACACGGTCTGCGATCCGCGGCTGAACGCGGAGCAGTCGATCGACATGGCGTTCCTCGTCGCGGAATTGCTGAAGCAGGAGAGGGCGTCGCGGGTGAAGCCGCTGCCGGTTGCGGCCGGGCTTTGAAGCGCATCTATCTGGCGAGCATCAACACCTGGAACGGACTGAAATTCGCGGTCCGTTCCGAGCAGGCCATCCGCGAAGAGATCGTAGCGCTGCTGCTGGCGGTGCCGCTGGCCCTCGTCATCGGCACGACGATGGTACGCACGGTGGAGTTGATCGCCGTCGTGCTGCTGTTGCTGGCGATCGAGCTCCTCAACACCGCGATCGAGAAATTGTCCGACCGTCTGACCCGTGCCCAGGATCCGCAGATCCGCGACGTCAAGGACATGGGGTCGGCCGCCGTCGGGGTCGGTCTTGCGATCGCCGGGCTGACCTGGTTGGCCGCGATCGCCGAGCGGCTCGGGCTGATTTGATCCGAAGCGGCGCGCGCGACATAGTCAGTCCGTGAAAGACGGTCCGAGAATCCCACCATGACCGCTGCTTCTCCCGATCACCTGACCATCGCGCTGGCCCAGCTCAATCCCGTGATGGGCGACGTGCCGGGCAATCTCGCCAGGGCCAAGGACGCCCGCGCGCGCGCGATGGCCGACGGCGCGGATCTTGTGGTGTTCTCCGAGCTGTTCATCAGCGGCTATCCGCCCGAGGATCTGGTGCTGAACCCCACCTTCCAGGCGGCCTGCCGGGCCGCGACCGAGCAGCTCGCCCGCGCCACCGCCGATGGCGGACCCGCAATGCTCCTCGGCACCATCTGGGTCGAGGACGGCAAACTCTACAACGCCTGCGCGCTGCTCGATGGCGGTCGGATCGCGGCGCTGCGGTTCAAGGTCAATTTGCCGAATTACGGCGTCTTCGACGAGAAGCGCGTGTTCGCCGCGGGACCGGTCGCGGGACCCGTGACCTTTCGCGGGGTGCGGATCGGCGTGCCGATCTGCGAGGACATCTGGACCCACGAGCGGCCGTTCTACGAAGATGTGGTCGAGTGCCTGCACGAGACCGGCGCCGAACTGCTGATCGTGCCGAACGGCTCGCCGTATTCGCGCGACAAGGACGATCTCAGGATGAACGTCGCGGTGGCGCGGGTGACGGAAAGCGGCCTGCCGCTGATCTATGTGAATCAGGTCGGCGGCCAGGACGAACTGGTGTTTGACGGCGGCTCGTTTGCGCTGAATGCGGACCGCACGCTGGCGCTGCAACTGCCGTGTTTCACCGAAAGCCTCATCACCGCCCGCTGGCAGCGCACCCCGGCGGGCTGGCGCTGCGAAGGCGCGAGCGCGCCATCAATGGCGGGCGATGAAGCCGACTACGCGGCGTGCGTGCTTGGGCTCAGAGATTACGTCAACAAGAACCGCTTTCCCGGTGTTCTGCTTGGTATTTCTGGCGGCATCGACTCTGCGCTTTGTGCCGCGCTCGCGGTCGATGCGCTTGGCGCGGATCGCGTCCGTGGGGTGATGCTGCCGTTTCGTTTTACCGCGCAGATGTCGATCGATGACGCCGCGGCCCTTGCGAGTAATCTCGGCATCCGCCACGACGTTCTGCCGATTGCCGAGGCCGTTGCGGGCATCGAGTCCGCGGTGGTCGGCGCGTTCGAGGGGCGGGGGCGCGACATCGCCGAGGAGAACATCCAGGCGCGCGCCCGCGGCGCCATCCTGATGGCGATCTCGAACAAGTTCAATCTGATGCTGGTGACGACCGGCAACAAATCGGAAATGTCGGTCGGCTACGCCACGCTCTATGGCGACATGAATGGCGGCTTCAATCCGATCAAGGACCTCTACAAGACCGAGGTGGTTCGGCTGGCCTCGCTGCGCAACCGCTGGAAGCCGGACGATGCGCTCGGGCCCTCGGGCGTTGTGATCCCGGACAACATCATCACGCGGCCGCCTTCCGCTGAATTGCGCGAGGACCAGACCGATCAGGATTCCCTTCCTCCTTACGAGGTGCTTGACGCCATTCTTGAACGGCTGGTCGAGCGCGACCGTCCGCTCGCCTCCATCGTGGCTGAAGGATTCGACGCGGCGGTCGTGACCCGTGTCGAGCGGCTGCTGACGCTCGCCGAATACAAGCGCCGACAGGCCGCGCCCGGCGTGAAGGTCACCCGCAGGAATTTCGGCAGGGATCGCCGCTACCCCATCACCAACCGCTTTCGCGACAGCGGCGAACCGCTGCCGGAGCCCGACGAGACGCTCGTGACGCGGCCGGGCCGCGGTGCCGCGGATGTGGATGTGTGAGGGAAAGCGGACGACGTTAGGTGGAATCGAAGCTGCATCGAAATTTTATCTCTCCCCGCCGGGGAGAGGTGATCAGAGCCTGCGGGTGGCTTTAACCTAACCCAACAGCCCTCAGCGCTGCTGCTGTTGCGGGATGAAGGTCGGCCCAACCGTGCGGATCGGCTTGTCGCCGTCTTTCGCAGGTGGCGGGGCGGCAGCCGCAGGTGCGGGCGCGGCTGGTGCTGCCGCCTGAGCAGGAGCGGCGCCCTTGGGGTCCTTGCCCTTGGCCGCGCGGCCGGCGCCCGGAGGCTGGGCCAGTTTCTTGGCGTTCTCGTCGGTCACGATGATGTCGCCGTTCTCGGCGGCGCTGGAGCGCTCGTCGATCGTCTTCAGCGCATCGGCCCAGCTTTGACCTGCGGCTTTACATGAGCAGGCCTGGCTAAACTCCTGACGATACTTGAAGGCATTCGGCAGCGACGTATAGGGCTGGCCTGAGATCGAGACCGCCTGGTTGATGTCCTCGCCGGGATTGCGGAACGTGAACAGCGTCGCCTCGGCGGCCGGACAAAGCTGCTTGCAGGTCCGCTCGTCGTCGGCGAACCGGCTCGGCACTGTCGCGTAGGACACGGGAAAGAAGAAGCCGTCGCAGGTGCGCACGCAGACGGTGCGATAGGTCGAGGAGGGCGGACCCATGTCGGGGGTGGCGGTGTTGCCGCCGAACAGGCCGCCGAAGAATCCGCCGCCGCCCTGATTGGCCATGTTGGCGTATTGCGGGCCGCAATTGCTTTGGGCGAGTGCCGTCAACACCGAGCGGCGCTGGTTGTCGCGGTCGATATTGGCGGGGCCCTGCAGCTGGGAGAGGCCGGCATTGATCTGGTCGAGATTGCCGCGCATTTTCTGGATCTGCGCGTTGACCGGCGCGCATTGGGCGGCGTTCTGATTGAACAGCGAGAAGAAGCCGGAACTGTCGCAGCCCATGTTCTTGGCCTGAGCGGTGACGCGGTTCAGCTCCGCTTCCTGCTTGGCCGCCGAATCCTGGTAGCGGCGGATCTGTTCGGCCTTGGCCGGATCGCCACCGCCGCGGTCGATCGCGGCCAACTGCACCTCGAGCCGCTGGCAGACCGGATTGGCGGATTGACCGGCTTGCGGCGGGTAGCCCGGCGGGGGCGGTGGCGCGGCCGGCGGCATCTGCGCCAGTGCGATGGTTGCTGACGCTGCGAGGCCGGCAAGCGACGGCAAGGCCGCATAACGGGCGCGCGCGCCAAAAAGCGATCGAAGGCGAGATGATCGAAGGTCAGGCATGGTCCGGCCAAACAGGGGCCTTCCCATAGCCTCTTCCTGCGGCAAGGTCACGTCGTTTCGGCGGCGCTTATGCGGTGATTTCACACCGTCCCCAGCCGAATGCACGATAGGCCAGAGACATCAAAATCGAGCGCTTCGGCACGGAAAAGATGGGGATTCGGCAACGAGTCGCGTGCGGCCGATGGAACCGCGGCCTGTGCCGGACACGCGCCGCAGATCAGCGCTGGCAGGTGATCGCGACGTAATCCGCGCAGGCAGCCCCTGAGCACTGTCCGCCGGTGACGGCCGGAACCGCGCCGGTGATGTCATCGGGCTCGACGCGCCGATAGGCGCTGGCATCGGAAAACGCGCGCTGCTGGCAATACGCCCGCGCCATGGGCGCGCCGCAGCGCTCGCCTTTGGCGAGGCATTGGTCGATGCCGTAGCCGTCGGCCTGGTTGGCGACGATGAAGGTGCGGCTGTCGGCGAAGGCGGCGGGGGTCGCGAGAAGGACGGCGGCGAAGGAAAGGGCGAGGACACGCATGGGTACATCAGACCGGCTGGTGGAGCCGCCTGACATACAGGCATCGGGTTAAGAATGATTAACCGTGCGGCAAATCCGGCGAGACCAGCCTGAAATCCGCCTCGATTGAGCCCGCGAGCCTTGACGAAATCGGCCTGCTGGCCTCTAAGGTTGCCCATGATCGGCCGTTTTCGAATTTGTGGCATTTGCCGCGCAATTATCAGCTAGCGATTCGCTGGCTCGGCCGTCTTTATCTCAAAGCTTGAGAGCACTGGACGCCGGGTCACCCGGAGCCACGTCCATGGACTTGCGACTGTACAATACGCTGACCCGCGACAAGCAGCCGTTCCGGCCGCTCGATGCCTCGCGCGTGCGGATGTATGTCTGCGGGCCGACCGTCTACGACTTCGCCCATATCGGCAATGCGCGCCCGGTCATCGTGTTCGACGTGCTGTACCGGCTGTTGCGGCACGTCTATGGCCAAGGTCACGTCAAATATGTCCGCAACATCACCGACGTCGACGACAAGATCAACGACCGCGCGGCGCGCGACTATCCGCAATTGCCGCTGAACGAGGCGATCCGCAAGGTCACCGAGCAGACCGAGCAGCAGTTTCACGCCGATGTCGACGCGCTCGGTTGCCTCCGCCCCGATGTCGAGCCGCGCGCGACCGAACACATAGCCGAGATGCGCGCGATCATCGAGCGTCTGGTGCAGGGCGGCTTCGCCTATGTTGCCGAGGACCACGTGCTGTTCTCACCGGAGGCGATGAACGCGGCCAATGAAACGCTGCCGCGCTATGGCGCGCTGGCAAACCGCTCGCTCGACGAGATGATCGCGGGCGCCCGCGTCGATGTCGCGCCCTACAAGCGCGGCGCGACCGATTTCGTGCTGTGGAAGCCGTCCAAACCCGGCGAGCCGTCCTGGCCGTCACCGTCAGGCATTGCCGCGCCGGGGCGTCCGGGCTGGCATGTCGAATGCTCGGCAATGGCGTGGAAGCATCTTGGCGAAACATTCGACATCCATGGCGGCGGCATCGATCTCGTGTTCCCGCATCACGAGAACGAAGTCGCGCAATCCTGCTGCGCCTTCCACACCAACCGCATGGCGAATGTCTGGATGCACAACGGCTTCCTTCAGGTCGAAGGCGCCAAGATGAGCAAGAGCGAAGGCAATTTTGTTACGATCAGGGAATTGCTCAGGGATTGGCCGGGCGAGGTGCTTCGATTCAATATGTTGAAGACACATTATCGCTCGCCGATTGACTGGACCGTCGCAGGCCTGGAGGAAAGCAAGAAAGTCCTAGGCTCTTGGTACGATATCGTCGGCGACGACACCCAAGTCGTTGGTTCTCCGGATGACGGTGTCAATGCGCTATTGTGTGATGATCTGAATACGCCTGCTGTGATTGCTCGCCTTCATGCGATTGCGGCAAGTCGGGCCGGCACGTCTGGACAAGCACAGATCGATATCAAGCGTCGGCTTAAGGTCTCCGGCATGTTGCTCGGATTGTTCGAGCAAACAAAGCGAGAATACTTGGCCAGCGATCCGAAAGTTGTATTGGTCGATCGCGCCGCAGTGGATGCTCTGATCGCCGATCGCAAAGCCGCCCGGGCGCGAAAAGATTTCAAGGAATCCGACCGCATCCGCGACGAGTTGGCGGCGATGGGCGTTGTGCTCAAGGATGGCAAGGACGCGGATGGAAATCCCATCACCACCTGGGAGATCGCGCGATGAGGGCACAGAGCCACTTTCCCTCTCCCCTTGTGGGAGCGCATAGGACAGGCCGACTCGTCATGCCCGGCCCTGTGCCGGGCATCCACGCCTTTCTTGGCGGCGAACCCGGGAAACAAGGCGTGGATGGCCGGGACGAGCCCGGCCATGACGACCGAGATATCGGAGCCGCCCCATGACCAAGCCCGACACCCCGTTTCCGCGACACTGGCTGTATTACATCGCGCTGAAAGCCGTCGTGATCATCGCCGCGATCGCGCTGGTGCTGAAGCTGGTCGGCTATTGGTGAGCGCCATGGCGCGAGCTCCGTTGAAACCGTCGCTGCGGCCTTATCTCGCCAAGGATACGCCGATCTGCGCCGCCATCGCGGAAGCCAGCATCGCAGAGTTGACCGGCGACGATTATACGGAGTCGCAGCAGGAGGCCTGGATCGCGGCGCTCGCCGATGAAGAGCGGCTCGCCAAGCGGCTCGGCGCGCAGCTGACGCTGCTGGCGAGTCTCGACGATGATGTCGTCGGTTTCGCCTCGCTGAAGGGCAATGACACCATCGACCTGTTGTTTGTCCACCCGGCCGCGATCGGGCAGGGCGTCGCCAGCGCTCTGTGCGAGGCACTGGAAAAGCTCGCCGCGGCCCGGGGTGCGCAGAAACTCACGGCCGAGGTCAGCGATACCGCGCTGAAATTCTTCGAGCGCCGCGGATTCGCGCCGCAGCAGCGCAACACCGTTCCGCTCGACGACGAGTGGCTCGGCAATACCACGATGACCAAGGCGCTGACCGACAGCGCCGGCAAGGCGACATCATGACCTCCGCAACACCCCGCGAACGGCTGTATCTGTTCGACACCACGCTGCGCGACGGCGCGCAGATGAACGGCGTCGATTTCACCGTGCATGACAAGCAGGTCATCGCCACGATGCTCGACGACCTCGGCCTCGATTATGTCGAGGGCGGCTATCCCGGCGCCAATCCGACCGACACGGAATTCTTTGCAAGCCCGCCGAAGCTGGCGCATGCGCAGTTCACCGCCTTCGGCATGACGCGTCGGCCCGGCCGCTCGGCCTCGAACGATCCCAGCGTGGCAGCCTTGCTCGACGCCAAGGCTGACGCGATCTGCTTCGTCGCAAAATCCTGGGACTACCACGTCAAGGTGGCACTCGAGACCACCAACGAGGAGAATCTCGCGTCGATCCGCGACAGCGTTGCTGCTGCCAAAGCCAAGGGCCGGGAGGTGCTGGTCGACTGCGAGCATTTCTTCGACGGCTACAAGGCCAATCCGCATTATGCGCTCGCCTGCGCCAAAGCCGCTTACGAGTCCGGCGCGCGCTGGGTGGTGCTGTGCGACACCAATGGCGGTTCGATGCCGCATGAGATCGAGACCATTGTGCGCGAGGTCGCCGCGCTTGTGCCGGGCGCCCATCTCGGCATTCATGCTCATAACGACACCGAGCAGGCGGTGGCCAATTCGCTGGCCGCTGTGCGCGGCGGCGCGCGGCAGATTCAAGGTACGTTGAACGGTCTCGGCGAGCGTTGCGGCAACGCCAATCTGTGCTCGCTGATCCCGACCCTGAAGCTGAAGACGGAATTCGCCGAACGTTTCGAGATCGGCGTCTCCGACACGAAGCTCGCCTCGCTGGTGCATCTGTCCCGCACGGTCGATGACATGCTGAACCGCGCGCCGGACCGGCACGCGCCTTACGTCGGTGAAAGCGCGTTCACCACCAAGGCCGGCATTCATGCCTCGGCGATGGTGAAGGACCCCTCGACTTACGAGCATGTGGCGCCCGAGGTGGTCGGCAATCACCGCAAGATCCTGGTGTCCGACCAGGCAGGCCGCTCCAATGTGCTGGCGGAACTGGAACGCGCGGGCGTTGCGGTGAAGAAGGATGATCCGAAGCTGGCCCGGCTGCTTGACGAGGTGAAGGAGCGCGAGGCCGCAGGCTTTGCTTACGAATCCGCCGACGCCTCATTCGAGCTGCTGGCTCGGCGCACGCTCGGCACGGTGCCGGAGTATTTCCGCGTCGAGCAGTTCGACGTCAATGTCGAGCAGCGTTACAACGCGATCGGCCAGCGCGTCACGGTGGCCATGGCGGTGGTGAAGGTCAATGTGGCCGGCGAGATGCTGATCTCCGCGGGCGAGGGCAACGGTCCGGTGAATGCGCTCGACGTCGCGCTGCGCAAGGATCTCGGCAAGTACCAGAAATACATCGAGGGGCTTCGGCTGACCGATTACCGCGTCCGTATCCTCAATGGCGGCACCGAGGCCGTGACGCGCGTGCTGATCGAGAGCGAGGATGAGAACGGCGAGCGCTGGACCACGATCGGCGTGTCGCCGAACATCATCGACGCC
>Ga0081455_10001802_pt1 | contig 25849 bp, 37 predicted proteins | sample TabmetS3T2R1_FD_70207 | JGI IMG/M metagenome (GOLD analysis project Ga0081455, IMG submission 70207) | Tabebuia heterophylla rhizosphere microbial communities from the University of Puerto Rico - S3T2R1 | ecosystem: Host-associated > Plants > Roots > Rhizosphere ...
TCCGCTCCGTTCTCGGTCGGGGCGTGGCGCAGCCCGGTTAGCGCACCAGTCTGGGGGACTGGGGGTCGTGGGTTCAAATCCCGCCGCCCCGACCAGCACTTAGCGCTGGTTTGCTTCCCAGAAAAACCACTCTGGGAAGCGTCTGGGAAGCAGCAGGCACTATCAATTTACAGCACTAGTATAATGTGACGTCGCCGTGATCGAAAAACGCTTGCGCGACAAGATCGACAATCTAATGGACCCCCGCGCAGTATCTCGCGCAGGCCGAGAGCTTGCGCGCGACAGGGCATGAATATCTGGCGCAGCAATATGACAACCTTTATCGGCTCCGGACAGGCGAATGGCCCGAGCCCGCCGATTGCGCCTGAATGAAAGAGCCGTTCAATGTCGCGCTACAAAGGCCAACTAAAAGCATCGCGAAAAAGGATCGAGTTATTAACAGGTGACGTGGCTGCCATTGATTTTGCTGTTCACATTTTGTGACAATCCAGTGGGCACCAGGCGGGGGAATGGGCCATGCACCACGACAAAGAAATCAATCCAGAAATCTGGGAAGAGATCACGCTTAATTACCTGGGTAATCGTGTCAGGGGTAGTTACAAGGTGGTTGGCAGATTGGTCGTTGTGGTCTCGGGATCCGATCGCAAGACGGCGAACCTCGGCATTCTACCCGCTGAACGCCTAGCGCATATGCTGTTGCGAGAAATGGCTTTTGAAAAACGACACAAATCTCCATTCGACGCAATGATGCGAGTCTTGAATAATCGATGAGCCGCTACAAAGGCCAACTAAAAGCAACGAACAGGAATTTCCGCACCACGTTGACATCATCGTCCCGCCCCGGTGGTTTGGGTACGCGGCTCGATGCCATGTACGACTTTCACTCTCAGCACGGCATCAAGCCACAGCGGGGCCAGAGCAAGCACGATGCCGATGGCGCCGTTATTCGGTGGTGTTTTGCTGATGCGAGTTTAGCCGCAGCGTTTGCTGCGAAATTCAGCGGGTAAAGCGGGCCGTCGCCTACATGGCCTGCCGCATTAGGTCGCTCAGTTCGTATGGACGATTGAGGTATTCGCAGTCGCGATCGTATTGCCTTTGTGCCAACAACTGGAATTGATCGGAATCCACCTTGAACAGGTCCACGAAGCGGATCCCCCGAGAAACATCACTTGTCTGGTTTGTGATCGTGTTCATGGTCATCTCCCGAGACCGATCGACACCATGACGTGACAGTAATTGATCAGCCACAACCGTAAGTGATGGTCGTCACAAGATTTGCGATTGGTAATTCAGTACAGGAACTAAGCCTCACGCTTCGGGGTTCCAAAATTGAGTTCCCCCCAGAGGGCTTGGACGGCAGTCGGTTCGGTACGAATGCCACAACGGGCCGGAGCGGCTGCCGTTCTCATTCTGCGTATTCCTGTCTGAAGTTGTTTTTTTACCGCGCGGACGAAATACGTTGTGTTCCGGCGGAAATTAAAAGCTGCTTTTGGAGCAGACTGGTCGGTAAGTTTAGAACCGTCGCGAGGGGCTGTGGCACTTTTCGCGACCTCTGCGACAGCAGAGAGAGGCCACTGGGAGCACTCGGTGGCCTCTACCTTTTCTGTATCGTCCGTCGCTTTGGCAACTGTTGCCGCTCGTAGATCGCAAGCATGCGCGGCACTGACTCGCGGGCCGACTCTTTCGTTAGTCCGGCCCCCATGTACATGCCGTCGATGTAGCTGACGTACGCCCAACCGAGCGAAGTCTTTTCGCGCTTGATCTGGACCTTGGGCTTTTTTGGTGCGGGCCATTCAAAAAGCTCTTACAGGCAACCAGGTACCGCTTCCTATTTAACGACTCACCTAGAATCACAAAGTGAATTGTCTCGGGGAGATCAAGGTGCCCGGACTTTCACCTGCAAGACCAACCTCAAGCCCGCGGAAAATTCTACACTCGTTTGAAATTTCCCCGGACCAGACCGAAGCTGTCAGACAGCTTGTCGGGCTTACGATTGCTGAGGTTGAGTGCGAACTCATAATCAAAACGTTGGCAGATCAGCATGGCAGCCGTACTGAGGCGGCAAAGCTACTCGGGATTTCGATCCGCACCTTGCGAAACAAGATCCACGAGTACCATGAGCGCGGCAAAATCGTGCCCGAACCGGCGGCCCATTAAATAATGCCCACTTAGGTCGCCAAATTAAGAAAAAATTTACCGGTCTTAAACAACGATTAATTCAATCGCTCAAATTGGTTCGGCAATGGCGGGGGGTAATCCATGAAGACCGCTGTCGAGACTGTTGCATCTCGCGAATGTTACGTTGTCGAAATCGACGGAACAATCAAATCAACATACGAAATTTATATTGAGGCGTTGAAGGCGGGTATGGAATTGAAGCTGAAGTTTCCACACAGCCTTATCAAAGTGCACGACGCAGAGATCGGGTCGGGCAACAAGTCACATTGAGCGTTCCCGCCGTCGAGTCATTGCCGAGCGCAGACAGTTGGTCGCCCGCGATGAACAAACCGCGAAGCGGCGCATAATCTAAATTCCTGAAAGCACCGACCAGATTTGGTCAAGCGCGACGGCAAAAACGGTGCTGACCCATAAAATCGTGGTAACGAGACCAACGCCGACCAACAGGATGGGAAAATTCTTGGTCGTCTGACCAACAATGCGGCGCGCGATTCTTGACATAGCCTCTCAACTCAGTGCGCCCCACGATCAATTAAAGCATCCTCTTATGGCAGACTAATGACGCCGATTAGGCGCGATCATCATCACTGCTCACCGGACCGGATCAGTGTGCGCCTGCCTTCGTGTTGAAGATGCTCAAGCACAAATACGCGGATCGCCGATGAAAGATTGGGGTGTCTGCGCGCGTGGCGTCGATTGCAGCAACCAATTTCGACAGCGTCACGCGTCATTCCAGAAGGAGGATCCTCTTGGGGCGCGTCGGTTATTGGGGTCGCTTTGGGCAACGGCGGCCCCTTTTTGCGGAACCTCGGGCACTCAAAAGCCAAGTCAAGGACAGATTTCCGTCACCGGCCCGCCAAGGTCGCCCGACAGCATTCGGTGCCGGTCGTCGGCGATTCGAGGCTGCTTTAGTCGGGGGACGGGGTCAGCCTCGTACTGGAGTTACACTGCGCGGCGACCGGCTTGAATTAATATGAACTCAGGCCGTTTGTTCCGGCTCTTCCTTCTTAAACCTCCAGATGAACTTGAAAGGTGTTCCACGTGGAACGACTCTCGTGTGGAACTTCAGGTTCCAAACTGCGTTGCACCGCATGGCGAGAAAAAGCCGTTCGAGGAAAGCTGCCAAGGCAGTGGACCGCAATAAGAACGCTGCTTGGGTAGGTGCCGCTTGGATGGGACTGGCGGTGCTGGTGATGGTCGCTGTCGTCGGTGGGGTGTACTGGTTCAATCCTAAAGACAACTCGCAGAACGCCGTTTCTGGCGTCAATTCACGTGAGACAACCGGTATCGGCACCTTCAGGCACTGGCGGACGATAGATTGAGTGGGTGGCTTTTTTTGTGAGTGCGTGATGCGCAAAGACAACAAATTCGTAGGGTTTGTAAATGCCTATTCGTCAATTGACAGTAGCTTTATTTCTTTCACTCGCCGTAATCTCCACGGGACCAACTCAAGCGGCCAAAGCCCCCCTCTCTCTTTGCAATGCCGACGCCGAAAGACTATGCCACGGCGTTCATTCTGGCAGTGGCAAAATAATTGCCTGCCTCAAGCAGCATAAAGACCAAGTGGGCGTTGGTTGTGCCAAGGCGCTAAAAGCATTGAAGGCAAAAAGGGAGCGTGACCACTAGCTCAGGTCAGGCACTCAGACCGCCCCCCGCCGGTCTCTCCGAAATTGGATTTATGTTTTTGGTCACGCAGCAAATGCTGCTGCTTTCTTCTTCCTGCGCCAGCCGATCAGACCCAACGCGCCGAGGCCGGTTGCGAATAGAGAAAGCGTGGCGGGCAAAGGGGTTTCGGCGACGGCGGAATTGCGCGGATTGGGAACGCCGGTGACGAAATCCGCCGCATTGTTGTCGGTGTCTTGCGCCCCATCGGCAAGTCGGAGGGCGGCGAGCGTGTTGGTCAGCATCGCCGCCGGGCCGTCTCCTTCGAAGGAACTGGCTGTACTGCCATATCCCACCAGATCGATGATGTTGGCGTTAAGTAGGCAGTCCAAACTACAGTTGAGCGCCACAGTTGTATTTACGACTGCGACTTTCCCGTTGTTCGCGCTCATTGCGATGGTGCCGATGGCATCCGGGGTCGGCAGCGACGTGGTCCCGCCAGCTCCGGCAGCCTCCTGGATGAGGTAAAACTCTCCAGGCGCCAAGATGCCGGATAGGTTGGTGACTTGCCAAACGCTACCGGTTGCGCTGGCGTATTGCACCGACCAGCCGTCCAGCGATACTGGCGCCACGTCCCGGTTGAAGAGTTCAATGAAGTCATTGGTGAAGGTAGCACCAACGTTGCCCCCACCCCCGTAGATCTGACTGATCACGATGTTGACGCTGACAGCGTGCGCAGAGGGCGCGGCGATCACGAAACACAAACCCAGCGCGGCGGCTGTGCATGTCTGATGTAATTTCATTGTCGCCTCTCGCCAAATCAGGGTTTCGGCTGATTTGTTGCTTTGATTACGCAGCCAGCGGCGCTGCTTTCTTTTTCCTGCGCCAGCCGAAGAAGCCAAGCACACCTGCGCCGGTTGCGAAGAGCGGGAGTGCGGCGGGAAGCGGCGTTTGACTGACCGCCGCTTCGTCGGCAAACATCCTGACCACGGCTATACCGGACAGACCTTCAAGCTCAAGACCGAGCTCGCTCTGCAAGAAAAATCCGAGAATTGCTTGCTGCGTCATAGCTGTCGCGCCGGTATCGAGACCGGTCGGTGTGTTGTAGACGAGAGCGCCAACCGCACCTGCAACAGTCGCGTTCTGCATCTTTTGTTCGAACGAGCAGTCGCCGCGAACCATCAGCGCGATGCCACCTGTGAAACCGCCAAAATCTGCGGACTGACATCCGTCGCCGATGCCGCCATGAACGACAGCGGTCACGTCAGCAGGCGCGCTCAAGATTATGACGGTGTAATCATTTGTGGCCCCGAATGTGTAGGTCTGCGGAAAGGGAGTGATTTGCTGGAAAACACTTGCTGAATTTGCGGTGTGAGGAAAAACACAGGCCAATGCGAGAAACGATGCAAAGGTCGTCAGGATACGAGGCACAAATTTTTGCATTGCCGCCCCCATCAATCACGCCACGTTGAATTTTTGAGCGCGACTAGACGCAGGGTCTATAAACAGGTTTTCCCGTTGCTGTGAAAATTGTCGCGGTGGAACTTGTGCGCTGAGTTCCATGCACTGGCATCACGCTACCACTGTGCGCGGATATTGAATCTGGCGTCTGAATTTGTTGTGAGCCTCGCTGATGCAAAGCGCGAAGCCGTAGGACAGCGCTTTACAATAGAAAGACCGCCTCGCGGCGCCTCTCCGAAATTTCATTTTATGTTTCCGTTTCACGCAGCCAGCGCTGCTGCTTTCTTTTTTCTGCGCCAGCCAATCAGCCCCAATGCGCCGAGGCCGGTGGCGAAAAAGCAAAAGAAAATGGCCCGGAGAGCCAAAACCTCCGGGCCTTTCGTTTGGAGAAGTCGAAGCCAAGACCAGTAGCTCAATGCACCATCGCGGCCGGTGAGTCGCAATCAAGGATTTGGCGTTATCCAGCCTAATCCTGCCACGTAGACGGCGTTTAATGTCTGCGGGCGAGCCTGCAGATCAAGGCGGCCTTTCACGGCAATGTGTTGGTGACCGCGCGGCTTGTCCGATGTCCGTTTCTGTGACGCGACCCTAGTGGTTGGACGCCTCAAACAGACTGTAGCTCTCAATCAATGCGTATCTGTCAAAAGATTTAGATTTTGCAGATCCATGACCAGGTCATCAAAACATTCAAGCGGCACAGAATAAGTTCGCTGAACGCTGGAGTATTTTGTCGTCAAGGAAATAAGTACGGTTTTATCGTCGGACGAGTAGGCCTCTGCTCTCATAGCAACGGCGCTAACCGGTAGAGCTAAACGAGGGTGATGGGTAGACATGTTGCGCTACCTCTCAATCTGTCGATACGAAAAACAGACCGGCAAAGAACTCTGACTCAGATAAATAAATATGGTTAACAAACACTTAGTATCGCTGAACGCAGCACCTTTACCGTTTATTTACCAAAATCAGCGCACCGTTGGGCCATGTTTATGTGAGGGGAAACATGACAGAGGTTGCACCGAAAAACGCAGAACAACGCTATGAAATACCTGCCGACTGGACCATCCCCGACTTCCTACGGCGAGCAGTGGCTGAGGCCAAGTTGGTCATAGCTGAGATAGACAAAGCCCAAGCCGAAATGGATGAGCCGAAAACGGCATAGTCCAGCCTTTTAGACTCAATCAAACTGCGATGTCCGCTTTAAATCAAAAGCAGACATCTGCGGTGCAACGAGCCATGTCCGCTTTACCCCCAAAAAGCGACACCAAAAGCAGACATGAAGGCGGGCGCGTTTTCCTTCGGCACGTTCGATTAAACGGTCATTTTCGCACCGCTTGCATGAGCCGATTGAGCGCGGCCGCTTCGTCATGAATAACCAGATTGCTCATTTGCCCCGTTAACTTCCGACGACATCAGCGTAATTGATGGCAATACGATCCGGTTGCATCAACAGAGGCCGGACGTTCGTCTAGTTGGCTTTAACGCGCCCGAGACCCGAATGTGCGATGCCGAACGGGCATTAGGAGATATGGCCGACGAAGGAACGAACTCTCGTCTCCACGATTGTTTCGCTATCACGTTGCTGGCTCACCCCACCCCCCACTACCCCCGATGGGTCAGCATCGTTTCGAGGGCCGCATCAATCGCGCTTGGTGCGGCCCCCTTATCCGCGAGACCGGTCATGGTTGACAACAAAACCAAACAGGCCGCCGACCTTAGGCGCATCGACGTGCACGAACCTTACGAGCTTGGGTATTGGTCAAGAAAGTTCGGCGTATCGAGACAGGAACTGGCAAGGGCCGTTCAAAAGGTCGGCACTAACGCTGAAGATGTCGCGATTGAGCTTCGCAAGTCCTGGTACGGCTCGTAGCGCGTATCCCAGGCCGCGTCTGGCTAGGTGTCCTTATTAGCTTCCCGCGCTATCCGTTTTTCTCGCTCCTGCGCCAGCCCCTCCCACGTCTCCGCCATGCTGAGAAGTGCAACTTTGTGCTCTGCACTACTCATGGACTGAGCCAGCTTCCGGCATTCTTCCGCGTGCTCGCGATATTCTTTGACCGTTTTCAAACGACAATCCCGCGAAAGCGCATCAGGATCCGCCCTCAAGAACGCGGGTTGCGGCGGGTGCCTTCGGGTTTCTAACTTTGATCCACATCCTAGATGGCCCCTACCGAATTATTCTGCCAACTCATCAAGCGCCACGGAGGCAATGAGAACATCCAAGCCTGCCCCTTCCTTAATCTGGCGCCTGATGGAATCATGAAGACGCCGAGCTGCATTCGACTCGTAGCGCTTCTGGACCTCGGGTATGTGCTGCCAAGCCAGGCGGAAGGCTGAATTGTAAAGCTCAATATCGCGGGCAATCCCGGCCATCACAATTGCCAAGCCAAAGAACCCGCGCCAAGCCTGGGTTGATCGATTTTCATTACTGCTCACCGGACCGGATCAGAGTGCGCCTGCCTTTGTGTTGAAGATGCTCAAGCACAAATACGCGGATCGCCGATGAAAGATTGGGGTGTTTGCGCGCGGCGTCGATTGCAACAACCAATTTCGACAGCGTCACGCTTTGGAATTGAGCGATTTTTTTGAGCTCATTCCAGAAGGCATCTTCGAGGGTAACGCTGGTTTTGTGTCCATCAAGCACGATGGAACGTTTGGTCACGACTGATTTCATTGGGACCCCCAATCTGGCCCCCTTACCCCGCACTTCTTTTACAGGCGATTTCGGAAATTGCATTTAAACTTGACACACCGCGCGATGGACCCTGCCGACATAGCGGAATTTTTTAGAGGGCTGTGTCAAAGTTAAATGCGGCTCACCCCCGGTCGCAGTTCCTCCAACGGAACTGGAAATTCGCGCCTTCGTTTCGACACGCACAACTTCTCTATTGCAGGAATAGAGGGAGGCAACAATGAATCTGCCTGAAAACTTTCCGAATGAAATACTTGGCGAGCAAGAACGCAATTTGACGGGCCTAGTGCCAAGCTCGGAAAGTGAAATTAATTCAGACACACGCCGACGCGAACACATCGTCCCTCGTCCCCTGTCCACGATTCCCGGTGGTGTAACCTCAATTCAATTCTCTAAATCTTCGAAGAAAAAGGCGCTATTTGGTGGAAAAGGCATCGCCATTTGCGCGATGCTGGGTCTGGCCGTAGGAATTGCCATCGGCGCCGAGTGGCCGGGAGCACATGCTCTGACTGAGAATTTGAAATCATACATTTTCCGGGAGCCGACGTTTGCAGATTCGTCGAAGGCAGAGCCGACCGCACAGGCAGCGCCAGCGGCTGCGAATGTGACATCTCCAGATTTCAGTGAAATCCAAAATAAGTTGAACGCGATTGCTCGCGAACTGTCGTCTGTGCAGCAGGACGTAAAAGAACTGGCAGCCGGTCAAGAGCAACTACGCAAGGCACAATGGAGTCTGGCGGGTCTTCAGGCGCGTCTTTTAAACATGCAGACAATGGCAACTTTGAAACAGAATAAACATCCATCCGATCTAACAGAAAGTCGAAAGGGCCGTCATTAGACTGCGCCCGGCGCTTAAGTCGCCGTCCCGGAACTTCAACGGTTCCCGCAACCACAAAGGGAGGGCGTCGCTTATTCTGATGACTGCGCACTTTTTCAGTCCTTTTGGCTGCGTGGTTATTGGGGCCGCTCTGGGCAACGGCGGCCCCTTTTTGCGGAACCACTGGCACTCAAAAACCAAGTCAAGGACAGAATTCCGTCACCGGTCCGCCAAGGTCGCCCGACAGCATTCAGTGCCGGTCGTCGGCGATTCGAGGCTGCCTTTAGTCGGGGGACGGGGCTCAGCCTTGTAGGCATGGACTGCGCGACGGCCGGCAGGTGATCAATATGAACTCACGCCGTTTGTTCCGGCCCTTTGATACCTCGCAAACATTAAACCTCCACATCAACTTGAAGACCGTTCCACGTGGAACCTCGGGTTCCATAGCGCGTTAGCTTTGGCCCGACAGACACTTCTCGTCGTGAACGGGCGATTCCTCTCCGTCAACTCCAACTTCGATCAGGTGATAAATGAGCAATCCCCAGCAGGGCGGCCAACAGGGCGGCCAACAGCAGCAAGGTGACCAAGATCGGAAACCAGGGCAGCAGCAGCAGAATCCGGGACAGGGTGCCCAGCAGGGCGACCAGAAGCCCGGACAGCAAAAGTAAGGCTGGCGAGTAGAATGTTGGAAGAGCCCCGAACCGGGCTCTTCCTTCTTCTTTTTAGAAAATCAGCCATTCAGCCCTGCAACAGCACTGTCGCATTTATGCCCAAGATCGAGTTCGACGGCCTGCCTGTTATCGAAGTGCTGGACAGCGAGGAAATCACCATCGCGGTCAAGCCCGAGGATCTTCAGGAAGGCGACGAGACCAATCCAGAGCAGCACCCTATTGCCATCGCGCTACGGCGAGAGCACGGCGTCGATGACGCGCGCGTGTCAAAGCGTGAGGTGCTGATCCGGCGTGGCGATCAGTGGTTCCGGTATGGCGCGCCGAAGCGGGTGTCATAGTACTTTTGAGCGTCACAACATCGTTGCGATAAATCTTCCGCTGGTTCAGTTCCAAGGATTCATAGCGAACAGACGAACCAAACACCAAGAAGTAGGTTTGGCTATGGGGGGAAGTCAGGGAGCTTCCCAATGAAGAAGTCACTGCTCGTCGCGTTTCTAATCACCATTGCCGGTAATTCTCTAGCGGACACCATCACTCCTTATGCTGATTCCGGAAGCCCAAACGCTGACCTCTACACATTCAGGGCACTCGCGACGGGCAACGTCACTGGTTTTTTTGCGGGAGCGAGCGCAGACGACACGAGCGTGGTCGGGCTCTCGGTAAATGGCCGGACACCAACCGTATTTGGCCTAAACAATCAGACCACAGCGATTAGCCAATCGCTCGATTTTGGCTCCGTAATCGCCGGTGACCTTTTGACGTTTACGCTCAGCAATCAAACTAGCGGGACTCAGTTTTCATCGGACCCGCTGTTAAATCCCGATGGCCTACAACATGTTTTTTCTGCTGCCTTCACAAACTCCGGAGGCGCGATACCCAGTGGCGTTCAGATTTCATTTGAGGATCTAGCAAAGTCCCAAGGTAGTGATTTCGATTACAATGATGCGTCCTTTGTTTTCACGAACGTGACTGCTAATGATCCGGTCGAAGCTGCTGCACCAATCGCGAATCCATTGCCAGGGGCATTCACCCTCTTTACAGGCGGGCTAGCCGTTATCGGAAGCGGCTTCTTATTTCGCCGCATGCGACGGCGGCGGAGCCGGAAGCGGGTCAGATATGCCTCTTGAGTTGGTCACCTGCTGGACCAAAGCGCCAAGCCGCACCTAGGACAGAAGCGACAGTCGCCCAAACGTTAGTGCAACTGCGCTGCTGCTTTCTTCTTCCTGCGCCAGCCGAGCGGACAGTCCGTTCGCATCGCGTTTGGATTGATGCGGGTGAACCAAAGCAATCCGAGCAAGACAACGAGGATGACCGCCAAAACAGTAAGCAAAAGTACAAATGCCCCATCGGCGCCGTCAGGCGATAGGCCAAAGTATGTTTCCAGAAAATTGAACATCGGAACTTTGATTTTTCGGTGGGCGAGCGAAGCGGGCCGCACTTCGGCACGTGTGAACCTCGGCGCGGCCCCTTCCTGCCCGTGTGCCACAAGGTGCCCCCCAATCAGCACAGGCAGAACTACTGGACCCGTCGATTAATTTGTCGGACTAACTTTGTCTTGTTAGGTGTGGCCAAGAATTTGGTAATTCTTGCCACGCCGTGGCGATAAATCCGCTCTAATCGCGCGGGTGATGTTTGTAAAAGTAGCCCAAACCTAAACCGGTAATTACGATGACTATCGCAACAAGTATGATTGCTTCGATTGACCCATCACCGTGGTCAGGCGCAAATCCAAACCATCTTTCGATGAAGTCCATGCACTAACCCGGCTGCCAAACACACAGCCTTTCCAGTTGTGGCTTGCTTGGTAAGTGGGACCAAGGTCCAAGCGCATCGGCTTACCGCACGAAAAATTAACGTAAGGATAGCGCTCGATGCCCGCTTTACCCCCGAAAGCGGACATGTGCGGTGCAAGTACGGATGTCTGCTAAGGGCCAACAGCGGACATGACTTTGATCCCGCTTACTCAATCAGCCTATTTGCGCGGAGAACCAAACTCGCAGGTCACTCACGGCCAATCGCTCGTGGCGGCTTAACGCCAAATTCGTCTGACCAGATCATTCACTTCGCTACTAAAGTTTTGACCTAAGCGCTGAAGTTCCTGCCACGCTCCTGCGCTATTCTCGCCTTCGAGGGCGACGACATCGATCACCCAAAATAGGCCGATACAGACGACAAAAATAATGAAAAATTGGCGCATACCGTAACTCTATCTGTTCGATAGTGGCTGTTTAACGCCGACAACCTCATCGCAACTTACGAAGCACCGTTCACGCCTCGTCTTTTCCTTCAAGCCACAGGTTCCGGGGACGCCTTCCCGCTCCACTCCTTGATCAGCTGTTGCTCGGTACCGGCATATTTGTTGAGATCGAGATTGCCTTCGCTATTGCCCGGAATGCCAGCGCATTCACCACGCTCTGTGTATTGCCAGAGCCACCATTGCGGAAATGTCGCTTGTGGCCAGGTTGGCGTACCTGATGTGTATTCTGCCAACCAGAGTCGATACTGCGTCAGTTCGGAATCGACCCTGTCGCCAAGTTGTTCTTTCAGTAGGTCGCCGGAATAGATAATCGGACTTTTACCGGTCAGCTGTTTCACCTCGCGCAGGAACACTTTCAAATCATCGAGCGAAACGCCTCCATCTTCGTGATCCGCGGCATAGAGATCGAGATTGTTTCCGACTTCGCTCACAAAATATTGTGCCTGATCTTCCATGTTGCCGGGCCGCAGGAAATGATATGCGCCCCAGAGTAGGCCAACAGCGAGCGCATCGTTCTTACGTTGATTATAGGTCGGATCGAAATCGTTATTCGATTCGGTTGCCTTGTGGATGATGCCGACCACGCCATCATTTTTTGCATCGTCAAAACTATCGACTTCATCCCAGTGCGAAAGATCGACGACGGCCTTGTCAAGCATCACTGCCTCGTTCACCGCTGAGTTGGTTTGGCGGCTTCATCAAAATGGTAACAAGCAACCTCTGATTCGCGAGTATGCGGCCGGCGATGATGATGTCTCATCCAAAAAAAGTCGCAAAACAAAAATCCAATAGTCCTGTGCCAGCGGGGGGACTTGGCCATGTGGAGCACGCTTTTTGCGTTTACTTTTCTGATTGCCGTTGCTCTGAGCCTCGCCGCCATTCGTCTCAGTCTTTGAAAGAATGAAATGTCAGGCAATAGTCACCTATTTGTCGGACTGTGGTCACCTTTCCGAGTAAACGTTTGCAAGTGCTTTATCGACGCTGCGGGCTTTGCCTGCCGAACCTCCATCAAGCGTCCGTAGCCCAAAAACGAGGCTGGTGTGCGAAAGGATCAAAATCTTCCGCAACAGCGGATTATCGGTCGCCCTTTTTGCGAAGTCTGCAAGGCGCAGATGTGGCTCGCCTGCATCGAGCCTGACAATCCGGACTACGATAAACGTACTTTTGAATGCCCTGTTTGTCCGAATGTGACAGTGAAGGTGGTGAAATATCGGACAAGCGACACTGCCAATTGATATGAAATCAAAATAACGCCATACGATCTCCACCTAATCGAGCGTCTGCTTTTTGCCCGAAGATGTCCGCTTCACCCCCGAAAGCAGACATGTGCGGTGCAAAGACGAATGTCTGCTATGGGCCAATAGCGGACATTGTGCTCGTTGGCTTTTTTTAGCGTCGGGGCCAGTTGTAATTTGTGCTATTAAGTCGGGCAGTCTGATTTATCAATTCGGTGAAGCGGCGACGAAATTGAGCATCGAAAATTTCCTCGATGCTTTCAGCGCGCACACTTTCATCATGCGTCAGTGCATCAAACTGGTGCTTTATTAAGTCCCATTCATTGGCTTTCAACATCGACGCCTCCATATGCTGGCGTCTGCCCGATAGCTATCGGGCCACCATGTCGTACTCCCTACATATAAAACGGCAGAACTGAACGAATGTTCATTTGGTAGTTATGAAATTTTTGGCCGCATGTCCGCTGCCAACACCGCAGATGCTTCGGAAGTGGGAGGAGGATCACTTGGGAGTTCCGAAAGCGGAACGCTCAATTTGCAGACGAGTCCTGTCGAAGGAAAAATCGCTTCTACTTTTCCGCCAAATTGCTCCAGCGCTCGTGAGAACAGTCGTGTTCCGAAGCCACGATGATTTGAAACGGTGACCGGCGGTCCCTCGCTTTCACGCCATTCGAGGTCCAGCCAATTATCGGAGCGTGACCACCTCACTGATATTTTACCGACGGAATGTGACAATGCCCCGTACTTGGCTGCATTGGTGGTGAGTTCGTGAAATAACAGCGCCATCGTCAAGGCCAGTTTTGGGGCCAGTAAAATCTCCGGTCCTTCAACCGATATTCGCGCTACGTCATAGGGTTTGAGTTCGGTGGAAAGTATATCGGCGATGCGGGCGCCTTTGCCTTGAGCGGCAATAATAAGATCGTCGGTCGCTCTGAGCGCGCCAAGGCACTTTACAATCTCATCTCGCGCTTGTGGGTCGTCGCGAAGTCGCAAACTAACAATTGATTGGATTGTAGCGACTTTGTTTTTGAGCCGATGCGCAAGTTCTTCAACTGCCAACTCGCGAAATTTCTGCTCGTCTTCGAGGCGCTTCGTGAGCCTTCGATAATGCTCTGCCGCCGACACAATAATCAGGCAAGTAATAACGTAAGCTATTAGGCTGATCACTTGTCCGGGTTTCAGCGGGAAAAAAGCCATTGGCGGGGTAACGAATGCCCACCACGCGACAATGCCTCCTGTTATGGTGGCAAAAACTCCAGGGCCAATGCCGCCGACCAGAGCTGCTAGCAAAACTGCCGGAAAAAAGGGCGCGAAAGGAACGATACCCTCAAACCAAAATCCCGCCGTCCAACGCACAACTGCCGCGATTACAACGCAAAGTGCTGCAAACGCATATGCCTCGGCCGATCCTGCCGGGACACGTTTTCGGAAAAATACCCCCTTAAAAGCAGCCATACCCTAAGCCCGCATGACGCTATTTTTTGTTTCGAAGCTTAGCAGATCAGAAATCAGAATGTACGGCATGTCCGCTTGGCAAACACGTCGGCTAAGTGGCCAATCGGCGTTACCCCCGAAAGCGGACATGTGCGGTGCACGCGCCTATGTCTGCTATGGGCCAAAGCGGACATCGCGCAGCTCATTCAATCACGTCGGCGGATTTTCTAATTCTGAGCGACCTCTAACTTAACAGGCGCAAGAGCAGAAAAACCTAAGGCACGCGCCCCCGCCGGCGTGACGTCAATCACACGCCCCTGCACGAACGGACCCCTATCATTGATCCGCACCGTGATGCTGCGCCCGTTGCGCCGGTTGGTCACGCGCACGCGCGTGCCGAATGCCAGCGTGCGATGTGCAGCGGTAAGGCTCGTAGGATTTGCGCGTTCGCCGCTCGCAGTTTTAGTGCCGGAATAGGCATAGACAGACGCAATTCCAGACTCGGCCATCGCACCAGTTGATCCGGTGGTGAAAAGCACAACGCCACCGCAAATTGTTACGATGATGCCAATGGTAAGAGCAATCCTGTCGTTGGCACAATTGGAGGTGTATTTCAAACTCTGAGCGCGGCGCTTCATTTCACACTTCACAAGAGCACACGGGCGTAAGACGCCCGTCGCTGCATTACGACGACCCCACAGCGCGACTCCCTTCTTTCGAATAACCTTGCCGAACGGCGCTCGTTCCGTGCGACTGATTGTCCGTCGCAGGATTATGTGGCCTGAATGCAGACGTCCGCTTTGGGTCAAAGCAGACTCATGCAGTGCAGCAACGCATGTCCGCTTTATCCCCAATAGCGACCGCGAAAGCGGACTGTCTGCTTTGACCGCGAAAGCGGACATGTGCAGCGCACCAACGCATGTCTGCTAAGGGCCAATAACGGAGCTTATTCGATCACTTCGTCTGCAAAAGAAATCAGCCCTGGTGGAATAGCAAGTCCCAGGGCTCTGGCGGTCTTGAGATTGATCACGAATTCGAATTTCGTCGGCTGAAGCACCGGTAGATCGGCTGGCTTGGCGCCCTTCAAAATCTGGCCGACGTAGTTGCCGGCCTGTCGGTAAGAATCGGCAATGCTTGGGCCGTAGCTAAGGAGACCGCCAGCGACAGCATATTGGCGAAACTGATAGATGGCTGGCAATTTGTTTTGTGCCGCAAATGCGATTATCCGATCATGCCGTGTGTCGAAATACGGGTCACCTGCCAGAAGTAACGCGCTGACGCGCTGCTGCTGAATAGATGCCAAGCTAGCGCTAAGTTCCATATCGTTGCTGACTTGGAAGATGGTCAGCCGTTGAGAAATTATTTGTGCCGCCTTTTCCAACGCCGCCAGTTGAGCAGCGGCCGGGCGGGACTGAGGATTGTAAAGGACTGCGATCATAGCGGCGTTAGGCAAAAGATCACGCAACAAACCGAGCCGCTTTGGCTCTAACCCCCTCGTTAATAGTGTATAGCCAGTAGCATTCCGGCCTGGCCGCCCCACGCTGTCGACCAACCCAGCCTCAACAGGATCGGCTCCGATTCCAAAAACAATTGGGATGGTAGACGTCGCCTGCTTCGCCGCTGCGGCCGAGGCGTCACCGCCGAGCGCGGCGATCACCGTAACCGGTCGTTTCACCAGGTCAGCGGCCAATGCCGGCAGCCGGTCCTGCTGCCCGAATGCCCATCGATATTCGATGGTGACGTTCTGGCCCTCGACAAAACCAGTTTCGCCCAAACCTTGCCGGAATGCCGCAAGCAAATGATTAGAATCGTCAGGCGAGCGGCCGCTCATAAACCCAATTACCGGAGCACCCGGCTGCTGTGCGGAGGCTAGCGCCGGCCATACAGCAGCTGCACCAACAACTCTGATGAAATCTCGCCGCCTCATTGCAGGCCCCCAAGGCTTAATACGGGGATGGTAGCGGCTTAAGCTGGTACGCCGGAAGGGGCCATGTCCGCTTTGGGTCAGAAGCAGACATGGAGCCGCCACGGCCGACGGGACGAGTTGAACGGCAGCGCTTTCGCTAATACTCTCGCCAATTCAGGGGGCGTGCCCATGACTGCATCACATGCCTATTTGTTCTTTCGATACGCGCGGTGGCTGCTTTGGATCGCAGTGCTCGTTTACGCGGCCGAGTATTTGCTTAACCCGCGCGGCCATATGGATTCGTTCAACCGTCTGCTGCGAACGACCGAATTCTGGCTATTCACGCTTCCGAACCTGGCAATGTTCGCGGGATTTTTCGAACTGATGTTGCGCGACAAAGCGGGCCTGCCGCGGCCGAAATTCGGTCAGCTCGGCTTGCCCCGCGGAGCGGAATAAATCCGTCGCTCCGATCCGGTAGCTCCGAAGTCGATACCCATCTGCGCCAGAAAGGCCCTCGAACGCGCGACCTCGAGGTAGGCAATCTCGCTTTTCAAGCGATCGATTTCGCGGCGGCAAAATTCCACATCTTCGACGGCATCTTTCGCGTCGGATTCAAGTCTGTGCAGGAACTGCCGCAGCCGGATGAGATCCGCGTCGGTGGGGGCCTTTAGCATGGCGCTGATCGTAGCCGCTCCATGCCGCGCGAAAAGCGGTTTTCCACTTACAAATAACCGCGAAAACCGGTTTTCCACTTACAAATAAAAATGTTTCACGCGTTTTTTGCGCTTCAATCTGGCGTATGCAGCGAGACTCCGAGCCGCGCGCGCCGCCGCAACCAGGTGGTAGCGCGATACTTGGGGTCGTGCGTGATGCCCTGCATTCCGTCCAGGACGACGAGCACGCGTCCGGGACCGAGCGCATCGCCAAGAGCGAGCGGCCCTTTCGGATAGTTGAGGCCCAGTTCGACCGCCGTATCGATGTCGGCTGGCGCCGCAATACGCAGCTCGGCAATGCGCGTGCCAATGTTGACGATCATTGCGAGGAGCCGCTGCACGACGAAGCCCGGGCTGTCGTTGATCACCGTGACGGGCTCTTTCTCCGTCGAGAGCGCCGCCACTGCGGCGGCGAGGATGTTCGGATCAGTGAGCGGTGTTTTCATCAGCGTCCGGCGCCCGGAAAATCGCCCGAACATATCGACCGCAACGGTCCGCGCAGGATCAAGATGCAACCGCACGGCCGCACCCGATGCATCCTCGCCGAGCGGCGTGACAAAGCACGGGATGCCCGCCGCCGGCCCCCCGCCGGATTCGATTTTGACGCCAGCGCCTTTCAGCCATTCGGCCAGTTCGGCCCCGCCGTCTTCATTTGCGACCCAGGCGGCGGCGGGCTTCACCCCCGGCGAGACGGGCACGGTCGGTTTATCTTTGGCAGGCGCGCCGCCCTGGTAACTGTAGAAACCTTGCTTCGACTTCCGGCCGAGCAGCCCGCCCGCAACGCGGACTGCCATCTGCGCCGACGGCTGGTACATCGGCTCATCAAAAAATTGTTCAAAGATACTTGCCATCACTGCGTGCGCGACATCGCCGCCGACGAGGTCGAGCAGCTCGAACGGGCCCATCCGGAACCCGGCCGCTTCTTTCATCAGCGCATCGACTTCCCGCGGGCTTGCGATGCCTTGCGCCACGATACGCAATGCTTCGGGACCGTAGGCGCGGCCCGCATGATTGACCACGAAACCCGGCGAGTCCGCCGCGACGATCGGGTGCTTGCCGATCCGCCGCGCGAATTCGACCAGCGCGTCCACGACGCCGGGGTCGGTACGCAAACCACCGATGACCTCGACCAGCTTCATCAATGGTGGAGGGTTGAAAAAATGCAGGCCGGCAACCCGCTGGGGATGCGCGCATCCGGCGGCAACTTCGGTAACCGACAGGGAAGATGTATTGGTTGCCAGCACGGCATCGGTAGCCACCCGCCTCTCGAGCTCGCCAAACAGGGCGCGCTTGGCCGGGAGATCCTCAACAATGGCTTCGATCACAATTTTCGCCCTTGCGCACTCCTCGTAGGTGCTGATCGGCTTCAGGCAGCCAAGCACTTTTTTCTTTGCCTCGGCGGTCATGCGTCCTTTCGACACCAGTCCTTCGAGACTCTTGTCGATCGCAGCGATGGCCTGCTTTACCGCGCTGCCGTTTGAATCGAACAACAAGGTCGTGAGTCCGGCTTGCGCGCACAACTGGGCGATGCCGCGTCCCATGGTGCCGGTACCGAACACCGCGGCGACAAGATCGGGCCGGGAGAGATTCAACGCCACGCGTTACTGCCCTTCGAACTTCGGTTTTCTTTTTTCCATGAAGGCGCGCATGCCTTCTTTCTGGTCGCGCGTGGCAAATTGCAGCTGGAACGCCTTGCGCTCCAGCATCAATGCCGTATCGAGCGGCGCATTCAGCCCGGCATTGATGATTTCCTTGATCTGCATGATTGACACCGCAGGCATCGCGGCAATTTCTTTGGCAATTTCGAGCGCGCGCGGCAGCGCCTGACCAGCCGGCGCGACTTCGCTGACGACGCCCATGCCCAGAGCCTCCGCGGCGCTGAACATTTTTCCTGTCATGATCAGCAACATGGCGCGATGGCGCCCGACAAGTCGCGCGAGCTTTTGCGTGCCGCCACCGCCAGGAAGAATCCCGACCTTCACTTCCGGAAGGCCGAGCTTTGCGCCCTCACCTGCTACAATGATGTCGGCGCACAGCGCCAATTCGAGTCCACCGCCAAGCGCAAATCCTTCGACCGCCGCGATGAGCGGTTTTGGGCAGTCCATGATCGCGCGCCAGTATTTCTGCACGTTGCGAGACATGACCTCGACCGGACCCGCCTCCGCCATCTCGCCAATGTCGGCACCGGCGGCAAAAGCGACATCCGACCCCGTGACAATGACACAACGCACGGCATTGTCGGCGCCGCAGCGCGTGACTTCGTCAGCAATTCGCGTGCGCACATCCAGATTGAGCGCATTTCGCACCTGCGGGCGATTGATCTTCAGAACGACAATGTCGCTGGACGGACGTTCAACGATAAGGGAATCCGGCGCGGCCATGGCAATCCAACCAGTGGAATGACTTCGGGCTCTTACCTAGCAGATGGCGGGCCTGGAAGGCTATTTGCGGCAAGCCTATTTGCGACAAGTCTATTTGCGATTTGGTTTGATCACGGCCAGCGCGTCGATGACGCCGGCCCCAACCTCGTTGCGCTTGCCCGGAATGCGGCTCGCGGCCCGGATGAGGCTGGCGCGCACCTGTGCCGGCGTGAGGTTTGATTTCGATGCCAGCAGAAGTGCCGCGACCCCACTCGCATGCGCAGCGGCGATGGAGGTGCCTGAAGTCACCTGGTACTTCCCGTCCGGGGCAACAGCCAGAATCTCGACACCAGGCGCCGCCACCGCAACCTGTGGCCCTCGGTTCGCTTGCGGCATCAGCTTGTCGTCAACATCCGTCGCCGTAACGCCAATGACACCCGGATCAGCGGCCGGATAAAGCGGCGGGGACCGTGGGCCGGCATTGCCAACGGCGGCAATCAGCACGATGCCGCGCGCATTGGCTTTGGCAAGCATCTCACGCAGTAGGTCGTCGGCAGGGCCCGCAAAGCTCATATTGATGATGCGCGCATTCTTTCTTGCAGCCCAATCGACACTCTTGAGAATATTGAACGTGGTGCTTTCCGCGCTTTCGCCTGAGCCCGAAAAGGCACGCACCGCAAGCAGCTTCACTTTCGGCGCAACGCCGACCAACTTGCTCCGTGCTGCGATTGCTCCGGCCATGGCAGTGCCATGCGAGTGAGCGCTGGCCGGCGTCCCGACGACATCGTATTCCTCGGCAACCACGCCGGAAAGGTCGGGGTGCTGCGTGTCGATTTTTGAATCGATAACCGCGACCAGTACATCGTCGCCGCCGGTGATGCGATGCGCTTCCAGAAGGTGCAGCTTGTTCACCACATATTGGGTGGAGCCTGCCGATGGCGTCTGAAAGGACGGCGCCTGTGTCTGGGCGCCGACATAGACCATGTTGAGCCAACCGCCCGACACGCCAGGATAATTCTGGGCGATCCGGCCCAGTGTTGCCCGCGCTGATTGGGAGCTATCAATGCGCATGCGGCTGAGCCGGCGTCCGGTCAATGCGAACGTCTGTGTCTCCAGCTCCGTCAGTTGAAGCGTGGTCATGAGCGCATTGCGCATCTGCGCTGTTGCGCCGGGTCCGAACTCGAGCAGGATTTCGTTCCTGACAAATCGCGTCTCGCCTTGCGGCGGCAGCTTGAAATTGCGCCCCTGACCCGTGCGCTGTTGCCGGGGCGGCGGCTTCGACGTCTGGGTCTGGGTCTGGGTCTGGATTTGGATTTGAGTTGTGGTCGTCGGCGGCACGAGCGCATCCGCCAACAGCCAGCCGATCGGCCCAAGAAAACATCCCAGCGTCGAGCGGTAGGCTTCGTTGAGCGTGAGTTCGCGTCCCAATATCACCGTGGCGATCATTGGCGACACGGCCGCGCACCCGACCGAACCTATGACAAACCAGCCGAGAGGCGTGATCGGCGCACCGCGGTGAACGATCGTCGGTGGTGGCACTCGGGGATTATTGGGGAGCGTCTGTCCGTATGCAGGCGCCAACGCACCTGCGACGGTTGCGATCGCAAGCAATACAGCCCCAACGAGCTTCCCCATACAGCCCCTCCGAACGGCCAAGGTATTCTACACGGCCATTGGTCGTGCACCATGCCCGTCCGGTTCAAGGACTGAAGTGGAAAAATTGGCCTAATGCGGCCTTGTCACGACCGCATCAATAAGTTTGCGGCATTCGACGAGGTCGTGCAGGACCGCACGTATTTTATGCAATTCCTCGCCGCCCAACTCGCCGGTCACGGCCGGCGAAGGTTGACGCGATACCGCTGGTGCAGCGTCCTGCAGCTGCTGGACCGATTGATCGATGGCACTGCCCGCGTGAAGCGCGCGATCTGCGGGTTCGACACGTGGCATAGGCGCACTCATCATCGGCGGGTCAATCCGCGTCGCCGCGTCATCCTGCCTGTCGCCCAGATCACGGCCGATCAACGAGGAAAGCCGGCCGCGAATGCCGCTCTCTTCCTCAAGGAGAGTTTCGACCGTCTCGTTCTCTTCGTTTTCGTGACTCTCGACGACGCCATGCGGCGGCTGCGGCGCGCCCTCCTCCCACACTTCCTGGACGAACTTCGCGCCTTGCTCGCGCAGAATTCGTTGCACGCCGCGGATGGTGTAACCCTCGCCGTAAAGCAGGTGGCGTATCCCCCGCAGCAGGTCGATGTCGTCCGGCCGATAGTAGCGGCGTCCTCCGCCACGTTTCATCGGCTTGATTTCATGGAAGCGGCTCTCCCAAAAACGCAGCACATGCTGCGGTAGGTCGAGATCGTCCGCCACTTCACTGATGGTGCGAAAAGCGTCCGGCGCCTTGTTATCCAAAGCGACCTCACTTCTGGTTGTTTATCGAACGCGGTTCTACGCGACTACCCAGTGGACTCAGCTTTGTTCCGGGCCGGCGCCGTTGTTAATGCGTTGCTTGAGAATCGCCGACGGCTTGAACACCATAACCCGTCGTGGCGAGATTGGCACTTCTTTCCCCGTTTTGGGGTTCCTGCCGATGCGTTGGCCCTTTTTCCGCACAACAAAAGAGCCAAACGACGACAATTTCACGGTTTCGCCACGCTCAAGGCAGTCGGTGATCTCCTTGAGCACCAACTCAACCAAAGCAGCCGATTCCGTGCGTGAAAGACCGACTTTTTGGTAGACCGCCTCGCACAAGTCGGCCCGCGTAACAGTTTTTCCGGTCATCGCCTGCCCTAGCCCCCGGCGAAGGTATCCCGCTGAATTATCGAGGATATTAGCATGACCGGGAGGGGTCAACGGGGCCGCTAAGGAATTTGATGGGTCCACCCGGGCTTCTGCGACGCTCACCAGCGCAGCAGCGCCGACCCCCAGGTGAACCCGCCACCCATCGCTTCCAGCAAGACCAGGTGTCCACGCCTGATGCGGCGATCAGATACCGCATCGAAAAGCGCCAATGGGATCGATGCCGCCGAGGTATTGCCGTGGCGATCTACTGTAATCACCACCTTTTCCGGCGCGATACCGAGCTTGTGGGCAGAGCCGTCGATTATGCGCTTGTTGGCCTGGTGTGGCACGAACCAGTCGATGTCGTCCGCGCTATAGCCTGTGGCCTTGAAGGCATCCTCGATCACGTCGGTGATCATGGCCACGGCGTGCTTGAAAACTTCGCGCCCTTCCATGCGCAGGTGGCCCACCGATTGGGTCGATGATGGCCCGCCGTCGACATAGAGCTTGGCCCTGTGTCGTCCGTCGGCCCGTAAATGGGTCGTCAGAATGCCGCGGTCCTCGCGGGTCCCGGACTGTGGCTGCGCTTCGAGCACCAGGGCGCCCGCGCCATCACCGAACAGGACGCAGGTCGTACGGTCGCTCCAGTCCAGGATACGCGAAAACGTCTCGGCACCGATGACCAGGGCGCGCTTGTAGGTGCCGTTGCGCAGCAACGCGTCGGTCATCTGCAGCGCATAGACGAAACCCGAGCACACTGCCTGAAGATCAAAGGCCGCACCGCGCGTGATCCCCAACCCTGCCTGTACGGACACCGCGGTGGCCGGAAAGGTCTGGTCTGGTGTCGACGTCGCGAGCACGATCAAGTCGATGGAGCCAGCTTCGGCATGAGCATTCGCGAGCGCAGCGCGTGCCGCATTGAGAGCAAGATCGGACGTCATCTCACCCGGCGCCGCAATGTGGCGCTCGCGAATCCCGGTGCGCTGAACAATCCACTCGTCGGTGGTCTCCACGGAGCGTGCGAGTTCGTCATTGCTGACGATCCGCGCCGGCAAATAGCTGCCGCAGCCGAGCACAATCGAACGCAAAACTGTCACGAGCCTGCTCCGCTCGCGCGTCGTGCCGTCGTTCCCGCCTTTAGGTCACGGGCCATCGATTGCCCGATCTTTTCGAGCAACTCATAGCGCACCATGTCGTAGCCCATGTCGATGGCCGACGCGGTGCCTTCTGCATCCGCGCCTCCGTGGCTCTTGATCACGACGCCATTGAGACCAAGAAATACTCCGCCATTCGCTTTGCGCGGATCCATCTTGTCACGCAGGGTACGGAAAGCTTGCCGGGCAAGCAGATACCCAAGACGCGCTGCCCAGGTGCGATTCATCGCGGCGCGCAGATAAGACGCGAGCTGATGCGCTGTCCCCTCCGCGGTCTTTAGCGCAATGTTGCCGGCAAAGCCTTCTGTAACAACGACGTCAACCGCGCCCTTGCCGATGTCATCGCCTTCAACGAAGCCATGATAATCAAAGTGCGGAAACTGGCCTTCGCGCAGAATGCGCCCAGCTTCGCGAACCTGCTCAAGTCCCTTGACCTCCTCGACGCCGATATTCAGCAGGCCGACGGTCGGCCGCTCGATGTCGAACAACACCCGCGCCATCGCACTGCCCATGGCAGCAAGATTGACGAGATGCACTTCGTCAGCGCCAATCGCCGCGCCGACATCGAGCACCACCGACTCGCCCTTAAGAGTCGGCCAGAGCGCCGCGATGGCTGGACGCTCAATTCCTTCGATCATCTTGAGATTGAACCGTGACATCGCCATCAAGGCGCCGGTATTGCCGGCGGAGACCGCAACGTCGGCATCCCTTTTTTTGACCGCGTCAATCGCAAGCCACATCGACGATTTCCATCGGCCATAGCGCAAAGCCTGGCTCGGCTTGTCGTCCATTCGGATTGCGACTTCCGTATGCACAACCTTCGAGCGCGCCCTTAAGCGTGGCAACCGATCGAGAACGGGCTGGACCGCTGCGCTGTTGCCGAACAGGAGAAATTCGATGTCGGGATGGCGCGTAAGTGAAATATCAGCTCCCGGCAAAATCACGGGTGCACCGTGATCGCCGCCCATGGCATCGAGCGCGATGCGTACCCTATCCGGCATGGATCGCTCTTGACGGCGTCAACTGCGGGCCCGGCCGCACGCTCATGTGAAGTCGGTGCGCGAACGGGACCATAGCCGCACGTGCATCCCACACAAACCGATTATGCGCCACGCCCATGCCCCTTGCCCGCTCCTTCAGAAGTTATCCGCCAAGCCGCTTTTTTAGCGCTTCCAGGGCGGCAAACGGCTTCGCACTATCATCGGCGGGTTGAATGGCGGCAAATTCAGCTCCCGCTTTGCGAGGATAGGGATCGATGCCGAGCAGCAAAAATTCCGTCGCTATCGCACCAAGATCGAGCTTGCCTTCGATCAGTGGCTCGGGCGGCTCTTCGTCATCAATCTTATGACCCGTGTCATTTCTCGCAGCGCCCCCCGCCGGCGCGAAAAGAAGGTTGATCGGCTCGTTGAGATCGCGTTCGAGGGGATCGAGCGTCACCACGCAGGTCTGTCCGACCCGGGCATTCACTTGTCCCGCCACGTGCACGCCACCGCCCCGGCGTGTGAGATCGAAGATCGCCGAGAGGTGTGGCAGATCCCGCAGGCTCGCGAGCTTGACGAGTTGTGCTCGAACATCGGCGGGCGCCTCCGCTTCAATGTGGAGTCCGGATTCCGGGATATCGTCCACGGCAATCGGCACATTCCATGGGTTTTTGGCGTTTTCCATCGATATCAATCTTTTGTATCTGACGCCTCATCCTCAACAAGAACCGTAGCAGCGGGATTCAGCATTGTAAGCTTGCCGGCAAGAACTTTTGAGGCTGGCTGCGTCCGCAAGTCAGCTACCGCCTTCCTCATATAGGCCGCAAGACGTGCAGCCGGAGCCTGGCTGGCGGTTTCTTGGCCGTAGATATTCCGCTCCAGAGCCTCCGTAAGCGTCCTTTCGCTCTTATGCGCCAAACCTGCCCTGTATGCTTGCGCACGGCCATAAAACGCCTCCCCAACGCGCCGCATGTGCTTTGGCACCGAAAGATCGCCAACCCCCATTTCACGCAAATTACGGTCCATGTCCGCGCAGAAATGATCGAAAAGCGCCTGCCCGAGTTCCCGCAATTGTGGCTCGTCCGCGAACCGATCGAGAACCATGGACAGATGCAAAACCAGCAGGTCAAAACGCCCATTTACCGTGTCCGGCACGCCATATTCACGGTAAAAGCAGGGCAATCGCGCCTGCGCCACGATCGTGCCATACAGGGCAGAAATGGTGTCCGACCGCACGCGGCGGCGAAACAGGGGAAATTTCATCGGATCTGTTCAGCGGCTGCCGTTACTCGCGTTAGGTCAACGCCTTCGGCGGTGCAGGAATTGAGCGGGACTGATCGGGGTCGAGGGCCGTGCGTCGTATCATGAAAAGTCTCCATCTGGCACTCGCGCTCGCAAGCGTGTTGACACTCTCTGCCTGCGGCCGCACCAGCGAGACGCTGCAGCGCGGCTACGTGCTGGCGGATGGCGCTCTCGAGCAAATTCCTGTCGGCGCAACGCAGGAACAGGTTCTCATTGTGCTTGGCACGCCATCTACGGTGGCAACGGTCAGTGGTGACGCTTTCTACTACATTTCGCAAAAGGCCGAGCGCTCCGTCGCGTTCATGCCATACGAGGTTT
>Ga0081455_10001803_pt1 | contig 25849 bp, 22 predicted proteins | sample TabmetS3T2R1_FD_70207 | JGI IMG/M metagenome (GOLD analysis project Ga0081455, IMG submission 70207) | Tabebuia heterophylla rhizosphere microbial communities from the University of Puerto Rico - S3T2R1 | ecosystem: Host-associated > Plants > Roots > Rhizosphere ...
CGCCTGCTTGGCCTGGTATTCCTTCGACATTTCCTTGGCGTAGCCGCCGGCTGTCTCGGCCGCCTTGAACTCCTCGTCCTCGACCGCCAGGAATTTCGCGCCGAGCGACTGCACCTGCTCCTTCACCGCCGGGCGCACATCGGTGGCGGTGACGACGGCGCCGAGCCGGCGCGCGGTGGCGATCGCCTGCAGGCCGGCGACGCCGACGCCCATGATGAAGGTCTTCGCCGCCGGCACGGTGCCGGCCGCCGTCATCATCATCGGCAGCGCGCGGTCATATTCGCCCGCCGCGTCGATCACCGCCTGGTAGCCGGCGAGATTGGCTTGGCTAGACAAGACGTCCATCGACTGGGCGCGCGTGATGCGCGGCATGAATTCCATGGAAAAAGCGGTGATGCCGGCCTTGGCCATGGCGGCGACGGCGGCGTCGTTGCCGTAGGGATCCATGATGGCGATGACGACGGCGCCGGATTTATAGGCCTTGAGCTCGGCGTCCGTCGGCCGGCGCACTTTCAGCACCACATCGGCCTTCCGGGCATCGCCGGCCGAACCGATCGCGGCACCCGCGCCCGTAAAGTCCTGGTCGGTGATGCGGGAACCCTGGCCGGCGCCCTTTTCGATGATCACGTCGAAACCGAGGCCGGCCAGACGCTTGACCGTCTCCGGCGAGGCCGCGACGCGCGGCTCGTTCGGGTCAAGCTCACAAGGGATGAATATCGTCTGTCCCACCGGATGAATCCTTTCGGCTGGAACTATCCATTCACAGTTAGATCGAGATGAAGAAGTATGGCCAGAATTGCTCGGACAGCTGGCGCCGGAACGCGAAAAACGCCGGCCTTATTGAGCAATGTCAGCCGCGTTGCAAGCGCGCCCTATAAAGGGTTGTTATACCGCCTCAATAGCAGTGCTTCGGATCGCAGGCGTCAACAATTCCGGTACCTCGAAACCGGAGCCATGGGCGTTATTCCCAAATGGCAGTGCGGGCGGTGACTGGGCTGCCAGTCGGACCGGTTTAATGGACAATCAGATATCTGCTCACGCCAACCCGATCGACGTGCGGTCCAGCACCTACGGCAGCTACATTTGCGGTGCGAATTGACACACAGAATACGCGGTCATTGCTGAGCTACGCCTTCCCGCGGGCTCTCCCGCGCTTCGCCGCAACACTCCTCTTAGCTGTCCGCTTGCGACCAAGTCCTATCGACTTGGCGAACTGCGAACGCAAAGCGGCATAGTTTGGGGCAACCATCGGATAGTCACGGGGCAGGTTCCACTTGATTCTGTATTCCTCTGGTGACAACCCGTAGTGAACTCCGAGGTGACGTTTGAGGGATTTGAACTTCTTTCCGTCTTCGAGGCAAATGATGTAGTCCGGAAACACAGATTTCTTTGGGTTGACCGCCGGGACAAGGGCGGGCGTTTCGGCCTCCGCCGGCTGCCCGATCCTTGAGAGCGACAGGTTTACGCTTTCGATAAGATCCGCCAGCGACGAGACAGGCACCGCGTTCTTGCTGACGTAAGCTGAGACGATATCGGCCGTGAGCTCGATCAACTCGTTTCGCGGGTTGCTCTTCTCGTCCATGCTATTCTCCTGACTGTCGCGAGCGACTAGCTCTTGCATTCCTGAAGCGTGTTTCAAAGAAGCGCGAATATGTCAAGGAGGCGGCTCCAAAGGAATAGCTTCTCCGACGTCGATTTCGGCAGTGAAAATTAATACAGAAACCGCAGGTCGATTGAAATCTCATTAGGCGATATTTCTAAAAGGCCCCTAACAAGCCGTCTGCAACTTCAAGAAAACCCGATAGCCAAATAGAGTCATGAGGGATGGCTCCGACATACCGACGCATCCAGCTTGACGCATCGAGCCCAGAACTCGCGTTACTCGCCGCGAGATGTTCGATGCGCGTCCTGGTCGGTCATACGCGTCAGCGATCCAGTGTGTAATGGCAACACGTTCGAGGAACGGCATCAGGGATTATGAGGAATAATCGATAAGCGTATGCCAATTTTCGTGCCTAGTCGCAACAATGGGGGCTTGGTACGTTTACGCCAAGTGAGGGCGTCGCAATGGGCGCGAGAGCGCATTTCGGGGCGATCGTCAGCTCTCTTGTTGGCTTCGCCGCACGTTCCAAGTGACAGAGACAGGTTCGAATGGTCTCGTTTGGAGCATCTTGGCGACGGTGCGACCTCTTTGCTCTCCCTGCGGCGCGGTTGTCCTTGTGCGACAGCTATCCGCTCGCATGCTGAAATGACAAGAGGCCTGTCCAGCGGCGAGGGCACGTCGAGGCGGGTCCGTGGTCTAATCACCGTAAAGAACATCGAGCAAGACGCGTGATGCTCTCAAAACTGAACCGAAAGGAAGACTAAAATGCTCGCAACCGTTCTCCACAAGCCGGGTGACATCCGCTGCGAGGAAGTCGCCGATCCGAAAATCATGCGCCCGACCGACGCCATCATCAAGCTCTCGGCCAGTTGCATCTGCGGCTCTGACCTGTGGCCGTATCGCGGAATACAGGCGTTGGATCGTCCCATGCATATGGGACATGAATATTGCGGCGTCGTCGTTGAGGTCGGCGCAGAGGTGCGCACGGTCCGTCCCGGCCAGTTCGTCGTCGGCTCGTTCTGCCTCTCCGACAACACTTGCCCGCACTGCCGCTTCGGTTTTCAGTCCTCCTGCGTCCAGCGCGAGTTCATGAGCGGGGCCCAGGCGCCTTACGCGCGCGTGCCGCTGGCCGACGGAACGCTGGTGGCCACCGCCGAAGTCCCGTCAGCCGAACTGGTGCCTCACCTTTTGGCCGTCTCGGACGTTCTGGGGACAGGCTGGTATGCCGCCGACGCGGCCGAGGTCCGCGAAGGATCGACAGTGGTGGTTGTCGGCGACGGCGCCGTCGGCCTCATGGGTGTGCTTGCAGCCAAAGAGATGGGCGCGGAACGCATAATCGCCATGAGCCGGCATGAAAGCCGCCAGAAGCTTGCACGTGAGTTCGGCGCCACCGACATCGTGGCCGAGCGCGGCGAGGAGGGTATCGCTCGCGTCAAGGATCTCACCAACGGCGTCGGGGCGGACTCGGTTCTCGAATGCGTCGGCACGTCGCAGTCCTTCGACCAGGCGCTCGCCTGTTCCAGGCCCGGCGGCACGATCGGTTATGTCGGCGTGCCGCATGATGTGAGTTTCGACGGCCAACGCCTGTTCTTCGGGCAAAAGCGCATGCTTGGCGGTCCAGCCCCGGTGCGCCGCTTCTTGCCCGACCTGATGGATCGGGTGCTTACAGGCAAGATCAAACCCGGCAAGGTCTTTGATCTCCAGTTGCCGTTGAGCCAGGTCGCCGAGGGTTACCGCGCGATGGACGAGCGCCGCGCGATCAAGGTCATGCTCAGCGTCTGACGAAACACCAACAGACCACCGCAATGCCCCCCAACTCGGCACAAAATGAACGCGGAAGCCCGCTGGCACTGCTCAAGATCATGGCGGCCGTGTTCGCCGGCTTCCTCGTCATCGGCTTCGCATTGCCCGTGCTTCCGCTCCACCTCCATGATGCACTTGGCTTCGGCCCATTTGCGGTAGGGTTGATTACCGGCAGCCAGTTTGTAGCTTCGCTCTTTTCTCGTATTGGAGCCGGATCCTATGCCGACAATCGCGGAAGCAAACGCGCGGTGATCGTCGGACTGGTCGCCGCCGCACTCGCGGGGGCGGTCTATCTGGCGTCGCTGGCATTCCTTGAGCGACCGGTCGCGTCGGCGGCATTGCTCCTTATCGGCCGCGCCGTGCTTGGCGCGGCGGAGAGCTTTGTTATCACCGGAAGCATCGCCTGGGGGCTCGCCCTGCTCGGCGGTCAACACTCAGGCAAGGTCATCGCATGGGTCGGCATGGCCATGTTCGCGGCTCTCGCGTTCGGCGCTCCGGTGGGCTCTGCACTCTTTGCGGCTGGCGGATTCTTCGCCATCTCGATCGCTACGATCATGGTGCCTGTCGCCACGCTGCTGCTGATCTTGCAACTGCCCGGCGTGGTTCCCGCTGCAGGCGCGGGACGCCACTCCTTTCTCAGCGTCGCTGGAGCAGTGTGGCTTCCTGGGCTGGGCGCCGCCCTCAGCAGCACCGGCTACGGCGTCATCCTAACCTTCGGGGCGCTTCATTTCGCCGACCGAGGCTGGCATTTCGTATGGCTTCCCTTCACTGCCTATGCTGGAGCGCTGATCCTGGCGCGCGTTTGCCTTGGGCATTTGCCGGACAAACTCGGGGGCGCGCTCATCGCAGCAATCTTCGTGTTGGTAGAGGCGTCAGGCCTCGTTGTCATATGGCTGGCGCGGGAACCATTGTCGGCGGCGCTAGGTGCAGGCCTCACTGGGCTCGGCTACTCGCTGGTCTATCCAGGCTTGGGAGCGGAGGCTGTCGGCAAACTTCCGGCAAACAGTCGGGGCCTTGCCATGGGTCTCTACACCGTCTTCCTTGATGTGGCGCTGGGATTCGGAAGCCCGGCCCTCGGTCTGATTGCAGCGTCGACCGGCCTAAGCACGGTATTCCTTGTCAGTGCGGGCATGGTTTCGTGCACCTTCGTAATAGCTCTGGTCTTGCTTCGTAGGCCGCCTAGGCGGGCGTCCATCTATTCGTGCGGGCAGTGAGACTTACCTTCAAGCCTCTCCACTACGAAGCGCGTCGATAATCACCTTGAATGCGGGCAGGTTTTGCTGTCGGCTAGGGTAGTAAATATAGTAGCCAGCGAATTTAGGACACCAATCATCCAATACCTGCACCAGGGCGCCTGACGCGATGTGTGTTTTCACCAAATCCTCGGGGACGAATGCGATGCCGTATCCTGCCAAGGCTGCGTCAACAATGGCGTAGGAAGCGCTGAACGTGAGCTGACCTTCCACCCGCACGCGCAGCTCTTGACCGCCTTTTGCAAACTCCCAGGCATAGAGCGCCCCGCTGCGCAGTTGCCGCTGGTTGATGCAATTGTGCCCGATCAAATCCTGGGGGTGGCTCGGCGGTGCATGAGTGGCGAAATAGGACGGCGAGGCGACAGCCACCATTCGCCAGTCCGGGCCGACACGTATGGCGATCATGTCCTTTTCAACGTTTTCGCCGAGCCGCACGCCGGCGTCGAAACCATCTTCGATTATGTTGCGAAGCCCGTTGTCGATGCTGAGTTCCAGTTTGATATCGGGATAGGTGGCAAGCATTGGCTGAAGCTTCGGCCAGACCACGCTTTCGAGGGCGTGATCGGAAAGCGTCAACTTGACCGTTCCGGCAGGACTGTCACGTAACGCCATCAGCGCGGCGATCTCCGCGTGGATCTCCGCGACCCGCGGCGCCAAAGACCGCAACAGACGTTCGCCTGCTTCGGTGGTGCCTACGCTGCGGGTTGTGCGCGTGAGCAGCCGAAGGCCCATGCGCGCCTCCAGTTGCTTGATGGTGTGGCTGAGGGTCGACTGCGAGATCCCAAGCTTTATGGCAGCGCGGGTGAAACTCCTTTCCTCGGCGACGGCCAAGAAGCATAGCAGGTCGTTGAAGTCTTCCCTCGCCAAGTTAACTCTCCGCATGGCCTGAACAGTTATGCGTCAGATAGGCGAACGCAAGCGGATTCGGGAAGCGAGATTACTGTGGAACGCTCATCGCCCGTCATTGTCAAACCGCCCGGCGTGAAATTGCGCGCTCAGGTCCTGGGTGGGCCGATGCAGCTCGAGTGGATCAGACGGGTGGCGAACGTGCTTTGTCCGACCAAGCTCGGGCTGGCACGGTGGGTGACGCCTTTGGGTGATCAACAAATCCATGCGGCCGGCTCTCATCAATCGGGTCCGATGAGGAAGCGGACCGCGACTGGCTGGCATGGATGGAAGGCTGCCTGACAGGATGCGGATTCGGCTCGGCGTTCAGGCGTCGACGTATTTGCGCCAATCGTGTTGTTCCTTGAAGCCGAGCACGTCGCGAATCTTTCGATTCGAGTAGAGTGCTTCGTCTTCGCCCAATTCGCGCGTGACGGGAACGCCGGGGAAGTAGCGCCTGACGAGTTCAGCAGTCGGGATGTTCATTCCATTGGTGTCGTTGCCAGCGTTGAAGACCTGAAACCCGAGGCCATCTTTTTGTAGGCAAAGATCGACAATTTGGCCGAGATCGCGGGCATCGATGTAGCAGAAGCCGTTACGCCGTCGCATTTCAGGATTGGCGAACCACGTTGGAAACAACGTGGAATACTCGTGCGGCTCAACGACGTTGCCGATACGCAGAGCGTAGATGTCGAAGCCCGAGCGCCGCTGCAGGGCGCGTGCGGTCTTTTCATTCAAGACCTTGGAAAGACCATAGCTATCCATCGGGTCGATGTCGCAGTCTTCCTCGTAGGGAAGAGAACGCGGGTCGACGCGCCCGTCGGCTAGACATACTCCGTAGATGGTTTCGGAGGAGGCTATGACGATTTTCCTGATGCCGAGTTTCACCGCGGTTTCAACGACGTTGTATGTGCCCATCGTGTTGACGCGAAAGGTCTCGTAGTCGGTGTTCGCAAACGGCAGCAGTGCCGCAAAATGCACTACCGCATCGAAGGTGGGAACACCTTTACCAAGCTCGATCCCATTGAAGTTGGGGTGGCTGGTCAAGGCGCTGAAGACTTGGCCGGGATCGGTCACGTCGGCCATGACATTATCCACACCCGTGCAAGCAAGCGGCCTTAGATCAACGTTGACGACGTGGTGACCGCGCTCGATCAAATAGGGGACAACATGGCGGCCAGCCTTGCCGAAGCCGCCGGTAAAAAGGATACGCTTGCGCTGGGTCATCTTTGCTCGCTCTGAAATGCATGGATGCGTGATCGACCGCTTTGCGATCAAATGGATCGATCATGATGTCGCGACGGCGCCCGGAAGCTAAAATCAGGTTCGCGGGGATGAGCGGGGCGGGCTTCAACTGAGCGCCCCGCTCAATTGTCGTCTATTTGCTGGTGTTTACGATGTTTTTGATAGTCCAATCGTAGCTGTAGGTGCGATAGGCGCTGTCGGTGTCGGAGATGTTTGCATAATCCTTCTTCACGTCGTCGAGATCGAGCCACAGCGTCGGGGCGATCAATTTGCGCGGTACCTTGACGCCCGTGAGTTCAGCAACCGCGACGTTTATCGCGACGCTGCCCGTCCCCGGGTCGTTGTTCATGGCCTTGGACGTGTATCCTGACTTCTCATTCAGGTTCATCAGCATCTTCAGATCGACGCCATCAAGGCCGTAGACTTGAAGTGGCACCTGCTGGCCTGCCGTGACAAACGCCTGACCGACGCCAAACGCCGCGACGCCAGTCGAAAAGACGATGTCGACCTTCGGCAAAGTTGGAAGAATGGCTGCGACGCGCTGCTGCGCGGTCGACTGGTTCCACTCGCCATAGACGTCGCCAACGATCTTGATATCGGGATATTTGCTCTTCAGGTAGTTGGCCAACGTGGTCTGGAACTGTGTATCGGCTGCCGTGCCGGCCACCCCCCGAACGTTGAGCGCATTGACCTTTCCGCCGGTTCGCTGGGTGAGGTAGTCAACGATGTCCGTTATGTACTTGGCGTTATCGAAGACCAACTGAACCGGCCGCGGGTTCGTCACACTTCCGATCGAGGTTGCCATCACCGGGATACCGGCATCCATTGCGTTGTCGATGGCGCCGTTCAACGCGGTCTCCGACAAGGGATGGACGATGATGTAGTTGACCCCCTGCAGCGTGAGGTTGTTGATCTGCTGCATTTGCGTCTGAGCGTCACCGGCGCCGTCGAGCGCCTTGATCTCGATGTCGTAGCCTTTGTCTTTGAGCTGGGCTGCCGCCCATTTGGCGGAATCCAGCCACCTCTGTTCCCAGGCGATGTTCATGAACGGAAAGACGATACCGATGGTGTATTTTTGGTTGGCTTGCGCCATCGATCCTGAGAGGGCAAGCGCCAGCGCAGTTGCAAAAAACGTCTTCTTGAGAAAGCTGATCATCCCCATCAAATTTCCTCCTTGTTGTTGGCGTAGCGCGGATTCGCCGCGCATATCTGCGGTCAAGAGCAGCGACGGTGGCGGGATATCCCCGCCCGCACCCAATTCCCCCGCGCTGCAGTTCGCCGGGGACATGGCTGTCGGCATCAGACCGTTCGCCAAGACAGGTATGGCCGCGCGCGACGTGTGCCGGCGAGGCCATTCATGGACGCGACATCGATCGATCGTTCCCGCGCGTTTCCCCTTATTTGAGTTATTGACGTATCCTATCTATCGAATCCGAACACGGTCAAGGAATATTCCCAAATAATGGGAGTTTGTAAAGGAACGTCATTCTGATCCCTCATGGACGTAGGCAGGATGACAAAGCGGTCAATCGGCCTCAGCCGCACAAAAACGACAAGCATATGTGGACTGCAAACCTGAACGAGGGTGTCGGCACCGCATCGGTTCAACCCACCGACCGCCGGCTCGCGGTCGCCGATGCGATTTGCACATCAGAGTCGCAAAAAATGGGATTGGTTGACTAACCGGCCTGGAAATCCATAATGCCTGTGCTTCGGCGTTTGAGATGTCCTGCCCTGCGGCCTGCCTCGGCAGCAGAGCCAGGTGGGTCTCTCGTACGCCTCGTGAGGAGAGCGGGCGGAATCGGGAGGAAAACGGCATGCAGCTTCTTGTGGAGTTGCTCATCGCGGGTTCCGTCGCCGGCGTGAAGGTTGGTATCGCGGCGCTTGGCTTTGCGCTGATCTTCTTCGTCTCACGCGAAATGCACTTCGCATTCGGCGCGCTCGCGGTCTTGGGCGCTTATGTCTGCTACTGGATCGCCATTGCTCTTGCGGGTGGCGGCCTCGGCGTTGCTGTCGGCGCGCTGGGTGCGTTCCTGGTGACCGCGTTGATCAGCATAGCCATGCACAAATACCTCTATCTCAGGCTAGGGTCGGTTACCCCTGTGCTGATGGCCTCGATCGGCGTCGGCATCATACTGGAGAACGCTCTGCAGATCATCGCGACGCCGGATATCCGCATCATCACCTTTCCGTCGCTCACGCAAATCGTCGAGGTAGGGTTTGTGCGAATCCGAGCGCTCGACGTCTATGTCGTGGTCCTGTTCGGACTAATTGCGCTCGGTCTTGATCTGTTCCTGAATCGGACCAGGCTGGGACAGGGTCTAGGCGCGACGATCGAGGACGCCGAAATGGCGGAACTGATCGGAATTCGAACAGAGCGTATGCGCGCGGGGGCGTATTTCGCGGGGGCGGTTCTTGGCTCCATCACAGGGATCATACAATTACTGGATACCGGGGTGAGGCCAGCTAACGGCTTCCTGATCCTGCTCTATGCATTGATCATCACCATCATGGGCAGGGGAAGCCTCCGCGCCGTCGCGGCCTGGAGTATTATGTTCGGCATCGCCCGGAGCTTGTGGTCGTGGCAATTTGCGACCGACTACACCGAGTTGGCGGTGTTCGGAATGATGGTCGCCTACCTCATGGTTCGCGACTACTGGGCCCGCTACAAAAAGGGCCGGCTCTCCTCATCTGGAACCGAGCGTGCAGCGACCGCGGCAACGTCACATTAGGGAGGCAGGCGGTGTATTTCGTCACTACAACGATCATGCTGATGGAAATCTACCTGATCGTCTCGCTTGCGCTCAACTTCCTGCTTGGCGTCGCTGGCCGCTTCTCGGCCTATGAAGCTGCTATCATGGGCGTGGGGGCCTACACAGCGGCGCTGCTGGCGCAAAATCTCGGCGTGAATCTGGTCATTGGCTGCATTGCCGGGGCGCTCTTTTGCGCAGCGATCGGCGTAGTCTTCCAGATCATGACCCGATACATGGATTTCTTCACCTTCAAGATCACGTCGTTTGCCCTGCAGATGACACTTTGGCAGACGTTCATGACCTGGAGAGCCGTGACCAAAGGGTCGAACGGCATCTATGGCGTGCCGAGGCCCGAGATCCTCGGCATGTCCTTTAGCAGCACCCTTGGCTATTTCTGGCTGACCACGGCGCTCTCGGCCGTCGTGATAGCTGGCCTATTGTATTTGGAACGGAGCCAGTTCGCGCTGGCCTTGCGCGGGCTGCGCGACGGCGAAGACGCGCTCGAATCGCTTGGCAAGAACACCTTCGCTCTCAAGCTGAAAGTGTTCGCGCTCAGCGGTGCCGCGACCGGGTTTGCAGGGGGGCTTTTGGCAGGGCTCCTACAGAGCGTCAATCCCGCCAGCTTCTACGTTTATGTCTCGATCATCTTTATTATTTTCGTCGTTGCCGGCGGGCGCGGCAATCTGTTGGGAACAGTGCTCGCCGTGGTCGTCCTCACTGTCGTGCAGGAGTCCATCAAGATGATACCTGGCTTGCCTGTGACATGGACCGGGCCGCTCCAACAGATGTTTTACGGCGTGGTGCTCGTCGCCGTAATCGTGCTGCGGCCCTCCGGCATACTGCCCGAACGACCAATTATTCGCAAAGCGTCTTTGCGGCCGATTGCCAGTGTCGCTCCGGGCTTCGCCTTCCTCACCGCGCCGCAGATGAAGAGAGATGGCGCATGAGCGGCAGTGTCATCCTGCAGGCGCGCAATATCGTGCGCAGCTACGGGGACCTCGTGGCCCTCGACGATGTCAGCGTCGACATACCCGCTGGAAAAGTAACCGGGCTGATTGGTCCGAACGGTGCTGGAAAGAGCACGCTGCTGAGTGTCATCTCCGGGTTCGAGCGGCCGCTCAGCGGACAAGTCCTGCTCAGGGGCGTCGACGTTACCCATGAGCCCGGATACCGGCGCGTCGGACTCGGCATCACACGCACTTTTCAAGACGTCGAGATTTTCCCGACGCTCACGGTGCTGGAGAACGTCCTCTTGGCATTTCAAGACCAGAGGGGAGAAAAGCTGTGGCGGCTGTTTCTGACGCCGCGCCAGGTACGTCGCCAGCGCGAGCATTTCATTGGCCAGTCTCTCGAGATCCTCAAGACTGTCGGCATCATAGATTCGCGCCCCGACGAATTGGCCGGGAACCTGTCCTACGGACAGCAAAAATTGCTGGCGTTGGCGCGCATGCTGCCGACCAACGCTGATTTTTTCCTTCTCGACGAGCCCGGTTCAGGCTTGCCTCGGCCAATGGTGGCTCACATGGGTCGCCTGTTGCGGCAGATTGCCGAGGAGCACGGCAAGGGCGTCGTGCTGGTGGATCACAACATGGAACTTGTCCTGGAGTTCGCGCAGCATGTAATCGTCATGCACCATGGCACGGTCCTGGCCCAAGGCGCGCCCGATTATGTGCGCAAGCATCCCGATGTCATCCGGGTCTATCTTTCCCGGCTTGACGATGAGCCAGCTCCGGCGCCGCGGATGGCCGCAAGCGGAGGCTCCCATGCTTGAGGTCACAAATCTCCGTGCTGGTTACGGGAAACGGGAGATCATCCACGGCATTTCCATGACTGTCCCGAGCGACGGCATCGCTTCTCTTCTCGGCCACAACGGCGCCGGCAAGTCGACGCTGCTCGGGGCTCTTATTGGCAAGGTCGAGGTGCTGGGCGGATCGGTGCACTTCAACGGTGAGGACATCACCGGCACGACCATTTCCGGCGCCGTGCGCAATGGCATCGTCCTGGTGCCTGAAAAGGGCAGGTTGTTCCGCAACTTTACTGTCGAAAAGAACCTTGTGCTCGGCGCTTACACTGTGCGGAACCAACGTGAGGTGCGCCGACGCATCCAAGAGGCTATCGAGGTGTTCCCGCGCATCGGCGAGCGAATGGATCAGAAGGCGGGAACATTGAGCGGTGGCGAGCGCCAGATGGTGGCAATCGCCCGAGCCATGATGCTACGCCCGAAGCTGGTGCTACTTGAGGAGCCCTTCCTGGGTCTTGCGCCCCAGGTCATGCGAGACGTCATGCAGGCAATCCAGTTCCTGAACGAGAAGTATCGGACCGCGTTCCTGGTTGTCGAACACAACGTCGGTATCCTGAATATCTCCTCGCGGGCTTTTGTCATGCGGCTCGGTGAATTCGCGATATCGGAGGACAATCCAAAGTCGCTCCTGCACGACGAACGGCTCGAGCGCGCCTATGTGGGATGACCGAGGCGGCCTGGCTCGCAAGTTTTCGAGGGCAAGCCACCGTGTGGACCGGATACGGCAGCGGAATCACACCCTGTCCATGACCGAGCGCGGGTTCGGAAGTCAGGCACTGACGCGCTTGTGGTCAAAAACGAATTTTCGCCACCGCTCGATCGTGTATTTCCCGAAGATGCCAGCAAGAAAAAACGGATCGTTCTCGATATAGTCGACTGCATCCTGTCGTACCTCGGTGTCGAGAATGATCAGTCCGCCGGTGGGAAAATCGTCATCGTCGGGAAAGAGGCCACCGCTCGCTATGATGCGTGATGCGTTCTTGCTCACGTACTCAATGTGAGCCGCCCGCAGCTGTCTTTTTTGTTCCAGAACTCCTGGATCGTCGTGAAACATAATGACGTAGGGCATGGTTTTTCCTCGGTGGGCTATGACGGTCATGGGTAGAGGGCAGCGGAGGATCTTTTCGACCGCAATCATTGCGATGTCAGCTATATGACGCCAGCCTGAGGAGCCACGAGCTGTTCGACGGCTTCGGTTCTTCAGCGCGACACGTCAGAAGCGATGCCGTTCTCTCGTGAATTGGCACTGCCAGGCACCTTCCTCGGAAGGATGCAAAAAAAGGGGCGCCGCTTTCGCGGCGCCTTCGCCGTGGGCCACTGGCGATTCAATCGTGGAACTCAGGCTGCTGGTTTTTGATCTCGTAGTACTGGAACGGCAACTGCGCGACACCGTCGCCATCGAAAGAGTAGGGGCCCATCGCTCCAGGCCAGTCCTTAACGCTGATGATGTGCTGGCGGATAGCCTGTGGATCATCTCCGCCCACCGCCGCGATTGCCTCGCCAATCATGCGGGTGCCGTCGTAGGCCAAGGCTTCCGACGGCTGCGGTGCGCGCCCGGCGACCTTGTTGAATTTCTCCACGAAACCGGCAGCATTCGGCGCCTTCTGATCGAACTTCGGAGAGACGCCCTGAACGCCGTTCATGGCGTCGCCGGCAACTTTGTAGTTCTCCGGCGACAAAACGAACTGGTTGGCATAGATCTGGGCGTTGAGCCCAATCTCACGAGCCTGGGCAACGGTGTATCCGTTCTCGGGGATGTTCAGGAAGACGACGAGCGCCTTTGGGGCGGCATCCTTGATCTTGAGCAACTGCGTTCGCATGTCGAAGACGCGTTCGTCGCTTACCTCGTGGGCGACGATCTTGCCGCCTGCCTGCTCGTAGAAGTGGATGAAAGCAGCTGAAACCGCCTCGCCGAACTCACTGTTCTGGCTGATCACGCCGGCGGTGCTGTTGCCCTGCTTGACCATGTATTCCGCAAGCACCTTGCCGTCGCTGTCCGCCAAGGGGTTGCCGTTGACGATCCAGGGCGCAAGGGCACGCAGCGCAGGCGAGACCGCGTTGAAATTGTAGATCAGCACCCCGCGTTCCTTGGCGAAAGGATTGAGCGCCAGGTTGATCGGGGTCGAATTGGTCAGGATGACTTTTTCGTCCTTTGTGTCGACGAGCTTCTGAAAGCCCTGGACGGCAAGTTGTGGCTGTTGCTGGTGATCTTCGTAGGAGACGTCCAGGTCAATGATGCCCTTTTCCTTCAGCTCCTGACGCGCGATTTCAACTGCTTGCTGGACCCCGACCCCATAGGTCGCGGAGCTGCCGGTAAGTTGAACGATCACCCCCATTTTCCCGGTCTTGGTCTGTGCCTGTGCCGGTCCCTGCAATGCAGGGAAACTGAGTGCCACAAGGGACAACGACAGCGTAGCTGCCAAGCGTGTGAACATAGGTCTCCTCCGTTTCGAAAAAAATCGTCACTGTCTGGCGTCGCCGCAACAGCGACATCCAAAGGCCCGGAGGCAGCACTTGCCCCCGGCTCAGGCACTCACGAGTTCCGCCTGCTGCCGCTGCTCAGCTCCCATCTCGCAGGCATGGTGAGATTAACAGTCGCGCAGAAGGTCGTCAAAAAAAATCCTGCAAAACGAGATTTATTGCAAATATATGTCTGGGGTCACCGCCCTTGCTGAGGACGGCTTCGGCAAGAGCAGATGGGTCAGGTCGGAGGGAGAGCGTTGGAAACGAGGGCCAACTTTTGCAAGACGGGTGAAGGTCCTTTCCGGGGCGCCATGTATCCGCGTACCCGGGTGCACCCTAGACTGAACGCGTCGACCGGCGGACGATGCGCCGACGTAGCTTGGCGCGGTTGTCTTGGACGCGGCAGATGGGATCGCGGGCTTGCTGCCGATCCGGCATCGAGTGCGTCGCGTCTCCGCGGTAGAAAGGGATTTTTATGGATTTGAGTTTTGCCGATGCGCACCAGCTCGTCGTTGACGTGCTGACGAGGCACGGCATGCCGCCTGACCATGCCGGGATAGTCGGCGACCATCTGATCGACGCGGCGGCCGCTGGTCATGCCTTTGCCGGCTTGCCGCGTGTCCTGGCGCTGGTGGAGCATCTTAAGGATCATCCCGCGGGTCGCCCGATTGTCGTCAAGGACCTAAGCGCTAATTCGGCAGTGATCGATGGGGCCGGCAACAATGGCTACGTGACCTCGCTGATCGGGATCGACAAGGCCCTCGAGCTGGCGCGCAGAGGAGGCGTCGGGGTCGTGGGCATCCGCGAAACCTGGTTCAGCGGGCGTCTGGCCTATTATGTCGAGCGCGCGGCACGGGCAGGCTTTGTTGCCTTTCATACCGCGAGTACCCAGGCGCGTGTCGCCCCAGCCGGGGGCATTGAGCGGGTGTTTGGCACCAATCCGCTAGCATTTGCGTTTCCATGCGACCCAGAGCCTTTGGTGATCGACTTCGGCACAGCCATGACCACTTGGGGCAATGTGCTGTTGCGCAAGGAATTGCGTGAGGATCTGGACCCCGGTAGTGCGGTGGATGCCGATGGTCACCCCACCAACGATCCAGACGCGGCGCTGAAAGGTGCATTCCTGCCCTGGGGCGGACATCGGGGTTCCGCTCTGGCTCTCGTGGTCCAGGTGCTGGCGATCCTTGCGGGTGGCAAGGCGGTTGCTGAGGCTGTGAGCGATAGTGGTTTTTTCTTCATGGTCGTTGACCCAGGCCTTCTGGGCTCGGCCGAACACTTCCGCCGGCAGGTGGGCGAACTGGTCGCGCATATCGAGGCCTCGCGCCCCACGCCAGGTGGGCGAAAGGTGCGAGTGCCAGGCCGAACCAGCATTGCCAGACGAGCCAAAGCCCAGGCACTTGGGAAGATCGTTGTGGATGATCTCGTCTACGAAGCACTTGTCGCCCTCCGTCTTGACCGGTGACAGTCAATTGAAACTTTGGCGATCCAAACAAGCAAGGAGCAAGGCGCGTGCGGTTGAAGGATAAGGTCGCCATCATCACGGGCGGAGCCTCGGGGATAGGCAAAGCGATCGCCGAACGGTTCGGGCGCGAAGGTGCGACCTTGGTCATCGCCGACATAAACGACGCGGCGATCGAAGCCACCGTGGCCGAGCTGACGGCCAAGGGCTGCCGGACCATCGGCGAGACTTGCAACGTGGCGATACGGGAACACACGCAGGAATTGGCGCGAAGCGTCGTCGACAAGCTCGGTCGGATCGACATCCTGCTCAACAATGCGGGGATATCGCGATACCGCCCCTTTGCCGAGGCGACCGGTGAGGATTGGGATGCCGTTCTTGGAGTTGATCTCAAAGGCGTGTTCTTCTGCTCGCAGGCTGTAGCACCGCAGATGCGACTGCAGAACTATGGTCGCATCGTCAACATTTCTTCCGCGCTCGGCACCGGGGCCGCACCGCACAACACCGCCGGCTCCCCAGGCGGCAGCGCGGCATACGCATCGGCCAAGGCGGGCGTTGTTCAGCTGACGAAGACGCTCGCCCGCGAACTCGGCCCTCACGGGATTACAGTAAACGCCATCGCGCCTGGCACATTTCTGACACCGATCTCCTCTTCGAACCGCACACCGGAACAGCTCGCCGAGCATCTGGAATATCGCAAGAAGACCACCGTCCTCGGCCGGCTCGGGACACTGGATGAACTGGTCAGCTGCATCCTGTTTTTCGCCTCGGATGAATCGAGCTATGTAACCGGCCATACAATGAACGTCGACGGCGGTCGGTCGGACCGTATTTGACGTCAGACAGGAAAGGAAATCTCGATGCTGTACTCAGTCTATTGTCAGGACAACGAAAACACCGCCGCACTGCGCGAAAGGCATCTGGGCGTGCATCGCCAGTACCTGGAGGGCTGGGAAGACAAGATCTTCTTTTCCGGTCCGCTGCAAAACGACGACGCATCCGCCTCGCTCGGCAGTCTGTTTATCCTCAACGTCGAGAACCGGGTGGAAGCGGAGCGATTCATCGAGAACGAGACGTTCAATCTGGCGGGCGTCTTCGCATCGGTCTTGATCCGTCGGATGCGCAAGGGGCGATATAACCCGTCGCTGATTGCGGGACTATAAGGCGGTCTCGGATGGTCAGGGGCACGATATGACCGCCATCGGATATGTGGGATTGGGCGCGATGGGGGGCGCGCTCGCGCAGCATCTGACACGCACCCACAAACTGGTTGTGATGGACCGCAACGAGGCGGCGGTTGCGACCATGGTTGCCAAAGGCGCCATACGTGCAGCCAATTCAACTGAACTGGCACGTGAAGCGGACGTCATTGTTCTGTGCCTGCCGCGCACGTCGGACGTCCGGGAGGTCCTGTTTGCACCAGGCGGCCTGGCCGAGGCTCTGGCGCCAGGCAAGCTTGTAATCGACCAGACGAGTGGCGTTCCGGAGCAGACGGCCGCTATTGCAGCGGAACTCGCCCAAAAAGGCGTGGCCATGCTGGATGCACCCGTAAGCGGCGGCATCCCCGCGGCGCAGGCCGGAAGGGTGACGATCATCGCGTCGGGGCCGGATGCCGGCTGGGTCGTGGCGGAGCCGGTGCTGCGGGCAATCTCCGGCAAGGTGTTCCGCTGCAGCAAGCGGGTAGGCGACGCGCAGGCGCTGAAACTTGTCAACAACGCGATCGGCACCAGCTTTCGCATGGCAACTCTGGAACTGGTGGCGCTCGGCCGCAAGGCGGGCCTGGGGCTTGCTCCCATCGTGGAGAAGCTGAACACAGGCCCCGCCGCCAACTTCACCACGGCGAACATGCTTCCAGCCTTGGTGGAAGGACGTTCCACCACCAATTTCGCCTTGGCATTGATGGTCAAGGACCTGAACGGAGCGCTCGCGCTTGGCGCCGCAACCGGCTCGGCCCTGCCTTTGACAACCGGGTCCCGCGGTATGATGCAGGCAGGGCTGGAGCTGTTGGGCAAGGACGCCAAGCTTGATGAGGTGATCGGGCTGACTGGCAGGCTTGCAGGCGTCGAGTTGCGCGGCGAGGGTGAGGCCGAGCCTGGTTTGCTGGCAGAGATCGAGCTGGCGACGATCGTCGGCAATGTGATCGCGGTAAGCGAGTGCGTGGCGATGGGCCGCCGATTTGGCCTGCCGCCAGCGGAGATGGCACGTATCCTGAATGCTGGCTCTGCGTGGTGCGCCGTCTCGGACGATATCCTGCCGGCGCTCGCGCGCTCTGAAGCGCCGCGGCTCGACTGGTCGCTAGGCCAATCTGCCGTGACCTTGACGCGTCTTTCGACACTTGCAGCTGAACTGGGCACCCCTTTTCTGATACCGGGCATCGCGCTGAATCTGGTGCAGGAGGCGATTCGTCACCATGGCCGCAACTCGACACTGGGCAATCTGACTTTTGGCTTCGAGCGGGCCTGAGTTTCAGCCTGCCTCGGCGATGCCGGGAAAATTACTCCACCTCGGGATAGAGGTGATCGCCATAGGCGGCCCGCACATCGGCCAGTAGCTTGCCGGTGGGCGGAGCGTAGGTCAGCCGCTTGCTGGTGAACGTACCGGTCAGGCGGCGCATCTCGACTGCCATTTCCCCAGTCTTCACAAGTGCCGCGATCCCGTTCAGCACCGGCGCGCCATCGACTTCGGCCACACCGGCCTGGATCAGGACTGCCATCAGGCTGCCGCCCGCCGGGATCAGTACCTCGGCGCCCTTGTCCAGCGCGCGGCGGGCGACGGTGGTGAATTGCCCCAAGATCTCGGCTCGCGCGTGCGAATCCTGGAGGGCTACATCGAAACTACCTGGCCGTTCAACGGTCAGCATCTCAACCGAGGCCATGCGCGCGTCCAATCCCTGCAGGCGGATGCCTTCAACGATACGGCGGTTGAACTTCGGGTTGACGTTTATGAGTGAAAAGGTCGGCCCCATGAGACAGGCCATTTGGACTGAGCTTTCGGCGAGGCCGAGGACTGGAATGCTCAGCGCCTCGCGCAATTCATGCAGGCCGGGCTGGAAAAAATTGCCGATAAGGAAGCCGTCGTAGCCCTCTCTTTCAGCGCGAAGGCCGTTTTCCAACACCTCCGATGTGTCAAGAAATTCCAAATAGCGATACTGGTCGGCGATCGCCCGGTGCGGGCTAAGACCGAAAATGTCGATCGTGGTTCCCGACGCCGCGCAGCTTTCGATAAGCTTGCGCAGGAACTGCCCATATTGGCCAGACTTGGAGCCGCGTGACATTCCAAGGGTTTGATAAAACAGGCGCATGATGGTCTCCCAGGTTCGCACTTTCTTCCTCGTACGCCCCGGCCGCGTCAAGGCAAGCTGAGAACCACGGATTCCCGGACGTGGAAGCCGTTGCAGTTGTGACGAGGCGGCAAACCCTTGTTCGCAATGGCTTTGGACGCCACAGGCGCGTCAAACCTTCTCAAGAGACGCAACAGATCTGGGCGAAGGGCGCAAATCTGCGGACAAGATTGTCCAGGCTTTCACGCTGCGGCAGCTGGAATTTTTTGTGCATCGCCAAGTCAAGTTGAGCTGAACCGCAGCCCGCCATCTTTGCACAGATCGACAAGAAACTTACCTTCAGGATCGGTTTTCCGGCTGGCACCGATTGTCTAATGTCGTTCACCAAAGCCGATGGAGTCGAGTTCCATGGACGACATGAAGTTCGCAGCACCATCTTATGATCAGTTTGCGAGTGGATGGGTTGGTGCGTGCAAAGGCCCGTCGGCGGGTAGATCAAGAAGGCGCTTCGTCGCGTGCTGCGGCCAAAGACAGTGCACTTGCGGGATCTAATGGCATTCACGTTGACAATCGCGCCCTCGATAGCTTGGCAAGTCTGGTCAGGCCTAGCCAAGGCGCAATCTCCAATTCGGTCACGAGACTCGCGCCTGCCGGACATTGAGGTTGCGTCGGATGAGCCGGGGCGCGGGGCATTGCCACGGCATGGATCAAGGCATTCGCTGGTGGAAGCCTGCGCCGGTGGGCAACATGGAGCCACGATCACCAAATGAATAGATCAGTCATCATCAGCTGTGCTGTCACCGGCTCAGGCAACACAACCGGCATCAGCCCTTTTGTGCCGGTGACCCCCAAGCAGATCGCCGACGATGCACTGGCCGCCCATGCCGCGGGCGCGGCGGTCGTGCACATCCATGTCCGCCATCCCGAAACTGGAGCGCCCAGCCGAGACGTGGCGCTCTATCGTGAGGTGGTTGAGCGCATCCGCCTGGCCTCGAGCTCTGTCATCCTGAATCTCACCACCGGTATCGGAGCCCGTTTCTCGCCCGACGAGACGGACCCTAATCGCAATTCCGCGCCGGGCATGGCCCTGCCGGAAGATCGGATCAGCCATGTGCTTGAGCTCAAGCCCGAAATCTGCAGCCTCGACGTGGCAACCATGAACTTCGGTGGCCACGCGTTCGTCAACACGCCCGACCATATCGCCCGTATCGCGCAGGCCGTGCGGTCAGCAAGCGTGAGGCCCGAGCTGGAAGTGTTCGACTTGGGCCATATTGCCCTGGCCAAAAGCCTCTATGCCAAGGGTCTCTTCGTCGATCCGCCCTATTTCCAACTTTGCCTTGGTGTGCCTTGGGGCGCCCCGGCCACGACAGAATCGATGTTGGCGATGCGAGCCATGCTACCGGCCAACGCCAACTGGAGTGCCTTCGGTGTGGCCGCCCAACATTTCCCGACCGTCGCGATGGCCGTCGTGAACGGTGGCCACGTTCGGGTGGGCCTGGAGGACAATCTCTACATGGCCAAGGGCGTTCTGGCCGAAGGCAACGCTCCCATGGTTGCCCGCGCGGTGCGCATCGTGCGGGAGATCGGGGCCGATATCGCCTCTCCGGCCGAAGCGCGCAAGATCCTTGGTCTCGGCTAGGCGACGCTGATGCCTCGCCTCAAGATGCCGCAAGCGCATGAGCTGACGCCGCAACAAGCCGAAGTGGTGGCAGAGGTCGTCTCGGGCAAGCGAGGCCGCGTGCCGGGGCCAATGATTGGCTGGCTGCATAATCCCGAAATGGCCCGGCGGGCGCAGAGGCTGGGCGAGCTTTTGCGCTATGACACGTCGCTTGAACCAGTGCTGAGCGAGCTAGCCATCCTGATCTGCGGGCGCCACTGGACCTCGCATTATGAATGGAGCGCGCACAAGAGGATCGCCCTTGAGGTCGGGATTGATCCGACGACGATCGCCGACATTGCGGCACGGCGAAGCGAGCCATATCTGCGAAATGCCCGCGAGCACGTCGTCTTTCGCGTGTCCTCGACACTTTTGGCACAGAGCAAGCTCGACAATGAACTTTACGCGGAAGGCGTCGGGATACTCGGCGAAAGGGGGATGGTCGAGCTGGTGGCGATCCTCGGCTACTATTCCCTCGTTGCATTGACGCTCAACGCTTTCGAACTCGGCCTGCCGGAAGCCCATGCCGCCGAACTTTGCGCTGACGACAGTTGACGGCTGAATGTTAGCCGGCCGGCGCGCAGAACCGCCGCTTGGTTTCCAGGATTCCTCAACAGACACGTCCCATCAAAATAGAAAAGCGGCACAAGAGCGCCGCTTTTCGTTGACTATCCGGTTGCTTGTCGGGCGAGCGTCGCCAGAAATTTCCCTCTTACCAAGGCGGGCAGATGTCAGGCGTCTGTTTGGTGACGGGCAACATCGGATAGGTCACGAACTGGCCCTTCTTGGCGCCTTCCTTGTTCTTGGCCGCCTTGTAGAGCGCATCGAAAGTCAACTCGCCCAAGAGCCTGGGCTGGTTGCACGCGGACATATCGAGTTCGCCCGCCACGACCGCCTTGGTTGCCAAGGTGGAGCCGCCCGAAGCATCAACGATGAGAGCCTTCGAGTTCGCGCCTTCGATAGCGTGAATGCATCCCAATGCCATCTGGTCGGCATGGCTGAAGATGAGGTCGATATCAGGGTTGGCGGTGAGCATGTTCTGACAGATGCGATCTCCGGATTCCGGTGTCCAGTCCGTCGCCTGTGACGCCACGATCTTGTATTTGATGCCGGCTGCCTTCAGCGTCTCTTCGAACCCGGTCTGCCGCTGCTTGTTCACGGCAAAGCCGGGTGCGCCTTCCAGTACCGCAACCTTGACTTCGCGGTCCTTAGGGAGGTGCTCAGCGGCGAACTTGCCCGCGATGCGCCCCGCCTCGGTGTCGTCGGTGTTCACAAGCGCCGTCAGGTTCGGATAAACCCAGTTGAATGGGTGCTTGGTCGGATCGCCCACGAAAACCGAGGTCGCGGCAACGGGTATGCCGGCATCGGCGGCCTTGTCGATCAGTGCCTGCACCGCCACGGAATCATCAGGCATGAAGCCAATGGCGTCGACATGCTGCGTCAGCAGGTCGTCGAATTGGTTTGCCTGGTTCTCCATGCTCATTTTCGAGTCCAGGATGACGCACTTGATTCCCTTCTCCGCGGCCTTGCCGCAGAACCCCTCGGTCAGCGCGATATTATAGGGGAACGACATGCTGTTCGGAATGTAACCGAAGACCATGTCCTTGGCTGATGCTGCGCTGCCAGTAAATGCGATCATGGCTGTCGCCAAAGCGGCAAGCCCGACCTTCACGGTTGTTGACATAATTTCCTCCCATTATCGGTTCCACTCGAGCCGCCAGATCAGCTAACACCTCACGCCATCGGTGCCTTTGGACCGGCGGCGTGGCTCCCTTGCTAAAATTGACGGCACCCTTGCCTTTATCGCGTCGATCTTGTGTGCGTTTTCGGCCCGGTGAGCATATGGACGCCCCCCCGGCTGGACAACGCGACGGCAAAGAAAGGTGCTTTGCGCCGGGTGCAAGGTTCTGAGCAGAAATTCCGCCAAATGTGACAGACGCCAGACCTCGCGCCGATGTCCTCGGAGCACTGCCGCTCCACATTCCATGGCCCTTTGCGGCAGGTGGTGTTCAATGATCGGAGAAGATGCCTGATCTCTCAGGCGAAGCCTATGGGCGGAATCCGCGCCGCTTCGGCGCTGGCTTGGCGCGCGGCGGGGATTTGCCCTGACGAGGCAGCTCTGGAGTTTTTGAGCCGCGTTCAGGGGGTCCGGGAAGTGAGGAGCTATTCCTTGAACAATCGGACGAGGAATTCAATGAACGCGCGGGTCTTGGGCGAAGTCTGCTTAGATCCAGGGTAGACGGCGAAAAGTGCGGTGTCTGCGTCCGTGGAACTGACCTGATAACCGGGAAATACGTCCACCAGTTCTCCGGAGGCGACCGCTGAACGAACCATGGCCGCCTGCAGCATCGCGAGACCGTGACCGTTGATTGCGCTCGTCAAAAGGACCGCCGAACTATCGGATTCAAGGTCACCGGTCACGTTGACGGAGGTCGTTTTGCCGTCCTTGGTAAAACGCCAAGAGTTATCATAGTTCTTGGCACGGTAGATGATGCAGTTGTGCGAGACCAGCGCGGCCGGCGAATCTGGCAGGCCACGCTTCGCCACGTAGGCTGGACTGCAACAAACCATCCGTCGGCCTGGGCTCAGGCGGCGAGCGATTAGGCTGGAATCCTCGAGACTGCCAAGCCAAACCGCGATGTCGATCCCTTGCGCCACGAGATCCTCTCGTATGTCGGTCAGGGTTACCTCGAGCCTGATGTTTGGGTACTTCTCGAGAAATCCTGGCAGCGCGGGCACGATCACCTGATTTCCTACCGAATGCCGCAGTTGCATCCGCAGGAGGCCCTTCACATCCTTTTGGTAGGAGGCAACCTCGCGCTTGACGGAATCATATAGCCGCAACACCTCGCGGATCCGGTCCCAATAGAGCCTTCCGGCCTCGGTCAGGGACAGCGTACGGGTCGTCCGATGCAGAAGATGGACGCCGAGCCTGGACTCAAGGCTGTTGATCTGCCGAGCTACTGTGGCCACCGAAATTCCCAGTTCCCTGGAAGCAGCTGAGAAACTGCCACTTTCGACAACTTGAATAAACGCTCTATTGGTCAACACCTCGTCCACGCGCAGCCTCCTCATGCCAGCCCTGCACTGGATAAGCATCTCTGTTAGCAGAACCAGCGAAGGCTGAACAACGCTTGTGCGTGTACGCACCAGTGTTGCACAGCTGCCCGGCGCAATGCGGCCGGCAGGCCAGTATGCTCGATTGCTGCGGCTCACTCCGGTGGAGAAAGCGCTGGATGCGAGGCGTGCCGAAGATTTCGCCCGCGAACGACCGCTTACATCAGGAAAACACCCTTGCCGCTGCTCTGCTGGTTGAACAGCCGATAGGCCTCCTCTGCCTGCTCAAGCGACCAGCGATTTGTGAAGATACGATCGAGATCGATATTTCGCTCGACCACAAAGTCGGCGCAAGCCTGGTGGCCTTGGAGCGACATCGTCCACGAAGGAATGATACGCAATTGCTTACGCAGAACACTACCAAGCGTAAGCCTGAACTCGGCACCGATGCCGACGAGCCCAATCGTTGCCCATGGACGAGCTGAGCTGACCGCATCTGATGCCGCGGCGGCACTGCCGGAGGTCTCTAGGACCATACTAGCGCCTCTTCCCGCCGTCAGAGCTTTGATCGTTTCGGCTGTATTGCCGTCCTTGGGATTGATGACTGTGTCAGCACCGGCCGCCCGGGCAGCGCCCAGTCGCTCGTCGTCTACATCGAGCGCTATCACCTTGGCACCCAGGGCCTTGGCAAGCAGCGTCGCGGAAAGCCCGACGGGTCCTTGACCAAACACCGCGAGCGTGTCGCGTCCCGTGAGCCCCATGCGTTCAAAAGCGCCCCAAGCTGTGCCGGTGCCGCAGGAAATGGCTGCTCCGGCAGCAAAACTTAGCTGATCGTTCAGCGGTACCAGCGTGTCGGCCCGCACTTTCATGAAAGGAGCGTGCGCCCCATGCGCGTCCTCACCGTAGACGGTGATCGGTATCTCCTCGCACATCTGCGGCCAACCGGAATTGCACTGCTGGCAGCCGGCGCAGCCTGTGTAATGATGCACCATCACTCGCGCGCCGACGCGGGCGTGGGGACTGGATGTATCGGGTCCAACCGCGACGACCACGCCGCAGGGCTCGTGTCCCCTGATCACCTCAGATGCAACTTTGCCTCGGGGGCGACGGTAGACATGAAGATCACTGCCACACATTCCGGAGGCCTTGATCTCCAGCACGACTTCCCCGGGACCAGGCGTAGGATCCGGAAAGCTCGCCAACTGGACCTCGCAATCGCCTCGAAACACAATACCACGCATTCGGACATCCTCATTGAGTCAACAATTTTCTTTTCAGTCCCTGGGCATGGCTCACTTTCGCCAGTCTCCAGTCAGTCAGTAGGTTCTTCTCATCTGCAGCGCGAAAAGAGCGCCCAGAAGGACCAGACCCAGAATTATGCCGCGGACAGCGTCGGGAAGTTGGGTTCCGCCGATCAGAACCTGGAGTCCGATCAGCATCAGCACGCCGCAGACAACTCCGACATAGTGTCCGCGCCCTCCCGTTATGAGGACACCCCCCGCAACCACGACGGCTATTGAAGGCAGCAAATAGCTGTCACCCATGCTTAACGTCGCGGCGCCATTGAACCCGGCGACCAAGGTGCCGACGATGCCGGCCGCAATGCCGGAAATGACATACGCGCCGATGACGGTCGCCCGGACGTTGATGCCCGATAGGTAGGCGACTTGGGGACTATTCCCCACCGCATAAAGGCGTCGTCCGAAGCTTGAGTAAGCCAAGCTCAACGTGGCTAGCGCCGTGAACAGCCCGAAGACCCACACGGCAGGCTGAAGGCCCAACCAGTGCGATCCGACAAAAGATCTCAATAGTGGCGGCGCCTGTCCTGAGGGTGAGCCGCCGGTGTAGAACAGCGTAACTCCCTGAAGTACGCCGTTGGTTGCCAGCGTGATAACGATTGGCGGTAGGTTCAACACCGATACGCCGAACCCATTGACGAGCCCGATCATGGCACCAACGCCGATAACGATAGGAACCGACCAGAAGAGCGCGAAGTCGTTGCCGTTGGCGAGGCTGGTCAAAATCATCGCGCTAAGTGTGATCGTCCAAGGAACCGAGAGATCGAGGCCGCCGGTGATGATCACCACCGTTTGACCGAAAGCGACGACGCCGAGGAATGTGGAAAGGATGAACAGGGCTCGGAAATAGTCACTGCCCAATGTGCCTGTGTATGCCGCGGTAATCGCGACGATCAAAGCAAATGTGCAGAGCGCAGGAGCGCCCTGCATCACGTCGGCCCGATGACGCCTAAACCAGCCTACCTTGATCAGCTGCACCATCTGATTATCCAAGGTGCGCGGGGCTCCCGATGGCCTGGTCGAAATACGACCAGCAAGTCCGCGCCAAACCTCGGTCAGGCTCGAAAGGGGAGAGTTGTCCGCTGCGAGGGAGCTGACGACGACAGCGAGCACGAGGACAGTGCCGTCGAAAATGGGAGCCAGGTAAGTCGGCAGCGAAAAGACCATCAACGAGTTGACGAAACTCATCAAAAGGTATGCTCCAACAATGGAGCCCACCACTCCCCCTCGGCCACCGGTCAGCGGCGTCCCCCCGAGGACTACGGCGGCAAATAGCTGGATGAGCATTGAGG
>Ga0081455_10001804_pt1 | contig 25836 bp, 18 predicted proteins | sample TabmetS3T2R1_FD_70207 | JGI IMG/M metagenome (GOLD analysis project Ga0081455, IMG submission 70207) | Tabebuia heterophylla rhizosphere microbial communities from the University of Puerto Rico - S3T2R1 | ecosystem: Host-associated > Plants > Roots > Rhizosphere ...
AACAGCGTGACGCCGTAGCGGTCGCACAGCTCCCACCAGATGTCCTTGTCGGGGTAGTCCGGCGCGCCCTCGTACATCACCGACGTCGCGCCGTTCATCATCGGGCCGTAGACGATGTAGGAGTGCCCGGTGACCCAGCCGACGTCGGCCGAGCACCACCACACGTCCTCGTCGGGCTTGAGGTCGAAGACGTGCTTGTGGGTCCACGCCACATGCGTCAGGTAGCCGCCCGTGGTGTGCAGGATCCCCTTCGGCTTGGCCGTGGTGCCGCTGGTGTACATGACGTACAGCGGGTGTTCGGCGTCGTGCGGCTCGGCCTCGTGCTGGTCGGACTGCCGGTCCACGATCTCGTGCCACCACACGTCGCGGCTTTCGGTCCAGGCGACCTCCTGGCCGGTACGCCGGACCACGAGCACGTTCCGGACGCCGTCGTAGTCCTTGACCGCCTCGTCGACCGCTGGCTTCAGGGCGCTGGCCGAACCGCGCCGGTAGCCACCGTCGGAGGTGATCACCAGGCTGGCGTCGCAGTCCTCGATCCGGCTGCGCAGCGCGTCCGCCGAGAACCCGCCGAACACCACCGTGTGCGGGGCGCCGATGCGGGCGCAGGCGAGCATTGCGATGACGGTCTCCGGGATCATCGGCAGGTAGATCGCGACCCGGTCGCCCTTGCGCACGCCAAGCTCCAGCAGGGCGTTGGCGGCCTTGGAGACCTCGCGCAGCAGGTCGGCGTAGGTGATCGTCCGGGTGTCACCCGGCTCGCCTTCCCAGTAGTAGGCCACCTTGTCGCCGCGGCCGGCGATGACGTGCCGGTCCACACAGTTGTACGCCGCGTTGAGCGTGCCGCCGACGAACCACTTGGCGAACGGCGCCTCGGACCAGTCCAGCACCTGGTCCCACTGCCTGGCCCAGTCCAGCCGGCCGGCCTGCTTCTCCCAGAACGCCAGCCGATCCTTGGCTGCCTCCTCGTAGGCGTCCGCGGTCACGTTGGCGTTCGCGGCAAGATCCGCCGGTGGCTCGAACCGCCTCGTCTCATGCAGGAGGTTCGACAAGGTCGCATCGGTACCCGACGACTCCGGTGTCTGCGTCACAGCGCTGCCTCCCGCTCATCACACTTGGACGCGACCTTACGACGCCCGCCCATCCCGGTCACCCCGATCCCCACACCAACGCGCCCAACCAACCCCACGCCGCCCACACCGCGCCGCCCACACCGCGCCGCCGACACCGCGCCGCCCACACCGCGCCGCCCACACCGCGCCGTCCCAGCACCGCGCCGCCCATGCCTGCCCCGGCTTCTTGACCCGATCCGCAACCGTGCGGCCCGCCAACTCATGCCGACCCGCCACGCCGCGCCGGCCTACCATCTGCCCGCGGCGCCACTCCGCGTGTTCTCGCCGACTTCGCGCCGCTCCCCGCGGCGCCCTCTCCCCTTGCGCCGATCCTCTGTGCTCGCGCCGATTCCTCCGTCCGCGCCGGCCCGATCGCCGCCCGCCGTCCCACCGGATCGCATCGAGGTGGGCGCTGTCCGGGCCGGTGGATGCCGGGGTTCTGGGCGGATCGCGGGTGGGGTGGTTACGCACTGTTCGCGAACCCGCCCCAGGCGTCCCCGGGGCGGGTGATGCGGGTCCCAGGTATGGTCCGCAGCCCCTCGTTCGGGCGTACGCTGGCCAATCGTGCTCGTCGATCCGCTTGCTCCACTGTTGGAGTTGCCCGGGGTACGGGACGCCGCGGATTCCGCACGGGCCGCGGTGGACCGGTTGCTCGGGCATCGAGTGCTGCGCCGGCAGTCCGCGGAGGTCAGCGCCGAGTCCGCGCTGCGGAGCGCTTGGGCGTCCGCGGCCCTGGACGGCACGGACTTCCCGCTGGAGAAGGTACGCGCCGGGGTGGACGACCCGATCGTCCAGGGCGCGCTCCGGGTCAGCGCCGAGATCGGCCGGCTGGCCCAGACCTGGCAGCGTGCCCCGGCCCAGGTGCTGGCCCGGCTGCATGTCCTCGCCGCGGCCGGACTCGCGCCCGAATCGGACCTGGGCCGGCCCGTTGCCGACCCCGCACTGTCCGCCCGCCTGGCCGGCCTGGCCAAGCTGGTCGCGGGCTGCACGGCACAGCCGGCCGTGATCGTCGCCGCGGTCGTACACGCTGATCTGCGTACACTCGCGCCCTTCCGGATCGGGAGCGGCGTGGTGTCCCGGGCAGCCGCACGCCTCACCACCGTGAGCCGCGGACTCGACCCGAAGGCACTGGTGGTCGCCGAGGTCGGGCATCTCGAACTCTCCGACGAGTACGACGCCGCGCTGGCCGCCTACGCCGGTGGCGAACCGGATGGGGTTGCCCGCTGGCTGCGGCACTGCTGCCAGGCCACCGAACTGGGCGCCCGCGAGGCGCTGGCCATCTGCGAAGCCGTACTGCGAGGCTGATGTGCTCGTCGAACGTCCCTCCGGGGGACCGCCCTCGGCGGCCCTGTTGCGCGATGTCTTCCTGCTCGACAAGAGCTGGACCTTCCTCAACCACGGCGCGTTCGGCTCCTGCCCGCGGCCGGTGTTCGAGGCGTACCAGCGGTTGCAGGTGGAGCTGGAGCAGCAGCCGATCGAGTTCCTGGACCGCACCCTCGCCGACCGGGTGCAGGCCGTCCGCGACCGCGTCGCCCAGTACGTCAGTTGCGATCCGGCCGGCCTGGTGTTCGTCCAGAACACCACCACCGGCATCAACACCCTCGCCCGGTCGCTGGACCTGTCGCCGGGCGATGAGGTGCTGGTGACCGACCACGAGTACGTCCCGTGCCGCGTGGCGATGGAGGTGATCTGCGCGGCGGCCGGCGCCTCGGTGGTGGAGGTGTCGCTGCCGTACCCGCTGACCGACGCCGCCGACGTCGTCGCCGCCTTCGAGGCCGCCGCTAGCACCCGGACGCGCGCGTTACTGGTCTCCCACCTCGCCTCCGAGACCGCGGCGATCCTGCCGGTACTGGAGATCTGCCACTGGGCCCGGCAGCGCAACGTACTGTCCATTGTGGACGGCGCCCACGTGCCCGGCCAACTGCCGCTGGACATCGCCGCCATCGACCCGGACGCGTACGTCGGTAACTGCCACAAGTGGCTGGGCGCGCCCAAGGGATCGGCGTTCATGTGGGTGGCCTCCGGTTGGCGGGACTCGGTGCAGCCGCTGGTCATCTCCTGGGGGTACGTGCGCGGCGGCGCGTTCGTGGATCGGCATGGCTGGCGCGGCACCCAGGACCCGGCGGCGACCCTCGCTGTCCCCGCGGCGATCACCTTCCAGGCGCGGCACAACTGGCCGGCCGTCCGGGCACGCGGCCACGAGTACGCCGGCCGCTTCGGTGCCATCATCACCGAGCGGTACGGCCTCCAGCCCGCGTACGTGCCGGGCAGCGACATGCACGCCCAGATGATCAGCGTCCCGATCCCGTGGGACGACGACCCTCGGGAACTGCAGCGCCGCATCCGGGAGACGTACCGCATCGAGGTCCCGGTCAACGGTTGGAACAATCGCACCCTTCTCCGCCCCTCCTTCGCCGGCTACAACGACTGGTCCCATGCCGAGCGCCTACTCCACGCCCTGCGCCAACTCCTCTAACCACCTCCCTCCAACCGAAGACAGGGCACCCGGGCGTCCCGCTCCCACCCCGCACGCAAAGCGGATCCCTCTGAACTCCAGCCCCGCGCACCGCACCGCTCGCCTCACGCCAAGCCGTAGCGAGCGACCCATGCCCCTCCAGGGGATGCCTCCGCTCAGCGACTCCGCCCCCCGCGCGCAGGGAACCCACCACGTCCGGCTCCAAGCCCGTACGCAGCGCGCGGCTCGCTCTAGCCGACCTTCTGGAAACAGCCTGAGTCCCGACCGCCGCCGCCTGAGCCAGACACCCAGCGCTTCTCCGGTCCGCCGTCGAGCACGGCTGGCGGGGGCCCCAGCATCCACTGAACAGATCCCCGGATGGGCGTCGACGCCATCTCTGCCGAAGATGTATCGAGGCTGGCGATCGCGCGATGTGGTGCAGTCCTCAGTGGACTGTGGATTGTGGATTGTCCACTGTGGATAGCAGAACGGCGCCCCACAGTGGGAGCGCCGTCCTAGGCGCGGAACGCCGGGCTACCATGCGTGCAACTCTCTCGACGGTGCGACTACGTCGCGTCCGTGCGTGCCTCCCGCGGCTGGTCGCGCGTGGGTACCCGGTGTCCGTGCACGGGATCCTGGTCCTTGCGGGCCCGTCCTCCGTACGTCCCTTTGTACGCCGGGTCGGCTGGGATGGGAAGACCTACCGGCGGGTCACCCCACTAGTGCACGCTCCCCATCACCCGGATGCCGGCCGGCGGCGTTTGGCGGCGTACCAGGCGATCCCCGCGATGGCAACAGCGCCGATACCGACGGCAGTACTCGCCAGAACGGGTGACGAGCGGCGCCAGGATCGCAGCGGCACCGGACGTGAGAACGTACGGATCGGCCACCCCTGCGCCGTCGCGTACCGGCGAAGCGCGCGGTCCGGGTTGACCGCGACCGGGTGCCCGACGGCGGCAAGCAGCGGCACGTCGGTGATCGAATCGGAGTACGCGTGGCACCCGGCCAGGTCCCATCCGTGCCGCGCCGCGAGCTCGCGTACCGCGGTCGCCTTGTTCTCCCCGTACGCGTAGTAGCCGATCTCGCCGGTGTAGCGACCATGCTCGTCCTCGACCAGCCGGGTGGCGATGATCGCGTCCGCGCCGACCATCTCGCTGATCGGGCCGACCAGCTCCTCCCCGCTGCTGGACACGATCACCACCGCATTGCCGGCGGCCTTGTGCCCCTCGATCAACGCCGCTGCCTCGGCATAGATCAGCGGATCGACGACCTCGTGCAGGGTCTCCGCGACGATGTCCCGAACCTGCTGGGCAGGCCAGCCGGTGACAGTCGCGGTCAGCTCGTCGCGCAGCCGCTCCATCTGGTCCGCATCCGCGCCCGCGATCATGAAAACGAACTGCGCGTACGCAGCCTTGAGCATCGCCCGCCGGTTGATCAGGCCGCTGGCCAGGAACGGGCGCCCGAAGGCGAGCGCGCTGGACCTGGCGATGATCGTCTTGTCCAGGTCGAAGAAGGCCGCGGAGCCGCTCACAGGTCGCAGGATAGGCGTCGCGGGCCCGGCGCTGAGGCGCGACATCACGGAAAGTAGGTGGTGGTTTGGGCGAGGTTCTTCGCTGGGTACCTATCGCACGGGCCGCCCGGGCTGTACCGTGCTCTGCACATACAATTGGCGCAAGCCGGTACCGGCGTACGGCCCTGTTGGTCTGATCCGGTCGGCCGTGCCATCCGGCAGTACCACAGACGTCCGGCTCAACCCCCCGGAGCCGGGCCATGACGGCCCCCGTCAGCCCCCCAGACGGGGGTCGTCGCATGTCCGGGGGACGGTTGCTCCATCCCACCAGCAACCGGGTGACATCCGTCTCAGTTGGCCGATCTTGAGGCAGCCAATCTGGCCGCGCGGTGACGCACCGTTCAGCGCCGCCCATGATCGTCCCTCCCTTTCCGAGCCGGGTCCGGATGACCACGACCGTTCCCAGTTCTGCCCCACGTCGCGGGCACCGTCAAACGGCTGTCCACAGGCTCGACGGTTGTCCACAGCCCCAAGATTGACCCTGCCGCGGTCGATCAGCCCCGGGCTTGGCTTGGAGTCCTTCCGATCCACGAGAGGACTTCGCGATGCCACCCCGACCGCTGGTGATGACCGATGACGCCGCGCTCCTGGAGGACCTGCTCCGGCTGACGGCTGTCGCCGGCCTGGAGCCGCATGTGAGCCCCATTCCCGGGCTCGCGGACTGGCGTGCGGCGCCCCTGGTGCTGCTCGGCATGGATCGGGCCGCCTCGGCGGTCCGGTTGCCCCGCCGGCCGGGTGTCGTGCTGGTGACCCGATCCGCTGACCTGCAGGACTACGCCACCGGCATCAGGCTGGGCGCGACCGACGTTGTCGAGCTGCCGACGGGCGAGCATCGGCTGATGGAGTGCCTGGCGAGCGCTCTGGTGGATCGGACCGGCCCGCCGGGAGTGGTGTGGTCGGTCGTGGCGGGCTCGGGAGGCGTGGGAGCGAGCCTGCTGGCCTCCACGCTCGCCGTGGTTGCAGCCCGGGTCGGCGATGTCCTCCTGGTCGAGGCAGATCCGTACGGCGGTGGCATCGATCTGCTCGTGGGTGCAGAGCACGACGAGGGCGCACGCTGGCCCGATCTCGACCTCGACAGCTCCACCGCCCGCCTTGCCGAGACGCTCCGGAGATCGCTGCCTCGCGCCCACGGAGTCTCGGTACTCGCCGGCAGCCGAACCAAGCCGCCGTACGAGGCCACCTCGCAGGCGTTGAGCAGCGTGCTGGAGGCGGGAAGGCGATTCGCCCGACTCGTTGTCGTCGACGTGTCCAGGGCGGTCGGACAGGCCGCTGAGGCCGCTCTCGAGGAGTCGCAGCGGGCATTCCTGCTGGCTCCCGATCAGGTCCGTGGGGTCGCCGCCGCGGCAGCCGTCAAGGCGTGGGCGGCGCCGCTGTCCAGCGATCTCCAACTGGTCGTCCGCCGCAGCGGGGGTTCCCTCGATCCGGCCTCGATCGCTCATGCGTTGGCCCTGCCGCTCGCTGGGGAGATGCGGTACGACTCGGCGCTGACCGCCGACCTCGAGCGGGGCGAACTGCCTGGTCGGCGGGCCCGCACCCCGTTGGCCAAGCTCAGCCTGGATCTGCTGTCTGGCCTGCCGGTGCCCGGTGCGTCGCAGGCGATGCAGCCCGAGGCCGATGGGCGGCTACGGTCGTGAGCGCGTCGGAGGTGATCGAGCGGGTACGCCGGCGGCTGGCGAGCACGGGCGGGCGGCCGGATGCGGCCAGCGTGGCCGCGCTCGTACGCGCCGAGGCGGGCGGGCTGGTCGGTGATGCCGAGCTGCTGGAGTTGGCACGGCAGGCGCAGGCGGAGCTGATCGGTGCCGGGCCGCTGGACGCCCTGCTCCGAGACCCGCAGGTCACCGACATCCTGGTGAACGGGCCCACCGAGGTGTGGGTGGAGCGCGGGGGCGGCCTGGAGCGGCTGCCCATCGGGTTCGCCGACGCCGACGCGGTCCGCCGTCTGGCCCAGCGGATGGCGGCCTCGGCCGGTCGGCGGCTGGACGATGCCCAGCCGTACGTGGACGCCCCGCTGACCGATGGGTCCCGCTTGCACGCGGTGTTGCCTCCCGTCGCGCAGAACGGTCCGTACATCTCGCTGCGCACCCTCCGACCGGCCGTGTTCACCATCGCCGAACTGCTGGGTCTCGGCACCCTCACCGAGCCGTGCGCCGCGCTGCTGAGGAGGATTCTCGCCAGCCGGTTGTCGTTCCTGGTCAGCGGCGGCACCGGCTCCGGAAAGACAACGCTGCTCTGCGCCCTGCTCGGTGAGGTCGCCACCGACGATCGGCTCGTCATCGTCGAGGACTCGCCCGAGCTGCGTCCGCAGCACCCGCACGTGGTGCGGCTGGCCGCTCGCCCCCCGAACGTGGAGGGAGCGGGCGAGGTCACCCTGCGCGATGTGCTCCGGCAGGCGCTGCGGATGCGACCGGATCGGCTGGTGGTTGGCGAGGTCCGCGGTGCCGAGGTGGTCGACCTGCTCGCCGCGCTCAACACCGGCCACAGCGGCGCCGGGACCCTGCACGCCAACAGCGCCGCTGAGGTCCCGGCCCGGTTGGAGGCGTTGGCCGCCGTCGCGGGTCTGGGCCGGGATGCCCTGCACAGCCAACTGGCGGCAGCGGCCCGGATCGTGGTGCATCTGCGCCGCGACCCGGCCGGCTTGCGGGTGGTCGAGGAGATCGCCGTGCTCGCCCATTCCGGTGGCCGCGTGGTCGCCGTGCCCGCTTGGCGGCGGGTCGACGGTCCGTGCGAGGCCGTTCGTGACCTGTTCGAGCTCCTGGACGCCCGATGACCGCGCTGCTTCTCGCCCTGGCGTTGTGCCTCGTGGAGCTACCGCACGTGGGTGCCGTCCGGCTCGCTGACGTGCTTCCGGGCGCGGCATCCGCCGCTACCGCAGGCCGGCGGATCCGGGTCCCCGGACGGTTCGTGGTCCCCGCCGCGGCAGGTGGGGCCGCGGTCGTTGTGCTGCTGCTGGGCCTGCCGCTGCTGGTCGCGCTCAGCGCCGGCTTCGCGGGGGCCGCGGTGGCGCGCATCGCGCAGGGCGCGGCGGCGGAACGTACGCGCGGCCTCGAGCGAGACTCGGCTGTGGTGGCAATCGCCACCGTGGCGGCGGAGTTGCGTGCGGGGCAGCAGCCCGACACCGCACTGGACACCGCCGCCGCGGCAACGTCCGGGTCGGTCGCGAGCGTGCTGGGTGAGGCGGCTGCGATCGCGCGGTTGGCTGGATCGGTGCCGGCCGTGCTCCAGCAGGCCAGGGCCGCCGGTCCGTTCCGTTGGCTCGCGGCGGGCTGGAAGCTCAGTTCAGCCACGGGTGCCGGGCTCGCCACCGTGCTGGAGGACGTTGCCCGCGTTGGCCGCGCGAGCCAGCAGCACGACCGCCAGGTGGCCGCGCTACTGGCTGGGCCGCGAGCGACCGCGGTGTTGCTGGCGGGGCTGCCGGTGCTCGGCCTCGGCTTGGGCGTCACGATGGGCGCGCGCCCGCTGGAGGTGCTGTTCCACACGCGTGCCGGTGAGTTGGTGCTGCTGGCCGGGGTGCTGCTGGAGCTGGTCGGGCTTGCGTGGACCGAGCGGATCGTGCGGTCGGCGGGGGCGAGCCGATGACCGCGATGCTCAGCCCGTACGCGATGCCGTTGACGCTCGGAGCCGCGGCTCTACTGCTGGCGCCTTCGCCTCCGGCCCCGCGCAGCAGTGGTGATCGTGCCGAGTTGCTGGCCAGCCTGGCCGCGGACGGCACCGACCGAGTTGGTGAGATGAGCCGCGCCGAGGCCACGAGAGCCAGCGGGCTCAGCTCTCCGGCGGCGGCCAGGGTCGCCAGTGCCCTGGCTGGCGTCGGCGTGGCGGTGCTCATCGGCGGGCTGGTGGGAGCGGTTGCCGGCAGTGCCGCCTTCCTGGGGTGCCTCCGGTTGCTGGCCCGCCTGGAGACCGGTGCGTCACGCCGGCGCCGGGAGGCCCGGCGCGATGACCTCCCGGGCGTACTGACCCTGTTGGCGGCCGCGCTCACCGCCGGGCTTCCGGTACCGACAGCAGTGGGGGCGGTTGCCGGAGCGGTGGGCGGGCCGCTCGCGCCCGACCTTCAGCGCGTGGGCGAGCTGGCGGGGCTCGGCGCCGGCCCGGCTGCGGCGTGGGCCGAGCACATGACCGACCCGGTGCTCGAACCGGTCGCCCGCGCGGCGACGCGATCGGCGGACAGCGGTGCTGCCCTGGCATCCGCGCTGGTGCAGTTGGCGACCGATCTGTGGGCCGACGCGCGCTTGCGCGCCGAGGTCGCGGCCAGACGCGCCGGTGTGCTCGCCATGGCGCCGCTCGGGGTGTGCTTCCTACCCGCCTTCGTCTGCCTCGGGATCGTGCCGGTCGTGCTCGGCATGGCCCATCAGTTCCTGTCCTGACCACCAATGGATTCCCTGTGAACAAAGGAGAAGTCATGCGCAAGCTCATCAGCAGGATGCACCGTGCCGAGGCGGGCACGACGACGGCGGAGTACGCGATCTGCACGCTGATGGCGGCCGGGTTGGCCGCCCTGCTGGGCAAGATCCTGACCGGTTCCGCCGTGCTGCATGCGCTCACCGACCTCGTCCTGTCCGCTTTCAGGATCGGCCAGTGAGGGCCGGGCATGCGGCGCGAACGCGGTTCGATCACGGCCGAGACAGCGGTGGTGCTGCCCGCGATCCTGATGTTGATCCTGGCCGCCGCCAGTCTCATCGCGGTGATCGTCGCCAAGCTCGAGTGCGAGGACGCGGCGCGCGAGGCAGCCCGGGCGGCGGCCCGCTCCGAGCCGGCCGGCGCCGTCGAGCGGCTTGCCCGGCAGGCCGCTCCCGCCAACAGCACCGTGGCGGTGCGGAGCACAGGCGATCAGGTCACGGTCAGTGTGGCGACGACCGTGCGGGCGCTCGGCGGGCTGGTGACGGTGCGGGTATCGGGAGAGGCGGTGAGTCTGCGGGAGCCGGGCGCGGAGCCGTGAGGGCGGCAGGCCCGCGAGCGGGGCCGGTTCGGCGGCGGCGCGGGCCGCGTGGTGAGCGAGGCAGCGCGTCGGTGTGGCTGATCGCGCTGGCCGGCATTGCGATGATCGGCGTCCTCGCGGGCATGGCGCGCGCGACGGCGGTGGTGACGCGGCACAAGGCAGAGGCAGCCGCGGATCTGGCGGCGCTCGCGGCTGCCGGCGAGGCCGCACGCGGCTCGCCGGACGGCTGCGCTGCCGCTGACCGGATCGCGGCGGCCAACGGCGCCGAACTGGTGCGCTGCCAGGTCACCGGATCGCAGGCCGAGGTCACGGTCGCGAAAACGCTGACCGCCGGGCGGCTCGGGCGCTACCGCGTCATGGCGCGTGCCCGAGCCGGCCCGGCGGGCCAGCAACTGTCCGATGTGACTACCGGCGCCAGCGGGAGGCCCGAGCCTTCATCCGCTCGGCGACGGTGGGGTGGCCAGCGCCGCTCGGCACGTACTCCTCGTCGGCGGTGCCGTCGCGGTCATCGGCAGCCCGGTCGGCGGCCGGGTCGTCGACGACCCGCTCGCGGACCACCTCGTGCTCGCGTACGGCGTCGCCATCGCGGTTCGTGCGGTCGGTGTGTTCGACCGTCCGCTCCGAGGTGCGGGCGGTCGGGACAGGCGTGGGCTCGACCACGGTCTTGCGGTTGACCGGCAGCGCTTCCTGGTCAACGACGGGGCTGGTCGCGGTCCGGTCGATCTCGACCTGGCGCTTGGCCAACCGGGCGTTCTCCCGCGCCAGCTGGCGGCGCTCCCGGTTGAGCCGGGCGGAGCGGCGCATCCCGCCGAACAACATCGCGAGACCGAGCAGAGCAGCGACCCCGGCCACCATGCCGGCCACGAAAACCCCACCCAGGGAAAGGTTATCGATGTGCATGCCCCACAGGTCCGCCCCGACGGTGGTCGTGTTGCTGGTGATGACCGCGGCTGTGAACACCCCCGCTCCGACCAGGAGCACGAATCCCAAGACAACCATGTCGCATTCCTCCTTGAGCCGGTAGGCGCAGTGCGTTTCGCCGCACTCCGCTCATACCCGGCCCCGCACCCTCCGGAAACCGGAAGCGCAGGTGGAGCCGGGTCAGCCCGTGGCCGGTGGACGCCGCGGCGCGAGGGCGGCAAGCACCGCATCCAGCAGGCGTACCGCGCCGGCCTTGTCCAGCGGCTCGTTGCCGTTGCCGCACTTGGGCGACTGCACGCACGACGGGCAACCCGCCTCGCACTCGCAGGCCGCGATGGCCGCGCGGGTGGCGAGCAGCCAGTCCGCCGCGGCGTCGTATCCGCGCGCGGCGAACCCGGCGCCGCCCGGGTGCCCGTCGTAGACGAAGACGGTGCACTGCCCGGTGTCCTCGTGCAGGGCCGTCGACACCCCGCCGATGTCCCAACGGTCACAGGTGGCGAACAGCGGCAGCAGCCCGATTGCCGCGTGTTCCGCGGCATGGGCCGCGCCCGGCACCGCCGACCACGGCAGCGCCGCGGACTGGAGCGCGTCGTCGGTGATCGTGTACCAGACCGCAGCGGTACGCAGCGTGCGTACGGGCAGGGTGAGCGGGACCTCCTCCAGGATCTCGCCGGTGATCATCCGGCGCCGCAGGTAGGACACCACCTGGTTGGTGACCTCAACGGTGCCGTAGTGCAGGACGACCGGGCCGAGTTCGCGCCGGCGGACGGTGGTGTCGACGCGGATGTCGGTCACGTCCCGGGCGGAGGTGGTGTAGTCGGGGCTCTCAGCACGCACGAACGCCACGCCATCGGCGAGCACCAGGTCGTCCACGACGTACGACCGGCCCTGGTGCAGATAGACGGCGCCCGGATGCACCGAGGTGTGCGAGGCCCAGTGGTCGACCGTGCCGAGCAGCCGCCCGGTGGCCGCCTCCACCACCTGGATCGGGTCGCCGCCGGTGCCGCGGATGTCGACGGCGGGACGCTGCCGCGAGGTCCAGTACCAGCCGGCGGGGCGGTGCCGGAGCAGGCCGCGGCGCACCAGGTCCGGAAGCAGGTCCCGGGCGGCCTCGGCGCCGAACAGCGGGAGGTCGGCCTCGGTGAGCGGCAGTTCGACCGCCGCGCAGCACAGCTGCGGCCCGAGTACGTGCGGGTTGGTCGGGTCCAGCACGGTCGCCTCGACCGGTCGCCCGAACACCGCCCCCGGGTGGTGGACCAGGTAGGTGTCCAGCGGGTCGTCGCGGGCCACGAAGACCGCGAGCGATCCCTGGCCCTCCCGCCCCGCGCGGCCGGCCTGCTGCCACAGCGACGCGATCGTGCCCGGGTAGCCCGAGAGCACCACGGCGTCGACGCCGGTGATGTCGATGCCGAGCTCGAGCGCGTTGGTCGCGGCGACCCCGCGCAGCGAGCCCTTGTCCAGCGCGGTTTCGAGGGCGCGGCGCTCCTCCGGCAGATACCCGGCGCGGTATGCCGCGATCTGGTCGACCAGCTCCGGCGCTGCCTCGGCGAGCGCCCGCTTGGCCGACAGGGCCAGGATCTCGGCGCCGCGCCGGGAGCGGACGAAGGCGATGGTCCGCGCGCCCTCGACCACCAGGTCGGCCAGCAGGCGAGCGGCCTCGGCGCCGGAGGAGCGGCGTACCGGGGCACCGTTCTCGCCGTGGATGCCCGGCATCAGCGGCGGCTCCCAGAGCGCGAAGTCGAGCGCGCCGCGGGGCGAGGTGTCGGTGTCGACCGCGCGTACCGGCAGGCCGACCAGGCGGCTGGCGGACTCGGCGGGTTCGGACACCGTCGCCGAGGCCAGGATGAAGGTGGGAGACGCGCCATACTTCGCGCAGATCCGCCGCAGCCGCCGGATCACGTGTGCCACGTGCGAGCCGAAGATGCCGCGGTAGCCGTGGCACTCGTCGATCACGACGTACCGCAGCCGGCGCAGGAACGCCGCCCAGCGGGCATGGGTGGGCAGGATGCCGCGGTGGAGCATGTCCGGGTTGGTGAAGACCCAGTGCGCGTGCGCCCGCACCCAGTCGCGTTCATCGGTCGGGGTGTCGCCGTCGTAGGCCGCGGCACGCACCTGCGCCAGCGCGAACTGCCGGATGGAGCGGAGCTGGTCGGCGGCCAGCGCCTTGGTCGGTGCCAGGTAGAGGGCGGTGGCGCGGGAATCGGACAGCAGGGCGGTGAGCACGGGCAGCTGGTACGCCAGCGACTTGCCGGACGCGGTGCCGGTGGCGATCACCACCGACTCGCCGCCGTGGGCCAGTTCGGCGGCCTCGGCCTGGTGCTGCCAGGGGGCTTCGATGCCGCGCAGCCGGAGCCGGTCCAGCAGCAGCGGAGCTACCCACTCGGGCCACTGCCCGGGTTGGCCACGCCGGGCTGCCACACGTTCGATGTGGGTGACCGGCGACTGCTCCGATCCGGGCGCCGAAGACCCGGGGAGCACCCGCCTGAGCAGAACTTCGCCGCGCATGGAAACCTGATTACCAGGCGCAGCGGCAACGGGGTCTCCCAATGGCACTCACCGTGACAGGGTGCCCTTTGGTTAGATCGAGCCGAACGCCGGTCCAACGACTTCGGAGGTACGTGGTGGACCTCACCCTCAACACCCGCAGCGAGGCCGACCGCACCGTGCTGGAAGTGGCCGGCGAGGTCGATGTGTACACCGGCCCTACGCTGCGCGATCGCATCTCGGACCTGCTCGACAGCGGGGCCCATGACCTGGTCGTGGACCTCGGGAAGGTCGACTTCATCGACTCCACCGGCCTCGGCGTCCTGGTCGGCGCGCTGAACCGGGCCAAGGAGCTGGGTGGCAGCCTGCAACTGGTGTGCGCCCAGGAGCGGGTGCTGAAGCTGCTCCGTATCACCGGGCTCGACCAGGTGTTCACGGTGCGCGCCTCGCTGGCGGAGGTCAGCGACGAGGCGGCGCAGGAGGGCGAGGCCACCGAGGCTGACGCCAAGGCCGAGGGGTCCGCCGAGGCCGGCCAGACCGCCGACGGCAGTTCCGAATCGAGCTGACCGCACATGGGTACGGTGACGCTCCGGCTCTCACCGCAGCGCGCACACGTCCGGACCGCCCGCCTGGTGGCGGTGGCCATGGCCCGGCGTAGCGGGGTTTCCGAGCAGGTTCTGGACGAGATCAGGCTGGCCGTGGGCGAGGCGTGCGCCCGGGCGGTCCAGTTGCACGAGCGGCACGGCGTCGGCGATCTGGTCGTGCTGACGATGACCGACGACTCACGCTTCGAGGTCGTCGTGCAGGACCAGGCGCCGCTGAAACCGATCGCGGACGCGAGCGGCGGCGGCTTGGACGGCACGGTGATCCCGAGCCAGCGGCAGGCGACGCAGGACTGGGAGGAGCCGCTCGACGCCGGTCTCGGCCTGGCGCTCCTCAACGCCCTCGTCGACGACATCACGGTGGACAGCAGTCCCCTCGGCACCGGCACCACGGTCCGCATGAGCTGGGCCATCGACACACCCCCGCCGGACGACCCGGACCTGATCGCCATCGACAGCGCCGTCTAGGGTCCGTCGCGAAGTCGGCGGTGGATGCGGGCGGCGTCCGGCAAGGCCGAGGAGCCCATACCGCCGCTGTATGGGTGACGCCGAGAACGCGGCCGGTCGTCGTCTGGGCGTCGGTCCGCGCCGCCGGTCAATTTTGCGACAGGCCCTGGGCCGGGCCCCCGCAACCCGACACCGAGCACACCTGGACGAAGGCGGCCAAGATCGGTCGAGCTTCGGCCAGGGCGAGCTTCGGTGCGTGGAGTCGCCGCGTGTCGGAACCACACTTTCGCTGGGGTGGGCCGAGTGTGGGGAGGGTGTGTGGGAACGGTGGGTGACGGAGGGGGAGGGGATGGGTGGAGAAATTGCGGTGGTGGGCCCGGTAGGTAGTGGTGTGTTACGGGTGGATGTGAGATGGGTTACTCCCGGTCACCGGGTTTCGCTCCCCAGGTTGGGTGATTCTTGCCTGCTCCCGTAGACTCCCGCGCATTCTCTCGCGGGCGGTGGTCTTATCGCCCGCCTCTGACATGCGACAGCTCTTCCGCCGTACGGCGTTTCGTGGCTGGGCGCTACCGGCTGGTCTCAAGGAGGACTAATGCCTCTCGCGGAGGCTTCGGGCATCACCGGCGGTGATAAGGGCCTGACAGCCCTGATGCTGGTGATCGCGCTCGGGGCCCTCGGCTTCGCCTACGTCCTGATCAAGGAAGTAACGGCGGCAGGCCAGGGCACCCCGAAGATGCAAGAGATCGCCAAGGCGGTGCAGGAGGGCGCACGAGCGTACCTGAACAGGCAGTTCAAGACGCTTGCCGTGTTCGCGGTCCTGGTCTTCATCGTCATGCTGCTGCTGCCGGTCAACGACGGCGGCGCCAACGTGCGGATCGGGCGCGCACTGTTCTTCCTGATCGGTGCCGCGTTCAGCGCGGCGGTCGGCTTCATCGGCATGACCCTGGCCACCCAGGCCAACGTGCGGGTCGCCGCGGCCGCCCGGGAGAGCGGTGCGCAGGAGGGCTTCCGGCTGTCCTTCCGCACCGGCGGGATCGTGGGCATGATCACCGTCGGCCTCGGCCTGCTGGGCGCGAGCATCGTGCTGCTGGTCTACAACGGCAACGCGCCCACGGTGCTGGAGGGCTTCGGCTTCGGCGGCGCTCTGCTGGCCATGTTCATGCGTGTCGGCGGCGGCATCTTCACCAAGGCAGCCGACGTCGGCGCCGACCTGGTCGGCAAGGTCGAGGCCGGCATCCCCGAGGACGACCCGCGCAACGCCGCCACCATCGCCGACAATGTGGGCGACAACGTGGGCGACTGCGCCGGCATGGCCGCCGACCTGTTCGAGTCCTACGCCGTGACGCTGGTCGCGGCGCTGATCCTCGGCAGCGTGGCCTTCGGTCCCAAGGGCCTGGTCTTCCCGCTGATCATCGCCGGCATCGGCGTCATCAGCTCGGTGGTCGGTATCGTCACCACCCGCCTGCAGGCCTCCGACCGCTCCGGCCTGGTCGCCATCAACCGCGGCTTCTTCATCTCCGCCGGGGCGAGCCTGGTGATGGTGCTGATCGCGGCCTTCGCCTACCTGCCGACCTCCTTCGACAAGCTGGCCAGCACCGCGGATGAGCCGACCGGCAACCCGGCCCTGATGGCCTTCCTGGCGGTGCTGATCGGCATCGTGCTCGCGGCGGCCATCCAGCAGCTCACCGGCTTCTTCACCGACACCGCCCGCAAGCCGGTCAAGGACGTCAGCCGTACGTCGCTGACCGGCCCGGCCACAGTCATCCTGTCCGGCATCTCGGTCGGCCTGGAGTCCGCCGTCTACTCCGCGCTGCTGCTCGGCGGCGGCGTCTTCCTGGTCTTCCTGCTCGGCGGCGGTTCGATCTCGGTCAGCCTGTTCCTGGTCGCGCTCGCCGGCACCGGCCTGCTGACCACCGCGGGCGTCATCGTCTCGATGGACACCTTCGGCCCGATCTCCGACAACGCGCAGGGCATCGCGGAGATGTCCGGCGACGTGGACGAGCGGGCCGCCCGGGTCCTCACCGACCTGGACGCGGTCGGCAACACCACCAAGGCGATCACCAAGGGCATCGCGATCGCCACCGCCGTGCTCGCCGCGACCGCGCTGTTCGGCTCGTTCAACACCGCCTGGAAGCAGGCCGTCGTAGACAGCGGAGCCAGCGAGCCGGGCCGGCTGACCAAGCTGGCCTTCAGCCTGGACCTGTCGCAGCCGAACAACCTGGTCGGCCTGATCATCGGCGCCTCGGTCGTGTTCATGTTCTCCGGCCTGGCCATCAACGCGGTCGGCCGCGCGGCCGGCCGGGTGGTCTTCGAGGTGCGCGAGCAGTTCCGGACCAAGCCCGGGATCATGGACTTCACCGAGAAGCCCGAGTACGGCCGGGTGGTCGACATCTGCACCCGCGACTCGCTGCGGGAGTTGGCCACACCGGGCCTGCTGGCGATCCTGGCACCGGTCGCGACCGGCTTCCTGCTCGGCGTCGGCCCGCTGGCCGCCTACCTGGCCGGCGCCATCGGTACCGGCGTGCTCATGGCGATCTTCCTGGCCAACTCCGGCGGTGCCTGGGACAACGCCAAGAAGAACGTCGAGGACGGCCTGTACGGCGGCAAGGGATCGGAGCCGCACGCGGCCACCGTCATCGGTGACACCGTCGGCGACCCGTTCAAGGACACCGCCGGCCCCGCGCTCAACCCGCTGATCAAGGTGATGAACCTGGTCGCGGTGCTGATCGCGCCGGCCATCGTCAAGCTGTCGGTCGGCGACAACGCCAATACCCCGGTCCGGATCACCGTGGCCATCGTGGCGATCGCGATCATCGCCGGGGCGGTGTTCGTCAGCAAGCGCCGCGCGGTCGCCATGGACGCGGGCGCACCGCAGGAGCAGGTCACCGCGGGCTAAGCGACAAACCCACATCCGGCCCGGGTCGGGCACGGCCGCCACGCAGCCCGCCGACCCGGGCCGGTGTGCGCCCGCGATCGCGGGTGAGACCACAATTGCGTGATATGGGAACACATGTTCGGGGAGCCGTGCGGGACGCCCGCGTGGTTTCTCGTACAGTGCGAGGAATGCGCGGGCGGCAGCTCACCCTGGTCAGCCACGACGTGCTGCCGCCGTCCGTCGCCGACCTGGAGGGCATCCTGCTCGGCCCAGGCCAGCTCGCCCGCATGGGCGGTACGGCACGGCTGTCGGTGGTCGTCGACCGCGGGTGGCGCCAGCACGCGCTGTGCGCGGCGTTCAGGGAGCGCGGCCTGCCCGGCGAGGCGGCCAGCACCGAGGACGGCCAGCCGAGCGTCCGTACGCCATTCCTGGCGGCCCTCGGCCCGGCGGCCGCCAGATGGGTGAAAGGCGCGCTCAAGGGCGTACCGGAGGGGTTTGTCCTGGACGGGCCGCGGCTCAGGTTGTGGGCCATCGCGGCCGGCCAGCAGGACGGCAACGGGTACCTGTTCGTCCTCGGTGCGCACGATGACCCGAACGTGTGGTCTTCGGCCGGTGCTGCGCTGGCCGCCGCGGGCCTTCCCGGTACGTTCCTGCAGCATCGCCCGCGCCCCGAGCCGCCCGGCGAAACGACACCCGGTGCCACTCAGGAGACCGGCCGTGGGCGTTTTGCCGACGGGCCGGCGTACCGTGTCACCGGACGCCGCCGCTTGGCCCGCCTGGCAGAGCTGGTCGGCGACCCACCACCCGGTGCCGAGCCCGCGGACTGGCCGACCTGACCCGGCGGCAACCATTCGGCGGTCGTCCGGGTGTTATTCGCAGGGAGCACGTTTGACAGAGTGCGGAGGGTAGGACGCACACTGCCCGCCGTAACTACATTGCGGGCTGCGCCGGGGGGACCGAGCACAGCGCGCGACATAAGTACAGGAGAACCGTGGCAAGCGCGAAGACCGACAACGGCGTCCGGCTGGTGATCGTCGAGTCCCCCGCGAAGGCGAAGAAGATCTCGTCCTTCCTCGGGGGCGGGTACGTCGTCGAGTCGAGCATGGGGCACATCCGGGATCTTCCGCGCAACGCCGCCGACGTACCGGCCAAGTACAAGGGCGAGTCCTGGGCGCGGCTCGGCGTGGACGTGGACAACGGCTTCGAGCCCCTGTACGTCGTCACAGCCGACCGCCGGCAGCAGGTGACCAAGCTCAAGAAGCTGCTCGCCGACGCCACCGAGCTGTACCTCGCCACCGACGAGGACCGCGAGGGCGAGGCCATCGCCTGGCACCTGGTCGACACCCTCAAGCCCAAGATCCCGATCAAGCGGATGGTCTTCCACGAGATCACCCCGCAGGCGATCCGGGCGGCGGTGGAGAACCCGCGCGAGCTGGACCAGAACCTGGTCGACGCCCAGGAGACCCGGCGCATCCTGGACCGGCTGTACGGGTACGAGGTCAGCCCGGTGCTGTGGAAGAAGGTCATGCCGAAGCTGTCGGCGGGCCGGGTCCAGTCGGTGGCCACCCGGATCGTGGTGGAGCGCGAGCGGGAGCGGATGCGGTTCACCGCGGCCGGCTACTGGGACATCGAGGGCAGCTTCAGCGCCGACGCGGCGGACAAGACCGACGAAGGCGAGCCGTCGCAGTTCACCGCGACGCTACTGAGCGTGGACGGGCGCCGGGTCGCCACCGGTCGCGACTTCGACCCGGCCACCGGCCAGGTCCGCGGCACCGCCCTGCACCTGACCGAGCAGCCCGCGCGCGCCCTGGCGACCGCCCTGGAGAGCGCCAGCTTCGCCGTCACCAGCGTGGAGACCCGCCCGTACACCCGGCGGCCCTACCCGCCGTTCATGACCTCCACGTTGCAGCAGGAGGCCGCGCGCAAGCTGCGCTTCGCCGTGGACCGCACGATGCGGATCGCGCAGCAGCTGTACGAGAACGGCTACATCACCTACATGCGTACCGACTCCACCACGCTGTCGGAGACGGCGCTGACCGCGGCCAGGCAGCAGGCGAGCGCGCTGTACGGGCCGGAGTACGTGCCGGACAAGCCCCGGCAGTACACCCGGAAGGTGAAGAACGCGCAGGAGGCGCACGAGGCGATCCGGCCCGCCGGGGACAGCTTCCGCACCCCGGGCGAGGTGGCCAAGGAGCTGAGCCAGGACGAGTTCCGCCTGTACGAGCTGATCTGGCGCCGCACGATCGCCTCCCAGATGGCCGACGCCCGCGGGCAGACCGTCTCGCTGCGGCTGGCCGGCACGGCGACCAGCGGCGAGCTGGCCGAGTTCGGCACCTCCGGCAAGACCATCCAGTTCCCCGGCTTCCTGCGGGCGTACGTGGAGACGGCGGACGATGAGAATGCCGAGGCCGACGACGCCGAGCGCCGGCTGCCGCGGCTGAGCGAGGGCCAGCAGGTCGACGTGACCGAGCTGGAGCCGAAGGGGCACACCACGCAGCCGCCGGCCCGGTTCACCGAGGCAAGCCTGGTGAAGGCGCTGGAGGAGCTCGGCATCGGCCGCCCGAGCACGTACGCCTCGATCATGAAGACGATCCAGGACCGCGGCTATATCTGGAAAAAGGGCACCGCGCTGGTGCCGACCTGGGTGGCGTTCGCGGTGATCCAGCTGCTGGAGCGGCACTTCAGCCGGCTGGTCGACTACGGGTTCACCGCCGAGGTGGAGGAGGACCTGGACTCCATCGCCAGCGGCGGGCGGCCGAGCCTGGACTGGCTCACCCGGTTCTACTTCGGCTCCGACAGCGGCCGGGAGGGCGGCATCGCCACCTCCGGCGGGCTGAAGCGGCTGGTCAACGAGCAGCTTGGCGAGATCGACGCGCGCGGGGTCAACTCGATCCCGCTGGTCGACGACGTGGTCGTCCGGGTCGGCCGGTACGGGCCGTACCTGCAGCGTGGCGGGGACGACGGGCAGCGGGCGAACATGCCGGACGAGCTGCCGCCGGACGAGCTGACCGCGGCGAAGGTCGAGGAGCTGTTCAACGCGCCCTCCGGCGAGCGGGTGCTCGGCGAGGATCCGGACAGCGGCGAGAAGGTCGTGGTGAAGGCCGGCCGGTACGGGCCGTACGTCCAGGCCGGTACGCGGACCGCGAGCCTGTTCCGCACGATGACCGTGGAGGATCTGTCGCTGCAGGACGCGCTGCGGTTGCTCACGCTGCCGCGCACGCTGGGCGCCGACCCGGCCAACGGCGAGGAGATCACCGCGCAGAACGGCCGCTACGGGCCGTACGTGAAGCGGGGCGCTGACTCGCGGTCGCTGGAGTCGGAGGAGCAGCTGTTCACCGTCGGCCTGGACGAGGCGCTGGCGCTGCTGGCCCAGCCGAAGACGCGGGGCCGGCGCACCGCCGCCGCGCCGCCGCTGCGCGAGCTGGGCGACGACCCGGAGACCGGCAAGCCGGTGGTGGTCAAGGAGGGCCGCTTCGGCCCGTACGTGACCGACGGCGAGACCAACGCCTCGCTGCGCAAGTCCGACGAGGTGGAGAGCATCACCATCGAGCGCGCGGGCGAGCTGCTGGCCGAGCGCCGCGCCCGCGGCCCGGCCCCGAAGAAGACCGCCAAGGCGACCAAGGCCACGAAGGCAACCAAAGCCACCAAGGCCACCAAACCCGCCAAGGCAACCAAAGCCACGAAAGCAACCAAGGCCACCAAAGCTCCCGCCAAGAGCTCCTAGCCGCCGGTGGCCCGCGCCAGGTGAGGTGATCAACGCCGAGTTCTGCCCGGAAAACAGGCGGTAACCAGGCGTTGATCATGAGGCGGGTGACGAGACGGGAACGGCCCCGCCCATGGAGTGGGCGGGGCCGCTTCGTGCCGCAGAAGGGTTACGCGCCGGCTGGTGCGAACCCGGTGATGTGCAGCGAGAACGCCCGGATGCTGCCGATGTCAGCGCCCGCGCCGTCGATCACGTGGAAGGTCCACACGCCGTCGACCGAGCCGCCGCGCAGCGCCGACAACGGGCTCGCCGGGGTGTAGGTCCCGGTGTACGGGGCCTGCGCCGAGGTGATCGAGCCGATCGGGGTCGTCGCCGCGTCGTCGAAGACGACCTGGCAGAAGTTGTTCCCGCTGCCGCCGTTGCGGGCGAACAGGGTCGCCGTCGAGCCGTCCGGCGCGGTGAGCGTGCCGGTCAGGTCGGAGACGAAGGTGTGGTCCAGGCCGACGGTGGTGGCCCCCTCGGTCGCGGTACAGGTCGTACCGTCGATCGAGAAGGTCAGCCCGGAGGCGAAGCCCACGCCGGAAACCGTGACCGAGGCCGAGGCGCCGGCCGGGTTGGCGTCCGGAATCGGCACCGGAGCACCGGCGTACGCGAAGGTCTGCACCGTGGTCGACGGCTGGCCCACCGAGATCTTCTGCGAGCCGGCGGTCGGGGACAGCACGCCCGCGAAGGTGATGCGCGCGTTGATGCCCACCGGCCGGCCGTTCGGGTAGTCCGCGGCCAGGGTCAGGGTGTAGCTCTTCGTCTTGGTCTCGCCGGCCTTGATGTTGCCGTAGTTCTGCGCCCGCGGCGTGATGCTGGCCCGCGAGTCGTCGGTGGTCAGGACCACGCTCACGCCGGTGGCGGTGCCGTCACCGTTGTTGACCGCCGGGAAGGCCAGGGTGGCCTGCTCGCCGGGCTCCAGGAACGTGTCGCCGTCGCCGGTGACCGGGGTCGCGGTCGCGGCACCGGCCTCGACCAGCGGCTGCGGGGTGGCGCCGGTGAACTTCAGCACCGTGTCGGCGCGGATCACGCCGAACCCGGAGCGGTTGTCGTAGCCGGCCGGCGCCAGGTCCAGCGCGGTGCCGGTCAGGGCGTCGCGGATGTCGGCGTTGGTCATGCCCGGGTTACCGGACAGGGCCAGCGCCGCGATGGCCGCCGCGTGCGGTGCCGCCGCGGAGGTGCCGAAGAACGGGTCGAACCCGCCGACGCTGGTACGCGTGCCGTCAGCGGCGGTGATGTCCGGCTTCGGGCGCAGCGCCCCACCGGTGGAGGAGGTGTTGCCCGGCGTGATCGCGCTGCCGTCGGCGTTGAAGAACACCCGGCGCGGCCCGTCGGAGGTGAACCGCTCCAGCTTGCTCTGCTTGGTGAAGACGCCGGGGTAGGGACCGGTCGGGTTCGGCGGGTCGCCGTCTTCCAGGTCGAACGGCAGCGGCACCGAGGCCGGGGCCGCGGCGACCGAGAACGCGTTCACCGCGGCGGAGTGGCCGCGGGTCACGCCCGGGGTGCTGAAGGCGTGCAGCCCGTCGGTGGAGTCGGCGAACCGGCCGCGGAACGGGGTCACCTGGAAGTACCGGTCGGCGCCGGAGAACTTCACGACCGCGATCCGGCCGCCGGTGGCGAAGCCTTCACCGAAGATCTCGAACGGGTCGTCGTTGCCGTCCTGTACGTCCTGGGAGAACCCGACGACGTTGCCGGCCCGGTCGAACTCGTACACGTCGTAGTCGTCAGCGGCGGAACCCAGCGGGTCCGCCCACCACAGCGCGATCGGGACGCCGATCGAGCCGGGGGACAGCGGGTCGAAGACCTGTACGCCCGGGCCCGGGTCGAAGTCGTGGGCCGCACCGGCGAACTTGCCTACGCCGCGGCCGGAGTTCACGAAGTCGCCCTCGTAGTTACCGGCGGTGCCGTCGATCTTGTTGCCCTCGTTGCCGGCGGAGCTGAAGTAGAACGCGCCGTCAGCGGTGACGGTGTTGACCGACTGCGCGATCAGACCGTCCTGGAACGGGTCCTCGTGGAAGTAGATGACGTCGTCCACGATGATGTCGCAGTGCCCGACCGAACGGAGGTCGAGGATGTTCTGCGCGAAGCTCTCCTCGCTGATGAACGCGGTGGCAAAGCCGAGCTTCGCGTTCGGGGCGAGGTCGTGCACGATCTCCAGCATCGCGGTGCCCTCGTCGCCGGCACCTTCCTGACCCGGCAGGACGTCCACGTTGGCCGGCAGGTCGCCGGTGGCCTGGGACACCGACAGGGAGTCGACGCCGTCGGACAGCACGCAGACCTTGACGCCGGTGCCGGTGACCTTGAACTTCGCCCGCGCCTTGTCGGCGGCGTGGGTGACGTCACCCTCGGAGGTGACCGAGCCGGCGGCCGCAAGTGCCGGGCCGGCGGCCTGCGCGGCCTTCAGCTCGGCGGCCACGCGGGCCTTCTTGGCTTCCTTGGTCTCCGGCACGATGCTGGCGGACTTGCTGGCCGGTGCGGCCTCCCGCGAGGTCATCGCCCCGCCGGTGATCCCGACCCTGGTGACATCGGCCCACGAGGCGATCGTGGCCATGGCCGTGATCGGCGCGTCGACGGTGACGGTGCCCGTCCGCGGGGAGGAGAACCGGACGCCCGCGCCGGCCTTGGTCAGCCGGGACAGCAGGTCGTCGGTCACCTTGGTGGCGTGAATGGTGACCCTGGTCGTACCGGACTTCGACACCGCGACGCCGGTCGAGACCGCGGGCAGGGCCGAGGCAGCGACCTTGCCCTGGCGCTTGCGCAGCTCGACGGCGAGCCGGCTGTCGAGCTTCCGCTCCGACGGGGAAAGTGAGGTCTTCAGACTCTGCAGAGCCGCTATCTGAGCAGACGCCTTTGCCGAGAAGTCGCCTGCTGCAGCGGTTGGTGCTGCATTTGCCAGTGGGGCAACCGCGCCCGCACCGGCGACGCTGAGCCCGACCGCGGCCAGTATCGTGACCGCACGCCGTGCCCCGCGTGCTCCGGTTACGCTCACCCGACACCTCCGTTTGGGGGAACGATCGGGGAGTCCTGAGCCCCCCGATGTGGCTCGGACGCTAGCGCCCGGCTCAGCGGCGCGACCAGACCTAACCGGGTGAGCGGCAGAAAGTGTGACTACTGGGCGCGGCGTGTCCACTACCGGACATCGATTACTTTGTGGCAGGCGGGTTACCAACTGGCGGTGGTTCGGCGCAGTGCGGGCGGCTCGCCGGGCGGCCGATCGCCAGGACCTCCGGCTCCGCGTGATCGACCTGCAGGGTGCTGTGCTCGATGCCGTACTCGCCGTGCAGCACGCCCTCGAGATCCCGGCGTACGGCGTGGCAGTCGCCGCCCGGGACGACCAGGACGTGCGCTGAGGCCGCCGGTTCACCCGAGGTGATCTGCCAGACGTGCAGGTCGTGCACCTCGGCCACCTGCGGGCGGGCGGCGAGCCGGGCGCCGAGCGCGGCCGGGTCGACGCCGGCGGGCGCGCCCTCGAGGAAGATCCGCCCGGACTCGCCCACCAGGCGCACCCCGGCGATGACCATGAGCGCCACCACGACCAGCGAGGCGATGCCGTCGGCGCGGTCGAAGCCGGTGGTCACCAGGATGACCCCGGCGATCGCGGTGGCGATGAAGGCGAACAGGTCGTTGAGTACGTGCTGGTACGCGCCCTCGACGTTGAGGCTGGTGCGGTTGGCGCGGCTGAGCAGCCAGGTGGCCAGCAGGTTGACCGCGATGCCGGCGCCGGCGGTGACCAGCACCGGCCAGCCCTCGACCGGCGGCGGGTGGATGAGCCGGCGTACGGCCGTGTACGTCAGCCAGGCGGCGAGCAGCAGCAGCGTCAGCCCGTTGGCCTGGGCGGACAGGATCTCGGCGCGCTTGAGGCCGTAGGTGAAGCCGCCGCGCGGTGGGCGCTCGGCCAGCCGCATGGCCACCAGGGCGAGTGCGATGGCGGCCGCGTCGGTGAGCATGTGGGCCGCGTCGGACAGCAGCGCGAGGGAGTGGGCGAGCAGGCCGACCACGACCTCGGCGGCCATGAATGCGGTAATCAATGCCAGTGCCAGGCTCAGCAACCGCCGGTCCGCGCCGGCGCTGATGCCGTGCGAATGGCCCGCATGCCCATGCTGGCCTGCCATGTCCCCAGCGTAGTGGGCTGTCCTGACGCGGGAGCCCCGGCGGAGGTGTGGAATTTCGTGCTTACTGACCGTCGCAGTCCTATAGCCTGTTGTGACCAGTGGTCCTAGACCGGCGGGATAGTTTCACCTTAAATCGGTCCCAATCGAACGCTCCGGAGTCGCCTGCGGCCTAGCGTGTACATCGCCAACGGCACCAACCGGGCACCGGAAGACCAGCGGTATCGCTACCGCCTCAGGTCACCGGGCGCCCACCGGCAGTACGGCTGAGGGGAACCACCCATGCACGCGCACGACCCAGCACCCACCACCCCGCTGGCAGCGATGGCCGGGAGGGCCACACCGTCCTCCGCGGATCCGCAGCCCGGCGGGGTGGGTGCCGGAGACGCGGCGGGGGCTGCCGGGGCCGGTCCGGTCAGGGGTGGTCCGGAAGGCGCGCCAGGGACCGGTTCGGGCGGATCCGGTCCCGGCGGCGCCGGCACCACATCGGGTGCCGGCGGTGGAGGCTCGGCAGGGGGTGACTCGGCCGGTCCCGGCCGGGTCGGTACGCCGAGCCGGGCGGGCCGGCGGCCAGGGCGGCGACCAG
>Ga0081455_10001805_pt1 | contig 25830 bp, 26 predicted proteins | sample TabmetS3T2R1_FD_70207 | JGI IMG/M metagenome (GOLD analysis project Ga0081455, IMG submission 70207) | Tabebuia heterophylla rhizosphere microbial communities from the University of Puerto Rico - S3T2R1 | ecosystem: Host-associated > Plants > Roots > Rhizosphere ...
GAGACGATACCTAACCGGTCCCATCCCTTGGCGTCCGTGCCGCCGGACATCAAATAGGGCGCGACGACCGCTTCGGGATCCTCGCCGTGAAGCGCAACAGTCATGGCGTCGATCAAATCGCCGGAAAACGCGTACTCGAGTGCAGGTTGGAGGACGTGCGGCGACACTTCCACTCGCTCGCCCACAATGCGCTGCACCTCGGACTGAAATACCTCCTGCTGGCCAGGCAGGAACCGCCCGTCGACGTACGCGACCGCATCGGCGGGGACCACGTTGTGCTTGAAGCCGGCGTCGAGGATCGTCGCGTTCGTCGTATTGCGCAGGCCGGCACCGATCATGCGCGCTGCGGGGCCGAACTGTTCGAGACTCGATGATCCGGAAAGCCCCTGCACGGCTTCGAGCAGCGCCGTCATCGACGGACCAACGTGTGTGGGCCATTCGCGATCGGCCAACTCCACCAACGACCGAGCCAGATGGTCGAGCGCGTTGTCTGGATTGTCCATCGACCCGTGACCCTGTGTCCCGGATGCGGTCAGGCGCAGCCAGGCCATTCCCTTCTCGCCAGTCTGGATGAGATACAGGCGTCGCCCGGCGACGGGCACAGAGAAGCCGCCCACCTCTCCGACCGCTTCGGTCACGCCTTCGAAGGCAGCCGGGCGGTTGTCCACCAGCCAGTGTGCGCCGAGCAGACTGCCGGCTTCCTCGTCTGCAGTGAAGACGAGGGTGATCGGTCGGTTCGGAATGGCCCCGGCGCGCTGCCGAGCTCGGACGACGCCGAGCAGGATTGCGTCGAAGTCCTTCATGTCGACCGTTCCGCGGCCGAACAGGTAACCGTCGACGATCTCAGCTGCGAACGGGTCGACTTGCCACTGATCGGCAAAGGCCGGCACGACATCGAGATGGCCATGAAGGAGCAGACCAGGTCGGGACGACTCGCGGTCGCCCCACTGCGCGATGACGCTGGCCCTACCCGGCTCGGACTCCACGATCTCGGACTCGATTCCGACCTCGGCGAGGGAACCGGCGACGTACTCGGCCGCCTTCCGCTCCCCGGGACCTGACCCAACTCCATAGTTCGACGTATCGATGCGTACGAGGTCGCGACAGATCTCGACAACCTCGGCATCTGGGACGTACGCCATATCGCCAGCGTACGTGCGGCCTAGGCTTGTGCTGTGGCAACGACTTCGTTCACCTCGGTCGCCGATGTCAAGGCGCGTCTCGCCAGCGCCGGCTATCTGGCGTCCGACGATGTCGCGACGACGGTTTACCTCGCCAGCGAGCTGGGCAAGCCATTGCTCGTCGAAGGTCCTGCGGGCGTTGGCAAGACTGCGCTCGCACAGGCGGTCGCTGAAGCCGAGGACGCAGTGTTGGTACGGCTGCAGTGCTACGAGGGCGTCGACGAGGCTCGCGCTTTGTACGAGTGGAACCACGCCAAACAGTTGCTGCGCATCACCGCAGGCCAGGGTGAGACCTGGGAGCACGCCAAGACCGACATCTTCAGCGAGGAGTTCCTCCTCCCCCGGCCGCTGCTCACCGCGATCCGCAACGATGGCCCGACCGTCCTGCTCATCGACGAAACCGACAAAGCCGACATCGAGATTGAAGGCCTTCTGCTTGAGGTGCTGGGCGACTTCCAAATCACCGTTCCTGAGCTGGGCACCGTACAGGCCACCACGCGTCCCTTCGTCGTCCTGACGTCGAACGCCACGCGGGAACTCTCCGAGGCACTCCGTCGCCGCTGCCTTTTCCTCCACATCGACTTCCCAGATGCAGAACTCGAACAGGACATCGTCCGGCTCAAGGTTCCCGACCTCGATGAGGCACTGGCAGAGTCCGTCGTACGGCTGGTCAATGCCATGCGCGCACTCCCCCTGCGCAAAGCACCCTCCATCTCCGAGACCATCGACTGGGCCCGCACGCTGCTGGCGCTCGGTGCGTCCACATTGAGCGAAGAACTCATCGACGAGACTCTGGGAGTGGTGCTCAAGCACGCCGACGACGCGACCAAGGCGCGCGCCTCGCTGGATCTATGAGTGATCTAGCCGGACGCCTCGTCGAGTTCGTCGAAGCCCTCCGCAGCAAGGGCATTCCGGCCGGACCCAGCGAATCGGTCGATGCCGCTGAAGTCGTTCGGATTCTTGGGATGGAAAATCGGGAACTTCTCCGCGAAGGTTTGGCTTCATCTCTGGTCCGTCGCGGCGGGCAGCGAGACGTGTTCGACATGACCTTCGATCTCTATTTCCCCTTGGCCACTGGCCAGACGGAGGCGGTCCGGCAACAAGTGGGCAATGCGACGATCGAAGACCTTCGCAACCTCCTGACGATGGCCTTGGCCGAGAACGATGTGCGCATCTTGGAGCAGATTGCCGAACTTGCCGTCGATGCGCTCGGTCAGGTTGGTGAAGCCGGCAATGCGCCGGGCGGATTTTCGGCGTACCAAACGCTCGAGCGAATGCAGCCGCAAACGACGCTGACGGCAGCGCTCGCCAGCAGAGGAGGGTCGGACGATCTGGCCGAGCGGCTTGCTCCGGATGAAATTCGCCGAAACATCCAGATATTTCGCGAAATGGTGGCTGCCGAAGCACGGCGACGCACGGCAGAATCACGCGGCCGCGAGTTGGTCACCAAGCATGCAGTGCAGCCTGGTGGTGATCGCATCGAATTCCTCAGCGCAAACCGACAGCAGCTCGAGGAGTTGCGTTCTGCCGTACGTCCGCTTTCCCGCAAACTGGCGACGCGGCTCGCGGCTCGACGCCATCGAGCACGTCGCGGGCGGATCGACGTACGCCGGACGCTTCGTCGCTCGATGGGCACGGGCGGAGTCCCCATCCAGCCCGCATACGCCAAACCGCATCCATCGCGGCCCGAGCTCGTTCTCCTCTGCGACGTCTCTGGTTCCGTCGCCGGATTTTCGAACTTCACGATGCTCCTTGTTCAGGCCCTCTCCGACCAGTTCAGCAAGATCCGGGTTTTCGCATTCATCAATGCGATGGCAGAGGTCACCGATCTGGTCAAGGCAGACGAAGGCGACCTCAACGCCCGGATCAGCAATGAGGCGCGCATCACCAAATGGCACACGAGCAGCGACTACGGCGAGGCGTTTGCAGATTTCGTCGAAGACCATCTCGAGGCGGTCGGACCCCGGACCTCCGTGCTGATTCTCGGCGACGCGCGCAACAACAATCAGGATCCCAATCTCGCGGCACTTCACCTGATCGCGCAAAAGGCCAAGCGGGTCTTCTGGCTCAACCCCGAGTACCACTTGCGCTGGGGCCTGGGCGATTCAATGGCCCCGGTTTACGCCGACGTGGTCGAGATGCACGAATGTCGCAACATCGACCAGCTCAGCCGCTTCATTGGTCGTCTTCTTCCGGTTTGATACGGGCCACGGCCTCACCGATCGGTTCGTTCCAAACCGGTCCGTGACCCGGAACGATGACAGAAGCGTCGAGTGTCGCCAGTCGATCGAGCGCCACCAAGGCTTGGTCTGGGTCGTTGTGGAAGATCTTTGGTGTCATCTGCGGGCCGATTCGGCCTGAAACGGCGTGACCCGTGATCAATGCGTCGCCCGTGAGCACCGCTTCTCCAACCTGAAGACAGATGTGGCCACTGGTGTGGCCCGGCGTGAGGATCACGGTGGGGCGCCCGGGAACGTCGAGGACGGCGCCGTCCTTGGCCCCGGTCGCCTTCGGGACTTTCACGTGCCCGGCTCCACCGGCAAGTGAGATGCGTAGGCTCCACGGCACGAATCGCGGGCGCCACAGGTTCATCACGACGTCGATGGGGCCTGCCGACTCGGTCCACGCACCAATGGCCATGGGAATCTCAGGTTCCCCGACGTAGACCGGAACCCGTTTGGAGCGCAGCATGCTGGGGGTTCCACCGATGTGGTCGATGTGGGCGTGGGTGACGATGATCGCCTCGAGTCCGGACATGCGGAGCCCGACCTGGCGAATCGAGTCACGAACGGCCGCGGCATACCGCGGATATCCGGTGTCGACCAAGGTGAACGACTTGCCATCGCGCAGGAGCGTCCAATTGACGTCGCGCCCCTCGACGGCGATGACACCGTCGCCAACTTCCTCGATCTGCACGACCCGGACGCTAGCGCGACTCGGGGTCGCGCCGAACCGCTCGGAAATACGCCATGGGCCCGGACTGGCGAATGACGATGTCGGTGAAACCCGCTTCGTTGAGCCATGCTGGCAGTTCGTCTGCGGTGACCCCGGGCCCGAGGAGATCCATCAGCCGACCCGCCACCATGAGTGGAATCGCGCGCAAGGAATGACTCTTGAGGAGCGCGCTGCCTGACAGGACGCCACCGGGGCGTGCGACTCGGGCGAGTTCATGCACTGCCTTCTCGGGGTTCGGGAAGCAGTGCAAGCCAGTGAAGCTGAGAACCAAGTCGAATTCGCCATCGTCGAACTGCAGTGCGCCGACGTCGGCGATGACGGGTTCGACTTCGACCCCGCGGACGCCCGCAGCATGCATCGTGCGGTCCAACATGGCCTGGGAGATGTCGGCTGCCACATACCGAACGCCTTGGCCCGGACGGAGCCCGCGAAGCGCAACGCCGCCGCCGCACGGGATGTCGAGAATCGATGCGCCAGCCGGCTGGCGCCCGATCTCGTCGGTGGCTCGATGCAGTTCACCGAGGTCGCTCCCGAGGCCGAACCGCCACAAGGCGCCTCCCAGGCGCGGGTGTTCGACCGTCCAGTCGTAGATGCTCGCCCACGCCGGATCGTCCTCCCACGCCCCGAGTCCAGGAATACGCATGTCAGCCCCACCAGGTCTTGATTGCCTCGACTTGTTCGGGGGTGAGTTTTCCAGACGCCTGCAGTTGCTCGATCTGCCGCATCGCTTCGGCTCGCTGTTGGGGTGTGAGCGGGTTGGTCGCGAAGGCTGTGCCCTTCGCCGAAGCGGCTTCCCGCAAGGCCTCTGCGAAATTGGCGACGGTCAGAGGTTGAGGCACTCCCCCGCGTCGAAGAACAACGGGCGCCGGATGCGTGAGGCTGTGCTTCCAGCCGTAGACCATGGCGATGCCGACGAGTCCAACAGCCGCGACGATCAGAAAGACGCTGCCGATCATGTAGCCCACGATGCGATCGGCGCCGGTCGTCGCATGGATTGCACCCCAAAGCGACGTTGCGCCAATCAGCAAGAACTGCATTCCGAGGCTGCCTCCGCCAAACCTCGGTGCGAATCGCACCATGACATACCCGAAGGCAAGCATCGCCGCTGGTCGAGCCGAAGCGAGCACCAACGCACGGCTGTCGTCCGTCCCGACTGCGTTGATCTCCGCAATCAGGCCACCCATCCCAAACGCAATCAGCAGGTTGCCGACCAGCGACAGTGCGATCCCGGCTGGGCGCAGCGAACCGTCCACGGCCCAACCCTAGAGGTGTTCGGCTATGCCACCGGTGCCTTTGGCGGCGTGTGTGCCCACTCCTCGTCTGTCTCGCCGAGCACCATGAAGCCGATGGGCGCCAACCCCACGACTGTTATCACGGTGCCGGCAATGGTGAGCACGTGCAGATTGGTGGACGGGATCGATACAGCAACACATGCGCCACCGAGGATGGTGGCCAATGCCGCCCAGGATGGGATCACGCCCGCTCGATAGGCGCCGGCACCCAACACGATGAGGCCGAGCGGGCCCATCAGCGAAAAGACGAGGATCAGCAGGAACGCCGGTCCCGCCGTGGCGTCCTTGAACGCCGCCAGTGTGCCGTCGCTGCCGATCCGCCCCATGGACGAACCAAACGAGGCCTCGGCGAAGGTGACGGCCGTGAGCGCCATCGCACCCAGAAGCCCCATCGTGCCGCCAACAATCGCGTGTCCGGGACGATGCTGGTGAATCAGATGGGCCAGACCCAAGAAGACCCCAGCCATGAGCACGGCCGATGCCATGAGGATCCAGTGGGCCGTTGCCCAACGACCGGGATCGGAGCCGATGATCCGCAGTTGCTCGGCAGGATCCATGCTCTCCTTGGGGTGCATCCAAATGCCGAGCGCCAGCCCAACCGGCGCGACGATGAGGCACACACCTGTTGCCATCTTGCGCAGACGCTCTGCGGTGGAATGTCCGGTCATCAGTCCCTCCATCTCTACCCCTGCTTACGTGATACTCCCCGTGCGTCCAGCCGCGCAATAGGCAACCTTGCGCATAGCCCTTGGCCGCGGGAACCTGTGAGTGGAGGTGACGGTCATGACCTCATCTTTGGAAAGTTGCCTCGATGCTGAGCATCAGCGAATTCGCGATCTTGCCCGCGAGGCGGAGTCAGTTGTTCCGACTGGCGACGAGCCCCGGATTCGATACCGGCTGACGGACACATTCACGAGTGTTCTGAGTCGCCACCTGGCCGCGGTAGACGATGTGCTTCTGCCTGAAGCCAACAGTTGGTTGTCGGACGGGCACCAGCAGGTGCAGGAGTACGTGCGTCATGCGCGTGGGCTCGAGGAGGCGCTGCACCGGATGAAGGCGCATCTCTACGGCGACGCAACGGCCGCGCATGTCGGTTGGGACGCCATCTGGCGGGAAATGGGCACCTGGCTGGATGACCATGCGCGCCATGAGATGGAGTTGTCGTCTGCCATTGCCGGACGGCTTGGTGTTCAGCAACTGCAACACCTCACCAAGAAGTTGATGGAGATGGAGGAACGCGAACCCACGCGTCCCCATCCCTACTCACCCCACACCGGCTGGCCCGGCCGCCTCGCCCGCAGATTCTGGCGCGTGGCGGATGGCTTCTGGGATCACGCTGAGGGCCGCCTCATTCCGCACCGCGAACCGGATCCGCCGGCAAAGCCGGATTCGTTGATGCACCGCTACTTCACGGGCGCACCGACTCATCGCACGGAGGACTAGACCGATACGGAGCGCTTCTCCCCCAACAGCGACGCGCAGACGATGGCGATCAGCAGGACGCCGACGAAGATTCCCAGCAGCATGTGGTGCTGGCTGAGTACATCTGCTGGTGGCTGCTTGAGATTCAGGCTGCGACCCAAGAGTGCAACACCCACGATTCCTCCCAGGTAGCGCATCGTCGAACTGACGCCGGCGGCCATCCCGCTGTCACTTCGACGAATACCCGCGAGAGATGCATTCTGCGCTGCCGGGTTGGCCAGCCCCAGTCCGATGCCGAGCAGCACCAAGGGGAGCCGGATCTCGCTGGCAGAGGCAACGTGACCGGACCACAACACAAGAACCCCGCTCAAGCACACCAACGTTCCGGCCACTGCAAGCGGTACCGAGCCAAACACGTCCGTGAGCCGTCCCGCTATCACCGACGTGATCACCATCGCCAACATCATGAAGACCAGCACGCGCCCGGTGTGTTCGGCGGACAGGTCGAGCAGCCTGGCCATGACCAACGGAAGCTCGAACAGCAAGGCATACATCACGAGATTGAGCAGAGCGATGAGCGAGGTGCCTGCGGCGAATCGAACATTCCGGAACAGGCCGAACGCGACGACCGGGTCTGCGGCCCTCCGTTCTACCAAGACGAACGGGATGAGCACCACTGCGCCACCGGCGACCAGAATCCACGCCAGATCTCCTCGTACCTCAGTCCCCGACACAAGCAAACTCAATGCGCTGGCGAGCAGGACAGAACCGGGCCAGTCGAACCGAGTTGGTAAACGGGGCGTCGGGATGTGGCGAGCCGACGCTGCCAGAACGGCGGAGAGAGCCAGGACTGGAATGTTCGCCAGGAAGATGCTCGGCCAGCCGAACAAGCGCACCAGCTCGCCGCCCACGAGAGGCCCAATGCCCGCCGCGAGTGACATCACCGAACCGAAGATGCCGAATGCACGTCCCCTCCGTGATTCCGGCAGTTCGGTTCGCAGCAGTGCAATCGTGGCGGGAACGACAATGGCACCTCCGGCCGCCATCAGAACCCGTGATCCGGTGAGCACGACCAGCGAAGGCGCGAAGAATCCGACCATGGCGCCCGCCCCGAGCAGGACCTGGCCGAACGCAAAGGCGCGCCACTGCCCGAAGCGGTCTCCGAGCTTGCCGCCCGGGCTTTGAAGGGCGATTGCCGCGACAAGGTAGGTAGCCACCAAGGCTTGGGTGACCGTCGCCGGGTCGCGATTCAGCTCATCTGCGATGTCTGGGACGGCGACCGCGATCATCGTCGAGTTCAACGGCATGAGAGATGCAGCCAGGCACGCGGCCACGAGACCGCGGGCGACAGCTGTGTCGACTTCAGCCACGGGTGATCGGCCTCCTTTGGAGCAGGGTCACGTCGTCATCGACGAAGGCGAACTCGATGTCGTGCTCAGTTGACTCGAAGGCTTCATCGCACGCCAGTGCCAAGCGCTGCAAGGCAGCCAGCTGTGACTCGTCGAGGCAGGGCGAACAGACCAGGCCTTCGTCGACGGGTTCCTCAGCGGTGCCGCCGCCAGGTTGCCGCCGGATCGCCACGTCCTTTTCCCCCATGTGCTGGTCGAGGAGGTGGCCGTCGCAATCCAGCACGTAGCGGTCGGGGGTTACCAAGCCCGCGACGACAACCTCGCCCAGACCCCAGCTCGCCTCGATCACCCGCTGGTCGGCGCCCGTGATCGGGTCACGGGTGAACATGACGCCGGCAACTTCGGCGTCGACCATGGCCTGGATCACGACACCCATCCGAGTCGCCTGGTCCAAACCCATTCGAGTGCGATAGGCCAGAGCACCGGCATCACGTCCCGACTCGCGCACGGCGATCATCGCATCCCGAACGGAGTCAGCCCCACACGCACCAAGAACAGTGAGGTGCGCCCCGGCGAAGCTGGCATCGTCGGAGTCTTCACCGATGGCACTGGAGCGAACAGCACACATCGCCGGCAGCGACTTGTCACTGAGCCCCACGACGCGTTCGGCGTCGGATAGTGCCTCGACCACGTCCCACGGAACTGCGAGTCCGCCAGGCACCGGCAGGCCGGCTCGGAGTGCGGCCCCGAGCTGCACGGCCTTGCCGCCGTATTCAGCCGGATCGCGTGCGTCGACCAGCGAGACGATGTTCATCCGAGCAAGTGAACCTCACCTGTCGACCCATCGACCCGCACCCGCGAACCATCGATGATCTTCGCGGTCGCTTCTCGCGTTCCGACGATGCCGGGAATCCCGTATTCGCGGGCCACGATTGCCGCATGTGAGAGCTGACCGCCACGATCGGTGACGATGGCACCGAGGAGCGGCAGGACGACGTTGAAATACGGGGAAGTGTTGCGGGTGACGAGAATGTCACCTCGCTGAATCCGTCCGAAATCCTGCGCGCTGTGGACGAGACGCGCGGTGCCTTCATAGATTCCAGCGTTCACCGGCGTCCCGATCAGGATTTCGTCGGTGTTTTCGGCGTCCGTCACGCCGAACAGGTTGCCGAGTGCAGCGTCATTGGCCCGTGCCCAGCGCCGGGCCTCACCGGGAAGGATCGAAGGGTCGGGCGGCCCTCCCGGTTCTCCCCCCAAGAACGGCGGAGCGTCATCAATGGTGTGGGACTCGCGGTACGTGAATCGGTCGGCCAATTCCGTTGCGCTGGGCATCTCACCACCTCCGAGCAGCCCGACCGCCTCGGACGCGCTCAGTTCCACAGCGTGCTCTGCATCCAAGACACGTCCCGACTCGGCAAGGCGTCGGCCGACCTCCATAAGAGCCCGTCGCGCGAGCCCCGTAGCCCAGCCGTCCGCAAACACGCCCCGCTCATCCCGCAAGCGATACATCAGCCGTGCCTCGGCCAATCGAGCGTCAAATTCGGTACGGTGCTCAACCGGCACGAGAGCGCGAATTGTTGCCTCAGCGTCGTTGTCCGCTGGGCCAGCCGATGCGCCCTTGGTCGCAGCACGCAATGTGTCGACCAACAGGCCTGGAAGTTCGCCTGCACACTTCTCGCCGACGTCGTATCCGACGCATCGATAGCGCACGGCGTTGAGGTATGCCGAGACCGCGCCACCGGCTGCTGGATCGGCACCCAGATCAGCGAGCATCTGCTCGTCGTTGCCCACCACATCCAGCAGTCCCTGGGCCGTGTCGCTCGCCCTGATTGCCTCCGCAGCAGTGCGCAGTTCGTCGGCAGCGAACCCGTGCGAGATGTCGGATGATCCACGAAGAAGGCCAAGTAGCTCCCCGGCCGGCAGGCCAGTCCACTCCGTCGCACCGGCCACGAAGTCGCCGACAATGAGAATGGCCGGCACGGAGTACTTGTGGTGCATCCAGTGCGACTCCTTGAGATGCGTCTCGACCAGCAAGACGTGGTCGCACAATTCCACGTCGGACAACTGCGTGACGTCGACAGCTTGGATCGCCAGGTGCTTCTTGATCATGGCCGGTCTGTCGACGGTGTCCCATTCGGCAAGATCCGATCGCCAACGCAGTTCCTTGCGCGCCTTCGCACCCTCCCGAATGCGGGCCCGCATCTTCGGGTGCAGCCTCACCAGCAGCCACAAGACGGGTTTCGGAGGCGGCCCATCGGCTCCCGGCGGCGCGCCGAACGGGGAAGGTTGCATGTAACCGAACCGGTTGACGTACGCCGGCTCAAGATGGTCGAGCAGCAATCCATACCGAGCGGTGCCGTGTTGAAATCCCCGGATGAACCCCTCCCGGAAGGACTCCTGGGCAAATGCCGTCGCCGGCCGGCTGAAGTGGGTGCGCTCCAACTCCCATGCCCCCGGACCGGGCGGGTCCCATGTGCGTGTCGACATCACGCCAACTGTAGGTGAATGAGGGGTGCCCACAGTGGGTTTCATAAACGAACGCACTCCATTAGAGTCAGCCCATGACCCAAGAATTGCGATGGGCGCCGAGCGCATGCATCTTGTGCGAGTGCAACTGCGGAATCGAGATTCAAATCGGCGAGGACGACAAGACGTTCTCAAAGATCCGTGGTGACAAGCGACATCCTGCGTCGCAGGGCTACACCTGCAACAAGGCGCTGCAATTGAACGCGTACCAGAACGGCAGGTCTGGCCGCATCACGCGGCCGCTGCGTCGTCGCGATGACGGCTCATTCGAGGAAGTCGGCTGGGACACAGCGATCAACGAGATCGCCGCCCGGTTCGGAGAGATTCGCAACGAACACGGCGGCGAGTCGATCTTCTATTACGGCGGCGGAGGCCAGGGCAATCACTTGGGCGGCGCATACGCGCCGGCAACGATGGCCGCATTCGGCATGCGTTACCGCTCCAGTGCGCTCGCGCAGGAGAAAACTGGTGAGTTCTGGGTCAACGCGCGAATGCTCGGTATGCCGAACCGTGCCGACATCGAGCACTGTGAGGTCGCGGTCTTCGTTGGCAAGAATCCCTATCAGTCGCATGGCTTTCCACGAGCTCGGTACACCCTCAAGGAGATCGGCAAGGACCCGAGCCGGTCGATGATCGTCATCGACCCTGTGCGAACCGAAACGGCCGAGCTCGCCGACTTCCACCTTCAACTCCGGCCCGGCACCGACATCTACGTCGTCACCGCCATGGCCGCCATCCTCGTGCAGGAAGAGCTGATCGCACGTGAATGGTTGGCCGAACGTGCCGACGGTTTGGATGCCGTCGCGCAGGTGCTCAAAGACGTTCCGGTCGACGAATACTGCGCCGTCGCCGAACTCGATCCAGCTCTGGTACGCCGGGCGGCGCGACGGATAGCCGCCGCCGAATCTGTGGCGATGCTCGAAGACTTGGGCGTGCAGATGAACCGCGACTCCACATTGGTCAGTTACGTCGAGAAACTGATCTGGCTGCTCACCGGCAACCTGGGTAAACGCGGTGGCCAATACATTTTTTCGAGCATGGCGCCCATTGGGCGTGACCGCGGGCTGCATTCCGACGAGATGCCCCGCAGCCCAGTCGTCGGTGCCCCGATCATCGGCGGCCTCGTCCCCTGCAACGTTATCGCCGAGGAAATCCTCACCGAGCATCCCCTGCGGTACCGCGCAATGCTGGTCGAAAGCGCCAATCCGGCCCATTCACTGGCCGATTCTCGTCGCATGCGGCAAGCAATGGAGGCGCTCGACTTCATCGTCGTCGTCGACATCGCGATGACAGAAACCGCGCGATTGGCCGACTATGTTCTTCCGGCACCGACGCAGTATGAGAAGTACGAGGCGACGTTCTTCAACTTCGAGTTCCCTCGCAACATCTTCCATCTGCGCCATCCCGTCCTTGCTGCGCCGGAGGGTGTACTGCCCGAACCAGAAATCCACGCCCGTCTCGTCGAGGCGTCCGGTGCGTTGTCCGATGCTGACTACGCGCCGCTTCGGGAAGCCGCCGAGCGCGGGGAGTTTGCGACGGCATTCATGACCTCGGTTTCAGATCCGAGACTCCGCCGCCTCGCCCCGGTTCTGCTATACCGGACGCTCGGGCCAACCCTGCCGGACGGTGCCGCTGCGGCTGCTGCGCTGTGGGGCGCTGCGCACATCTGCGCGGCCGAGAACGCCGAGGGCGTCAGACGCGCCGGGTTCGGTGAAGGGCTCGAAGCCGGCGAGAACCTGTTCAAGGCCATCTTGACGAACCCATCGGGTGTCGTGATCACCGACGACGACCAGGACGCGACGTGGCAGCGCATGGGCGATCGCAAGATCCAGCTTGAGGTTCCCGAACTCCTCGCCGAGATCGAACGACTCTCCGAGCGGCCGAACCCGGCACCTGATGCGAGCTGGCCCTTCGTGTTGTCGGCCGGCGAGCGCCGTGCGTTCACGGCGAACACGATCATCCGAGACCCCGCGTGGCGGAAGCGCGATGCCCATGGCCTCCTGAGGATGAGCGAAGCCGATGCCGAACGGCTGGGCCTGGAGTCAGGCTCCCTGGTCCGACTCAGTACCCGTCGAGGGTCGGTGGACGTTGCCGTCGATCCGACGCCTCGCATGCGCGCGGGCCACATCTCCCTTCCGAACGGGATGGGTCTCACGGTTCGCGAGAGCGATACCTGGCCCGATTCGGTCGGCATCGCACCGAATGACCTCACTGCCAGTGAAGACCGCGACGAGTGGGCCGGCACCCCGTGGCACAAGAACGTGCCCGCCCGGATCGAGGTCCTGTGAAGCGCACATCCTTTGCCAAGTGGCCATGCTCCATTGCGCGAACGGTTGACCTCGTTGGGGATTGGTGGACTCCCCTGGTCCTGCGCGAAGCGTTCTACGGTACGACGCGGTTCGACGATTTTGAGCGCATCCTGGGTATCGGTCGCAACGTCTTGACCCAGAGGCTGAACCGTCTAGTCGAGGTGGGAGTCCTGACGCGCGTGCCGTACCAGCAGAATCCCGTGCGCCACAACTACGTCCTGACCGAGAAGGGACGTGACCTCTTCCCCATCCTCGCCGCGATGGGCAGCTGGGGCGACAAGTGGCTGGCCAATGAGGACGGCCCGCCGGTCGTGCTCATGCACACCGCATGCGACCACCCAGCGAACGCAGAGGTTGTCTGCTCGCATTGCCGCGAGCCGCTGGACGCGCGTGAGATCAAACCGAATCTCGGCCCGGGTTTCCCCGAGAGGCATCGCGCTTCGGCCTTGGCCACCGGCCGTTTCGGATGAGTTGTGTCCGAGGGGGGACTTGAACCCCCATGCCCGTAACCGGGCACTAGCACCTCAAGCTAGCGCGTCTACCTATTCCGCCACCCGGACAAGTGCGTACTTCTTCGGCCCATCATCGGGCAGCCATGAACTCTAGCAAACGGCCCACAAGGTTGAGGCCCCGGGAAGTATGAGTTCCCGGGGCCTCCGCTTGAGGGAGTGTGAAGATCTCTCTCATCCCGAATCCATCTTCTTTGTCCTCCTGCCGCTTCACCGGCCGGTGTCCTGAACCGAAGTTCTGACCTGGACTCGAATCTGGGATTCGTTCCCGCTCTCCCGAAGGAGTGCGTGAGTAAGTTCTACGGCCTGCGCCAACCCCGCACAAGAGGTTTTCTGAACTTTTTTGGGCTAATCCGGATGTTTTTCTCGGTCGTCCACAGAGCGCCCTCGGTCACCCACAGAAGCGGCCGATTCATACACAGGTTTTCCACATTCATGGGCCTTCGACCCAGTCGGTGAAGAACGCCTGGAAGCTTTCCAGCCGGACCGGATCCTGGTGTCTGAAAGCTTCCGGGGTCGAGACATCGATGTCTCCCTGCGCGGCAAAGAATGGCTGAAGGGATGCGGACATGGCGGCTTGGAGTGCCGGATAAGCATCGCGGCTCCAGACCGATCCTTCCTTCGTCAGGACGCCGTCTGCCGCGAGGGCCAATCCAGCTTGCCCATCAGCAAGCGGCGCGAGCGCAGGATCGAGCCTCGCTTCAAAGACGAACTCGTCAGGTAGCTCGAGCGGAATAAGCGGCCGTTTCGCACAGTTGGAGGCGAAATCGCGGATTGCCGCATGACTCTCCGCCACGCTCGCATGGGCAGGCACCGTCTCGGTCCGGCTCGAAGAGTCCTTGACGGCGAGAAACGGCGTCTGTGCGAGAAACCCGTCGAGTTGCCCGGCCAAGGCGCGGTCGCCGACCACTCCGAGCATCGGAATCTCCTCCAGCCAGGCCCAAATGTGAGGCTCTGTGACGGGGCGTCCATCAACGTTCACGGTCAGACCGGGAACCATCGTGTGACTGATGAAACCGTCGCTTGTCCCCACCCGCGCATGGAAGCCCACCATGAAGGCGGCATCGAAGCCTCGACTCCACTCAGACTCGGCAGCCTGGGTGGCGCCGTCGGGCAGCTCCGACCAGAGGATGTTGGGCCAACCGAGGCCGTGCGCATTGACGACATACACCGCAGACGCGCCCCCGTCCAACAGTCCGGCAGCCGCCGCTTTCACCTCGTCTGTGAACTTCTGTCGTCCGATGTCCCAGTACTCCGCAAAGGCCGGCCAGCACTCTCGATGGTCGGTGACACGGGACATCCCCTCCATGTCCGTCCAGAGAAGAACTCTCATGCGCCAAGACTGACACCGATGTCTGGAAGGAGACCTTACGGACCGCTGACGTCACACAAATTGCGAAAACGTGTGAATCGCCACGCCGGCCAGTCCGCCCACGACCGTGCCGTTGATCCGGATGAACTGAAGATCGCGGCCGACGTGCAACTCGATGCGTTGAGCGGTCTCCTCCCCGTCCCACCGGTTGACCGTCGCGGAGATGATCGTCGCGACCTCGGAGCCATAGCGGTTGACGACGTAGGCCGCTCCGTCCGCGAAAAGCCCGTCGAGGCGACTCGCCACCTCGTCGTCCTCGACCAGCTTTCGTCCAAAGTCGTGCAACTCTTCGATCGCGCGGGCCCTCAGCATCCCGTCGTGGTCCTCGAGCGACGCAACAAGTGCTCGGCGCAGTGCATCCCACAATGCGATCGACGTATCAACCACCTTGTCCTGGGCCAGGACGCGGCGCTTCAGGTGCTCAGCCCGCTGCTGAGTCGCCGGGTCGTGCTGGAGGTTCTGGGCCAAGGTGGCAAACCAATCGTCAAGAGCCCGCCGCGCCATGTGCCTTTCGGAGTCACGAATCTCCGCCACCCAGCGCAGAACCTCTCCGTACACCCAGACCGCGACCTTCTCATCGAGCCACACCGGTGACCACCACGGTGCACGCTGGCCGACGAGTGCCTGGACGTCGGCCGCATTCTTCGTCAACCAGCGATGAAGCTCACTCAGGGCAAGATCGACGGCGCCGACGTGGGCGCGGTCATGGAGTATCTCGGCCAGCATTTGGCCGGATGCCGGGCTGAGGGGTTCGTCCAAAAGCTTCGGGATGATCGCGTCGCGGATGACGGCGGCGACGTCGTCGTGCTTCACCCGATTCAAGCCGTCGGCCAAAGCCTTGGCGCTGACATCCACCACCCTTTCGGCGCTGCCTGGCTCACCAACCCAGGCGCCGATCCTGGCCGAGAGCCGCGATGTTGTTATTCGTTCGCGTACCACCGCTTCATTCAGAAAGTTCTCGGCAACGAAATCCTGAAGGCTGGCGCCAAGTGACTCCTTGCGCTTCGGAATGATCGCGGTGTGCGGCACAGGCAGGCCGAGCGGGTGCCTGAAGAGTGCCGTCACGGCGAACCAGTCGGCGATTGCACCCACCATCGATGCTTCGGCACCCGCGTTGACGTAGGCCAGGAGGCCGGCTGAGCCGCGCGTTGTCACGTAGACGATGCCAGCGAAAACGAGCAGGCCAGTGGCCAACATTCGCATCCGTCGCAACCCACTTCGACGTTCCTCCTCGGCCTCGGATGCGGGCAATTGCAGCGAACTCACGAGGGCGAGCCTATTGCGTAGACTCCCCGCATGAGTTTCGAAGAGGGTGCCGGACTCGACACCAGCCAGGTCACCGGTGGCGGTCGCGGAATGCCGGGTGGCGTCGTCATCGGGGGCGGCATCGGAACGCTGATCATCGTGCTTCTCGGCGCTTTCTTCGGAGTCGATCTGAGCGGCATCATTCCGTCTGGTAACAACCCGCTCGACCCCGGAAACGTCACGACGGGCGGCCAGGAGTCCTCAGAGTCGTTCAACCAATGCAAGACCGGAGCTGACGCCAACCGCGACGCCACCTGCCGGATCATCGGCACGGTCAACAGCGTGCAGGCCTACTGGAACGATGCACTGCCCGCGGAACAGCGTCGCCAATACCGCACTGCCAAGACCGTCATCTACTCCGGTACGACCCAATCTGCGTGTGGCACCGCATCGAACGCGACCGGCCCGTTCTACTGCCCGTCCGACGAACGTGTCTACATCGATGCCAGCTTCTTCGACGAACTCACCAGCCGATTCGGTGCCGACGACGGCGCACTCGCCCAGGAGTACGTCGTCGCGCACGAATACGGGCACCACATCGAGAACATCCTCGGCCTCCTCGGGCAGGCGCAGGACGGACGAACTGGCCCCCAGAGTGGTTCGGTACGTGTCGAGCTGATGGCCGATTGCCTTGCCGGCGTGTGGGCGCACAATGCGTCAACGACGAAGGACGCGACCGGAACTTCCTTCCTGAAACCCCTCACTGAGGACGACATCAGGTCGGCCCTGTCGGCAGCGTCTGCGGTCGGCGACGACCACATCCAAGAGGCTTCTCGCGGAAGCGTCGACCCCGAATCGTGGACACACGGATCGTCGGCATCTCGTCAGAAGTGGTTCATGGCCGGCTACAAGAGCGGCCGCGCTGGTACCTGCGACACCTTCAACACGAACGACCTGTGACGGACGGTCGCGCCCCAAACCGACTGGGTGCTGAAGTTTGGATCGTCCTGGGGCTTTCGCTCGGTCAGTCGGCGGCGTATGCCGTCGTCGCCTTGGTCTCTGCGCTGACGCAGGGGCCACTCCGCGACGCCACCGCGGCGCTCAACGCCAACCGCAGCGATCGAGAGTGGCTCGACCTGACGCTGCAGCTGCTCTCCATTGGTTTCGCGCTGGTGCCCGTCGCGCTTGCGCTGTATCTCCTGGCAGCCGAAGGTCACCCACTTCGTCGCTTGGGTATCGACGGAGAACGACGCACTCGCGACGTCATGACGGGCGCTGGCTTGGCGCTCGTCATCGGTTTGCCGGGCATCGGGCTCTACGCAGCCGGACGCGCCCTCGGCATGACCGCACACGTCGTCCCCGCGCCAGAGCACACGTATTGGTGGTCGATTCCGGTCCTGCTGCTTGCAGCGGTCGAGAATGCCATCGTCGAGGAGACCATCGCCGTGGGATACCTCCTCAGCCGGCTGCGCGACTTGCAATGGGATCCCTGGGCTGCGATTGCCGCCTCCGCGGTCCTTCGTGGCGGGTACCACCTGTACCAAGGATTCGGTCAGGCCTTGGGCAACGTCACCATGGGGTTGGTCTTCGGCTGGTGGTTCCAGCGCACCAGGCGCCTGCTCCCTTTGGTCATTGCGCACACCCTGTTGGACGTTGTCGCGTTCCTCGGCTACCTGTGGTTTGCGGACAGCTTGGGGCTCCGCTGATTACTCGGTCGGTTCAGCCGGCCAGCGCACGATCTTGACGTTGAACTGCGGAGTCCCGAGGGCACCGAACACCCGCAACCAGAACGCCAGATACATCTCGGTTCCCCGGGCGGTCGAGAGCTCGCCGAGGTCGATGACGTCGTCGTGGCCCAACTCCTCCAGCAACCCGGTGACGACGAACTTCGCGTCGTCATCGTCGCCGCTGATGAAGACGGTCGTCGGCTCTGGAAGCGCTTCGGGGTGCACCATCATGGGCGCTCCAAGCGTGTTCAGAGACTTGACGACGCGGGCACCCGGGAAGGCCGCCTGAATCCGCTCAGCGAGCGAGTCGGTGTCCTTCACGAAGAGTTGTGGTGGGAATCCGGTCTCCATGTCGATCGGGTTCGACACATCCAGCAGCACCGTGCCATTGAGACTGTCGCCGATCGTGCCCAGCACGTCGAGGGTGATGTCGCCGCGCGTCGCGTTGATGACCACGTCGGCTCCTTGGGCCGCGTCGGCGAAGGTGGCGAGCGGGATGTCCCATTCTTCGCGTCCTTGGGTCTCGTCTGGCGAGCGTGTACCGACGACAACCTCATGATCGAGTTCGGCGAGCCGTCCGGCCAAGGCGCGGCCCACGACACCCGTGCCGAGGACCCCGATCTTCACGATCTTCAGCCTACGCCGAGCAGGTCAATCACGAAGATGAGCGTTTTGCCCGAGAGCCGATGACCGCCACCGGCCGGGCCATAGGCCAGGTGTGGCGGGCACACCAGCTGGCGTCGGCCGCCAACCTTCATGCCCGGGATGCCCTCTTGCCATGCACCGATGAGCTGTGGCAGCGGAAACTTCGCCGACTGGCCGCGGTTCCACGAAGAGTCGAACTCCTCCCCCGTGTCGAACTCGACGCCGACGTAATGAACATCGACGACTCCGCCGGGGACCGCCTCGTCACCGTCGCCGACCACGAAATCGGTGACCTGGAGTTCGGCCGGTGGTGGACCGGGGATGAAGTCGACCTCGGGCTTGCTCATTTGAGTTCAGTCGACGACAGGCCGAGGAGGCGGCGGGCAACAATCAGTTGCTGGATCTGTTGCGTGCCCTCGAAGATGTCGAGGATCTTGGAGTCTCTGGACCACTTCTCCAGGAATTCCAACTCGCTGTATCCCAGCGTGCTGGCGAGCTCGACGCAACGCAGCGTGATGTCGTTTCCGACCCGGCCGGCTTTGGCCTTGGCCATCGAGGCTTCCATCGAGTTGGGCTTGCGGTTGTCGGCGAGCCATGCGGCCTCGATCGTCAGCTGCAGGGCAGCCTCCCAGTCGGCCTCCATCTGGAGGAACTGGGCCGCAGCAGCGGACTGTGATTGGGCCGGACGGTCGTAGTCGATGACGACCCCAGCGCCCTCCAACATTTCCTTGACGAGCTCGAGCGATGCGCGGGCGCATCCCACCGCCATCCCAGCCACCAGCGGACGAGTGTTGTCGAATGTCGCCATCGCCCCGGCGAATCCTTGCTTGGTGTCGATTTCGGGCGAGCCCAGCAGGTTTTCAGCCGGAACACGACAATTGTCGAGGACGATGACTGCGGTGTCGGAGGCGCGAATGCCGAGCTTGTGCTCCAGACGCTCCACCCGGATACCCGGCAGGGACTTCGGCACGACGAACGATTTGATGGCGGCACGCCCGAGGCTCTTGTCCAGCGTCGCCCAGACCACGACCGAATCGGACCGCTCACCTGACGTCACGAAGATCTTTTCGCCGTTCAGGACGTAAGCGTCGCCGTCCTTCACCGCGGTCGTGCTGACCTGCGCGGAATCGGAACCGAACGCAGGCTCGGTGATGGCCATGGACGCCCAGGTTCCCTTGAACCGCTCCAATTGCTCGTCGGTGGCAACGGACGCGATCGCGGAATTGCCGAGGCCCTGACGCGGCATCGTCAACAGGAGGCCGACATCGCCCCAACACATCTCGATGATCGAGAGGACGGACGACATGTTCGCCCCGTTCTTGACCTTGCCGGCCTTCACGTTGTCTTCGTCGTCTTCGCCCCGACGGACACCGGTCGCGCCGGCGCCCTGGCCTTCGCCGGAGTCGGCCATGCCGTCGATGAGCGATGCGAGCAGATCGAGTTCCTTCGGGTATTCGTGCTCGGCCAGGTCGTACTTACGCGAATTGGCTCGCAAGAAGCTGTCAGCCACCTGATTGGCCTGCTCGATGAATGCGCGGAACTTCTTCGGAGTTTCGAGATTGATGGTCATGTTCTGTTCCGCCCTCAGACGAGGACTGCTCCTTCCATCACACCGATCGCCCGCAAGTCGCGATACCAGCGTTCAACCGGATGTTCCTTGACGTACCCGTGGCCACCGAGCAGCTGAACGCCATTCGTGCCGATTCTCATGCCGTACTCCGCGGTGAGCTTGCGGGCCAGGGCAGCTTCGCGGGCAAAGTCCTTGTCCTGTTCGGCCCGGGATGCCGCGCGCAACGTCACCAAGCGCATGCCTTCCAACTCGATGGCGATGTCAGCCACCATGAAGGCCACCGCTTGGCGGTGCGCAATCGGTTCACCGAAGGCCTGACGCGTCTTGACGTATTCGCTCGTGTAATCGAGGACGGCCTTCGCCGTGCCCAATGCGAGTGCCGCCCACGCGACACGGGACAACCGGATGCAATCGCGGTAATCGTCCGTGGAGCCGAGCAGCGCCGACTCGGGAACGGTCACGCCATCAAGGCTCAGCCGGGACAGCCCGGCGGCGCGCAATCCCATGCCGGGATCGGAGGCGATCGCCACGCCCTTGGTGTTCGACTCGATGATGAACAGCCGAGGTTCACCATCGAGCTCGGCGCCCACGACGAACACCTCGGCCTCGCTGCCGCGAACAACACCCGACTTCAAGCCGTTGATGCGATAACCATCGGAGGTTTTGTTCGCGGTCGTCTGGAGGTCGAGCGGGTCGAACAGGACAGCTGGTTCTGCGATGGCCAACGCGGCCGTTGGGACATTGTCGCCGGTGAACTCCGGCAAGTACGTCTGCTGCTGCTCGTCGCTACCCCAAAGCGCGATCGCGGTGGCAACGGCGGCTGGCGCGAGACACGCAACCGCCTGACCCATGTCACCGTGCGCGAGCGCCTCCGCAATGAGGACACCCGTCACGGCAGAACGCTCTTCGGACAGACCTCCGAGTGATTCAGGCACGTTGAGGAGCGTGAGTCCGAATTCACCGGTTTGGCCGAGGACTTCCTTGGGAGTGTCATTGGCGGCCTCGGCATCCGCGGCCCCGGGCCGGAGTACTTCTTCGGCGAACTCCTTGACGACGCCCACGATCATTTCTTGGTCTTCGGTCGGGTTCAGGTCGTAGACACCGCCGGCGGAGTGTGCCGACTGGCGGGTGGGTTTGCCCGAACCCTTGACCTTCTTGAACGTGCGTCCAGCCGCGCTCGCGGCTTGGAAGCCGCTCTTTGCGCCTTGATACACGGCGCGTTCCGTCGCCCGTCGCAATCCGAGCTTGTCGATTGTCGGTGAGCTGGCGATGCGATTCAGCACCGCCAGACCGATGCCCATGGGGTCTCTGCGACTGGCCACGAAATCTCCTCATGCCTTGTGCGGACGTGCTTGCCCACCAGCGGAAAGGCTACCCCGAATGCGAATTCCGCGTACCGCCGGTATCCGAATTCTTCCGGTAGCGTAGCCCGGTGCCTGACTCAGCCTCGCGGCCCCTCCCGTCAGGTGGTTCCATACGGCCGATTACCCGCTGGGGTACCCCAGTCATGCATCGCGAGCTACGCGATGTCACAGAATTCGATGACGGCTTGCGCGCCCTCGTCGCTGACATGGTCGCGACGATGTACGCCGCCAGCGGGGTGGGGTTGGCGGCCAACCAGGTCGGCGAAGACCTCAAGGTCTTCGTGTTCGACTGCCCTGACGAGGACGGCAACTCTGTAACGGGCGTCGTCTGCAATCCCGTCTTAACCCTTCCAGAGGGGCGAGACCGCCAGCTTGAGGAGCACGACGAGGGCTGCCTGTCGCTACCAGGCGCCTACGTCGAATGCACGCGTCCGGATTCTTCCCATGTGAGCGGCCTGGACGAGTCCGGGAATGCCGTCGAGTTCACCGGTTCAGGTCTTCTGGCCCGCTGCCTGCAGCATGAAACCGACCACCTGTACGGCACTGTCTTCGGCGACCGGATTCCAGACCGTGCCCGCAGGAAGCTCACGAAGCGCCACCGCGAACTTGCCGACCGCTACCCCGACGACTGGCCCGTCTCGCCCATGCTCGTGGAGGAAGAAGACGAATGAGCTCTCTCGAAATGCCAGCAGGCGATGGCGACTGATGCGGCCACATTCAAGGAGTCGATGCCGGCTGACATCGGGATCGTGACGCGAACATCGGCTTCGCGCTGCCAATGCTCGGACAGACCCGGGCCCTCGCTCCCGACGATCAAGGCCGACCGATCGGCGGGGGCGATGGCATCGAGCGCTACCGCATCCTCGGCGAGGGTCATGGCGTACGTCGTGAAACCCGCTTCGCGAAGAAGTCGGGGTGCGGCATACCAGTCGTCGAGTCGGACATGCGGCAGCAAGAACACTGCACCCATGGCCACCTTGATCGACCTCCGATAGAAGGGGTCGGCGCAACGCGGCGACAGGATTATCGCGTCGAATCCGAGTGCCGCGGCGTTGCGGAAGACCGCGCCCACATTTGTGTGATCCACCAGATCCTCTGCAAGGACGATGCGACGAGCTTCGGCCAGCAACTCCGTCAGATCCGCCGGCTTCGGACGCTCGAAGGCCGCCAAGGCACCACGATGGACGTGGAACCCCGTGATCGATTCAATTCGGGACTCCTCGAGCACGTAGCACGGGGCATCGAAACGCTCGAGGACGTCCGACAGCGCGTCCACCCAGCGCGGTGCGAGCAAGAATGAGTGTGGCCGGTGCCCAGCATCCGCGGCCCGACGGATTACCTTCTCGCCCTCGGCGATGTAGATGCCGAGTTCGGTCTCCATGGACGTTCGCAGCTGGACGTCTCGCAGATCTGTGTAGGCGCGCAATTCGTCCACGGCGGCTAGCGTAGGTGTCCATGAGCCTTGATCGACCCGTAGCGCCAAATCCGTATCTCCTCCTGCCGCCCGTGCCGTCCTTTGAGGTGACCAGCGCCGACGTCTCCGAAGGCCAGCCGCTGAAGGACGATCAGGTGTACGCGTTGGGCAACACGTCGCCGCAGCTGTCGTGGAGCGGGGCGCCGGCTGAAACAGAGTCGTATGTCGTGTCCTGTTTCGACCCGAACGCCCCCATCGTGTCGGGATTCTGGCACTGGGTCGTTGCCGACATCCCTGCCGACATCACATCTCTGGACACCGGTGCCGGCGCCAGCGACGACAGCCTTCCCGGTGGCTACCACGTCCGAAACGATTTCGGAGAACTCGCCTTCGGCGGCGCTGCGCCGCCCGAAGGCGATCAGGTGCACAACTACCACTTCGTCGTGCATGCGGTGGGCGTGCCCAGTTTGGACGTGCAAGGGGCCGCACCCGCCGTCGTCGGATTCAAGTTGGCCTTCAACACACTCGCGCGAGCCGTGATCACGGGGACCTACCGGCACTGATCTGCGTGTTCAGCCAGCCGCGAGGGCGTACCTGTTGGCGCGCTTGTTGACCGACAGCACGTAGTGATCGCTGTGGTTGTACGAACGGAGTGCAGCGATCCATCCGCTGCTCGTACTCAAGTCGCGGCCGCCATTGCACAGGTACATTGCGGCGGCGAGTGCCGCGTCGTCGATGTTGTTGCGGTCGACAATGCCGTCGCGGTTGCCGTCGACACCCCATTTCGCCCAGGTTCCGCCGATGAACTGCATCGGGCCGGCGGCGTGGTCCCAGTCCGGATCGCCGGTCGCGCGCTCGTCAGCCACCGTCGCTCGAATCGCCCGGGTCCCCTTGTTGCCGTCGAGGGCCGGACCGAGGATGAGCTTCGACGTTCGCCCGTCAGCCATGAGGCTTGACCCATGGGATGTGCCGTGGCCGGTTTCGATCCATCCGATGCCCGCGAGGGTGTTCCATCCCAGGCGACATCCGGGCTTGATGGCAGCGATCGTCAACTGTGCCTTGCCATAGCCCTCGAGCGCCCGAGCCGGGATGCCGGTTGAATCAGATGTCTCTGTGATCCAGTTCGGGTCGACAATCGGGCCACCGGCAACCTGACCCCCCGTCCCACGCTCGGAAGGTACAGCCGCCGTCGCCAACGGGGTCACGGCCAATGGCGGGGCCTTGATGTGCAGTTCGCGCTGGTGAGAGGTCACTGTGTTGACGATGGCCGCGAATGCCCCGGCGATGATCAACAGCATGGGCACCGCAATGAAAGCCGCAATGCGACTGCGCTGCCGCCGGCGCCGTCGGCGCTGCTCAGAGACAGGTCTGACCTGGGTATCGATCGTCATGTCGGGTTCGAGAGGGAGGGTGTGATGCCGACTTCCCATCGTAGCCGCGCATAGGCCACAACAAAGCGGATCTAAGCGGGCTGCTCACCCTCCGGTGGCTCGGGTGCGCCGGGAGCCTCGGCCGCCTTGGCCGCTTCAAGCGCCTGATTGACCGCTGCCTGCGTCTCGGGGTCTTCGTCGCCTTCGTCGGCGACCTCGGCGTCCAGATCGACGCGGGTCTTGCTCCCGCCACCGTCGACCGGAATCTTGCCTATCGTGCCGCCCAACGTGCCGAGTGCCTTCGTGAGCTCGGCGGGAATGATCCACGTGCTGGCATTCGGGCTGTCGGCGATCTTCGGCAACGTCTGCAGGTATTGGTACGACAACAACTTCTGATCGGGGTTGCCGTCGTGGATGGCCTGAAACACGGCGCTGATCGCCTGCGCCTCTCCCTGCGCCCGCAGGATTGCTGCCTGCCGATCGGCTTGGGCGCTGAGGATCTGCGCCTGCTTGTTGCCTTCGGCTGTCAGAATCTGCGCCTGCTTGTTGCCCTCCGCGGTCAGGATGGCCGATTGACGCTCCCCCTCGGCTGTCAGGATCACGGCACGCTTGTCGCGCTCGGCTCGCATCTGCTTCTCCATCGCGTCGATGATCGACGGCGGCGGGTCGATTCCTTTGAGCTCGACCCGGTTGACCCGGATGCCCCACTTGCCGGTCGCGCCGTCAAGCTCGCCGCGAAGATGCGAGTTGATCTGGTCGCGGCTGGTCAGCGAGTGCTCCAGTGTCATACCGCCAACGATGTTGCGCAGTGTCGTCATCGTCAGCTGCTCGATGGCCTGGATGTAGTCGGCGATCTCGTAGGTCGCCGCGACCGGATCGGTGACCTGGAAGTAGATCACTGTGTCGATCGAAACAGTGAGGTTGTCTTCGGTGATGACGGGTTGCGGGGGGAACGACACCACCTGCTCACGGAGATCGATCAGATAACGCATCTTGTCGACGAAGGGGACGAGGATGTTCAGTCCCGCCGCAAGCGTCGTGCGGTACTTGCCGAACCGTTCGACGATTCCCGATCGCGCCTGCGGCACGATCTTGACCGTCATTGAGATGAACGCGATCGCAAGGACCGCCAGAAGCACTACGCCGATCGTGATGGCCATCAGGACTCCTCAGCTGTGACGACAGCGGTGGCGCCGTCGATGGTGACGACGCGAGCTTCCATGCCCACGTCGATGATTGCGGTGTCATTCGTGCGCGCCGACCACTCCTCTGAGCCGATGCGCACGCGGCCGTCCCGCGGGCCAACTGGCTCAAGGACGAGAGCGTCCCTGCCCACCAGGTTCTGGAAACCGGTGGACAATGTCGGGCCCGAGTGGAGCCGACGCAGCAGCGCCGGCCGCAGTAAGAACAGGAAGGCCACTGCCACCGTGGCAAACACCGCGACCTGCAGCCAGATCGGGAACCCAACCGTCGCTGCGACGGCCGCCACCAGCGCACCGAACGCGAACATCAGGAGCACGAAGTCGAGACTCAGCAACTCGACGACCGCCAGCAGGACGGCGATAGCCAGCCAGGTCAGA
>Ga0081455_10001806_pt1 | contig 25821 bp, 29 predicted proteins | sample TabmetS3T2R1_FD_70207 | JGI IMG/M metagenome (GOLD analysis project Ga0081455, IMG submission 70207) | Tabebuia heterophylla rhizosphere microbial communities from the University of Puerto Rico - S3T2R1 | ecosystem: Host-associated > Plants > Roots > Rhizosphere ...
AGCTCATCGAGCAGGACGTCGTACCCGAGGGCGTCACCATCTCGGTCCTCACCCAGGCCCGTGAGGATCTGATCGAGCGCACCGTGCAATCGCTCGTCGGCGCTCGCGACGCCAACGTCCATCTCTACAACGCGACCGCGCCGCTGTTCCGTCGGGTCGTGTTCGGCGTCGATCGCGACGAGTGCAAGGCGATCGCCGTCCGGGGCACCGAGCTCGTGATGAAGTACGCCGAGGAGCTGCTGCCCGACGCGGACTTCGGCTATCAGTACTCGCCGGAGATCTTCACCGGGACCGAGCTGGAGTACGCCGTCGAGGTGTGCGAGGCCGTCTCCGACGCATGGCAGCCGGGTCCGGGGCGCGGGATCATCCTGAACCTGCCGGCGACGGTCGAGATGTCGACGCCCAACGTCTACGCCGACCAGATCGAGTGGTTCTCGCGCCAGCTGACCCGGCGTGAGCACTCGGCGGTCTCGTTGCATCCGCACAACGACCGGGGCTGCGCCGTGGCGGCGACCGAGCTGGCCCTGATGGCCGGTGCCGATCGGGTCGAGGGTTGCCTGTTCGGCCACGGCGAGCGCACCGGCAACGTCGACCTCGTCACGCTCGGCCTGAACCTGTTCAGCCAGGGGATCGACCCGATGATCGACTTCTCCAAGATCGACGAGATCCGGCGCACGGTCGAGTACTGCACGGGCCTGCCGGTGCATCCACGGCATCCGTACGCAGGGGATCTCGTCTTCACCGCCTTCTCCGGCTCGCACCAGGACGCGATCAAGAAGGGTCTGGAGGCCCTCGAGCGCGACGCGGCCGCGGCCGGCGTACCCGTGGCGGACCACCCGTGGGAGGCGCCGTACCTGCCGATCGACCCGCACGACGTCGGTCGCACGTACGAAGCGGTGATCCGGGTCAACAGCCAGTCCGGCAAGGGCGGCGTGGCGTACCTCATGAAGGCCGAGCACAACCTCGACCTGCCGCGACGACTCCAGATCGAGTTCAGCCGGGTCGTGCAGCAGCACACCGACGTCGAAGGCGGTGAGGTCGCCCCGGGCACCCTGTGGGAGTTCTTCCGGACGGAGTACCTCGGCCGGGACGCCCCACTCCGCCTCAACTCGGTGCACACATCGTCAGCCGAAGGCGAGCACGACGCCCTCACCGTCGACGTCTACATCGACGGCGACCGGCACACGCTGCGCGGGCAGGGCAACGGCCCGATCGCCGCGTTCTGCGACGCGCTCGAGTCGGTCGGTCACGCCGTACGCGTTCTCGACTACGCCGAGCACGCGCTATCGGCCGGCGGCGACGCGATGGCGGCCGCCTACGTCGAGTGCGAGATCGGCGGGAAGGTGATGTGGGGAGTAGGCCTCGACGCCAACATCGTGACGGCGTCGTTGAAGGCCGTGGTGTCGGCGGTCAACCGCGCCTGACGGCGACCGCCGACCACCGGCGTCAGGGTTTGACGGCAAGGGCGAACTGCACGCCCCCGGCCTGGTCGACCTGGGCGTCGAGCACCTTGTCGTCGAGTACGACGGCGGCGCCCTCCTCGACAAATACGCGGGCCCCGTCCGACTCGACGATCTGGTCGCCGCTGTTCGGAGCTTCGGCCGGCGCGACCGTCAAAGCGTTGGGGTCGGAATCCTGCTGGCTGATGCGAAGCCCGGCGCCGTCGGCTTCCGTGCTCTGCTCAGTGATGGTCTTCACAACGTCGCTGGCGTTCTCGGTCAGGGTGAGCACTAGTCTCTCCGTCCGATTGCTGGCATATCCATTTCCACGGTTCTAGTCGATCTGGCTCTGAGCAAATCAGCGGCGTGGCGTGTCGAGCGTGTCGCCGCTTCGATCGACGGTCGGCGAGTACGCAACGTCGCACGTCATACGGGGGTTTCGCGGCCCGGACGACCGGCGGGACGGATCGTCCCGATCTGTCCACTTGCTGAGACGGCGGTCAGCGTTCGGTGCTGAGAACGAGCTCGACCAGCCGTCGGAGCTCCGGCGTGAGGTCCTGCTCGTGGATCTGCCGCTCCCGGTCGCCGATCCGGACGGAGTAGATGAACCGGTCCGGCTGCGGTGCGGACTTGGGGACCTGGGCCAGGTCGATCCGTCGCAGCAGCGCGGCCACCTCGGCGCCGGCCGGGTCGGTCGCCAGATCGATCGTGCTCTCGGTGACGAGTCCGGCGAAGCCGCCGCTGCGCCGGACAGACACAACGCCCTGCGCCCGGCCTGCCTCGTCCGGCTCGGTCTCCATGCCTCGTTCCTACCACCGGCCGCTCATCCGCCCCGTTTGGCCTGCTCATCCGCCCCGTTTGGCCTGCACATCCGCCCCGTTTGGCCTGCACATCGGTCACTCGTGGTCCTCGGCGATGCAGGCGGTCCCGACGCGTACGAACCCGACCCTTGCGTAGACCCGCGCGACCGACTCCGAGGCGGCGGACAGGAACACCGTAGTCACTCCGAGTTCGTGGGCGTCGTGGGCGAGCCGGGCGGCCAGCACCGCGCCGATGCCGCGACGGCGCCAGGCGGGAATCACCGCGATCCCGGTCACCTCGGTGACGTCGCCGCGAGGGGAGTGGCTTCCGCCGCCGACGGCGTTAGCGTCGCTGTCGAAGGCGCCGGCGACCCGCATCCAGCCCTGCCCGACATGGGCCGCGATGACGTCCGCGACCGGCTCGACGGTCAGCGCGTCACGTTCGTTGAACCCGGCGTCTACGGCGGCCCGGGTCTGGCCGAAGCCGTCGTCGCCTGGCTCGAGCATCCGTACGGACACGCCGTCGAGGCGATGCTCGACGATGTCGTCGGCGAGCACCATCAGGGCGCATTCGGCGACCGGAAGGCCCGCCTCCGTGGCGGCAGGCAACAGCGAAGGAGTGACCTCCTGCACCCACTCCAGGTGACGGGGTACGCCGAGGTGGCGCTGTCGATCGAGTACGGCACGCACGTCGTCGGCGGTGAACGACGCGTCCGTACCCAGGGTCGGCCGAGCGTAGTAGGGCCAACCGCTGCGGGCGACGAACAGGGTGAACGGCCCGACCTCCTCCGTCGCGGCGGTCGCGCGAGGGACCGTGTCGTAGTAGCGCTCCAGCGTGGCCAGCTGGGTCGGAACACCCATCGCCGGATGTTCTCACGAGCAACCGAAGAGTGGGCCAAACGGGGCGGATGAGCGGGTCAGATGGGGCGGATGAGCGGGCCACATGGGGCGGATGAGCGGACCGGGTCACGAGTGGCTGACGATCGGGCCACGAGTGGCCGATGACCGGTCCGCGAGCGCCGAGCGGCTGGCAGAATCGACCGACCAGCAGGTGGTCCTGCCTACGCATCGCCCACCGGAAGCCTCGGGAGCTCGGAGGACGTATGACGACACTCGTCGCGGAAAGCATCGGGGAATTCGAGCACCAGGGTTGCCGGCTCGAGTACACCGAGTACGGCGGCGGCGACCGGGTCGTCCTGCTGCACGGCCAGCTGATGCCACGCCGGATGCACGAGCCGCTGGCCCGGGTGCTGGCCGCCGAGGGCTATCACGTCTACACGCTGGATCTGCTCGGCCACGGTCGATCCGACAAGCCGACCGACCCCGCGCTGTACTCGATGTGGTCCTTCGGCCAGCAGGTCGTCGGGCTCCTGGACCATCTCGGTGTCGCACAGGCCGTCGTCGGCGGCACCTCGCTCGGGGCCAACACCACTCTCGAGGTCGCAGCGCATGCGCCGCAGCGGCTGCGCGGAATGCTCATCGAGATGCCGGTGCTCGACAACGCCGTCGAGGCCGGGATCATCGCGTTCGCGCCGCTGCTGTTCGTGGCCCGGGCGGCGCCGATCGCGGTGTCGGCGGTACGGCGCGTTGCGCAGGCCGTACCTCGCCGCCTGGTGCCGTTCTGGTCGGGCATCGCGCTCGACACGTTCAGCCAGGAGCCGGAGCCGATGGCGGCCGCGATCCACGGCATCTTCTACGGCCGGGTGGCGCCGCCGCATCACGAGCGGATTCTGATCGACGTACCGGCGCTGGTCGTCGGCCATCCCCGAGACCCGATCCACCCGGCCGCCGATGCCGCGATGCTCGCGGAGGAGCTCGTGGCGTGCCGGTTCGTGGAGGCCAGGTCGGTCGTCGAGTGGCGGCGCCGGCCGGAGCGGCTCAACACCGAGACCCTCGACTTCCTGGCGACCTGCTGGGCGGCCGGCGGTCTCGAGGCGGCAGCCGACGCCTGAGGACTCCCACCCGGGGCCGGGGCGGCGGCGGTCCCCACCTGGTCCGGCCCGGAACGGCGTAGCGCGCTGGACGAAGGTCCACCCGCCCGAACTCACCGTGGCTGCGCCGCCGGATCGATCTGCGGTCGGTAGCCGGCCCGAAATGCTGCCACTGTCGCCGGCGGCGTGATCAGGTCGACGTCGCCCGATCGGGGCCGACGGGCGCGATCGCCGTAGCCCTGCGGCGTCCAGGGCCGGACCGCGTCGTCGAGCGCCAGGTACGGCTCGCCCTCGATCCGTACGAACGCGCCCGACGGCACCGATCGCCACGGCACCGGGTGGAACCGCCGTCGATGCGTGCCGCGAAAGATTCGCTCGCCGTGCAGCCGGCGATCCATCTCCCACGCCTTCGGAACCGGACTGCCGAGCGCGTCGACCCAGGCGGCGCGATAGGCCTTGTAGTCGGTCCGGCGACACAGCGCGCAGGGACGATGTCCAGCCGCCATCGCGACCGCCTCGTCGTGGAAGAACAGCACCGTGAAGTGGTGTGGCTGCCATTGCGGCAGCTGCCAGTCCTTGTGCTGCAAGGTGCAGATGATCCACAGCGCACTGCGGTGAAACCGGACGACGTCGGTGCCCTGGTGGAGGATGCCGCGGTTGCCGAGCCAGGCGCCGCGAAGCGGGATCGCGACGATGTCACCCAGCGGTGTCACGCGGTTGCGCATCGGCGTACGTCTCGGCACGGCCCCGCACGCTAGCCGAGACGCCTGACACGATTCCGCGATTCGACCACCGGCGGTCGGTCCGGCGAGCGACAATGATGCTGTGGCTCTCTATCGCGACGAGGGCGTCGTCCTGCGTACACAGAAGCTCGGCGAGGCCGACCGCATCGTGACGCTGCTGACCCGCCAGCACGGCAAGGTCCGCGCGGTCGCGAAGGGAGTACGCCGCACCAGCTCCCGGTTCGGCGCCCGGCTCGAGCCGTTCATGCACGTCGACTGCCAGTTCGCCGAGGGACGCTCGCTCGACATCGTCACGCAGGCCGAGACGCTCGGGCCGTTCGGTGCGCCGATCAGCGCCGACTACCCGACCTACACGGCGGGCACCGCGATGCTCGAGACGACCGAGCGGCTGAGCACCGAGGAGGGTCATCCCTCGGTCCAGCAGTTCCTCCTGCTCGTCGGCGCGCTGCGAGCCCTGTCCGAGGGCGATCGCGATCCCCGGTTGATTCTCGACTCCTTCCTGCTGCGGTCGCTCGCTGTCGCCGGGTACGCGCCGTCCTTCTCCGACTGCGCTCGCTGCGGCGAGGCCGGACCGCATCGGTCCTTCAACCCCAGTGCCGGCGGGATCCTGTGCGCCAACTGCCGGCTGCCCGGCTCCGCGACTCCGGCGGCGTCGACGGTCGCCCTGTTGGCCGCCTTGCTCACCGGCGACTGGGCCGTCGCCAACGCCAGTGACGATCGCAGCCGGCGCGAAGCGAGTGGGCTCGTCGCGGCCTACCTCGCGTGGCACCTCGAGCAGGGGCTGCGTTCGCTGTCGTACGTCGACCGCTGACAGGATCGTGTCGTGCCCCGACGTACCTACCGCGCACCCTCGCCGCATCCCTCCGGAGCCCAGGCGCCGGAGATCCCCCGCGGCCAGGTGCCCAAGCACGTCGCGATCGTCATGGACGGCAACGGCCGCTGGGCCCGGCAGCGCGGTCTGCCGCGGACCGCCGGACACGAGGCCGGCGAGGCGGCGCTGTTCGACGTCGTCGAGGGCGCGATCGAGATCGGCGTGACGCACGTGTCGGCGTACGCCTTCTCGACCGAGAACTGGAAGCGCTCGCCGGAGGAGGTCCGCTTCCTCATGGGCTTCAACCGCGACGTGATCCGGCGCCGTCGCGACGACATGCACGCGCTCGGGGTGCGGGTCCGGTGGGCGGGCCGCCGTCCTCGGTTGTGGCGCAGCGTCATCAAGGAGCTCGAGATCGCCGAGGAGCTGACCCGGCACAACGACCGGCTCACGCTCACGATGTGCGTCAACTACGGGGGACGCGCGGAGCTCGCCGACGCGGCCGCGGCACTGGCCCGCGATGCGGCAGCCGGGCGGGTCGACCCGGACCACGTCGATCAGCGAACGCTCCGGCGCTATCTCGACGAGCCGGATCTGCCCGACGTGGACATGTTCTGGCGTACGTCGGGAGAGATGCGGATCAGCAACTTCATGCTCTGGCAGTCGGCGTACGCGGAGCTCGTCTTCTCCGACATCGCCTGGCCCGACGTCGACCGGCGTGCCCTGTGGGCGGCGATCGAGGAGTACGCCAAGCGCAGTCGACGCTACGGCACAGCCTGATGGTCCCAGCTCCGGCTGGCTGAGACCCGTCAAGTGTTGGCGCGATGTTGCACCAACTCTCGTCGAGACCCGGCACATTCGCGCCAACACTCGGGCGGCGCAAGCGGGCGGGCATCGCCTCAGCGGCAGTCGGCGCAGACGCCGAAGATCTCCAGGGTGTGCGAGACATCGGCGAAGTCGTGCTCGGCGGCGATCCGGTCGGCCCACCGCTCCACGGTTGGTCCCTCGACCTCGACGGTACGGCCGCAGGCGCGGCAGACCAGATGGTGATGGTGGCCCGAACTGCAACGGCGATAGAGCGCCTCACCATCGTCGGCTCGCAGGACGTCGATCTCCTCGGAATCGGCCAGCGCCTGGAGGGTGCGGTAGACCGTCGACAAGCCGACTCGGTCACCGCGCTCGGTGAGGATGTCGTGGATCTGCTGGGCGCTGTGGAAGTCGTCGAGCTCGGCCAGGGTGTCGCTCACAGCTCGCCGCTGCCGGGTCGCCCGGACTGCCACCGAGCCGGCACCGGCCGACATCGACCCCTCCGAATGGCGCGATCCGCTAGTGCTCGTCATAGTGCGGTCCGTGGGGCGCATGGCGATGTCCTCCGTGCACGTAGTCGACATGGTCGCCGTGAGGCACGGCCGGATGGCCGCAGCCGGGGCCGTGTTCGTGCGGGTGGGGTTCGGCGAGGTCGTGGTCGGACGGCCGGTCGGCCTCGTCGAACGGTGCGAGCTTGGCACGCCGCCACGCCAGTACCGCCCCGATCGGAGCGGCGAGCACGAACCCGGCGAGCGCAAGCAGCACGATCGTCGGGCCGGCCGGTGTGTCGGCCTCGAAGCTCACCGCGACTCCGGCGACCGACGCGATCACGCCCAATCCCATGGCGATCACGAAGGTCGAACGGAAGCTGCGGCTGAACTGCTGTGCGGTCGCGACCGGCACGACCATCAACGCGCTCGCGAGCAGCAGGCCGACGGTGCGCATCGACACCGTCACGGTGACTGCGGCCAACGCGGCGATGAGCACGCCGTACATCCGAGCCGGCAGGCCCGAGACTCGCGACTGCTCCTCGTCCTGGCAGATGGCGAACAGCTGTGGCGACAGGCCGATCGCGACGACGAGCACGACCGCCGACAGGATCACGATGTCGCGCAGATCGCTCGGCTCGAGCGTCGTGATCGAGCCGAACAGATAGGTGTTGAGGGTCGCGGCGGACTGGCCGGCCTCGGCGGTCAGCAAGACGCCGCCAGCGATCCCGCCATAGAACATCAGCGCCAGTGCGACGTCGCCGCTCGTCTTGCCGTACGAGCGCAGCAGCTCGATCGCGATCGCGCCGGCCGCCGCGAGGATCACTGCGGTGTTCAGGGGAGCCCAGCCGGTGAGCAGGCCGACGGCGACGCCGGTCAGTGCCACGTGTCCGATGCCGTCGCCGAGCAGGGCCAGCCGGCGCTGCACGAGGTAGGTGCCGATCGCCGGCGCGGCGAGCCCAGTGCAGACCGCGGCGGCCAACGCGTAGCGCATGAAGTCGTACTGCCACAGCTCAAGCACGGCCCTGCCCCCAACTCGCGTCTTCGGCAAGGGGTACGCGTGGCGGCGTCGGTCCCTCGTGGAGATGGTGTTCACCGAGCCCGAGATCGAGAACGGCCTGGGTCGCATCGCCTTCGAAGACGACCCGCCCATCACGCAAGACGATGGTGCGATCGACGAGCGGCGCCAGCGGCCCGAGCTCGTGGGCGACCAGCAGGATCGTGGTGCCACGGGCACTGAGGTCGGCGAAGACATCGGCGAGGACGTTCTGACTTGCCTGGTCCACACCCGCCGTCGGCTCGTCGAGCACCAGCAACTCGGGATGGGACGCCAGTGCCCGGGCGATCATGACCCGCTGTTGTTGTCCACCGGACAGTTGGGCGACGGAGTCGCGACCACGATCGGCGAGCCGGACGATCTCCAGGGCCTCGGCGACGGCCTTGCGGTCGGTCCGCGTCGGCCAGCCGAGGAAGCGATGGCGGGACAGCCGCCCGGTCGTGACGACTTCGGCGACGGTGGCCGGCACACCGGACTGTGCGGTCGAACGTTGTGGCACGTAACCGACTCGGCGCCAGTCGCGGAACTGGGGGAGCGGCGTGCCGAAGAGCTCGATCGTCCCGGACGCCGGTGACAGCAGGCCGACGATCGACCGTACGAGGGTGGACTTTCCCGATCCGTTGGCACCCAGCAGCGTGACGAACTCACCCGGGTGCACCCGGAGGCCGACCCGTCGCACCACGGGCCGGCCGGAGAGCACGACGCTGACGTCCTCGACAGCGATGACAGGTGGGGTCATGAGCAGCCGTTCGCTTCGCGGATGCTCTCGAGGTTCGACTGCATCAGGTCGAAGTACGTCTGGTCGGAGTTGTCATCGCTCAGTCCTTCGATCGGGTCGAGGGTTGCCACTGTCGCACCGGTCTCGTTGGCGATCGACTCGGCGACGTCGTCGCTCACCAGTGTCTCAGTGAACACGGTGGTGATGCCCTCCTTGTCGACCAGATCGGCGATCTCGGCCTGTTGGGCGGGCGACGGCTCGGCATGCGGATCGATGCCCGCGATCGGGATCTGCTCGAGGCCGTAGCGCCGCGCCAGGTAGCCGAATGCGTCGTGACTCGTCACGATCGTGCGGCGCTGGCAGTCGGCGAGACCCTTTCGGTACTCCGTGTCGAGTCGGCGCAGCTCGCCTTCGAGTCGATCCACGTTGTGTTCGTACACGCGCTCGTTGTCGGGGTCGATCTCGATGAGGCGGTCGGCGACCGCGTTGCTGATCTGCTCCATCGCGACCGGATCGAGCCAGATGTGCGGGTCGACCTCGCCCGAGTCGGCTCCGGTCGCGTTCACCAGGCTCACTTCGTCGGCGATGTCCAGGACGGCCTCGTCGGGGAGATCGGCCTGCTCGACACCGTCGTCGACCGAAGGCTGGAAGCCGTGCTCGTAGATCACCAGCGACGCGTCGGTGAGATCGGCGACCTGACGCGGCGTGAGCTCGAGGTCGTGAGGCTCGCTGCCCGGTGCGGTCAGGTTGTCGACCTGGATGGCGTCGCCTCCGACCTGCTCGGCAACGAACGCGAGGGGATAGAACGACGCGATCACGAGAGGGCGGTCGTCGGACGCGTCGCTCGAGCATGCGGCGAGGAGGAGCACGCACGCGCCGAGCACGGCCGGAGGCTTCAACCACATGACAACGATTCTCATCTTATTGAGAATCGTTGTCAACACTGACCTGGGTTTCTCTGACGAGTCTTGAGGGATCTCGATAGCTATCGCAACCGCGAGCCCTCAAGACTTCGTGACGAGCTAGGCGAGGGCACCGGTCGCACGCGCGATGGCGGCACCGACGAGGAGACCGATGGCGAGGGCTCGGATCAGCCGCCCGCTGCGGTCGAGACTCGGCCAGGCCAGCGCGGCCAGCCAGCCGAGGAACAGGACGAGAATCACCAGACAGGGAACGCCGACCATCGGTGGCGCCATCAGCCCGATCAGGGTCAGGATCAAGACGGCGGCCGGGACGGTCAGCCGGGGGAGCGTGTGCAGCCGGGCGAGGACCTGCTGACTGCGCGTGGGTTGCGACGACACTCCAGCATCGTCCCACGACCCGGGACGCTGGTGTCACAGCCGTCTCAGGTTTCCCATGAGCTCATGGGAAACCGCACCGATCACGGGATGCAACCCATGAGGGGCGACGAACTGCCGAGGGGAGTGCGGCCGCCCGCGTACGGCAATGACGAACACAGAAATCCGGCGGCCGACCGAAATCATGTTGCTTTGGGAAGGTAGCCTGGTGGCTCTCGGGCCGACCGACAGGCTGGCCCAGTCCGCCGACACCCAGCCGGATGGAGAATGCCATGCCCGCGGATTCCGTCGACACCGTCGTCAGTCTCTGCAAGCGCCGAGGATTCGTGTTCCCTTGTGGCGAGATCTACGGCGGCACGCGGTCCGCATGGGACTACGGCCCGCTCGGCGTGGAGTTAAAGGACAACATCAAGCGCCAGTGGTGGAAGACCATGGTGCAAGGACGCGACGACGTCGTCGGTCTTGACTCCTCGGTGATCCTGCCGACCAAGGTGTGGGAGGCGTCCGGTCACATCGAGCAGTTCGTCGACCCGCTCGTCGAGTGCCAGTCGTGCCACAAGCGCTTTCGCGAGGACCACCTGCGCGAGGAGTACGCCGCGCGCCGTGACCTCGACCCCGACAACGTCGACATGGCTCAGATCGCCTGCCCTCATTGCGGAACGAAGGGTGCGTGGACCGAGCCGCGGATGTTCCACGGCCTGCTCAAGACCTACCTGGGTGTCGTCGAGTCGGACGACAACCTGCACTACCTGCGACCCGAGACGGCGCAGGGCATCTTCATCAACTTCCTCAACGTGATGACGTCTGCGCGTCGCAAGCCGCCCTTCGGCATCGGCCAGATCGGCAAGAGCTTCCGCAATGAGGTGACGCCCGGCAACTTCATCTTCCGGACCCGCGAGTTCGAGCAGATGGAGCTCGAATACTTCGTCGAGCCCGGTACCGACGAGGAGTGGCACGAGCGCTGGATCCAGGTCCGGTGGGACTGGTTCGTCGACCTCGGCATCGACCCGGAAAACCTGCGCCTCTACGAGCATCCACAGGAGAAGCTGTCGCACTATTCGAAGCGAACCGTCGACATCGAGTACCGCTTCAAGCTCGGCGCCAAGGAGTTCGACGAGCTCGAGGGAGTCGCGAACCGGACCGACTTCGACCTGACCACTCATTCGAAGCACTCCGGCCAGGACCTGTCGTACTTCGACCAGGGCAAGAACGAGCGGTGGACGCCCTACGTCGTCGAGCCGGCGGCAGGAGTCAACCGGTCGATGATGGCGTTCCTGATGGATGCGTACGCCGAGGATGAGGCGCCCAACACCAAGGGTGGCGTCGACCGCCGAGTCGTCCTGAAGCTCGATCCGCGACTCGCCCCGGTGAAGGTCGCCGTGCTGCCGTTGTCGCGCAACGCCGACTTGACACCTAAGGCGCGCGACCTGGCGGCGCAGTTGCGCACCCTGTGGAACGTCGAGTTCGACGACGCCGGTGCGATCGGCCGCCGCTATCGCCGACAGGACGAGATCGGCACGCCCTACTGCGTGACGGTCGACTTCGACAGCCTCGACGACCAGGCCGCCACGGTGCGGGAGCGCGACAGCATGCACCAGGAGCGCATCGCCCTGGACCAGATTCGCGATCACCTCGCGGTCCGCCTGGCCGGATGCTAGGAATCGTCCGACTGCATAATGTGCCCGTGCCGAAGCGTCTGACCTCGCTCCTCGCGCTGCTCCTGCTCGCGTTGGTGAGCGGCTGCGGTGGCGACGACAGCGGATCCTCCGACGACGCGAGTGAGTCGCCGACCGCTACGGGTCCGAGCGTCAACGTGCCGGCTGGCGTAAGCCTGACGGATCCCGGAACCAGCTTGGACCTGGGCCAGCCGGCGAGTGTCGTCTACGACGCGGGACAGAAACGGGTCAGTGTCATCACCGTGACGGTCCGCAAGATCGTCACCGGGTCGATGAAGCGCGACTTCAAGAACTTCGTGCTCGGACCCAAGGAGCTGAAGTCCACGCCCTACTACGTGACTGCCACGGTGCACAACGACGGACCCGGCAAGCTCGGCCAGGCCAAGGTGCCCCTCTACGGCTACGACTCGACCAACACGTACTTCTCTGCGTCTCCGATCGTCGGCGACCTCGGCGTGTGTCCGGGAGGCAATCTGCCCGAGTCGTTCGGGCCGAAGGCGACCAAGCAGACCTGCCAGGTTTTCCTTGTGGGCAAGGGCGTCACCCTCGACGAGGTCGAGCTGCGACCCTACGAAGGCTTCGAGCCGATCCGGTGGCCGGTGCCCGCGTCAGAGGAGAAGCCGAAGCAGAAGCCGAAAGCGTAGCGCGCTAGTCCGAGTCGCGGAGTACGCCGACGTGGACCGTGATCGCGGCGAGGCAGAACAGGTCGTCGCGGGCGCCGAGGTAGGCGGCGTCGTCCGGATCGAGCAGCTGCTGCCAGGCGTCGACGTCCTCGGGATCGAGCCGGTCCGCGCCGCGCTCCACCCGATGGCGCAATGACTCGATGACATAACCGACGACGTACGCGGAGATCGGACTCGGCCGGTCGAGGAGGAACGACCGGGTACTCACGTCGGCGAGTCCAGCCGCGCGAAGCAGTGTCGGCCAGCCGTACGGTGCGCGCTTGGACTTGGGGATCGAGGCGCGCATCTCGACGAACCAGGCCTCCTCCGCCGCATGGAGGCGGGCCTCCAGGCCGGGCGTTCCCACGCCGACGTCCCACGGCAGGGTGACCGTTCGCAGTCCGCCCTCGGACAACGCGAGCCGTCCCCCTTGGATCAGGAGGCTGGACAGTTCGGCGATGGCGGCCTGCTGGTCGGGCAGGTGATGCACGACGTGGGCGGCCCAGACCAGGTCCTGTAGTCGCTCGAGCTTGGGCGGCCCGGAGGAGAGGTCGTGGTGCCGCGTGGTCACGCGGTCGTCGTAGCCGAGTTGTCGACAGCGTTCTTCGGTCGCGGACAGGAGGGCGGGCTCACCGTCGACCGCGATCACCGAGCCGCTCGGCCCGACCGCGTTCGCCAGCAGCGCGGTCATGCCACCGGCACCGCATCCGATGTCAGTGGTGCGCGACCCGGCGGTGACCCCGAGCCACTCCATCACCTCTTCGCTGACCGGGCGCAGCACGTCGGCGCCGCGCTGCAGCTCGCCGACGACTTCGGCCCAGTCGACATCCTCGGTGTGCTGATGGCTAGACATGAGCCCCTGTCGGGTCGGCGTCAATGGGTGGTGCCCAGGCGGGCCGTGGGATCAGACAGAATGGGTGTCCCGCCGGATCAGCATAGATGCGGCCGGTCTCGGACGGCAGTCTGGATGCGCCCAGGTGGACGACCTGAGCGTCAGCGGTGTCCAGGTCGTCGACCATGACGTCGAGGTGGAACTGCTGCGGTCGGGCCGGATCGGGCCAGCCCGGTGGCTGGTGATCGGGGGCGAGTTGGAACGCGATTCCCGAGGTCCGCTCGTTCACCGAGACGACGACCCAGTCGTCCGACCGGTACGTGATCGGGAGTCCGACCAGCTCGGAGTAGAACCCCGCGAGTGCCTCCGGATCGGGGCAGTCGATGACCACGTGATGCAGGCGTCCGATCATGTGGCGATCCTCGCACCTGGCCGATCCGGGCCAACATTCGGACGCGGCGACGCTGGGGCAGTGCGGCACAATGGATCGGTGCCCGTCCCTACCACGCTGCGTCTCGGACCGCTGGCGGTTTCCCCGCCGGTGGTCCTGGCGCCGATGGCCGGTGTCACGAACGCGGCGTTCCGCCGGCTGTGCCGGGAGCAGGGCGCTGGTCTGTACGTCTGCGAGATGATCACGTCACGCGGCATCGTCGAGGGCGACCCCACGAGCCTGTCGATGCTGGTCTTCGACCCGAGTGAGCAGGTCCGCTCGGTGCAGCTGTACGGCATCGACCCGGTCTACATCGGCAAGGCCGTCGAGATCCTGTGTGGCGACTACGGCGTCGGTCATGTCGATCTCAACTTCGGCTGTCCCGTACCCAAGGTGACCCGCAAGGGCGGCGGCGCGGCACTGCCCTGGAAGCGACGACTCCTCGGCGACATCCTGACCGCTGCCGTCGACGCGGCCGAGCCGTACTCCGTGCCGGTGACGATGAAGACCCGGATCGGCATCGACGATGCGCACAAGACGTACCTGGACGCCGGTCGGATCGCGCAGGAGGCGGGCTGCGCGGCGATCGCCCTGCACGGCCGGACCGCCGCGCAGCACTACTCCGGTCGCGCCGACTGGGAGGCGATCGCCGCGCTGGTCGAGCAGGTCGACATCCCCGTGCTGGGCAACGGCGACATCTGGGAGGCGTCGGACGCGATCGACATGGTGACCCAGACCGGCTGCGCCGGCGTCGTCGTCGGCCGTGGCTGTCTCGGTCGCCCGTGGCTGTTCCGCGACCTCGCGAGGGCGTTCGCGGGTGAGCCGGCGCGGGAGCTGCCGACGCTCGGCGAGGTCGCCAAGATGATGCGCCGGCACGCCGAGCTGCTGACGGAGTACTTCGGGCCGGAGCGCGGCTGCGTCGAGTTCCGCAAGCACATCGCGTGGTATCTCAAGGGCTTCCGGGCCGGTGGCCGGATCCGATCGCAGCTCGGCCTGGTGTCGTCGCTCGACGATCTCGACCGGCTCCTCGCGGACCTGGACCTGACCGAGCCGTACCCGGTGGCCGAGCTCGGCAAGCCGCGCGGCCGGCAGGGTGCACCGCGCCGGGTTGCGTTGCCGCCCGGCTGGCTGGCCGATCGCGACGGCACCCGGGTCGACGCCGACGCCGAGTGCGGCATCTCGGGCGGCTGACCTGCCGACTGACCGCGACCCCTACAGCGCCGCGAGCACCTTCTCGATCCGGGTCAGCTTGAAGTCCTGGTTGGCCGCAGGATTCCGGTTGCCGTTGTCCTGGCAGACGAAGACCCCTTGCGGGTACGACGACCCGAGCGATCCGAAATGGGCCGCGATCCCGTCAGTACGCTCGCAGGAGTCAGCGGCCGGGCCGTTCCCGATCCGGAACGAGCCGACATAGGCGCTGGTGCCCCGGTCGTAGGCGACGAAGTACGACGACTTCGGCGCCGCGATGTTCTGCGCCGAGGCGATGATGTAGCCGCCCTCGCCGCCGGTGTCGACCAGCGTCACGCCTTCGGCGTCGGCCGCGAGGTGACCGTCCGGCTGCACCCGGTCGATCAGGGTGCCGGTCGTACTCGCGGTGGGCTCGGCCCCGAATCGCCACAGTCCGACGTCTTCTTGGTCGATGTAGAGCCGGCCGCGCTCGTCGTCGGCGACGCAGCCCTCCGACTCCGAGGTCATCCGGAACTCGCGGAGGAACCGGAGCTGCAGCAGTCCGTCGCGGTCGGGGTCGGTGACGCGGTACTGCCGGACCCGCTTGGCCCGCGCGATCAGGTTGACGTACAGATCACCGCTGGCCTGGCTGTGATAGAGGCAGAGTCCCTCGCCGAGCGGCGTGAAGATCGCGCCGCCGTTGTCCGTGCTGAGTCGGAGATCACGGGTCGCGGGGTCGATCGTGAACAGCCGGAGTCCGTCGTTGTAGACCGCCGCGATGTCGAGGGTCTCGCCGCCGATCGTGACGCCTTGCCGGACGTCGACGTTGCCCCAGAACGCCGAGGGCATCGTGATCCGCTGCCGCCGGGTTCCGTCGAGGTTGTACGTCTCGAGCGCGCCTTGTTTGTCGTTGCCGATGACCAGTGACTGCCCGGGGTTCGTCGGGTGCACCCAGACGGCGGGATCGTCGGCCGCGTCGCCCGAATGGCTGACCGGGACGGTCTCGCCATCGGCCGCGACGACGACGGGGTTCTCGACTATGGCATCGGCGCCGTCGATGCCGCAGCCAACCAGGAGGGGGAGTAGCGCGAGCATGGGGACGGCCACCCGAGTCCGCCCGTACGTACGGCGTCGATCGGTCATGTGCCTGAGGATGCCGTAGCCGGCCCCGGTGATACCACCCCAGCGGCTAGCCTGCTCCGGGTGGAACTCCCGCCGCCGACCCCTGGCTACGGCACCGCCGACGTCGATCGCCTCGTGCCCGAGTCGAGCGGCCGCTCCGGACGTACTCCCTTCGCTCGCGACCGGGCCCGCGTCGTCCATTGCGCCGCGTTCCGCCGGCTCGCCGCCAAGACCCAGGTCGTCGGCCCCGGAACGGGCGACTTCGTCCGCAATCGGCTCACCCATTCGCTCGAAGTGGCGCAGATCGCCCGCGACCTCGGCAGTCGGCTCGGCTGCGACCCGGACATCGTCGAGACCGCCGCACTCGCCCACGACCTCGGGCATCCACCGTTCGGTCACAACGGCGAGCGGGCACTGCACGAGGCGGCGGACGACGTTGGTGGGTTCGAGGGCAATGCCCAGACGCTACGGATCCTGACCCGTCTCGAGCCGAAGACTGTGACCGAGGACGGTCGCAGTGTCGGCGTCAACCTGACCCGGGCCGTGCTCGACGCCTGCCTGAAGTACCCCTGGCCGCTCGCCGACGCACCGCGTCCACTGGGCCGGCACTCCGACGGGCAGGAACGTGCGATGCGGAAGTTCGGCGCCTACGACGACGACATCGGTGTGTTCACCTGGGTACGGGACGGCGCCGAGGCGCGTCGGCCGTGTCTCGAGGCGCAGGTGATGGACTTGGCGGACGACATCGCCTACTCGGTGCACGACGTCGAGGACGCCGTGGTCGCGGGCCGGGTCGACCTGGCGAGTCTCCGGACGTCGACCGAGGCCGCCGACGGCGTGTTCGAGGCGGTGCGCGACTGGTACCTCCCGGCGCCCGACGACGAGCTCGCGGCCGGACTCGGGCGCCTCCTGGCGCTGCCCGAGTGGCCGACCGAACCGTACGACGGGCGGCTGCCGGCCCAAGTCGGTCTCAAGGCGCTGACCAGCGCACTGATCGGCCGCTTCTACGCCACGATCCTCGCCGCGACCCACGACGCGTACGGCTCCGGCCCCCACACCCGGTTCGCGGCGGATCTCGTCGTACCCGACGGGATCCTCGTCGAGATCGCCGTCCTCAAGGGGGTCGCCGCGCATTTCGTCATGCGGCGTGACGAGCGGGTGTCGCTGCTACGCGACCAGCGGGATCTGCTGGCGGGCCTGGTCGCGGCGCTGGCCGTCCGGCCCGATCAGCTCGAGCCGCTGTTCCGGGAGCTCTTCGATGCGGCGACCGACGATCCGGGTCGGCTCCGAGCTGTCATCGACCAGGTCGCGTCGCTCACCGACGGCTCGGCCCGGGCCTGGGCGGAGCAGCTGCTCTGACTCCTGTCGCGATACCACGTTCTCGTGGTGAGTGCGCACTCCGCATGGCGTCCACACCATGCAGAGTGCGGAAACGCCGTGCAGAGCGGGTGCGCAAACGCCGTGCAGAGTGGGTCGCAACGCCGTGCAGAGTGACCGCGGCTGTGGAGGCGAGGCCGCCACCGTCCGGCCGCCGACCTAGACTCTCTGCGTGGCCGGCCGGATCCGCGACGAGGACATCGCACTCGTACGTGAGCGTGCCCGCATCGACGAGGTCATCGGCCAGTACGTCACGCTGCGGCCGGCCGGCGGCGGCGATCTCAAAGGACTGTGCCCGTTCCATGACGAGCGGAGTCCGTCGTTCAACGTCACGCCGAGTCGCGGCTTCTATCATTGCTTCGGCTGCCAGGAGGGCGGGGACGTGTTCACGTTCCTGCAGAAGATGGACGGTCTCGGTTTCACCGAGGCGGTCGAGCGCCTCGCCGGTCGCTACGGCATCGCGCTGCGCTACGAGGACGGTGGCGCCGGGCCGCGTCGGGATCCGCAGCGCCGGGCTCGTCTGGTGGAGGCCAATCGCGCCGCCGCCGCGTTCTACCTCGAGCAGCTCGCCGAGTCGCCCGATGCCAAGGTGGCCCGGCAGTTCCTCGACCAGCGCGGCTTCAATCGCGACGCCGCCGAGCGGTTCGGCCTCGGCTTCGCACCGCGCGGGGGACAATCACTGCTGACGTACTTGCGGCAGAAGGGCTTCACCGAGGACGAGCTCGTCACGGCCGGGCTGATCGCGCGTGGGCAGCGTGGCGGCTACGACCGGTTCCGGGGCCGGCTGCTGTGGCCGATCCGCGACCTGTCCGGCGACGTCGTCGGCTTCGGGGCGCGGCAGCTGTTCGACGACGACCGGATCGCGGCGAAGTATCTCAACACACCGGAGACGCCGCTCTACAAGAAGAGTCAGGTGCTCTACGGCGTCGATCTCGCCCGGCGGCCGATCGCCCAGGCGATGCAGGCGGTCGTCGTCGAGGGCTACACCGACGTGATGGCCTGCCACGAGGCGGGGGTCGAGACCGCTGTCGCGACCTGCGGCACCGCGTTCGGGCCGGATCACGCCCGGGTGCTGCGGCGGCTGCTCGCCGACCATGACGAGTTCCGCGGCGAGGTGATCTTCACCTTCGACGGCGACGAGGCCGGTCAGCAGGCGGCACTGCGTACGTTCTCGGGCGATCAGCAGTTCGTCGCCCAGACCTACGTCGCCATCGAGCCGGACGGTCTCGACCCGTGCGATCTGCGGTTGGCCAAGGGCGATGCCGCCGTTCGCGAGTTGGTCGCCCGGCGGCTGCCGCTCTATCGCTTCGTGCTGCACAACCTGGTCAACCGCTACGACCTCGACCGGGCCGACCAGCGGGTCAATGCGATGCGCGACGCCGCGAGGCTGGTGGCGAGCGTCCGCGACAAGTCCAAGGTCGAGGCGTTCGTCCGCGAGTTGGCCGGCATGGTGGGCATGGACATCGACGAGGTGCGTACCGAGGTGCGTCGCGCCGCCGCTGCCACCTCCGGCGGGACTCTGCCGACGACCGGGCGGGAGGAGGCGCCAACCCTGGAGGGTCCGGCGGTGCCAGACGTGCGCGATCCCCGCTACGCCGACGAACGCGAGGCGCTCAAGGCGGTGATCCAGTACCCGCAGCTGGTCGGGGACAGCGCTGCCGACGTCGACGGCGACGACTTCACCCATCCGTGGCTGAGCGCGGTGTGGGTGGCGACCGCGGCCGAGCCGACTCCGGGCCAGGCCGATCCGGGCTGGCCCGCCCGGGTCGGCGCCCGGGTCGCCGACGAGGGCGCCCGGTCGGTCGTGTCAGCACTCGCCGTCGAACCGCTGCGGGCGGCCGGGGCGCCCGATGCCCGGCTGGTCGACGCCTTGCTGGCCAGGCTGCAGGAGTTGACCACCACGCGCCGGATCCAGTCGGTCAAGTCGCGCCTGCAACGGACCAACCCGGTCGAGCAGCAGGCCGAGTACAACCGCATGTTCGGCGAGCTCGTCGCGCTCGAGAAGCAGCGTCGCGACCTCCGCGGCCGCGCGATCGGCGGCCTCGGCCTCTGACCGCGATCCGCCCCGTCTGACCGCGATCCGCCCCATCTGGCCCGGCGATCCGCCGCATCTGGCCCGCCGATCCGCCCCATCTGGCCCGCCGATCCGGCCCACCTGACCCGACGGGCTCCGTCCGCCGCCTGTGGACGCGGACACGCGGTCCACAGTCGTCGCCGATGATGTCCAACCGCCCTGCGACCCCGCACAGACTCCCCATGCCTGACGTCGAGTCGAAGGGACCGCCATGCCCCAGCCGTCACCCGCGAGCGTCGACGAAGCGGACACCGCGCTCGCCGATCCGTTCGGTGCCTACCTGCGACGGATCGGCGCCGTCGATCTCCTGACGGCTGCGGAGGAGGTCGAGCTGGCGTTCGCGATCGAGGCCGGTGTGCTGGCCGCCGACCGACTCGCGACCGGCGCCACCGACTCGGTGCTCCGTGCCGAGCTTCGGATCCTCGTCGACGAGGGCGAGCGCGCTCGACTACGCATGGTGCGCGCAAACCTCCGGCTGGTCGTGTCGCTGGCCCGCCGGTTGACACCGGCCGGCACGCCCCTGTTCGACCCGGTGCAAGACGGCACGCTTGGGCTCATCCATGCGGTACGCAAGTTCGACTACCGACGCGGCTGCAAGTTCTCGACGTACGCCACGTGGTGGATCCGGCAGGCCATCACTCGCGGCATGGCCGACGCGGAGCGAGTGGTGCGGTTGCCTGTCCATGTCGCGACCCGGCTCCATACGCTTCTGGCGCTCCGCCAGCAGCTGACAGTCGAGTGGGGACGCGAGCCGACGTCAGACGAGCTGGCCACGGCCTGCGGCGTCGCGCCCGCGGACCTTGCCGCGCTCCTCAACCTGCCCAGCGATCCGGTCTCCCTGGAGGGCGCGATCGAGACGAATCCGGGAGGCGAGCAGCTGGCCGATCGCGAGGCGCCGGGTCCTGGTGAGCTCGCCACGGTGACCCTGGTCCGCGAGCAGGTCCGTGCCGCGCTCGGGAGCCTGCCGCCGTTGGAGCGGGAGATCCTGTCCCGCCGGTTCGGTCTGCGGGGATCGCCGCGAGATCGCAAGGTCGTCGCCGCCGAGCTGGATCTAGGCTACGACCGGGTGCGACGGCTCGAGCGCGACGCGCTGGCCACGCTGCGAACCGATCCAAGCCTGGCCGCACTCAGCGACCGGTCATGCCCGCCGCTCGCCGGTTGATCGGCCTGCGACGATAGGACCATGACGCGATGGTCGCGACGGAGTGTGGTCGATGCCGATATCGCGGCGATGCTGCCGACCGAGGCGGGGGAGCGCCTGCTCGCGGCGACACGGGAGGCCACCGGCCGATGGCTGGTCGGATCGGACAGGGCCCTCTACGCACCACGCGACGGCGGGTGGCACCGGATCCCGTGGGAGCAGATCGACCAGGCGACGTGGGACCGCGAGTCGGAGGCCCTCGTCGTTGTCGAGATCGCCGACTTCGGCCAACCGCAGCCCCGATACGAGTTCGCCGTGGCCGAGCCGGGTCAACTCCTGGAGCTCGTACGCGAGCGCGTCACCGCCAGCGTCTTGTTGACCCGCCACGTCCCGATGCCCGGAAGCCAGGGTCTGCAGGTCATGGCGCGGCGGGCGCCGGTCGCGGGCGGCGAGGTGGACTGGTCGGTGCGGCTGGCCGAATCGCTCGATCCGTCCGATCCGGACGTTGTTCGCACCGTGGAGCAGGCTCTCGCCGACGCCAAGGCCGAGCTCGGGGTTTGACCGTTTCGTCGATCGGTTCGGGGCTTGCTAACCTATCCGGGCGTTCGAGTGAACGCCTGACAATCCCGCGTAGCTCAATCGGCAGAGCGTCCGGCTGTTAACCGGCAGGTTGGTGGTTCGAGTCCACTCGCGGGAGCCGAGCAGCGCCATCGAGGTGGCGCCAATGAGCGGATCAAGCCCGGCGTTGCACGATTTGTACGATGCTATCTCGGTTAATGCCAATCCGCTTCGTCCCACCGTACGCACTCCTACACGTGGGAGTGAGCCAGGCTTCGCCGCCGCTGTCGCTCAGCCCAACCGAAGGCACCACAGCGCCAGGCGGCTCCGACGAGGTGACCGTGACACTGGATGCGGCCGAGCTCGCCGTCGGGACTCACAAGACGAGTGTGTGCGTAGCAAGCAACGATCCGGAGCGTCCGGTTGCGGCGGTATCGATCACCTTCACGGTGCTCGAAGCCGATGGCGCCATCGCATTGCCGGGCGTCGCCTGATGAGCCGGAGTCGCGCCGCCGGACTCACCAGGCATCCGGCGTCATCAGCGGACGGTGACCGAGAACCGCTTGAACGCGTTGGGCGTGTTCGGGCTGGGCGTGATCCCCACGGCCCGCAGGGTGCGGTTGCCCTTGCGGGACAGGATCAGCCGGACGGCGTACTTGCCGTCGCTGCCGGTCGATACCTGCGCACCAGAAATGTTCTGCCAGGTACCCGAGTTGAGCGACTGGATCTTGACCGTCCGGTTGACGGCCGGCGAGCCGCCGATCTTGAACGGACCGCGAACCCGGAACTGCTGGCCGCTGTTGACCGTGGTGTCCGAGGGGTGGGCGGTGATCGTCGCGGTCGGGGCCCTCGTCGGCGCGGACGCCGCCTCCGCCGAGGCGTACGAACCGGCAAGGGCTCCGCTGGCGATCATGCCGCCCGCGATTGCGGTGGTGAGGCCACGCCGGATGAAGGCGCGGCGCGTGGACAGGACATTCATCGTTGCCTCCGAAGAGTGAGGTCGGTGGGACATCCACCTGCCTATCGAGACGCTGATCGGTCTCACATGGTTGTCAGTCCGACCGGACAATTTTCGAGGCTTTCGGTCCACCAGAACAGGGGCATTCGACCCGTTTCATCCGGGATGAACGAGGTGGGCCGAGGGCTTACTCCTCCTCGTCCTGCTCCCAGGTCAGCGGGAACACTTCGAATATCGAGGCGAACGTCGTGCCCAGTCGGGTGCCGGCCTGCCGGCCGAAGCCCTCGAGGAACTCCGCGGGATCGAAGTTCTCCCATCCGAGGCCCTCGATGTAGGCCCGATGAGCCTTGAGCGACTCGACGCCGGCGTCGAACGTGTCGGTGATGTCGACGCCGTGGGTGCCTTCGGGCCCCGACGCCCAGACCTGCTTCACTCCGCCCCACGGCTCGAGGCCGTCGGTGATCTGGTCATGGAAGACCCAGCGGTTGCCCGCATCGCGTACCCCGTCGAGCGTGGCGCGGCCGGTCGCGATGTGGTCGGCCTGGTTCATCAGCCGACCCGCGAACGACTCTCGGAACGTCCCGGTGATCACGATGTCCGGCTTGTGCCGGCGCACCGCGTTCGCGATCGCGGCCCGCAGCGGCAGACCGTACTCGACGACGCCGTCGGGGAAGCCGAGGAACTCCACCGTGTCGACTCCGACGATCCGGGCGGCCTCGATCTGCTCGGCCTCGCGCACCCGGCGACACTCGTCAGGCTCCATCCCGTCGATCCCGGCCTCGCCGCTGGTCACCATGATGTAGGCGATCCACTTCCCCTGACCGGTCCACCGCGCCACAGCGGCGGCCGCACCGAACTCCATATCGTCCGGATGCGCGACGACGGCAAGGGCGCGTTCCCACGACTCGTCGAGCGGGGTCAGCGGAGCGGGCTGGTCCATCGGTTCCTCCAGGAGTACGAAGTGGCAGTCTGGTGTGGCTCAACCGTGGAGTACGGCCGGTGCTTCCCGTCGCGGCATGATGTCGTGTCGCGGCGTCCGTCGACAAGGCTATGCCGCCCGATACGCTGCGCGAGGAACGCGGGGCGGTAGCTCAGCTGGTTAGAGCAGGGGACTCATAATCCCTGGGTCGCGGGTTCGAGTCCCGCCCGCCCCACCGCTGGTCGGAGCATGTTTTCAGGAGTTTGGCGAGGCTTGCCGTCGGTGAGCTCGCGCTGTTGACGCGCTGTGATTGTCGGGCCAGGCCACGCCGGTCCACCTCGCCGGGTGGCACGGCCCACGATGGCGCGTCGAGCGGAGGTCGCGAGGTCGGCTGGAGGCTCGACCGGCTCCGCTGGGCCGTAGCGGCTCCGACCGGCCCGGCCAGGGGTACGGGCTGGAACGGCCCGTCAGGCCAGGAGCGGCAATCCTCGCCACGGGACGGCCAGGCCTAGAGCTCACCGCGCGCTCCACGATCAGCGCTGTCGTGGTTGCGTTCGCGGTCTGGCCTGCCATAGCCGCCGAAGGCTCGGACCGTGCGCTCTGCTTCAAGGCAGTTGACGCACAGTCCTGTGCCGTTGACCAGAGCGACCGCGATGCGGCGCTTGTCGGCGTCGTGAGCGCTGGTCATGCACTTGCCACACCATCCGAGTGGCGCGTGCTGCCGTTCGGTGTCCGCCATGACCTCTTCGCCTTCTTCTCTCGAACACGTGTTCGATCTAGCCATACTAGAGGATGCGCGCATGAGATCCAGGACAAACCTCGACCTCTCTGACGGTGCGAGGAGGAAGCCGAGGGATGCCAGGGCCGACAACACGATGAGGGGGACCGCGAATGCTTGGCCCAGGAGATCGGGGACAACCACAGTCATAGCTGGCGCGCCCCTCGGTCCTGGGACGGCATCGCACCTATGCCGAGGTGTCGTGCCATGATGGCGGTTGCTCCGTTCCTTCAAGTTCGGAGTTCGCGACGCGGCCGGTGTCTTCTTGGTGGGAGTCCCGGTCGCGTTGCAGTTCTTGGCACATGAAGAATACGCGCCACGAACTTTTTGGAGTCGAGTTGGGAGCAATCCGTCGAATGGAGTAGGCGACGTAGATGCGACCTTTTGCAGGAGCGGCCAATGGTGCAGGCGATGGCCTGGTGAGCACGGCCCGGCCTGAGAGTTCAACAATCTGCAGCAGGATCCGAGCGCGGCGTGGCGTCAGCTAGCCGCAGGATCAACGCCCCGACAACATGCACCATCAGCCAGGCATCACCGAGAGTTGCGTCCGAGACCTTGTGGGACTCGCCGGTTTCACTCCGGTTGGCTGAAGCCCAGTCCGCAAACCTGCCGATCCCGTCAGCCAGCGTCTGGTCATGCGGCGCTATCAAACCTCGTCGACGAGCGTCCTTGATCAAAGGGCCCAGGCTGTTGCCTGTACAACCGAGCGCGGTGAGGGCTTCTTGAAGGGCAGTTCCTGCGTCCGTGATCGCATCGGCGGCATCGTTGTGGCTAATCTCTTTGAGAGCCGCCAAGTAGGCGTCATGGGCGCCACCGAACCTGCTATCAACTAGCAGGCGCAAAGCTGGCTCTACAACCTCAACGTGCAGCTCGTCGGAGCTGAAGGGGATGATCTTTCCCTCTACCATGCGGAAAGCGACGCGATGGTCGTTGAAAGCATGGTTGACGACGTCCTGGAACGCATCCGGGGCTGCCATCTGTTGCACCAAGGCCTGATGGATGGCTTCGATGTGGTCAAGGATCACATCGGTATCGGCAAGATTCTTGAAGGTGCGCGGTATCCTGGCGAACTCTCACGTGCCGTTCTGTCGGAACGTGATCTCCATCCGTTCCTCGATGGCTCGGTCGAGGTTATAGCCCTCCTTGCCGAGTAGCTCCCAGACATGGCCAATTCTCACCAGCACCGGATGCGGGATTCTGTCAGTCCACAGCGTCTCTCCTGCAGCTTCGCTCGCCTTGATCGCGTCGAGTCGCTTGCGTTCGGAATACAGCACAGACCAAAGGATGCTATGGGCATCCGACATCCCGGCCTAGGTATCCCGCTGGTCGCCGCGCTTCGGAGTCTCGTCGCGCAGCTTGGCCAGTTGCTTGAGCTCGGCGTTCATGTATCCCTGGCGGAACTCATTGGGCTCGCCAGCGAGGTAGTTGAGATAGGTCCGGTAGCCGATCCTCGCGAACAGCAGCTGGGTGTCCGTGATCGTGCTGGCCGCACCTTCCATGTTGGGTGTGTACCTGGTCATGTGGCTCCTTTCGAACCCCAACCGTATGCCGCTAGGCGTCTCGGCGGAATGGGACAACGCTAGGCCGCGACTCCGACACCAGGACTGCGTCTAGGGCTGAGCGAGCCTTGTCGTGGTCGGTAGCGGACTTGTGGGCGTACCGGTCCAGCAACATCAGCGCGGCCTACCGGCATTGTCGTGACCAATTGATCCTTGAGCGGTGGGTAAATGCAGGGGCGAACCGCGGTGCTACGAGTCGGGTGTGCCGAGGACACCACCGACGGCCCAGTGGTCGCGTGGAACCTCATCGATGACGACCCATACGGCGCTGCGGTCTTGGCCAGGCGTGCCACAGGTCTCCAGGAACACCTCGGTTAGGCGACTGGCGAGGGCCTCTTTTTGTTCGGCCGTTCGGCCAGGGAACATCTGTACTGTGATCATCGGCACGCGTCGAGTTTAGAGGGAACGGTGGGCGAGCCAGGGTGTCAACGGGTACGGGATGATGCCGCGTCCGCGGAATGACGCTGACTAGTCAT
>Ga0081455_10001807_pt1 | contig 25790 bp, 30 predicted proteins | sample TabmetS3T2R1_FD_70207 | JGI IMG/M metagenome (GOLD analysis project Ga0081455, IMG submission 70207) | Tabebuia heterophylla rhizosphere microbial communities from the University of Puerto Rico - S3T2R1 | ecosystem: Host-associated > Plants > Roots > Rhizosphere ...
TCGACGTCGCCCTTGCTTTCGCAGGCCTGTGCATTGTGTGCGGCTTGCGCGATCGCGGTGAGGCCATGCTTCTCCATCATCTGACGCGCAATCGTGTGGATCTGCATTTCCGACATCATGTCGCTCTCCCAGGGTTCCGCCGGCGTCCTTTCGAATCGTCGCGGCTTCCCGTGAAAACGGCCGAACCGAAACTCTCGTTCCTCGCGACGACATGGATAATTTTCAGACAATTGCAGGTAACGGTTCCACCGCGGTGCGCTACTCCCCGTAGTATCCCGTCCGCAATCTCCCCGAATATTAAGCCGCTCTTCCGCCTGCTATTTTCAGCGTAAATCGCAACTGCGGGAGTCGGACATGGCACGAATCTATTTCCACTGCTCCAATTCCGAGGGCGTTTGCTTCGACCAGAGCGGCGCCGCCGTCGAAGATCTGGCCGAGGTGCGCGCCCATGCCGCCCGTGTCGTGCAGTCGCTGATCATGCTGCAGGACCCGGAAGACTGGCGCGACTGGACACTGCATGTCAGCGACGATCTCGACGAGGAAATCTTCGCCCTGCCGTTTTCGTCCGTGCTCGGCAAGCCGCATTGAGAGGTGTCGCCATGCTGGCCATTCAACCGCTGGTCCGACGCCTGACCGAGATCATGACCCGATGGCAGGGTCTGCTCGGCCTTGCCCACAACCGCTACCGCCCCGAGTTGCACTATATGCGCGGCCCCGGTCCGAAATGGCACGCGAAGCATGGTGCGTGACGTAGTGACCGTAGCCCGGATGGAAATCCGGGAACAGTCTCACGGTCGGATGGCCTGATCCCGGGTTGCGCTTCGCTCCACCCGGGCTACGCCCTACAAATTACATCTCCCCCAATTCCGGCGGCTCGAACCAGTTCGTCAGCGATAGCCCGCCGTCGACCACGATCGCCGCGCCCGTGACGTAGGCCGATATCCGGTTCGACAACACCGCCAGCGCCAACGGCGCAAGGTCGCTGGCCTCACCAAGCCGGCCAAGCGGAATGTGCCTGGCAAGCGCGGGGTCGGCGACGAAGCCGCCGGCCGCGATCGCGCCGGGCACCAGCGCGTTGACGCGGATGCCAAAGCGGCCGAACGTTTTGGCCAATTCCTTCACCAGCATCGAAAGCCCGGCTTTCGCCGTCGAGTAATGCGGCAGGTTGCGCGGCGTGCCGGCATGCAGCGAGGTCAGCAGCAGGAACGAGCCGGCTTCGTTGTCGGCGATCAGCTTTTGCGCCAATTCGCGGCAGAGATGAAATCCGGCTTCCAGGTTCACCGCATGCATCCGCGCCCAGGTCTCGGTGGTGACGCCGAGCGCATGATCGCTTTCGCGCCGCGGCGGCGAGGCGCTGTGCACGAAATGCGTCACGCGCCCGAGCACTTTGCCAGATTCCGCCAGCAGAGCCTCGCGTGCGGCGGGATCGGCGAGATCGCCGACCCACGGCATCGCCAGTTCCGGCCGCGCCGAGGCCTTGATCGCCGCGGTCACGGTGTCCCCGTTCACATCGGCGAACACCGTGCGCACGCCCTCTCCAACCAGCGCCTGCGCAATTGCACGGCCGATCCCGTTGCCGGCGCCGGTGACGAGCGCCGTCTCGTGCGCCGGATCGAATGGTCTGTCGAAGAGGCTCATGGCGGTGGCTCCCGAAGGCGTTGCACGGCCAAGGTTTGACGCAACCCGCCTTCCTCCGCAACGCCCTCCGAACGAAAATGGGGCGGACCCGCCATGTCCACCCCTACCGTATCAGGATATCCCGAAAGTAACGTCGCCGCGATCAGGACCCCGGGGACCACTTCCAGATGATATCCGACACGTTGACCGGCTTCGCAACGAGCCCGAGCTTCGCGAAACGATCCGCAATCGCCTGCTGGCTCCTGACGACTTCGTCATCGACGGGAACGACGCGATAATTCGAGCGGGCGACGAAACGTTTGACGGCATCGATATCGACGCCGGTCGCCTCGGCCTGCGCCTTCGCGACCTCGTCGGGATGGCGCTCCGCCCACTGTCCCTCCGAGGAAAACACGGCGTTGAGTTTCGTGACCAGCGCCGGATGCTTGTTCACGAAGTCCGATCCGGCGATGTAGAACGCGTTGGGCTTGTGCACGTCCTTGTCGAACGCGATGATCCGCGCGTTCTCCTTCAGCTCGGCCAGTGCCAGATAGGGATCCCAGATCGACCACGCATCGACCGAGCCTTTCAGAAAGGCCGCGGTCGCATCGGCCGGCGCGAGCGGCGCCGGCGTGATATCGCCATAGGAAAGCCCGGCCTGCTCCAGCGCCGCGACCAGAAGGTTATGCGCACTCGATCCCTTTCCGAAAGCGACGCGCTTGCCCTTGAGATCGGCGACCGTTTTGATCGGCGAGTCCCTGGGAACGATGATGGCCTGGGTGTTACCATCAGATTTGACCGCGGCCACGTAGCGTATCCGCGCGCCACCCGCCTGCGCGAAGATCGGCGGCGAGTCGCCGACGAAACCGAAATCGACGGCGCCGACATTGATGGCCTCGAGCAGCGGCGGACCGAACTGGAAATCGATCCATTTGATCTCGATGCCGAGCGGCCTGAAGGCATCCTCGACCGTGTGACGCTGGCGGACGGCCGGAAAGAACCCGCCCTTCTGCGTGCCGATGCGTATTTCGGCAGGCCCGTCCGTCGACTGCGCTTGCGCAGGCGCCACCGCGAGCGATGCGAAGATCAGCGCGCCGGCGACGATGCCTCTCCTGGTGATGGTCATGCGTTTGTCCTTTCTGATGTGGTCGCGCCGCCGGCTCACGGCCGTGAATGGGTGCTGGTTTTCCTGCCCAGCATCGCCCTGGCCGCGCGCTCAGCCTCCCGGGCGGAGCTGAAATCGCGGCCGTCGAGGCGATCGAAGGCGCGGTCGGAGGAGAAAAACGTAAAGCCGCGTTCGTTGCCGGCGACGATGCCCGCGGTGCGGTCGTGAACTTCGATGATGTAGGCTTTGGACATGGCTGTTCGTTCGCCGAAATGGCGCTCCTGTCGAATGAGTGATCGCGAGAATTTGTTATGTGCGGATCAGCAACAGGCGCCGGTCGCCGCCGAGACGCAGCGGCGGGTGATGCGCTTGCGCATATCGCCCACGGCTGGCTTTGGATTCGATCTCATGCGGTGACCCTGACTTTGCGAAAGCAGCGTCAAATATCCGGTCGTTCGCCGTATTGGTCAATGAAATGGCTATCCAATGTTTCTCGCGCGACACCAGCGCTCTTCTCCGCAATGCACGCAAAACGGATGAAACCATTTTCGGCCGCCGAAAGTTGTTCTGCCTGCCGATCTGCGCGTAGAAGCGCACGCCGTGGCGTGCACCGTCTCAATTAGGCGCACGCCTGCACCGTCAGGTTGCTTCCGCCCGCGGTGAAATCGGCCTAACCTTGTTCCGACAAGCAGCGGGGAGACCAAACATGCAGACCCGCGTTCGAAAAGTTGCCCACGTTCTGGAGCGCCTTGGGCTTGCGATGGCAGGCGCGGCGAGCGGGTTGTTCGTAGCCGCGCTGGTCGGCACGAGCCATTCCGCGCTCACCAACCAGGCCTTCCTGCTCCTGATGATGATCGGTGGCGCCATCGGCTTTTACCTCGGCATCGACACGCCGCCCCTTCCCGTCAGCGCCTCGAACAAACCGCGCGCCGACGGCGCCTGGGTCGGCAAGATCGACGCGCCGGAACTGCTTAGCGCAGTTGGCACCTTCCTCGCGGCCTTCTCCGCGTTCGCCTGTGTCGGCGTCATCGTGCTGCGCCACAATCCGCATCTGGGATGGATAGGAATGATCATGGCCGGATGGATGGTCGGCGTCACCATGCAGATCGTCGCCGGCGCAATCGCCCGCCTGCGCCGCTGATCAGGCCGCCCGACCTTCAGCCCTCTTCCTCCAGCGTCAGCACCAAACCGGTCAGCGCCGAGCCGATGCCGAACATCAGGGCGTAGGTCGTGACCAGCATCACCGTGGTCTGAACCGGCGCGTTGCTCTTGGCCACGAGGTCCCTGACATGGAAGGCATCGATGAGGCTGAGCAACAGGACCATCGACAGCCCAAGCGCCACGCCCATCAGGAAATGGGTAAGCAGCTTGTTGAAGAGTGACTTTTCCGGACGCATGGGCCGTGCCTTCGGCATGATGCCGGGCCAACGCGCAGCCGGAGAAACTGGTTCCTGCGCGCGAGAGCGGAATTCGTCCTGCGCTGCGGCGCGATCGCGGGGCGTTTGCCAATTGTTAAGCAAGCGCCGCTACGCCCAACGGCATTCCCAAATATCTCCACAATATCTTTTAGGAAGAACACATCGTTTTCGAGAAAGGAGAATTCTTATGCGGCTAGGGCAAGCGATCTTCTTCGGTTCGGCGGCTGCGCTCCTCACCTTGGCAGCGCCGACGCTCGCCAGGAACTCAAGCGCGAACTCTCATATGGCGAAGACGAGCGAAGCGCCCGCTTCCGCCTCCTGCCATGCCTATCAGCAGGAAGCCGACGGCACATGGGCGCAACTGCCGTGTCATGCGATGGGTTCCAAGGCCCCGGCTCAGCCGCACCCCACCGCAAAGGATGCGACCGAAGAAGCGCAGTGAGTGGACGCAACATCTCCTCGTCTGCCAGGGTAGGGCAAAGGCACGCCAGCGTCGTGCCCGTCCATCACCCATCGTCGCTCGTGATGGTGGGCACGCTTTCGCTTTGCCCACCCTACGGACTTCGCTGAGCCAGCCAATCATCAAACCGCGTCGGCATGATCCGCGCGCCATCGTCCGGCACCAGCGTGCGCAACGCAAGCGGCGCGCCGAAATACGGCACGTCAGTATCAGCGACGAGCTTGCTGCTATCGCCCTGCTTGCGGAGCCAGCGGGCGACGAAATCCGCCATCGGCGCCGCTTCGGGACCAGCGACCTCGCTGATGCCGCCTGCAGGCTCGCCAAGCGTCACGTCGGCGAGTGCTAACGCGACCTCGTCGGACAACAACGGCTGCATCAACTGGCTGGAGACATGGACCTCGCCGTCCCTGCGCCCGGAATCCGCGATCGCGCCGACGAATTCGTAAAACTGCGTGGCGCGCAGGATCGTGTAGGCCAGGCCGGCATTTTCGATCAGCCGCTCCTGCGCCAGCTTGGCGCGGAAATAGCCGCTGCTCTCGAGCCGGTCGGTGCCGACGATCGATAACGCCACGAAGTGCCGCACGCCGGCCTGCTTCGCCGCCGCGATCAGGTTGCGCGTTCCGGTCTCGAAGAAGTGCAGCACCGCCTTGTCCTCGAACGAGGGCGAATTCGACACGTCGACGACGGTGTTGGCGCCCGCCAGTGCCGCCTGCAGGCCCTCCCCGGTCAGGGCATTGACGCCCCTGCTCGGCGAGGCCTGCAGCACCTCATGGCCGCGCGAGCGCAGCAACGGAGCCAGTTTCGAACCGATCAGGCCGGTACCACCGATGATAACGATCTTCATGTTCCTTGCTCCTCTCTCCTGAAAACCGCGGAAACCCCCGTTAAATCAAGACGAAATGGAAGGCACGGGTGTGACACGCCCACCCGTAACTCTGGATTAATTAGCACCACTTATACTGGTGGTCCGCACTCCCAGACCCGCGCAAATGGCCTGAAATCCCATGAAAATCGGCACCCTCCTCACCGCTGCCATTGTCTCGCTCTCTGCCGTCGGCGGCGGGCTCGCCGTCTATGTGGCGGTTTCGAAATACCAGACCATGGACAAGGTCTCGCTTGCGCAAAGCCGGCTGGAGGTGGTGCGCGCGGTCGGCGACATTCCGCGCTACATGAACTCCGAGCGCGGCTTCTCGACCAACATCCTGTACGGCCCGCCCGCGGTCGATCCGGCGGTGCGGAAGGAACTCAACGAAAAACTGCGCAAGAACACCGACGGCGCCCGCGACAAGATGAACGCGGTTCGCAAGAACCTGTCCGGCGGGCTCGACGACGCCGCCGCGATCGGCACCGGTATGGACGAACTGAACGTGAAGTTCAACGCGCTGCGCGACGCCATCGACAAGGCGATCGACGGCCCGGCCGAAGCGCGCAAGGATGCCGCCAGAAAGATCGTCGCCGACAATGCCGTGTTCAACGCCGCGGTCACCAAGCTGCTCGACGAGCAGGTGCGCCGCATGGCGCAGCTCGACGGCGATGCCTATCGCCAGGCCGTCTATGCCAACATCGCCTGGAACCTGCGCGACGTCGGCGGCTACAACGCCAGCATCCACAAGAACCTCGTCGGCGCCAATCGCGCCGCCACCGAGGCCGAAAAGATGGAATATTCGCGCTCTCAGGGGCGCGCCGACCAGATCCTGATGTCGCTGCAGGAACTGCGGGGCAACCCGGCGACGCCGGCCAATGTGGCCGCCGCATTGGAAAAGATGAATGAAGTCTATGTCGGCCGTTTTGGCAAGGAGCTGAAGCTCGCCAAGGAAGGCGCGGCGTCAGGCAAATACGAGCACAATGTCGATTTCTTCTACAACGAATCCCAGGTCGGCCTCGGCACCGTCGTCGAAGTCCGCAACGCCTTCTACGATAATGCCGAGTATGTTCTGGGCTCGGCCTATTCCTCGGCGCGCTTCAGCTTCCTGATCGCGCTCGCCGGCCTCATTGCGGTTACCGTTGCCAGCGCCGCGCTGATCGCGATGGTTCGCCGCCGTGTCTGCGGCCCCATCGTCGACCTCACTTCCACGATGTCACGGCTGGCCAGCGGCGATGTATCCGGCGATATCGCCGGTGCCGGACGTGCCGACGAGATCGGCGCGATGGCTGCGGCGGTAGGCGTCTTCAAGCACAACATGATCGAGGCTGAACGTCTTGCCGCCGAGAAGGCATCCGAGAGTGACGGCAAGATGCGTCGCGCCCAGGTGCTCGACGAACTCACCCGCGCGTTCGAAGCCAAGGTCACCGAGCTGGTCGGCGGGCTTTCAGCGGCCTCGTCCGTCATGGAGGACACCGCGCAGTCGATGTCGTCGACCGCAACCCTCACCAATCGTCAGGCCGCGATCGTTGCCGCCGCGTCCGAGCAGACTTCCGCCAACGTGCAGACGGTTGCCAGCGCCACCGAGGAATTGGCCTCCTCGATTTCCGAGATCGGCCGCCAGGTCGCGCAATCGACCGAAATCGCTTCCCGCGCCGTCGACAATGCCCGACGCACCGGCGAGACCGCCCGCTCACTCGCCGACGGCGCGCAGAAGATCGGTGACGTCGTGACGCTGATCCAGAGCATCGCGGCGCAGACCAACCTGCTCGCGCTGAACGCGACCATCGAAGCCGCCCGCGCCGGCGATGCCGGCCGCGGCTTTGCCGTCGTCGCCTCCGAAGTCAAATCGCTGGCGGGCCAGACCGCAAAGGCGACCACCGAAATCTCCGAACAGATCGCCGCGATCCAGACGGCGAGCGACCAGACCGTGACGGCAATCCAGAACGTCGCCAACGTGATCGCCGAGATCGACCAGATCGGCACCGCCATCGCCGCGGCGATCGAGGAGCAGGGCTCGGCGACCAAGGAAATCTCACGCAGCGTGCAGGAAGCCGCGCGCGGCACCCAGGAGGTCAACTCCAATATCACGGGCGTTCAGAAGGCCGCCGACGACACCGGCGCCGCCGCCAATCAGGTGCTGGGCGCAGCCGAGCAATTGTCCTCGCAGTCCAAGGATCTCGCCGGACAGGTCAACCGCTTCCTCTCCGAGGTACGCGCGGCGTAAGACCACGAGAGGAACTTTTTGCGCCACTGGAACTTGATATGGCGCAATGAGGCACACCTCTGAACCGACAAGAGTTGTTGCGGCCGCTCCCGGCGGCTGCCCGTGGTGACTCTGATCGACATCGATGAACTGCAGCGCCGGATCGCGGCGCTAGAGGCGGAGAATGCGCGGCTCAAGGCGCACGCCGACGCCGACAACACCGAACTGGAACGTGCCGAGACTGCGCTTGCCGACAGCGAGCAGCGCTATCGAACCCTGTTCAATTCCATCGATGAGGGTTTTTGCATCATCGAATTCCTCGACGGTCCGCACGGCCCGCTGAGCGACTACATCCACATCGAGGCCAATCCTGCCTACGCGCAACATGCCGGTATCCCCAACGTGGTCGGCCAGAAGCTCCGCGAGATGGTGCCCGACGAGGCCGACGGCTGGGCCGAACTCTATGGCGGCGTACTGCGCACGGGGGTACCGATCCGCTTCGAGCGCGAGCTGATTGCGACCGGTCGCTATCTCGAACTCGCCGCCTTCCGGATCGAGCCTGCCAGCCGCCGGCAGGTCGCCGTGCTGTTCCAGGACATCACACCGCGCAAGCGCGCCGAGGCCGAGGCGCGCCGCCTCAACGAGACGCTGGAGGCGCGTGTAGCGGAGGCGATCGCCGAACGCAAACAGGCCGAGGAAGCCTTGCGTCAGTCGCAGAAGATGGAAGCGGTGGGCCAGCTCACCGGCGGCATCGCGCATGACTTCAACAATCTCCTGACCGGGATCATCGGCTCACTGGAATTGCTCGAGGTGCGGCTGCGCCAGGGCCGCACCTCCGACATCCACCGCTACGTTGCCGCCGCGCAAGGCGCGTCGAAGCGCGCCGCGGCCCTCACCCACCGCCTGCTCGCGTTCTCACGCCGGCAGACGCTCGATCCCAAGCCGACCGACGTGAACCGGCTGGTGATGGACATGGAGGAATTGATCCGGCGCACCGTGGGGCCGCAGATCACGCTCGAAGTAGTCACGGCCGGCGGCCTCTGGCCGGCATTGATCGATGCGTCCCAGCTCGAAAGTGCTCTGCTCAACCTCTGTATCAACGCCCGCGATGCCATGCCGGAGGGCGGGCGCATCACCATCGAGACCGCGAACAAATGGCTCGACGACCGCGCCGCCAAAGAGCGCGACCTGCCGCCGGGCCAATATCTATCGCTCTGCGTCACCGATACCGGCAGCGGCATGACGCCAGACGTGATCGCGCGCGCCTTCGATCCGTTTTTCACTACCAAGCCGATCGGCCAGGGCACCGGCCTCGGGCTGTCGATGGTCTATGGCTATATGCGCCAGTCCGGCGGCCAGGTCCGCATCTATTCCGAAGTGGGATGCGGCACCACGTTGTGCCTCTACTTGCCGCGGCATTACGGCAGTTCATCGGAGAGCGCCGTCAGCACGCGTCCTGCTGCCTCCGCCCGCGCGCCAACCGGCAAGACGGTGCTGATCGTCGATGACGAGCCGAGCGTTCGCATGCTGGTAACCGACGTGCTCGAAGAGCTCGGTTATGCCTCGATCGAAGCCGCCGACGGTCCTGCGGGACTGCGTATCCTGGAATCCGAGGCGGCCATCAACCTGCTCATCACCGATGTCGGCTTGCCCGGGGGCATCAACGGCCGTCAACTGGCCGATGCCGCGCGCGTCTCGCGGCCGGAGCTCAAGGTCCTGTTCATCACGGGTTACGCAGAGAACGCCATCATCGGCAGCGGCCATCTCAGCCCGGGCATGCGGGTTCTGACAAAGCCCTTCGTGGTGGATACGCTGTCGAACCGTATCCACGAAATGATCGGCGCTGACAAGAAGCGCTGATCGCAGCCTCAGTCGGCGAAGCCGACATAGCGGACGAAATCGCTGTTCGCCTCACGGTCAGACCGCACCGCATTGGCGGGAAAGCTGTCGTCGGGATAACCCATGGCGACGCTGGTCATGATGACCTCGTCCTCGGGGATATTGGCGACCTCGCACACGATGTCCGAGCGCATGATGTCGCGCTTCGGCTTGGCGCCGGCGATCAGCTCCTCCATGTTGCGGCGGCGCACTTCCTCTAGCGGCTCGCCGGACAGGACATGGATATGCCAAGGCTGGGTGTTCATCGACGACGGCGCGCGCTTGGCGACCTCGATGACCTCCTCGATGACGGCGCGGGAAACCGGCTCGCTGGTAAACCCGCGCACGCTCTTGCGGGTCTGGACCAGCGTCTCGAAATCCATCCGTTGCATTCCCACAATCAGTCCCTTTTGAATCGATAGTCGAAGCGGTCGCCGTCTGCCGTAATCAGGCCGACGGTCGGCGCCGGAAAATGGATCGGCAGGATCAGCGTGTCGGTGCCGGCAACGGAGGCGAAGAACTTGCGCCGCGAGATCGCCGACTGTTTCGGGTCCCAGTCGGGCTTGGCCGACCAGTCCGGCTCGCGGCACTGGATCACGTGATGCATGAGATCGCCGGCCACCACCGCGCGCTTGCCCCCCGAGAAGATGTTGACGCAGCAGTGACAGGGCGAATGCCCCGGCGTCGGCGTCAGCGTAATGGTATCGTCGAGCGCGTAATCGTCTTCAACCAGCACGGCCTGTCCGGCCTCGACGATCGGCAGGCAATTGTCGCGGAAAACCGTGCCGGGCGGATTGGCGCCCTTGGCATGCTCGGCCTCCCACGCTGCATATTCCCGCTTGTGGAATATGTATTTGGCGTTGGGAAAGGTCGGCACCCAGCGCCCGTCGCGCAGCGTGGTATTCCAGCCGGTGTGGTCGATGTGCAGATGGGTGCAGAACACGTAATCCACCTGCTCATAGCTGATCCCGAGTGCGAACAGCTCGTTGCGCCAGCGCTCCTTGCCCGGAAAATCGAACGGCGGCGGATGGCCCTTGTCCTCGCCGGTGCAGGTGTCGACCAGAATGGTGTAACGCGGCGTGCGGACCACAAAGGTCTGGTAGGTGATGACCATCAGCCCCAGCGCGGCGTCGAACACCTCGGGCTCCATGCCGGCGAAGTGATGCCTGAACACCGTCTCGTCATAGGCCGGAAAGAAATCCTGCGGCCGCCGCCACAGCCCCTCGCGCTCGATCACCGCATCGATGGTGACGTCACCGATCCTGAGCTGCTTCATCCTCGCCCCCTTTTTCGCTCAGCGTAGCTGCGGGCCCCGATCTCCACAAGGCGAGCACGGCTCGCTTTGCCATGCGTCCTTGCATTGCAAGCCCGAGTTGTTGCTAATGCTACCCAGATGGCCAACCGCTCGATTCACTTTGTCTTCCTCCTGGTGCTCGCAATGCTGCCGGCACGCTCAGCCCTCGCGGCGCCCGACACGGTGTTTTTTCCGAGCGCCGACGGTGCGACCGAAATCGTCACCTATCTCTTCAAACCGCAAACGGCGGGCCCTCACCCCGCCATCGTCATGCTGCACGGCCGCGGCGGGCCCTACTCGGCCAACGTCAACAAGGGTTGCACGCTGGTGTCGCGCACCGGCCCGTCGGCGTGCAATGCGAGCAGCCTGTCGAAGCGGCACATGATGTGGGGCCAGTATTGGGCGGAACGCGGCTACGTCGCACTGCTTCCGGACAGTTATGGACCGCGCGGCAAGGCGCACGGCTTCGGCCGCTTCACCCACGACGCCCCCGATCGCGCCGACGTCAATGAACGGACCGTGCGGCCGCTCGATGCCGAGGGCGCGCTGAGCTGGCTGCGCAAGCAGCCCGACATCGTTGCAAATCGCATCTTCCTGCAGGGCTGGTCGAATGGCGGCAGCACCGCGCTGAACGTGATGCAACGGCAAGGCGCGAAGACGTCGGGCTATCGCGCCGCACTGGCGCTCTATCCCGGCTGCGGGCCGAAAGCCCTGCTCGCACCCACTCTCGCCACCACCGCACCGGTCACCTTGTTGCTCGGCTCGGACGACGAAGAGGTCTCGCCTGCGCGGTGCCAGGACATGGCGCAGCGTTCCATCGCCGCGGGCAGCAAGATCGATGTCGTGCTCTATCCCGGCGCGACACACGGCTTTGACGACCCGGGACGGCAGCACCAATCCAAGCCAGCCAACCGCGCGGCGCTTGAGGATGCACTGAAGCGCGCGATCGCCTTTGTGGAGCGATTGAAGGATTAGCGGAGCCGACAACGCTCTCCGCCGCAAATCGAACAGAAATGCTGCCTAGCGAATGCGCCTCTCACGCGGGGGCAAGCCTTGAACAAGAAACTCAGATATGCCGCGACGGCGATCGCAATTATCGCGGCCGCGATCTACCTCAACAACACCAATCTTTTCGCCGAGCACAGCGACGGCAAGCCTGTCCTGCTCGCCCATCGCGGCATGGCGCAGCGCTTCGACGAACGCGACCTGAAGAATGACACCTGCACGGCCGCGCGGATGTTGCCACCGACGCACGAATATCAGGAAAATACAATCAGTTCGATGCGGGCGAGTTTTGCGGCCGGCGCCGATATCGTCGAGCTCGATGTTCACCCGACGACAGACGGCGAGTTCGCCGTGTTTCACGACTGGACACTGGATTGTCGCACCGACGGGCAAGGCGTCACGCGCGAACACTCGATGGCCGATCTGAAGAAGCTCGATATCGCTCATGGCTATACCGCCGATGGCGGCAAGACCTTTCCCTTCCGCGGCAAAGGCGTCGGCCAGATGCCGACGCTCGCCGAGGTGCTGTCAACCTTCCCGCAGGCGCGGCTATTGATCAACGTCAAGAGCCGCGACGCGTCCGAGGGCGAGAAGCTGGCGGCCGTGCTGGCCAAGCTGCCTACCGAGCGCCGCGCGCAGATCATGGTCTATGGCGGCGATGAGCCGGTCCAGGCCGTACGCACGCGCCTGCCGGAGATCCGGACCATCTCGCGCGCGACCATCAAGAGCTGCCTGCTCGGCTATATCGGCTACGGCTGGACCGGCCTGGTGCCGAAGGCATGTAACAACGCGATGGTCATGCTGCCGATCAACGTCGCGCCGTGGATGTGGGGATGGCCGGACCGCTTCCTCAACCGGATGAAAGCGGCCAATAGCGAAGTCTTCGTGCTCGGCCCCTATCGCGGCGGCGAATTTTCCAGCGGCATCGATACGTCAGAGCAGTTTGCACGGCTGCCGCAAAATTATTCCGGCGGCATCTGGACCAACGAGATCGAGGTCATCGCCCCACTCGCCCGCAAATAGCGTTCCGTGGATTGGCGCAGAGCCTGGGAACCCGCCTCGTGCGAGGCGGAACATCCAGCGCTTGCCATCGTTAGTCGGCGTTGAGCGAAGGGACGCACCGATGACGTGGAAAGGCAAATGGCGAAATCAATACGGCTCCATCGTTGACATCACCGACGATGCCAATCGCAGGATCAGCGGCACCTTCAAGACCGCACTGAAGGACAGCGGCTTCTACGGACAGGAAATTCCCGTCGTCGGTATCCATCAGGGCAATTGCATCAGCTTTGTCGCCGGCGGTGAAACGGCGGCGGGAGATGCCGCGGTGTCCTACACGGGCCTGCTGCGCGACGGGAAAATGGAAACGATGTGGTTCGTCGTCGCTGACAGCGTCGTCAGAGCCACGGCCGAGGGCGCGGCCGGCAAACGAGAACAGCTGAGCTGGTGGCGTTCAATCAGCACCAACGCCGATACATTCGAGCGGCTGTGACAAGGCGCCGTAGCCCGGATGGAGCGCAGCGAAATCCGGGAACAGTGCAGCCGAACGGAGAGAATCCCGGATTGCGCTTCGCTCCATCCGGGCTACGGGCATCAACTCCGCAATCCCGGTGCTTCCTGCCCGGTGCGCGCGACATATTCGGTGTAGCCGCCGCCATACTGGTGGATGCCGTCGGGCGTCAGTTCCAGCACGCGGTTGGAGAGTGCCGCCAGAAAATGCCGGTCGTGCGAGACGAACAGCATGGTGCCCTCGAATTCGGAGAGCGCGCCGATCAGCATCTCCTTGGTCGCGAGATCGAGATGGTTGGTCGGCTCGTCCAGCACCAGGAAGTTCGGCGGGTCATACAGCATTTTCGCCATCACCAGCCGCGCCTTCTCGCCGCCCGAGAGCACCCGGCACCTCTTCTCGACATCGTCGCCGGAGAAGCCGAAGCAGCCCGCCAGTGCCCGCAGCGACCCTTGTCCGGCTTGCGGGAAGGAATCTTCCAGCGACTGGAACACGGTGCGCTCGCCGTCGAGCAGATCCATCGCGTGTTGCGCAAAATAGCCCATCTTGACGCTGCCGCCGATCGCCACCGTGCCGTCATCGGGTTCGGCCGAGCCCGCCACCAGCTTCAGCAGCGTCGACTTGCCGGCGCCGTTGATGCCCATCACGCACCACCGCTCCTTGCGGCGGATCATGAAATCGAGCCCCTGATAGATGCTGCGGCTGCCATAGCCCTTGTGGACGTTCTTCAGGCTGACGACGTCCTCGCCCGAACGCGGCGCCGGCATGAATTCGAACGCCACGGTCTGCCGCCGCTTCGGCGGCTCGACGCGCTCGATCTTGTCGAGCTTCTTGACCCGGCTCTGCACCTGCGCCGCGTGGGAAGCGCGCGCCTTGAAGCGCTCGATGAACTTGATCTCCTTGGCCAGCATCGCCTGCTGGCGCTCGAACTGGGCCTGCTGCTGCTTCTCGTTCAGCGCGCGCTGCTGCTCGTAGAATTCGTAATTGCCGGAATAGGTCGACAACGTGCCGCCGTCGATCTCGACGACCTTGTTGATGATGCGGTTGATGAACTCGCGGTCGTGCGAGGTCATCAACAGCGCGCCCTCATAGCCTTTGAGAAACTGCTCCAGCCAGATCAGGCTTTCGAGGTCGAGATGGTTGCTCGGCTCGTCCAGCAGCATCACGTCGGGCCGCATCAGCAGGATGCGCGCCAGGGCGACCCGCATCTTCCAGCCGCCCGAGAGCGCGCCGACATCGCCGTCCATCATCTCCTGGCTGAAGCCAAGACCCGACAGCGCCTCGCGCGCGCGGCCGTCGAGAGCATAGCCGTCGAGCTCCTCGAAGCGGTGCTGCACCTCGCCGTAACGCGCGATGATATCTTCCATCTCGTCGGCGCGATCCGGATCGGCCATCGCGGCCTCGAGCTCCCTCAACTCGGCCGCCACGACGCTGACGGGACCAGCGCCGTCCATGACTTCGGCAACGGCGCTGCGGCCCGACATCTCGCCGACATCCTGGCTGAAATAGCCGATGGTAATGCCGCGATCGAGGGAGACCTGGCCTTCATCGGGAAGTTCCTGGCCTGAAATCATCCGGAAAAGCGTGGTCTTGCCTGCCCCGTTCGGGCCGACGAGACCGATCTTCTCGCCCTTCTGCAGGGCTGCGGAAGCTTCGATGAAGAGGATCTGGTGGCCGACTTGCTTGCTGACGTTATCGAGACGGATCATGGGGTTCTGAAAGGAGGAAATCGCTGCGGCCGCTGCTTAGGACATCGCGGCCGGACCTTCAAGTTCCGTGAAACTCCGGCGATGTAGTTCCCGAAAAATCGGCCAGAAACCCTCGCGGTTCGCCGCGCGTTGACCTCGCAGCACAAGGCGAACCAACAACGGGAGCCCGCAATGACCAAGCCTCCGCCCGTCCCGCAGGATAATCAAAGTCACAAGGGTACCGGTGATCCCAAGTCCGGCAATGCCCATCAGGCCCAGAAGGATCGCGGCCGTATCGAAAATCCCGAGCAGCAGGGCCAGCAGGGCAACACCGCCCAGAATACCACCCATCAGAGCCATCAGCAGAACCGCTAGCGAGGGAGGAGCGCATCATGAGCTCCAAGCACGTGAAACTGAGCCGGCCGACCAACGCCGATCTGCATCGCAATCCGCTGATCGGCGGCTCGAAAGGCGCCGCGATGGCGCAGGTGACACCGGATGAACTGGAGGAGTTCGAAGGCGCCAATACGTTCGAGGGCGATATCGAGAACGACACCAATGCTCAGGGCGGCATCGACAAGGCGGAGGTTCGCGACCGGCGGCGCGGCCCGCCGCAGAACGATCGGGATTGCGGCCCACGGAAAACGATGCTTCAGGGCAAGAAGACGCATGAGCAGCAACTGCGCATGCTGGAAAGGAAGCCTGATGTTCCCGATGCCAGACAGGTCGAGGATGACATCGCGCGGACGCAACGCGATGGCGGCGCCAACATCGCCAAGCGCGAGGGTCGTCAATCCGAGTTTGCGGTGAGCCGCGGCGGCCTCAACCAGGAGAGCCAGCACAACAAGCACAATCATCCGGGCCAGTCAGGCCACAAGCCTCAAAAGCCACAGGGATAGAACCTCAACACGTCAGGTCACAGGTTGATCACACCGAGCCGCGCCGCGTGGGTGACCGCATCGGTGCGGCCGGTGGCGTCGAGCTTCTCCAGCAGCGAACCGACATGGAATTTTGCGGTGTGAACGGATATTCCGAGCCGGCGCGCAATGGCCTTGTTCGATGCGCCCTCCGCCAGCAGCAGGAGCACGTCGCGTTCGCGCGGCGTAAGATCGATCTCGGCCGGCTCGGTGACAGCCGCGCGGTCGCGTGAGACGAGCGCGACCGTCGCCTCTTCTCCCGATGCCGCCAGGCGAATGCCGGCTACGCCGCTGAGCAGCGATGCGAGCCGGTCCGCCAACGCCGCATCTGCGATCTCGATCGCGACCACGATCACCGGCGACGCCGCGTCGTTCATGCCTCTGGCCTTTCGCCGATGGTGAGCCTGACCTGAACCGGCTCGCCAGCGCGCCTGATCGCGACGTCGACGACCGAACCGATGCTCTCGGGGCCGAGGGATCGTAGCAGAGACCGGACACCCGAGAGCTTCTCATTGTTCCACCCAACGATGATGTCGCCCTGCCGAATGCCGGCGGCAGCCGCAGGACCTGCCCTGTCGACGCTCATCACCATCGCCCCGAGGCCATCGTCAAGTTCGACGGGCTGCAAACCAACGCCAAGATACCCCCGCGCGATACGGCCATGGGTTTCAAGCCTTGCGGCAACCCGCTCGATCGTGGCGCTGGGAATCACAAGGACCCGTCTCACGCCCTGAACGACCATGCCAACAGCTTCTCCAGAAGCATTGATGACGAGGCCGCCTTCGTGACGGCGCCGCAGTCGCACGTCCAGTTCGATCCTTGCATCGATCTCCCCACCCCGCATGCTGCGCCAGCGGCTGCCGACCAGCGATATCATTCCGAGCGCCGCCGTCGGAACGCCCTGCTCGGCCGCAACGACGACCGCCAGCGAACCAAGATCCGGAACGGTGGATGACAGCGCGACCGGCGCGCTGTTTCCACCATCAACGCGCAGCAGGGCAACGTCGGTCGTATGATCGCGTCCCACGATGCTCGCGCGCCGTTCCGATCCGTCGGAAAGCGTGATCGAGACTTCGCCTTCATCGGCCAGGGGCTCATCGGCCGTCACGATCAAGCCGGACTTCCAGATAAAGCCGGAGGCTCGCGAGCGATGGGAATGCACCGAGACGATCGCGGATTTTGTCCGGGCGACCACATCGGCAAGGGCTGAGGATAACGAGGGAAGGATTGGAGCGGTTGGGTCAGTCATGGCGAAAACTCCTGGCGAGAACTCCTGAATCGTCTGACTTCAATCTGGGAGTTCGGATCGCGTTGGGGAACTAGCCTGATGGGGAGGCTGCAACGATTGCCGAGTGTTCCGCCGCTACAGCTTTCAGGCGTCGATGACAAATCGACAGTCCACGGAGCATGTTCTTGGAAGCCCTCTAAGAAGAACTCTAAGAACCTTTCAATTAGAGGAATCGAATTCCCTCGCGTATGCGTCGACGCGTTGCGCCGCTGAACCTGAGGAAGGCGCGACAAAGCGCTCGCAGGTTGGGGTGAAACCTTGAAGTCTCGTGATTTGTTAGAGGTCGCCGCGTTGGCGACCGTATCCGCATTGGCGTTGTGGCCGCAGGCGTCGTTCGCACAGTCAAGCTCCTCGCAATCCGGGGCACAGTCGTTGCCGCCCGTGGTCGTCGGAGCGCCGGAGGCGCGCCGTCGCGTTGCAGTGCCGGAGCGGCGGCAGGCACGGCGCGCAACGCAGGCAGCGCGAACCAACCGGCCGCAGCCGCAGCGTGGGGTCGGTTTCGTCGAGAACCCGCGCGGCGACGTTCAGGGTTATGTCGCCGGCCGCTCGATGGCGGGCACCAAGACCAACACGCCGATCATGGAGACGCCCCAGTCGCTGTCCGTGATCGGCAGCGAACAAATTCGCGACCAGAAGCCCGGCAAGTTCGACGAGATCCTGCGCTACACGCCGGGCGTTGTCGCCGGCACCTTCGGCGCGGATACCCGCAACGACTGGTTCCTGATCCGCGGCTTCAAGTCCGACGATATCGGCCTGTTCCTCGACGGTCTGCAGCTCTTCTACACGTCCTATGCGAGCTGGAAGCTGCAGCCGTTCAACCTCGCCCGTGTCGAAGTACTCCGCGGCCCCTCCGCCGTGCTGTATGGCGGCTCCAGCCCCGGCGGCATCGTCAACGCGGTCAGCAAGACGCCCCCGGTAGAGCCGATCCGCTACCTTGAGACCGGCGTCAATAATTTCGGCAATGCGTATCTCGGGTTTGATTTTGGCGGCCCGGTCGCAACCGCACCCGAAAACGGCAAGCTGTTCTATCGTGTGGTCGGCCAGATCCAGAACGGCGGTACACAGGTCGATTTCACGCCCGACAATAACTACTTCATCGCGCCGTCGCTGACCTGGAAGCCCGATGCCGATACGACATTCACCGTGCTGGCGTCAGCTTCGAAGTTGGAGACTCGCAGCGAGAACTTCCTGCCGTATATTGGCACCGTCGTTAACGCGCCGTTCGGCCGGATTCCGACCCGCCTGTTTGCCAGCGATCCCAGTGTCGACACCTTCAAGCGCGAGCAGGAGATGATCGGCTACCAGTTCGAGCGTAACCTCTCGGACGACGTGACCTTCCGGCAGAATGCCCGGTTCGCTCATGTCGACGTTACGCTCTCGACGCTGTTCGGTCTCGGCTATGTCAACAACGACCCCGCTACCGCCAGTTTGGCGCGTGGCAACTTCCTCACCCACGGCATCGCCAATCAGGGCAATCTCGACAGCCAGCTGGAATATCGCTTCAACACCGGCATTCTCCGGCACACCGCGCTGTTCGGCCTGGACCTCAAAACTTACAGAATCGACGATTGGCAAGGGTTCGGCGGCGCCACGCCGCTCAATCTCCTGAACCCGGTTTATACACCGACGGCGCGCTTCAACGGCGCTCCCTATCAGGACACGACGCTCACGCAGAAGCAGCTTGGCTTCTACATGCAGGACCAGATCAAGCTCGACCGCTTTACGCTCGTGCTGAGCGGCCGCAACGATTGGGTCGCAACCGACAACAACAATCACATCGGCGCAGGTCAAAGCCGCGAGGACAGCAAGTTCAGCGGACGCGCCGGGCTGATCTACAACTTTGATTCCGGCCTTGCCCCCTACGTCTCCTACGCCACGAGTTACAATCCGATCATCGGGCTCAGTTCCGGCCAGCTGCTGTTGCCGGAGACCGGCCAGCAAACCGAGGTCGGATTGAAATTCCAGCCCAACGGCTTCAATGGCCATTTCGGCGTCGCTCTGTTCGACCTGAAGCGCCAAAATGTGCTTACCACCAATCCCAATAGCATCCCGCCAAATCTGCAGATGCAGAACGGCGAGTGGACCTCGCGCGGCATCGAGCTAGAAGCCGTTGCCAACCCACTCCCCGGCCTCAAGGTGATCGGCGCGTTCACGAGCTATGATCTGTTCGTTAGCAAGGATCTGGACCAGGCCGTGATCGGGAAGGTCCCGACCGCCACGCCCCGGACACTCAGCTCGGGCTGGATAGATTACACCTTCCAGGAAGGCCCGCTGACCGGCTTTGGCTTCGGCGGTGGCGTGCGCTATATCGGCGGCTCCTTTGCCGACAATATCAACCTGATGCCCGTCCCCTCCGTCGTGCTCGGCGACGCCACGGTTCACTACGAATGGCAGAACTGGCGCGCGGCGCTCAACGTCATCAACGTCGCCGACACAACCTATGTGGCCAACTGCTCGTCGGCAAACGCCTGCTTCTACGGCGATCGACGCCGTGCGACGGCGAGTCTTGCCTACAAGTGGTAGCAGCGATCGAAGGGAGGCTGCGCTGAAAGCCAGAACCGTTCGCATCTGGTCGGTGGTTCACACCTGGAGCAGCCTGATATCGACGCTGTTCCTGCTGCTATTGTGCATCACCGGCCTGCCGCTGATCTTCCATCACGAGATCGATGAGCTGCTCGGCTACGATCCGAAGCCCGAGATCGCCCAGCCGGGCGCGGTGAAACGGAGCATCGACGAGATCGCCCGCACCGCGCTGGCGCACGATCCCGGCCGCGTCCTGCAATACATCTCGTGGGACAAGGACGAACCGAACAACGTGATCGCCTTCACCAATAGCAAGGTCGACGGCGATCCGGATGCGGCGACGCTCCGGGCATACGACGCTCACACCGCCAAGCCGCTCGGCCCGGTCGGCGGCGGCCCGATGCTGATCTTCCTCAAGCTCCACGTCGATATGTTTGCAGGTCAGCCCGGCAAGCTGTTCCTCGGCGCCATGGGCTTCCTGTTCCTGGTCGCGATCGTCTCCGGCGTGGTGCTGTACTGGCCGTTCACGCGCCGCCTGAAGTTTGGCACACTCAGGGACAAGTCGCGCCGCATCGCCTGGTTCGACTGGCACAATCTGCTCGGCGCGGTGACCATCGCCTGGGCGCTGGTGGTCGGCGCCACCGGCGTCATCAACACGCTTGCGGAGGTGATGCTGGGCCAGTGGAAAGCCAACGAGCTCGCCGACATGGTCAAGCCATACGCCGGCAAGCCACCGCCGGTGCATCTGGCCTCGCTCGATACGACGCTCGCGAATGCGCACAAAACCGCGCCCGGCATGAACGTCTCGTTCGTTGCCTTTCCGGGCACACCGTTCACCAGTTCGCACCATTTCGCGGTCTTCATGCGCGGCGACACGCCGCTGACCTCGCGGCTGCTCAAGCCGGTGCTGCTCGACGGCGAAACCGGCGAAGTCTCCGACGCACGCGACCTTCCCGTCTATCTCAAGGCGCTGTTGGTCTCGCAACCGCTGCATTTCGGCGACTATGGCGGCATGCCGCTGAAAATCATCTGGGCGCTGCTCGACGTCATGACCATCGTCGTCATCGGCAGCGGCCTATACCTGTGGATCGTCAAGCGCCGCAAGCATCGCAGCCACGCGATCGCGAAACAGCCCTCGCTACAGCCGGCGCGATGACCGACGCACGCAAACCACGGTCCAGCGGCAATTGGCTGATGGTATATGGCGGCCCGCTCTTGATCGGCGCGCTATCGATCGCAGGGCTCACGAGCGCCCTGTTGTACGAAGGTTTGGGCCGCTATTTTTCCTGGCTCGCGCTTGGCGCGCCAATTGCCCTCACCGCCTGGTTTTACGTGCGACGAATGCGCCATCACTTCTGAATAGGTCAGAAGCGATGGCGCGCTGGATTCTTATTTTGACGCGTTTTCTTCACGCGAACCGGTATCCACTTCGCTTGAAAACGCTATGAACTCTAGGCCGGCCGCATCAGTTTCAGCGTCGCGGCCAGCCGCAGGCTGCGCTTGCCGGCCAGCGCAATGGCTTCGAGTTCAGCCCCCGCTTCGTCGCAGGTGCCGGTAAAGCCAATGCCCACCTCATGGCCGCCGAACACCGGGTTCTCGCCTTTCGCCGGCGTGTGCTCCTGGTTGAGGATCTCGCCCTTCCAGCGCCCGTCGGCCGACGTATAGGAGCCGAGGTAATAGAAAAAGGCGTCGCCGCCGAGGATGCGGCCGTCCAGCAGCAGCATGACGCCCGACAGGCCGGCCTCGACACCGTCGAGCGCGCGAAGCTGCAGGGAATAGAGGCCGTTGGTGATGCCGCCCCGCCCCACGATGCCGACCGGCGGCAGCGCCTCATCGTCGAGCCGCGTCAGGTTGGCCCAGAACAAGGCGCCCGGCCGCGGCGCGGCGCTGCCCTCAAAACGAATGTTGTTGCCCTTCAGCTTGCCCCGCACGCTGATGGCGGCGACGTCGGTGTCCATCAGCGGCTTGTAGTAGGGATCGTCATTGTAGCGCTGGGTGATGACCTCGCCGACGATCTCCCCGCCGATCTCCTGATAGGTGCCGAGATGGGCAAAAGCGGAATTGCCACCCAACAGCTTGCCATTGTGCATGCACATGATGCTGCGGCCGAACGCGTCGTTCACGCCGTACTCAACCTTGTAAAGCCCGTTCAGCAACGGAAAATGCCCTGCTATATCGAAATATCTGGCGGGGGCTTAGCACCGCCGCAGGCGAGGTGCCAGCCGGGATTTCACACAGGTTCAGTGCCGCTTGAAGTATTGTACGGCCCGTTCGTGCTTTTCAGCCGCTGCGCGCGATTTGAAGGTTCCAAGATTCCGACGCTTACCCGTTTTCGGGTTTATTTTGCGGGAATAGAGCCGGTATTCGCCCGATTGCAGTTTTCGGATCATGACAAGCTCCGCTCATTGGCGAGCCCCCGCCCCCTGTTAATTGCGCCACGGTCCCTCTTGTTCCGATCCTGCTATTCGCGTTGTCTTCGGCCTTGCAATGCCGGATCGCTCCGCCGGCACGGAACGAATGGGAGGCCTCGTGCAACATTTCTTCCTCTATCTCCTCGCGCTTGGCGGTGGCGTCAGCGTCGCGACGCAGCAGGTTCTCAATGGCAGCCTGCGGACCGCGCTGGGCTCGCCGGCCTGGGCGGGACTGGTCAGCTATGCCGGCGGCCTCCTCACCATGATCGTCGCGGTGATCGCGCTCGGCGAGCACGTGCCGTCCTGGAAAACCATGGCCGGCGTGCCGTGGTATGCGTGGTCCGGCGGCCTGTTCGGCGGCGCCTTCATCCTGCTGGCGATCCTGCTGCTGCCCTCGCTCGGCGCGGCGACGCTGTTTGCGCTGGTCATTGCCGGCCAGGTGCTCGCCGCGGTGACGCTCGATCATTTCGGCGCGTTCGGGCTGACGCCGCATCCCATCGGTGCCGCGCGGCTCGCGGGCGCGGTGCTGTTGATCGCCGGGGTCGTGCTGATCCGGGAGTAGGCGTCAGCGGCTCAGAAGCACAGATTGGTGACCACGTTTCCGCGCTTGTCCTTGATCGCATAGGGACAGCGCAGCCGCTCCAGCGCTTTCTTCGCGTCTTCGTCACCGAGCGCCGCAGCGCGCTGATAATAAGCCTTCGCGGCCTCCGCATCCTTTGGTCCGCCGCGACCTTCCTGCGCGAACGCGCCCATTCGCTCCAGCGCGCCGGGATGATTTTGCGCCGCCGCCTTCTCGAACAGCGCGCGGGCAGCGGCATCGTCCTTGGTCCCGCCATTGCCTTCCGCCAGCATCATGCCGAGCTGATACTGCGCCTCGGCATTGGTCTCGGCGCCCTTCGACAGCAATTCGCGCGCACGCGCCGGATCGGATGACGCGCCGCCGCCGAGCGCTGCGAGATTGCTCACTCCCCGCGGATTGCCGGCTTGTGCTGCGCGCTCGAACAGTTTTCGCGCCTGCGCCTCATCGCGCGTGACGCCGGCGCCTGTTCCGTAGAGCACGCCGAGTTCGACCATCGCCGAGGTCGAGCCCTTGTCGGCCGCCTTGCGCCAGGCCGCCATCGCTTCCGGTAGTTGCCGATTGGCGGCGTAGGCGCGCCCGAGCTGGTACATCGCGCGCCGCGACGTATTCGCGGCGTTCCTGCAAAACTTGATGGCCGTGGCGATATCGGAGGCCGCAATATCGGGCACGCCTTTCGCATCGGCCGGCTTGTCTGGATCCGCAGGATCGGCAGCCACGCGGTCGCACAGCACGAGGTCGGCCGATTGCGCGGCCAAGGGTGTCGGCGCGACGGCTGCCGCAACGGTTACGATCAGCAGGCTTCGGAACGTCCCCTTCATGAGGCGCAGGTTGCTTCGACCCGACGCCAAATTCAAGGGTCCAGCCCGCTCTCGCGCAGCAGCGGGGCGACATCGGGCGAAGCGAGGTAGCGCAGCAGCCGATCCGCCTCGATCGCGTTCTGCGCGGCCGCCATTCGTCCGGCCGAAAACACCGCAGGCGTCTGCAGTTCGCGCGGAATGGGCCCGACCACCTCGATGCCGCCGACCTGCTTCAACTCGCTGATCTGCTGAACCGCCAGATCAGCCTCGCCGGTTACGAGCCGCTCGGCGGTGAAGCCTTGCGGGATGATGACGGCGCGGGCGTTGATGGCGGCGGCAATGCCGAGCCGCTCGATCAGCTTCGCGAACAGGATGCCGCTGGCGCCAAGCCGCGAATAGGCCACGCGCGCGCCGAGCAACGTCGCGCGCAGCGCGGCCTCGGTGGCGATATCGGGATGGGGCGCCCCAGCCTTCACGGCGATGCCGACCCATGAGCGGGCCAGGTCCACGCAGCTTTCCGCGACCACCAGCGCCTCGCGGGCGACCTCCTCCAGCCCCTCGCGGGTCAGGATCACGACGTCGGCGGTTTCGCCCGCGCGCAAGCGCTCCAGCAGCGCCAATGTCGGCGCGAAATCGGCGTCGATGCGTGCGCCGCCGGCCGCCTGATACTGGCCGGCCAGGCCGTGGACGGCGCCCTGCAACGCCAGCGTCGAGAGCACGCGGATGGCATCGCTCATCGGCCGCTACACCCGCCGCATCAGCTTCAGCACCGCGGTCATGCGAAGGCTGCGCTTGCCGGCGAGCGCCGTCGCCTCCAGCAGCGCGCCTTCCCCGTCGCAGGATCCGGAAAAACCGATACCGACTTCATGGCCGCCGAAGATCGGATTCTCGCCCATCGATGGCGTATGCTCCTGATTGAGGATCTGGCCCTTCCAGCGGCCTTTCTCCGACGTGTAGGTCCCGACATAGTAGAAGGATGCGTCGCCCCCGAGGATGCGCCCCTCATTGAGAAGCATCACGCCGGTGAGGCCGCCCTCGACGCCGTCGAGCAGGCGAACGTGGATGGAGTAGAGGCCGTTGACGATACCGCCCTCGCCGACACCGCCCGCGATCGGTATGACGTCCTGCTCGATCGGCGTCATCACCGAGTGGAACGCCACGCCGGGCAATTCCTTCAAGCCCCCTTCAAAGCGGTAGAGGTTTCCGTCCGCCCTGCCCTTCGCCAGCAGCGTGGCATCGTCGGTGCCGGCCATCGCGCGATAGGCCGGGTCCGGATTGTGGCGCACCGTCTGGATCACGATGTCGACGCCGTCGTCCTGCTTGTCGTAGGTGCCGATATGGGCAAAGGCGGAATTGCCGCCCAGCATCTTGCCGTCGCGCGCATACATCACGCTGCGGCCGACCGAAGCGCCAAGCTGAAACCTGACCTTGTAAAATCCCTCAAACAATGCCGTGTCCCCGGCAATCCTATCCCGTTGTCTCTAGCGCGGTTCATAACGCAGGGGAACGGGCTTGAGCCGGCCTATTTAAAATCCCATCAGGACGCCGTGTCATCAAAACGCAATGATCCGCCAAGGCGGTTTTGCCTTGGCGGATCATCTTTGCCCCCCGGTGTCCCGGGGCCTGTCGTCCGTGCCTTACGCCGCAGCCGCCTTGGCCCCGGTCGGGACTTCCGAGATGGTCTTCAGGATCTGCGAAGCGATCTGGTAGGGGTCGCCCTGGGAGTTCGGGCGGCGGTCTTCCAGATAGCCCTTGTAGCCGTTGTTGACGAAGGAGTGCGGAACGCGGATCGAGGCGCCGCGGTCAGCCACGCCGTAGCTGAACTTGTTCCAGGGCGCGGTCTCGTGCTTGCCGGTCAGGCGCTTGTCGTTGTCCGGCCCGTAGACGGCAATGTGGTCCATGAGGTTCTTCTCAAAGGCACCCATCAGCTTCTCGAAGTATTCCTTGCCGCCGACTTCGCGCATGTACTTGGTCGAGAAGTTGGCGTGCATGCCCGAGCCGTTCCAGTCGGTATCGCCGAGCGGCTTGCAGTGGAATTCGATGTCGATGCCGTAGGATTCGGTGAGGCGCAGCATCAGGTAGCGGGCCATCCACATCTGGTCGGCAGCGGTCTTGGAGCCCTTGCCGAAGATCTGGAATTCCCACTGGCCCTTCGCCACTTCGGCGTTGATGCCTTCGTGGTTGATGCCGGCGGCGAGGCAGAGGTTGAGGTGCTCTTCCACGATCTTGCGGGC
>Ga0081455_10001808_pt1 | contig 25787 bp, 22 predicted proteins | sample TabmetS3T2R1_FD_70207 | JGI IMG/M metagenome (GOLD analysis project Ga0081455, IMG submission 70207) | Tabebuia heterophylla rhizosphere microbial communities from the University of Puerto Rico - S3T2R1 | ecosystem: Host-associated > Plants > Roots > Rhizosphere ...
CTCGAGCCTCCCGCCGCGAAGCCCGCGCCGCCCCGGACCGCGCCGCCGAAGCGCGACGCACGGCGCGATCCGACGCGGCCCGCGACGATCAAGCCCCGGAAAGCGCCGGGCGTCACGGAGATCGAGCACGTCGTGATCGCGGACGCGGTCCGCTTGTTAGGCTGGGGCAAGCAGTGGCACGAGCTCGGCGACATGATCTCGCGGCTCGCCGAGCGTCCCGGCACGGCCGAGATCCGGCGCATCCTGCGCGACTTCCGCGAGCACATCGAAGCCATCGCCGCGCGGCGCAACGCCTGAACCACCGGCGGATTACAAGCCCGTAATCTCGTTCCGCGCACGTGCCGCGCCTTGCGCTGACCCGTGCCCCTTCCGCAGAATCGGCGCCCCGACGCGCGGGAACCAATCCGGCGCGCCCCGATCTCACGGACGCCATGATCAAGACGCAGACCCTCACGAAGAACTATTCCGGATTGCTCGCCGTCGACGGCATCTCGTTCTCCGTGGAGCCGGGCGAAGTGCTCGGCTTCCTCGGGCCGAACGGCGCCGGCAAATCCACCACGATGCGCATGATCGCGGGCTTCATCACGCCGACGAGCGGCAGCGCGAGCATCTGCGGCCACGACATCGCTGCGGAGCCGCTGGCCGCCAAGTCCGCGCTCGGCTATCTACCCGAGGGCGCACCGAGCTACGGCGAGATGACCGTCGGTGGTTTCCTCGATTTCATCGCCGACCTGCGCTCGCTCGCGGGCGCCGTGCGCAAGACGCGGCTCGAGTACGTCACGGCCAGGCTCGAGCTAGAGCCCGTGCTCGAGCAGAGCATCGAAACGCTGTCGAAGGGCTTCAAGCGCCGCGTCGGCCTCGCCCAGGCCATCGTGCACGATCCCAAGGTCCTGATCCTCGACGAGCCCACCGACGGTCTGGACCCCGTGCAGAAGCACCAGGTGCGCGCGCTGATCTCCGAGATCGCGCGCGACAAGACCATCGTCATCTCGACGCACATCCTCGAAGAGGTCGACGCGGTGTGCACGCGCGCCATCATCATCGCGCGCGGCAAGATCGTCGCCGACGACACGCCCGCGGGCCTGAAGTCGCTCGCACCCTCGGGCCGCCTCGACGACGTGTTCCGCACGGTCGCCGCCTGATCTTCCGAAGGAGCCTGCCTTGAGCCCCGTCCGCACCATCCTCCGTCGCGAGCTGCGCAGCTATTTCGCGACGCCCATCGCCTACGTCTTCCTCATCATCTTCCTGCTGTTCCTCAATCTCTTCGCGTTCCAGATCGGGCGCATCTACGAGAGCGGCCAGTCGGAGCTCTCCGCGTTCTTCACGTTCCATCCGTGGCTGTACCTCATCTTCATCCCTGCGGTGTCGATGCGCTTCTGGGCCGAGGAGCGCAACAGCGGCAGCATCGAGCTGCTGCTCACGCAGCCCGTCACGCTGTGGCAGGCGGTCATCGCGAAATTCCTCGCGGGCTGGATCTTCGTCGCCATCGCGCTCGCGCTCACGTTTCCCATCTGGATCACGATCAACTACCTGGGCTCGCCCGACAACGGCACGATCTTCGCCTCGTACCTCGGCAGCTTCTTCATGGCGGGCGCGTACCTCGCGATCGGCTCGTTCATGTCGGCGCTCACGCGCAGCCAGGTCATCGCGTTCATCCTGAGCTTCCTCGTCTGCTTCCTGCTCGTCATGGCCGGCTTCCCGCTCGTCATGGACTGGGTGCGCGACTGGGCATGGCCGTGGCTCGTCGACGGGCTCGGTGCACTGTCCATCTACTCGCACTTCGAGAACATCATCAAGGGCGTGCTCGACCTGCGCGACGTACTGTACTTCGCGCTGCTCGGCGCCTTCTTCCTGCTCGCGAGCGCGGCCGTGCTCGATGCGCGGAAGTCCTCCTGAGTTTCAAGATCACGACGCCATGAATAAATCGACCCTGGGAAGATCGACGCTGAGCGCCGGCGCATTGCTGCTGGTTGCAATCCTGTTCATCGGAATCCTGCTGCTCGCGAACACGCTGCTGCGTGGCGCGCAGATCGACCTCACCTCCGACCGCATCCACACCATCTCCGAGGGCACGGACCACATCGTCAAGAGCCTCAAGGAGCCCGTGAACCTCTACTTCTTCTTCTCGAAGCAGACGGCCGCGGCGCTGCCGCAGATCAAGGCGCACGGCACACGCGTACGCGAGCTGCTCGAAGAGCTGGTCGCACGCTCGAACGGCAAACTCACGCTCAAGGTCATCGACCCGCAGCCGTTCACCGAGGAAGAAGATCGCGCGACCGAGCTCGGCATCAGCTCCGCGCCCGTGACGGCGACCGGCGAGAAGCTCTTTCTCGGCCTCGCCGCCACGAACTCGACGGATGGCAAGGAGTCGATCCCCTACCTCGATCCGCAGAACGAGGAGCAGCTCGAGTACGACGTCGCGAAGCTCATCCACAAGCTCTCGACCGCGAAGAAGCCCGTCATCGGCTGGCTGTCGTCGCTGCCCATGGGTGGCGACTTCGACATGCAGACCGGGCGCCCGCGCGCGCCGTGGGTCGTGTTCGGCCAGATCGAGCAGATGTACACCGTGCGCAATCTCGAGCCGGCGCTCACGAAGATCGACGCGGACGTCGACGTGCTCGTGCTCGTGCATCCGAAGGGACTGCCGCCGGCCGCGCTCTGGGCGATCGACCAGTTCGCGCTGCGCGGCGGCCACGTGCTCGCGTTCATCGATCCGAATTCGCAGTCCGATCAATCCGGCGCGGACCCGCAGAACCCCATGGCGGCGATGGGCGCCGACCACTCCTCGCATCTCGAGCCGCTGCTCAAGACCTGGGGAGTCGATTTCAATCCCGATCAGGTGGTCGTCGATCTCGAGCGCGGTCTCGCCGTGCAGATGCGCGAGGGCGAGCCGCCCACGCAGCACATCGCGATCCTGGGCTTCGACGCAACGAGCCTGTCGAAGGACGTCATCACGGGGCGTCTCGACAACCTCACGATGGCGACGGCCGGTAGTTTGAAGCCCCTCAAGGGAAGAAAGCTCCAGTTCGAGCCGCTGATCACCACGAGCAAGGAAGCCGGCACGCTGCCCGCGGCGCGCTTCGCGATGATGGCCGACCCGAATTCGCTGCGCGACGGCTTCAGGCCGACGGGCCCGCAGGTCGTCGCCGCGCGCATCTCGGGCAATGCCGCGAGCGCTTTCCCGAACGGTCCGCCGCCCGGGGTCGCGGCCGCGCCGGATGCGCTCAAGGCCTCCGCGAAGCCGCTCAACGTGGTCGTCATCGCCGACACCGACCTGCTGCAGGACTTCATGTGGGTCGACGTGCGCAACTTCTTCGGTCAGACCATCTACCAGCCGCGCGCCAACAACGGCGAGCTCGTGTGGAACGCCATCGACAATCTTTCGGGCAGCGCCGATCTCATCTCGATCCGCGGCCGCGCCGCGTACACGCGGCCGTTCGATCGCGTCGAAGCGTTGCGACGCGAGGCCGATGCGAAGTTCCGCGCGACCGAGCAGCAGCTCGAGCAGGAGCTCCAGCAGACGGAAGACCAGCTGTCGAAGCTCCAGACCGGCAAACCCGGCGCCAATGACGCGCTGCTGTCGGCCGACCAGGCGAAAGCCATCGAGCACTTCCAGCAGGAGAAGCTGCGCATCCGCAAGGAGCTGCGCGCGGTGAACGCCGGCCTCGAAACCGACATCCGCAAGCTCGGCTTCGAAGTGAAGCTGTGGAACATCCTGCTGATGCCGGTCCTCGTCGCCCTCATCGGCCTCGCGATGGCGTACTGGCGCAACCGCCGCCGCCACGCGATCGCGATGCTGCGCAACCAGGGGAGCGGCGCATGACCGGCCGCAGGCTGCAGATCCTCGGAGTCGCCGCGGTCGCGCTGCTTGCCGCGGGCGTCTGGCTGTCCATGCATCGGTCCGCGGAGCAGGCCGATCTCGGCGGCGACGTGGTGTTCCCCGATCTCAAGGCCGCGCTCGGCGACGTGAGCGAGGTCCGCCTGTCGCGCGGCGACGGCAGCAAGACGACGCTGCGCAAGTCCGCCGCGGGCTGGACCGTGGTCGAGCGCAACTTCCCCGCGGACGCGCAGCGCGTTCGCGAGCTCGCGCTCGGGCTCGCCGACCTGAAAGTCATCGAACGCAAGACGAGCGATCCTGCCAACTACCCGAAGCTCGGCGTCGAAGCACCCGCGTCTCCCACGGCGACGGGCACGCTCGTCGAGGTCGTCGCGGGCCAGAAGACCTGGGACCTCATCGTCGGCAAGGGCGCCGAGGGGCGCTCCATCTACATCCGCAAGCCCAAGGAAGCCGCGAGCGCGCTCGCCGAACCCGCGGTCGGCGTCGATCCGGACCAGAAACGCTGGGTCGACCGGCTGCTCACCGACATCCCCGCCGCCGACGTGCACGACGTCGCCGTGAAGCCGGCGACGGGGCCTGCCTATCTACTGACGCGCGCGCAGCGCGGCGACGCGGACGTCACCTTGAGCCCCGTGCCCAGGGGACGCAAACCCGCGAGCGCGATGTCGCTCGACGGCCAGGCGGACGCCCTGCTCGCGTTCAACTTCGACGACCTGCGTGCGCCGCCCTCCCCGGCACCGGCCGCCACCGACCACGCGACGTTCCGCACGTTCGACGGCCAGGTCATCGAGCTCGCCGGGCACAAGGAAGGCGACAAGGCGTTCGTGACGGTCACCGCCTCGCGCGACGCCGCGCTCGCGGCGCAGTTCCCGGCGGCGAAGACCGATGCAGCGGCGAAACCCGCCGTATCACCGGCCGCGCCGGACGCGAAACCTGCCGCCGGCAAGTCCGCGGACGCCGCGAAGCCCGCCACGCCCGACGAAACGCCGGCCGCGCACACGGTCGAACGTCTCGGCGCACGCGTCGCGGGACTCGAGTTCGAGATCCCGCTCTACAAGTACGAAGGCATCTTCAAGTCGCAGGAAGATCTGCTCGAGAAGCTGCCGGAACCCGCGCCGAAGCCCGCGGCCGCGGCCAAGCCGAGCCCGTTCAAGAAGAAGACGGGTTAACGCGTTCGCGCGATGAGCACGATGGCCGCGACGGCGAGCGCGGTCGTCGGCGCCCATGCGAGCAGGATCGGACTCGCGTCGAACACGACGGCGCCGCTCTCGAGCGTGCGCTGTGCGAGGAAGAACGAGATCCCGATGAGCACGCCGATCATCGTGCGAGCGCCCGAGCCCGCGGCGCGCAGCGAGCCGAACACGAACGGCACGGCAAGCAGCGCGGTGAACAGGATCGCGACGGTGCGCGCGATGCGCGACCAGAATGCGAACCGCTGCGACGTCGCGTCGAGCCCGTTCTCCTCGAGCCGCCCGATGAGGTTCCACAGCACGCGGGTCTCGAGCTCGCGCGGCTCCGCCACCGTGAGCCCGAGGAAATCGCCGCCCACCTTCGACTCGAACCGCCGCGTATCGGCGTGATCGGCGTCGATGGTGGCACCGCCGAAGCGCGTGCGCGCGTAGCGCGACAGCAGCCACGAGCCATCCGCCTGGACGACCGCAGTCGTCGCGCCGGCGACGGACTCGAGCCCGAAGTCGGGCGACAACTCGAAGATGCGCATGCCGTCGAATTCGGAGGTGCCCGATTGCTCCATCACGTTGATGAGCACGTTGCCGTCGCGCACCCAGGCGCCGCCGCCCTTGGCAAAGCTGATATTTGAGAACTTGGCGATGGCCTTCTCGCGCTTGGCCATCGCCTGCAGCGGCGGCGCGAGCAGCTCGCCGCACGCGATCGCGAGCGTCATGAAGACGACTCCGGCCATCGCGACCGAACCTGCGATGCGCCACACCGAGATGCCGGCCGCCCGCATGACCGTGAGCTCGCTGCCGCGCGCGAGGGTGCCCAATCCGAGCAGCGCGCCGATGAGCACCGCGATCGGCATGAGCTCGTAGACCTGCTGCGGCATGTTGAGCACGACGAACATGAACGCATCGAGCGTCGAGTACGTCCCGTGGCCGATGTCGTCCTGCTGGTTGGCGAACAGGAACAGCGCACCCAGCGTGAGCAGCACCGCGAGCACGACGAAGACGCCGCCGAGCAGCGAGCGGATGATGTAGCGGTCGAGCATGTTCATGCCGGCACCCCCGTCGCGAGACGCCGTGCCTCGTTGCGACGGTAGCGCAGCCGCGCGAGCCACGGCGGCGTCAGCAGGATGCCCGCGGCGAGCCCGATGACGACGAGATGCACCCACCAGAGGCCGAGCCACATCGGAACGACACCGCGTGCGAGCCACATGCGGCCCGCGATCGTGAGCTGGATGTAGACGAAGAAGATGAGCACCGCGAAGCCCACGCGGGCATAGCGCCCCTGGCGCGGGCGCAGCCGCGCGAGCGGCACGCAGATGAGGCCGAGCACGATCGCCATCACGGGGAAGGCGATGCGGAAGTGGAATTCGGCGAGCTTCTCGGGGTCGCGGCCCGTGAGCAGATCGTGAGTGGACACACCCTCGAGCGACGACACCGTGCCCGCGAGCTCCGGCAGGCGCACGGGGATGCTGTTCTCGGCGAAGCGCACGATGCGGAACTTGCGCTCGCCCGGGATGCCTTCATAGCGCTCGCCGTCGTAGAGCGTGATGACCTGCAGGTTGCCGTTCTCGGCGTAGGCGTGGGTCGCGCGCTGCGCGAGCGCCACTTCGAGGTGATCGCCGCGATCGCGTTCGACGAACACGCGCGTCAACGTGCCGTCCTTCTCCGCACCCTGCGCGTACACCACCGTGCTGCCGTTGCCGAACATGCGGAACTTGCCCGCGGTGATCGGCGCAAACTGACCGGCGCGCAGCGCCTCGCTGCGCAGCGTGAGCATGCGCCCCGTGGTGCGCGGCGCGATGGCGAGCGAGAGCACGGCTAACAGGATCGCCAGGATGACGGTGAACGCGACGACGGGCACGAGGATCGGGCGGTTGCCCGCGCCGCAGGCCTGCGCCGCGCTCATCTCGCTGTCGTGGTAGAAGCGCCCGAGCGCGAGCACGATCGCGAGCGCGAGCCCGATCGGCATGATGACGGCGAGGTTCTGCACGACGCCGAGCGCGATGAGCTCGAACACGACACCGCGCGGATATTGGCCCTCGGCCGCTCGCGCTAACACACGCGCGACCGTATTGGTAATCAATATCGCGAGTAATACGCCAATTACTCCGAGCCAGCCGACGACGATTTCTCGCAGGATGTAGCGATCGAGTATCCGCAGCACCGGCCACCCAAAACTCAACTGAGTTACACTTCCGCACCTTAGAACACGGCCGCCCCTCGGGACAATGCGAGCGTGAACATGCAATTCGAAACCTGGACGAAGCCCCTCGCCGAACTGCCCGTCGACTGCATCGCCGTCGGCGTCCACGAAGACGGCGAGCTCACCCCGGAAGCCAGGGCGCTCGACCTGCGCGCTCGCGAGAAGCTCTCGCGGCTGCTCAAGCGCGGCGATTTCGGCGGCAAACCCGGAGAAACATGGCTCGTCACCGACCTCGAAGGGCTGCGCGCGGAACGAGTGCTGCTCGTGGGATTGGGGGTCAAGCTCGCCGGACCGAAAGAAGACTTCACGCGCAAGGCCTGGCGCCGCGCGTTCGGCGCGGTCATCACGGCCGCCACGCGCACACGCATCACGTCACTCGGCCTCGCTCTGCCACGGCCCCCGGTCAAGGCGTTGTCCGACGAACGCCTCGGCCGCGCAGTCGCCGAGCTCACCTCGGCCCAGCTCTATCGCACGAACGACCTCAAGAGCGCGAAGAAGCCGCGGCCGAACACGCTCGCGCGCATCGTCGTCGCCGTGCCGGCCAAGTCCGCACCGGCCGTCACGAAGGGTTTCGCGCAAGGTGCGGCGCTGGCCGCGGGCGCCACGCTCATGCGCAACCTCGCCAATCTCCCCGGCAACGTGTGCACGCCCACCTACCTCGGCAACACCGCCCAGGGTCTCGCAAAGACGCACAAGTCGCTCAAGGTGAAGGTGCTCGGCCTGCCCGAGATCAAGCGCGAGAAGATGGGCTGCTTCCTCGCCGTCACCCAGGGCAGCGAGGAGCCGCCGCGCTTCATCGTCATCGAGCACCGCCACCCCAAGGCGAAGAACGCGCCCGTCGTGCTCGTCGGCAAGGGCATCACGTTCGACACCGGCGGCATTTCGCTGAAAGACCCGCCGGCCATGGACGAAATGAAATTCGACATGTCGGGTGCCGCGTGCGTCATCGGCACGATGAACGCGATCGCCACGCTCAACCTGCCGCTCAACGTCGTGGCGCTCGTCGCGGCCTGCGAGAACATGCCCGACGGCCGCGCCATCAAGCCCGGCGACATCGTCACGAGCGCCGCCGGCCTCACGGTCGAGATCCTGAACACCGATGCCGAGGGCCGGCTGATCCTGTGCGACGCGTTGAACTACGCGCGGCGCTTCAAGCCCGATGTCGTCATCGACATGGCGACACTCACGGGCGCTATTGTCGTCGCGCTCGGAGTGCACCACACGGGCGTGTTCTCGAACACCGACGCGCTCGCGCGCGAGCTCGTCGACTGCGGGCTCGCCGCCGACGATCGCGCCTGGCACATGCCGGTGGGCGACGAATACGGCGACCAGCTCAAGAGCAACTTCGCCGACATGGCCAACGTCGCGGGCCGCGATGGCGGCTCGTGCACGGCCGCCGCGTTCCTCGCGAAGTTCACGGGCGGCCTCACGTGGGCGCACCTCGACATCGCGGGCACCGCCTACCAGGGCGGCGCCGCCAAGGGAAGCACGGGCCGCCCGAGCGCGCTGTTGTTCGAGTACCTGCTGAGACGTGCCGCCGCGCGTTGACTTCTACGTGAGCGAGGACGCGGGCGAAGCCACGCGCCTCAGGCTCGCGTGTCGCGTCGCCGAGAAGGGCTATCTCGCCGCACAGCGGGTCCTCGTCTACAGCGACGATCCCGCGCTGCTGCCGCGGCTCGATGAAATGCTCTGGACGTTCAGCGACGGCAGCTTCGTGCCGCACGACATCGTGACGAGCGACGGCGCACCCTGCGAAGCCCCCGTGGCGCTCACGACCGGTCCCCTGCCCGCCGAGCCCGGCGATGTGCTCATCAATCTCGGCAGCCAGGTGCCCGCGTTCGCGGACCGGTTCGCGCGCATCGCGGAGTTCCTCGACGCCCGTCCCGAGGTACGCGCGGCCGGACGCGAGCGCTTCAAGGTCTACAAGAGCCGGTCGATCGAGCCGCAGACCCACAAGGTCTGACCCGCGTCACTTCGCCTCCAGCAACGTCAGCGCCGCCACGGTTTCCGTGAGGATCGCCGTCTTGAGCGTCGGCACGACGTCGGGCGCGAACAGCGGCGAATGCGTCGACGGCAGCATGAGCTTGCCCGCCTGGTACAGCGCGAACTTCGCGGGCTCGACCGCGCCCACCTGTAGATAGACGCCGGGTACGCCAGCGCTCACGAACTCCGCGAAATCCTCCGAGCCCATCTCGGCTGGCGGATGCGTGAGATTCTCCGCGCCGAGTACGGGCGCGAGTGCCGCGAGCACCTTCTCCGTGAGCGCGGGATCGTTGTACGTCGCGTTCGTGCTCTCGACGATCTTCATCTCCGGCGCGCGCGGCGCGTTCGCGGCTTCCGCTTCGGCCTTCGCGATGCGCTCGATGCCTTCGAGCAGCGCCTTGCGCACCTCGGGCTTGTACGAGCGCACCGTGAGCTGCAGCTTCACCGTGTCCGGGATGATGTTGTGCTTGAGACCGCCGTGGAACGAGCCCACGGTCACGACGCCCTGATCGAAGGGATTGAGCTCGCGCGAGACGAGCGTCTGCACCGACACGACGAACTTCGACGCGATGAGGATCGGGTCGACGGTCAGGTGCGGATACGCGCCGTGGCCGCCCGTGCCATGGAAAGTGAGGTCGACGGAATCGACCGCCGCCGCGATGTACCCCGGGATGGTGCCCGCGCTGCCGGCCGGCGTCGTGTCGTGGTCGTGCAGCGCAAGCGCCACGTCGGGCTTGCCGAACCGCGTGTACAACCCATCGGCGAGCATCGCCTTCGCACCGCGGACGCGCTCCTCGGCAGGTTGGCCGACGAACATCACCGTGCCGTGCCACAGGTCGCGACGCTTCGCGAGGATCGTGGCCGTTCCGATCCACGCGGCCATGTGCACGTCGTGACCGCAGGCATGCATCACGGGCACCGTGTCTCCCGAGTCCGGCACCTTCTGCGTGACCTTGCTGGCGTAGGGCAATCCGGTCTGCTCGAGCACGGGCAGCGCATCCATGTCGGTTCGCACGAGCAGCATCGGCCCGGCGCCGTTCCGCAGCATCGCGACCACGCCGGTGCCGCCCACCCCGGTCGTGACTTCGAAGCCGAGCGCCTTCATGCGCGCGGCGAGCTTCGCGGCAGTCTTCTCCTCGAGCAGCGAGAGCTCGGGGTTCTGGTGCAGGTCGGTGTAGAGCTTCTCGATGGCGGGATACATCGCATCGATGTCCGAGCGGAGCAGCTGCGCCGTCGCGGCATCGGTGGCGAACGCGAGCGGAGCCGATGCGGCTAGCACGAATCCGGCGACGATTCTTTTCATGGTTCCTCCCGGGGCGTTGGCGCCAGTCTAGTTGGCGGCCCGTGCGCCCGCACCGCCCCGTATAATTCGCGCCCTCATGGACAAGGCCTACACACCGGGCGACATCGAAGCCCGCATCTACGAGCGCTGGGAGTCATCGGGAGCATTCGCGCCCGCGGGCGACGGCGAGCCCTACTGCATCATGCTGCCGCCGCCGAACGTCACGGGCACGCTGCACATGGGGCACGCGTTCCAGCACACGCTCATGGACACGCTGACGCGCTGGCATCGCATGCGCGGCTACTCCGCGTTGTGGCAGCCCGGCACCGATCACGCGGGCATCGCGACGCAGATGGTCGTCGAGCGTCAGCTCGCGGGCGAAGGCAAGCACCGCATCGACCTCGGTCGCGAGAAATTCCTCGAACGCGTGTGGCAGTGGAAGGATCAGTCCGGCGGCACGATCACGCGCCAGATGCGCCGGCTCGGCGCCTCCGTCGACTGGTCGCGCGATACGTTCACGATGAACCCGGACCTGTCGCGCGCCGTGACCGAAGCATTCGTGCGGCTGCACGACGACGGCCTCATCTACCGCGGCAAGCGGCTCGTGAACTGGGATCCCGTGCTGCTGACCGCGGTTTCCGATCTCGAGGTGGTCTCCGAAGAGGAAAACGGGTCGCTGTGGCACATCCGCTATCCGATCGTCGGGTCGAACGAACACATCGTCGTCGCGACCACGCGTCCCGAGACGATGCTGGGCGACACCGCCGTCGCGGTGAATCCCGATGACGCGCGCTACCAACGACTCGTCGGCAGACAACTCGCGCTACCGCTCACGGTCCGCACGATCCCGGTCATCGCCGATGCGTACGTGGATCCCGCGTTCGGCACCGGCTGCGTGAAGATCACGCCCGCGCACGACTTCAACGACTATGAGATGGGACAGCGTCATTCGCTGCCACAGGTCAACATCTTCACGCCGGACGCGAAGCTCAACGAGAACGCCCCGCCGGCGTATCGCGGGCTCGATCGCTTCGAGGCGCGCAAGAAGATCGTGGCGGACCTCGAAGCGGCAGGGCTCGTCGAGAAGATAGAGCCTCACAAGCTCAAGGTGCCGCGCGGCGACCGCACGAATGCAGTCATCGAGCCGTATCTCACCGACCAGTGGTACGTGAAGATCGAATCTCTCGCGCACCCGGCATTCGAAGCCGTCGAGCAGGGCCGCACGAAATTCGTGCCGGAGAACTGGACGAAGACGTATTACGAATGGATGCGCAACATCAAGGACTGGTGCATCAGCCGCCAGCTCTGGTGGGGACATCGCATTCCCGCGTGGTACGACGACACCGGCGGGATCTACGTCGGTCGCGACGAGGCCGAGGTGCGCAAGCGGCACTCGCTCGGCGATCGCGCGCTCCGCCAGGACGACGACGTGCTCGACACCTGGTTCTCGTCGGCGCTGTGGCCGTTCTCGACGCTCGGCTGGCCGGCGGCGACGCCTGCGCTGCAGAAGTTCTATCCCACCAACGTCCTCATCACCGGTTTCGACATCATCTTCTTCTGGGTCGCGCGCATGATGATGATGGGCCTCAAGTTCATGGGCGACGTTCCATTCCGCGAGGTGTACATCACCGGGCTCATCCTCGACGAGCACGGACAGAAGATGTCGAAGGCAAAGGGCAACATCATCGACCCGCTCGACATCGTCGACGGCATCGACCTCGACGCCCTGGTCGCGAAGCGCGTCACGGGCCTCATGCAACCGCAGATGAAAGTCGGGATCGAGAAAGCGACACGCAAACAGTTTCCCGAAGGTATCGCCGCGTATGGCACGGACGCGCTGCGGTTCACGATGGCATCGCTGGCCGGGGCGGCACGCGAAATCAATTTCAGCATGGGGCGCGTGGGCGGCTATCGCAACTTCTGCAACAAGCTCTGGAACGGCTCGCGGTTCGTGTTGATGCTGGAGGGTGCGATCGAAGGAACCGCACCGGTCGCGAGCGGTGGCCTGATCGGAGAGGTTTCCCTCTCCGTCGCCGACCGCTGGATCGTTTCGCGGTTCGCCGCGACGCTCGCGCAGGTCGACCAGAGCCTGCGCGAATATCGTTTCGATTTCGCGGCGACGGCGCTCTACGAATTCACGTGGTACGAGTTCTGCGACTGGTACCTCGAGCTCACGAAACCCGTGCTCCAGGGCGAATCGAGCACCGAGGCCGAGAAGCGCGGCACGCGCCGCACGCTCACGACGGTGCTCGAGGCGCTGCTGCGCGCTCTGCACCCGATCATGCCGTTCATCACGGAGGAGATCTGGCAGCGTGTGCATCCCATCGTCGCGCCGCTGCAGACGGCGGCGAACGCGCGCGGGGACGCGAAGCCGGTCGACAGCATCATGGTCGCGCGTTATCCGGCGGCCACCGACTACGCGGGCGACGCGGCAGCCGAGAGCGAGATCGCGTGGATGAAGCAGTTCATCCTCGCCGTGCGCCAGATCCGCGGCGGAATGGACATCGCGCCGTCGCGGAAGATCCCGCTGCTGCTGCAGGGCGCGAAGGAGCGCGAGCGCGCGCTCGTCGCGCGTCACCAGGCCTGGCTGCTGCGACTCGCGGGGCTCGAGTCGCTGCGCATTCTCGAGCCCGCGGACGCCGCACCCGAGTCCGCGACGGCGCTCGTCAACGATCTGACGCTGCTCGTTCCCATGGCGGGGTTGATAGACCCGAAAGCCGAGGCCGAGCGTTTGACGAAGCTGATGACGCGCAACGGCAGCGACCTCGCGAAACTCGAGGCCAAGCTCGGCAATGCGAACTTCGTGAAGAACGCACCCCCCGACGTGGTCGCGGCCGATCGCGCGCGCGTGGCCGAGTTGACCCAGCAAAACGCGAGCCTCGCCTCGCAGCTCGAGCGCGTGCGCCGGCTCGGCGGAAGCTGACGCGCATCACGCCGACGGGTGCGCTCCCGGCTATAGTCGCGTCGTGACCGCAAACATCCAGGGCGCTCTCGCCGATCTCGACCGCGTCATCCTCGGCAAGCCGCAGGCCGTGCGCCTCGCGCTCGCCTGCCTGCTCGCGCGCGGACACCTGCTCATCGAAGACATCCCGGGCGTCGGCAAGACGACGCTCGCGCACGCTCTCGCGCACGTCCTCGGTCTAGCGTGGCAGCGCGTGCAGTTCACGAGCGACCTGCTGCCGGCCGACATCATCGGCGTGTCCGTCTTCGACGCTTCGCGTGGCGAGTTCTCTTTCAGAAAAGGTCCGATGTTCACGCAGCTGCTGTTGGCCGACGAGGTCAATCGCGCGAGTCCGAAGACCCAGAGTGCGCTGCTCGAGGCGATGGAAGAACGGCAGGTCAGCGTCGACGTGACGACGTATCGCCTGCCCGATCCGTTCTTCGTCGTCGCCACGCAGAATCCCTTCGAGCAGCTCGGCACGTTCCGGCTGCCCGAGTCGCAGCTCGATCGCTTCCTCATGCGCATCTCGCTCGGCTATCCCGATGCCGCGCATGAGCGTGAGCTGCTCGCCGCGGGCGAGCGCCGCGAGCTGCTGCCGTCGATGCCGCCGGCGCTCAATCCGGAGGCGGTGCGCGAGCTGCAGGCCGCCGTGCAGCGCGTGCACGTGGCCCCGGCGCTGCTCGAATACGTGCAGGCGCTCATCGCAGGCACGCGGCAACGCACCGACGTGTTGCTGGGCCTGTCGCCGCGCGCGGGCCAGGGTCTCGTGCGCGCAGCGCGTGCGTGGGCCCTGATCGCGGGTCGCGACATGGCGCTCCCGGAAGACGTGCAGGCCGTGTTTGGTCCGGTCGCCTCGCACCGGCTCGAACGCACGGGCGCCGCCGCGGGCGCGGATCACGCGACATTCGTCTCGAACCTGTTGCGCGGCGTGGCCGTCCCCGTGTGAACGCGCGACACCGCGAGCGGCCCCGACCGGCCGGCCTGCGGGCGCGGCTGCGGGCACGTGCCGCGGCCTGGTTCAAGCGGCGACAGGGCGACGACTCGCTGCCGCTCGCGATCGGCACGCGCCGTGTCTACATCCTGCCGACCCGCGCGGGCTATGCATTCGCGCTGCTGCTCGCGACGATGCTGCTTGCGGGACTCAACTACTCCAACAGCGTCGCGCTCGGCCTGACGTTCCTCATGGGCGGCTTCGCGCTCATCGCGATGCATCTCACGCATCGCAATCTCGTCGGCCTGCGCGTGCGCGCGATCGCGACGAGCGACGCGTTCGCCGGCGAACACGGCCAGCTGCACGTGACGCTCGAGAACGCCGCCGATACGCCGCGCATCGGCATCGACTGCGAGACGGCGCACAGCAGCCGCACGCCGGTCGACGTGCCCGCGCGCGCCACGGCGCGGGCGGACATCGCCGTGCCGCTCGAGCATCGCGGACGCCTGCCGCTCGAGCGCATCGAGCTGTCGACGGCATTTCCTTTCGGGCTGTTCCGCGCGTGGACATATACCCACCTCGCGCTCGAGCTGCTCGCGTGGCCCGTGCCGCGCGGCCGTCGCGAGCCGCCGCCCGAAGCCGCGAGCGGCGGACAGGCGCCATCCGTGCATCGCGCCGGCGACGAGGAATGGGCCGGCCTGCGCGAGTTCCGCAGCGGCGACTCACCGCGGCAGATCGCGTGGTCCGCATTCGCGCGGGGCCGTGGACTGCTCGTGAAGGTCTATGAATCGCCCGTTGCGCACCACCGCACCTTCGATCTCGCCGCCGTGCCCGGAGCCGACATCGAAGCGCGGCTCGAGCAGCTCTCCGCGTGGATCGTCGCCGCGCATGCGCGCGGCGAGCGTTACGGTCTCAGGGCCGGCGCGCGCGACATCCCGCCGGATGCGGGTCACGATCACCGCGCACGCTGCCTCGCGGCGCTCGCGGTGTTCGGGGACGACGCATGAGCGTCGTCGCGCGGCCGCACGTGGCCGCGGTGCTCGTGTTCGGCGCGAGCGTGCTGCTCGTGCTCGCCGACTCTCCCGTGTGGTGTTCCGCGGTGGCGCTCGCCTGCGTGCTGTGGCGGTTGGGCGTCGGCACCGGACGATTCCGCGAGCTCTCGCCGGGACGCGTGTTGCGCGCGATCTTCGCCGCGATCACGGCCCTGTGCGTGCTCGCGGTGATCGTGAGCTTCCGGACGCTCAATGGCCTCGCCGCCGGCACCGCGTTGCTCGTGCTCATGGGCGCGCTGAAGCTGGTCGAGAGCCGCACACGGCGCGACAACGCCATCGTCATCGGGGTCGCGCTGTTCATGCTGCTCGCGGCCGTGCTCGCCGACCAGGCGCTGTGGCGGCTGCCGCTCTATCTATTCCTCGTCTGCGGCGCGTGCGCAGCGATGGCGCTGAACTCGCACGCCTCGCCGCTGCTCGGTACGCGCGTGGCGCTGCGGCTGTCCGTCAAGGCACTTGCAATGGCGGTCCCGCTGGCCGCGGCCTGTTTTCTGCTGTTCCCGCGCATCGCGGGACAGTTCTGGGCGCTGCAGCGCGGCGAGCAGTCGCGCACGGGATTGTCCGACGAGATGGCGCCGGGCTCGATCGAGAAGATCGCGAACGAATACGACCCGGCATTCCGCGTGCGCTTCACGGGCGCGCTGCCGGCGCGGGAGCAGCTGTACTTCCGCGGCCCCGTGCTCAACTCGTTCGACGGATTCACATGGCGCCGCAACCGCGGGCACTACTACCCCGCCCCGCCGCTCGAGTTGCTCGGTGAGGCGATCCGCTACCGCGTGACGCTCGAGCCTTCCGATCGCCCCTGGATCTTCGCGCTCGATACCGTCGCGGGCAGCCCGCGACGCGACATGTTCATGGCGCACGACCGTCAGCTCACGGCGATGGAAGACGTCACCTCGACGACGAGCTACGACGCCGAGTCGTACGTGCGTACCCGCAGCAACGCGCGGCTCGGGACGCTCGGCCGCCGTTACGAGACCGAGCTGCCCGCCGATCGCAATCCACGCGCGCTGGCGCTCGCGCGCGAGCTGCGCGCCCGCTCGACTGACGACGCCGACTACGTGCGTAACGTGCTCACGTGGTTCGCCGCGCAGGGTCTCGAATACACGCTCGATCCGGGCAAGACCACGATCGACTCGGTCGACACGACGCTGTTCGATTCGAAGCGCGGCTTCTGCGCGCACTTCGCGTCGGCGTATGCGACGCTCATGCGCGCGGCCGGCGTGCCGGCGCGCGTCGTGACCGGATATCTCGGTGGCGAATGGAATCCCGTCGGCGAGTACCTCATCGTGCGCCAGTCCGACGCACACGCGTGGACCGAGGTGTGGCTCGACGGCCGCGGCTGGACGCGCATCGATCCGACGACAGTCGTCGCGCCCGAGCGGCTGCAGCGCGGCGTCTATGACCTCTTCGGCTCCGGGCTGCCCGCGTCGTCGCGCCTGCTGCACGGCAGCCCGTGGCTCACGAAGCTCTCGCAGACGTGGGACGGCATGAACCAGTGGTGGCGCGAGCGCGTGGTGGAGTTCGATCTGCGCTCGCAACTCGATTTCCTGCGCAAGCTCGGCTTCGATTCGCCCGACTGGCGGCAGCTCGGCTGGATCTTCGCGGCCTGCCTCGTCGCATGGTTCGCATGGGTGAGCCTGTCTCTGCGGCGCAGCGTCGCGCGCGTGAAGCCCGACCGGCTCGGGCGCGCGTGGCTCGCAGCAACCGCGAAGCTGGCGCGCGCCGCGCCGGCACGCGCACCGGACGAAGGCCCCATCGACTTCGCGCGCCGCGTAGCCGCAGTGCGTCCCGATCTCGCGGGCGACGTGCGCGGGATCGCGGAACGGTATGCACGCCTGCGATACGGGGCGGCCGTGAACGATGCGGAGATCGGCGAGCTCGAACGCGCCGTGCGGCGGCTCAGGATCCCGTAGTCGGCGCCTTGACCGACGCGGTCCAGTCGCGCGGCGTGTCCGTCACGGGTCCGATGATCCAGCGCGCGATGCCGATGAAGGCGAGCAGGATGAGGATGTTGAATCCCTGCGCGCGGGCCGGCGTCACACCGAAGGTGCCGGTCGCGAGGTGTGCGACGTTCGCCCAGATGAAGGGCCCCGCGATCGCCGAAAAGCGGCCAACCATGCCGTAGAGCCCGTAGAACTCGCCGATGCGGTCCGGCGGCGTGAGCCGCAGCATCAGCGGCCGGTCCGCGCTCCAGACGCCGCCGAGCGCGACGCCGGCCATCACACCCACGACGTACAGCGCGGCGATCGGCAGGCTGAACAATCCCACGGCCGCGGCGAGCAGGAACGTCGCGACCCACAACCACAGCACGCGATCGAGCGTGCGCCGCGGTCCGATGCGATCCACCCAGTGGCCCCAGACGAATCCGCCAATGACCGCGAAGCCGATCGCCGGCGCCATCACGAGATAGACCATGCTCTTCGCGGCAGCCTCGGTGCGACCCGCCGCCACCGCGACGTTCACCACGTAGAGACCCATGAACGCGATCACCGTGTTGATGGCGTCCGTATAGAAGATGCGTCCGAGGAGGAAGCGCGCGAGTCCCGGGTACTCGCGGGTGCTGCGCAGCGTCGCGAGCGTCTGCGCCGTGGATTCGCGGATGACGCGCCATGAGATGACCTGGCGCGGATTCGGATTCCCGCGCTCGCGCACGAACAGGAAGCACGGCAGCGAGAACAACAGGAACCCGAGGGCGACCCAGGTGAATTGCGCCATCGTGTCCTTGGTCACGAACCCGATGCCGATGGCGATGAACGAACCGAAGTAGCCGATGCCGACGCCGATGCCGGAGACGCGGCCGCGGTTCTGCTCCGTCGAGACTTCCGGCAGCAGCGCGTCGTAGAACTGCTGACCGGCCTGGTACGTGGCGTTCGCGACGATGAACGCCAGCATCGTCGGCCAGAACCCGACGCGCCCGAACAGCAGCGTGCAACCGATGCACAGCAGCGTGCTCACGACGAGGAACGGCATGCGGCGCCGCGCGCGGTCCGTCATCGCACCGAGCAGCGGCGACACGATGAAGATCAGCAGGTACGAGAGCGAGCTCACGTTGCCGTACACCGGGTCCGCGCGCTCGCTGCCCACCGATTCGCGCACCCACAGCGGGAAATACAGCGAGATGATGCCCATCGAGAAGATGGTGTTGGCGAGGTCGTACGCGATCCAGCTCCAGACCGCGCGGCGCGTGATCACGTGCGAAGTCACGTGGCGTGGCTCTCCCGCGTATCGCGAAACGCGATCTTCGGCCAGCGTTCGATGGTGAGCTCGAGGTTCACGCGCGACGGCGCTAGATAGACGAGCGCGCCGGAGTGATCGACGGCGAGGTTGTCGTATGCCTTGGTGCGGAATTCGTCGAGATGCTTTTCATCGTCGCAGTACACCCAGCGCGCTGTGAACACGTTGATGTTGTCGAAAATCGCGGCGACAGCGTACTCGTCCTGCAGACGGAACGCGACCACCTCGAACTGCAGCTGCCCGACCGCGCCGAGCACCATGTCGTTGTTGCGCAGCGGCTTGAACAGCTGCGTCGCGCCCTCTTCGCAGAGCTGGTCGAGCCCCTTCGCGAGCTGCTTCATCTTGAGCGGGTCCTTGAGCACCGCGCGGCGGAACATCTCGGGTGCGAAGTTCGGGATGCCCGTGAACGTGAGCTTCTCGCCCTCGGTGAACGTGTCGCCGATGTTGATCGTGCCGTGGTTGTGCAGGCCGATGATGTCGCCGGCGAACGCCTCGTCCGCCGCGGAGCGGTCCGCGGCCATGAACGTGAGCGCGTCGGCGACGCGCATCTCCTTGTCGAGGCGGACGTGATACATGCGCATGCCGCGCGAATATTTGCCCGAACACAGCCGCATGAACGCGATGCGGTCGCGATGCTGCGGGTCCATGTTCGCCTGGATCTTGAACACGAAGCCGGTGAGCTTGCTCTCGGACGCATCGACCGGGCGCTCCCGGGTCGCACGCGCGAGCGGCCCGGGCGCGTGAACCGAGAAATGCGCGAGCAATTCCTCGACGCCGAAATTGCTGATCGCGGAACCGAAGAACACCGGCGTCTGCCTGCCCGCGAGATAGTCGGCGACGTCGAACTCCGCGGTGCCGCCGCGCACGAGGTCGATCTCGTCGTCGAAGTGCTTCGCCCGGTCGCCGAGCAGCTCCCGACCTTCCGCGCTGTGCAGCCCCTGGATCACGCGATTGCTGCCACGCTCGCCGCGCCCCGCGGCTTCATAGACGTAGATCTTGTCCTCGAGCAGGTGGTAGATGCCCGCGAGGTCGCGGCCCATGCCGATCGGCCACGTGACGGGCGCCGTGCGGATCTTGAGCACGCTCTCCACTTCATCGAGCAGCTCGATCGGGGGCCGTCCTTCGCGGTCGAGCTTGTTGATGAACGTCATGATGGGGGTGTCCCGCAATCGACAGACTTCCATCAATTTGATGGTTCTCTCTTCGACACCCTTCGCGCAGTCGATGACCATGAGCGCGCTGTCGACGGCCGTGAGCGTGCGATACGTGTCTTCCGAGAAATCCTCGTGACCCGGCGTGTCGAGCAGATTGATGATGTTCTCGCGGAACGGGAACTGCATGACCGACGACGTGATCGAGATGCCGCGCTGCTTCTCGAGCGCCATCCAGTCGGACGTCGCGTGACGCGCGGCCTTGCGGCCCTTCACGGTGCCCGCCATCTGGATGGCACCGCCGAACAGCAGCAACTTCTCGGTGAGCGTGGTCTTTCCCGCGTCGGGATGCGAAATGATGGCGAACGTGCGCCGCCGCGCCGTTTCCTGCCCGGTCGAACTCATGAACTCTCTACAGGTTGGTTTTTTGGGCCGCTTGCCTGAGATCGAGCTTGAGCACGATCGCGTCTTCGCGGCCTTCGGGGGCCTGATAATACCCGCGCCGAATGCCGATTTGTTCGAAGCCGAGACGCTGATAGAGGCGGATCGCCGCAAGGTTGCTCGGGCGGACCTCGAGGAAGGCTTCGCTCGTCCCCGCGGCGGCCGCGCGTTCGAGCAGGTGCTCCAGGAGGCGCTTGCCGAAGCCGACGGTGCGGTATTCGTCGCGCACACAGACGTTGAGGACGTGCGCTTCGCCCGCACCCAGGCTCATCACTCCATAGCCAATGATCTGGTTCGCGAGATCGAGCGCGCGGCACGTGTAGCCGACGCGCAGGCAATCGCGAAAGATGTTCTCGCTCCACGGAAATGCGTAGCTCGCCTGCTCGATGGCGGCGACCTCGGCGAGGTCGCCCTCCATCATCGGCCGGATGTGCACCTCCGGCACCTCGTGCAGATCCTCGGGTGCCGCTGCCATCAGTTCGTACCCGTGATGCGCCGGTACGTGGCGCGCGCGAACTTGAGGTCTTCCCAGGCCTTGCGCTTGTCCGCGGGTGTGCGCAGTAGATAGGCCGGGTGATAGGTGACGATGAGCGGCGTGTTCGCCTCGCCGAACTGGTGCAGCTTGCCGCGCAGGCGTGCGAGCGGTGCATCCGAGGCGAGCAGGTTCTGCGCCGCGATCCGGCCGACCGCGAGCATGACCTTGGGGCTAAGCAGCGCGATCTGCTGCGTCAGGAACGGCAGGCAGCGGCTGACTTCTTCGGGCTTCGGGTCGCGGTTGCCGGGCGGCCGGCACTTGAGGATGTTCGCGATGAAGACCGTTTCGCGCGGCAGGCCGATGCCGAGCAGCATGGCATTGAGCAGCTGTCCCGCGCGCCCGACGAACGGCTCGCCCTGCCGATCCTCTTCCGCGCCCGGCGCCTCGCCGATGACGAGCCAGTCGGCGCGCGTGTTGCCGACGCCGAAGACGGTCTGCGTGCGCGTCTTGCACAGATCGCAGGCGACACAGCCGCTGACGCGCGCGCGCAGCGTCTCCCAGTCCTGTGCGGGCGGCAGCGCGGGAGCTTCGACTCGCGGGGATTCGCTGCCGGGCGCCGGCACTCGCGCCGCGGGCGCAACGCGATCGGGAGTCCGTGGAGGGCGCGGTGACGTCTGCGTCGCAGCGCCGGCGACGGCGGGTTCGACGGCCGGATCAGCTGCGCCGCGCGGCACCCAGCGATCGATGCCGAGCGCGTCGAGATAGGAATTGCGCAACGGACCGTGCTGCATCGCTCACCCCGCGCTCGCGGCGCGCGGACGCCTGAGCTTGCGCACGATCCACTGCACCGGCCCGTAGGTCGCGTACGAGATGAACATCGCGAACAGCATCGTCGGCGGATCCCACTTGATCATGATGAGCATGGGCAGGATCACGAACGCGATGTACGAATACTTCACGCGCGCGCTGACGTCGACCTGCTTGAGCGAGAGATAGCTGAACGATGAAACCATGAGCGCGGCCGCGTACCCCGTGACGGCGAACGCGAGCACGAGACCCTGCAGGCCGGGCTCGCGCCACTTCGCGAAGAACCAGACGAACGCCCCGACCGTGGCCGCGGCCGACGGGCTCGGGAGCCCCTGAAAGTAGCGCTTGTCTCCGCCGCTCGCCGAGTGCGTGTTGAAGCGCGCGAGACGCAGCGCGGCGCACAGCGCATAGAAGAACGCGATGATCCAGCCGAACTGCCGCCACTCGTGGCCGTATTCGCCGATGCGGACGACGCCCCACTGGTAGACGAGCACGGCGGGTGCGACGCCGAACGCGACCATGTCGGCGAGGCTGTCGTATTCCTTGCCGAAGGCGCTCTCGGTCTTGGTCCAGCGCGCGACGCGCCCGTCCATGCCGTCGAAGAGCATCGCGATGAAGATCGCGCCGCCGGCCACCGCGAAGTTGCGGTCGATGGCGGCGACGACCGAGTAGAAGCCCGAGAACAGGCAGCCCGTCGTGAAGAGATTCGGCAGGAGATAGACGCCGCGGCTCGGCGGATTGGCGGATTTCGCGGGCTCGTCGGTCACGGGCGGCATCATAGGCGAATCCCCCACCTGATACACTCTCGCGCCCCTATGCGCTGGTCCCAATACCCGGTCAATACGACCAAGGAAACTCCCGCCGATGCCGAAGTCGTGAGCCACCAGCTCATGCTGCGCGCGGGCCTCATTCGCAAGCTCGCCGCCGGCATGTACAGCTGGATGCCGCTCGGACTGCGCGCGATGCGCAAGGTCGAGCAGATCGTGCGCGAAGAAATGAATCGTGCCGGAGCGCTCGAAGTCCTGATGCCGGGCGTCATTCCCGCCGAGCTGTGGGTGGAGTCCGGCAGGTGGGAACAGTACGGACCCGAGCTGTTGCGCCTCAAGGATCGCCACGAGCGCGATTTCCTGTTCGGCCCCGAAGCGGCGAGCATCGGCTCGGTCGCGCTCGTCCCGCTGGGCGAGGCGGGATCGATGGGCCTGCTCGCGCTCGGCAGTGCGGAGCGCGAGCGCTTCCATCCGGGCATGAGCACGGAGTTCCTGAAGCGCATGGGTGAATTGATAACCGATGCGCTGTCACGCGCCTGATGATCCGGGGACGGGCCTGCGCCCGTCCCCTCTCCGATGATCGATCGCGGACCGATCGACGGGTACCTCGCCCATCTCGCCAAGGAACGGCGCCTCTCCCCGCACACCTCGTCCAACTACGCGCGCGACCTGCGCGCGCTCGCGGAGCATCTCGACAAGTCCTCGGTCGCCGACTGGCGGCGCGTCGACAGCCAGCACGTGCGCATGTTCGCCGCGCGGTCGCACGCGGGCGGACTCGATCCGCGCAGCGTGCAGCGCCGGCTCTCGGCGGCGCGCGGCTTCTTCAACTTCCTGATCCGCGAACGCGTCGTGCCTAACAACCCGGCCGTCGACGTGCGCGCGCCGAAGGCCGCGAAGCGCCTGCCCGGCACGCTCGATGCCGACGCCATCGCGCAGCTGCTCGACATTCCGGGCGACGATCCGCTCGCCGTGCGCGATCGCGCGATCATGGAGCTGTTCTATTCATCGGGACTGCGCCTCGCCGAGCTCGCGGGCCTCGACGTGCTGCACGTCGACCTCCCCGACCGCACGGTGCGCGTGCTCGGCAAGGGCGCGAAGACGCGCATCGTGCCGGTGGGACGCAAAGCCTGCGAGGCGATCCGCGCATGGCTGCGCGAGCGAGCCGCGCTCGCGGCGATCGGTGAGAGCGCGATGTTCGTCGGGGTCGGCGGAGCGCGGCTGCGGCATCGTGCGATCCAGCTGCGCATCGCGTACTGGGCGAAGCGCAAGGGCCTTCCGAGTCGCGTCTATCCCCACCTGTTCCGTCATTCGTTCGCGACGCATCTGCTTGAATCGAGTAAGGATTTGCGCGGCGTTCAGGAGCTGCTCGGCCACGCCGACATCTCGACGACGCAGGTCTACACCCATCTTGATTTCGCCCACCTGGCCCGCACCTACGACGCTTCCCACCCTCGGGCGAAACGAAAAACGTAGGTTCCCCATGTCTGAAGGTTTCAATCCGCACGGCACGACGATCCTCGCCGTGCGGCGCAATGGCGCGGTCGCCATCGGCGGTGACGGTCAGGTCACTCTCGGCAACACGGTGATGAAGGGCAATGCGCGCAAGGTGCGGCCCCTCGGCAATGGCAAGGTGCTCGGCGGCTTCGCGGGCGGCACGGCCGACGCATTCACGCTGTTCGAACGCTTCGAAGGCAAGCTCGAGAAGTTCGGCAATCTCACGCGCGCCGCGATCGAGCTCGCGAAGGACTGGCGCGGCGATCGCTATCTGCGCCGGCTCGAAGCACTGCTGCTCGTCGGCGACACCAAGAACCTGTTCGTGATCTCCGGCAACGGCGACGTCATCGAGCCCGAGCACGATCTCGTCGCCATCGGCTCCGGTGGACCGTTCGCGCAGGCCGCGGCACGCGGCCTCGCCGAGAACACGGATCTGCCCGCACGCGCGATCGTCGAGAAGGCGCTCAGCATCGCCGCCGACATCTGCATCTACACGAACCGCAATCTCGTGATCGAGGAGCTCAAGTAATGACGCCGCGCGAAATCGTTTCCGAGCTCGACAAGCACATCGTGGGCCAGGGCGACGCGAAGCGGGCCGTCGCCATTGCGCTGCGCAACCGCTGGCGCCGCATGCAGATCGACGATCCGCTGCGTACCGAGATCACGCCGAAGAATATCCTCATGATCGGCCCGACGGGCTGCGGCAAGACCGAGATCGCGCGCCGCCTCGCGAAGCTCGCGAACGCGCCGTTCGTGAAAGTGGAGGCCACGAAGTTCACCGAGGTTGGCTACGTGGGCCGCGACGTCGATTCCATCGTGAAGGATCTCGCCGAAGTCGCCGTGAAGATGGCGCGCGACGAGGAAGTGGCGAAGGTGCGCGAGAAGGCGCGCGACGCGGCCGAGGATCGCATCCTCGACGCGCTGCTGCCGCATCCGAAGAAGATGGGCTTCTCGACGGACGCCGAGGACCCGGGGCGCGACAACGACACGCGCCAGAAATTCCGCAAGATGCTGCGCGAAGGCGCGCTCGCGGATCGCGAGATCGAGATCGACCTGCGCGCCGTTCCGCCCGGCGTGCAGATCATGGCGCCGCCCGGCATGGAAGAGATGCAGGAGCAGCTGTCGAGCATGTTCCAGAACCTCGGCGGCCAGCGCACGAAGCCGCGCAAGCTCAAGGTCAAGGAAGCGCAGAAGCTGCTCGTCGACGAGGAGGCCGGCAAGCTCGTCGACGAAGAGGAGCTGCGCGCGCGTGCGCTCGCGAATGCCGAGCAGAACGGCATCGTGTTCATCGACGAGATCGACAAGGTGGCGCGCCGCCAGGATTCCTACGGCGCCGACGTGTCGCGCGAAGGCGTGCAGCGCGACCTGCTGCCGCTCATCGAGGGCACCACCGTCTCGACCAAGCACGGGCCGGTGAAGACGGACCATATCCTGTTCATCGCGTCGGGTGCGTTTCACATCTCCAAACCGTCCGACCTGCTGCCGGAGCTGCAGGGCCGCCTTCCGATCCGCGTGGAGCTACGGGCGCTGACCCGCGACGACTTCGTGCGCATCCTCACCGAGACCGAGGCGTCGCTGATCAAGCAGTACGTGGCGCTGCTGGCGACCGAGGGCGTCACGCTCGCATTCACGCCCGACGCCATCGACGCGATCGCCGACATCGCCGTGCAGGTGAATGGAAGCGTGGAAAATATCGGGGCGCGCCGCCTGCAGACCGTGATGGAGCGGGTGCTCGACGACATCTCGTTTGCCGCCCCCGACCGGTCCGGCGACTCGGTGACCATCGACGCCGCCTATGTGGACTCGCACATCGGCGACCTCGCCAAGAACGCCGATTTGAGCCGTTTCATCCTGTAATCGCCGATCGACCGCTACATCGCCCTAGTGCCGCCGATTTGAAGTTCCTGCACCACCTGCCGCAGACTCGTTCAGGAACTTCAAATCGAAAAGCGGCACTAGAGCCATAAACTTGCTAGTGCCCCTTTGCTTTCGAAGTTCGTATCG